>MTKY01050752.1_pt1 | contig 221979 bp, 193 predicted proteins | sample 1042731 | NCBI WGS metagenome assembly MTKY01 (sample SAMN06212206, study PRJNA360538) | anaerobic digester metagenome | biome: Wastewater treatment plant; material: sludge; isolation source: anaerobic digester fed with sludge from wastewater treatment plant | place: Denmark: WWTP Soeholt ...
CAATGCTTTTTTCTAGGTCTAGTCAAAAGTGAAACAGTTACGCATTAGTTGACTTAAAATGTTACGGAACTGCTGTGGTCAGGTCAAATGAAAATGTTACCGGGGCGGCAGTGGCAGGCTAAGAAGAACCTTCGCTCCTGCTCAACCCCCTCTCGATCGTCTTTTAGCTTCTGACCTTTCGGATAAAACCAGACTCTTAGAGTTAGATGATTTTAGAAAAGCAGTCAATCCACTTCTGTTACGCGAGAAGATACATCGGTCCATTGAAAAGTTGTTGGCTTTGCCCTGTCAGGGTCAACTGGAAAAGGACGATTTTAATAAGACAAAATTGAATGTTAAAGAACCTTCAGTAACTTTATATCATTTGAACTAATGAAGGCAGTTCAGTTACATTATCATCTGACCTGACACGCGGTGTCTCTTCAGTCCGCCTTGCGTTTAGGAACAAAGCTAACATCAAAGTCAGTTTTTTTTTAGCAAACCTGTGATCACACGAAAAATCCTGCTCTTTCCAGCGAACCTCGCGCACAGAAAATGAAAATGTTCAGGGATGAAACGCGAATTGCCGCACCGCTTCACCTTCGGCCGGAAATTCCAAACTCAGCCGCATCAGGCAATCCCGCTCCGCTCTCCGCGGCATAATCTCAAACGCCTTACTGCACCAGTTGAATGGGATTTTCGATAATGCGCTGGCTCTTTTCAGCCTCAGTCGGGGGTTCATAAAACAGATATGCAAAACCGCGAACCGTTTGGCAACGGATTTGCAAAACCTCGGATCAGCTTATAATCTACCAGTATGCGAAAACGATCTTCCCTTATTCGTTGGGCAGCAATTTTTTTACTCCTGATGACAGTATTTTTAACCACCGTAGAGTTGGTCCGCTACGCGCGCGTTCGCGCCACCTTTCCTACAGGTTTGCGCGTCGCGGGCGTTCCGGTTGGCGGGCTGACCTATGAAGAAGCATCCGAACGCCTTGTTCAGGTTTACCTCGCGCCAATTGAGCTTCGCTATCAGGAATCACGGATGCTTGTGCGCCCGGCATCGCTTGGTTTTTCCCTGAAAATTGAGAACATGCTTGCGGCTGCCGATAAACAACGCGTTGCTGAATCTTTTTGGAGCGGCTTTTGGAAGTATCTTTGGAACAAACCTATCAGTTCAAAAGATATTCCATTGGACGCCGTTTACGACGACGCGCGTGTAAGCGCCTATCTTAAAAACGAAATTGCCATTCGCTACGACATCCCTGCCATCCCACCAATGCCGGTGCCGGGTGAAAGCGTTTTTTACCCCGGAGTCTCGGGCACGGAAATGGATTACGACCTGTCATTGCAGCGGATAAATGCCGCGTTGGCTTCCAGCTCGGAACGCGTCGTTAACCTGGAAATTCGTCAGACTCGCGCGCCAACACCTTCGATTAGTCTGCTCGAAATCATGTTAAAAGATATCATCGATGCCTCCAGTTTCGATGGTTTGGTGGAGCTTTATTTAAAGGACCTGCAAACAGGTTTGGTGCTGCATTTTACCCACAGCCGTGTTGGCGATGAGGATATACCTGTGAATGTCGCCTATTCTTCCTGGAGCACCATAAAAATCCCGGTGCTGATATCCGCCTTCCGGCGTCTCTCCAGCCCATATGACGAAACCGTCTTGAAACTGATGGAACAGATGGTGGAACGGTCCGATAACGATTCAACCGACGCCCTGGCAAAAGTAGTGATCGGCAGCACTTTCGCGCCCCTGGATGTTACCAAAGACATGCAAGCTCTCGGACTTACCAATACTTTTTGGGGCGGTTTCTTCACGCTCGGCTCACCGCTTTTGCAGTTCTATAAGACACCGGCAAATCAAAGATACGATTACAACACCGAACCGGACCGCTACGCCCAGACTACCCCCGAAGACCTGGGCTTGCTGCTGGAAGATATTTATTTCTGCGCAAAGGAATACGGCGGCTCACTCCCATTGGCATTTAACGGCGAGATAACGCAAGAAGAATGCCAGATGATGGTGAAATACCTGGGGCTGAATCGGATCGGTGTGTTGATACAGGCAGGCGTGCCAGCCAACGTCACGGTCGCCCATAAGCACGGTTGGGCGTACGAAGTGGATGACGGCTACATCCACACCATCGCGGACGCCGGCATAGTATACACACCCGGCGGGGATTATGTCCTGGCGGTGTTCGCGCATCATCCCGTCCAGGCGGTTTTTGACCCGGTGAACCTGTTGGTTGCCAACCTTTCGGCTGCGGTTTATAACTATTTTAATTTGCAAAACCAATAACGCGTGCCCTTCTGGGGCTTGAGTGTTTCGTTACCTATGCGCATTTTCCCTAAATATTCGGCGTTTTAGTTAGGATATTATCAGCTTTGTGCCGCAACATCGCGAGCTGTTATCTTAGAAATTCAAGCCTGCCAGGCGGCATTTTTTTCGCTCCAAGGGGCATCCTCCGCGGAGTTGTTTTCGGGGGCTATTTCGATTAACGTCAGTGTGATATCCGTGATGAGCCTGGTTGTTCAATTTTCCTTTACCTGCTTCAAATTCTTCCGGTGTGGTCAGATGGGGGTTTTTGATGATAAAATATTCCAGCCTGGATATCAGGTCAAGTAAATAGCTTCGCAATATTTTTTGCCCCCGTAGCTCAATGGATAGAGTACCTGACTTCGAATCAGTCGGTTGCGCGTTCGAGTCGCGCCGGGGGCATTTCTTTTTTGACTGCTTTCGAACCCCCGCGGAGGGGATTGTAATCATTCAGCTGCGCGTTCGAGCCCCCACAAGGGGGACGCTGTCGCGCCGGGGGCATTTCTCTTTTGACTGTCTTCGAACCCCCGCGGAGGGGGTTGTAATCAGTCGGTTGCGCGTTCGAGCCCCCACAAGGGGGACACTGTCGCGCCGGGGCGGTTTCCGTGGTTCTGTCGCAAAACCGCCTTCTTCTCAACTCCCGCCGGTGGGTCGATGAGGGATTGGTTCGGATAAGTTTCAGCAGGATGTGCAGCCCTGATTGGCCTTTTTTCTCAGCCTGGCAAGGTTTTTTGCCCTAAACCTTTTTCAATATTTTGCAACACGATTTCATCCACTGGTATAATTATAGGGTCAATGCAGTTCGCGGGTTCAACCGGGTAATTCATAGTCATCATTGTTACTATAAAGGAGCGCAAAATGATCGTCGGCAAAAGAATGTCTTCCCCCATTATCACTGTTCCGCCAAGCATGCCGCTGAACGACGCGGTTACCTTAATGAAGAAGGAAAAAATCCGCCACATGGTTGTTGTCGAGAAAAACAAAATGGTCGGTTTGGTCACCCAAAATGATCTGGAAAACGCACTGCCCTCCAAGGCCACCACGCTGAGTGTATGGGAACTGAACTATCTGATCGACCGCATCAAGGTTTCAGATGTCATGGTGAAGGATGTCATTACCGCACCCGAAGACATGCCGGTCGAAGAAGCTGCCCGTCTTATGGCTGATAACAAAATCAGTTCGCTGCCGGTTCTGCGCGGTGAGGAAGTTGTTGGAATCATTACAGAAACTGACCTTTTCCGCCTGTTCCTGGAGCTGCTTGGAGCCCGAGAATATGGTGTCAGGGTTTCGGCTTTGCTTCGGAACGAGCCCGGTACCATCGCGAAGCTCACCCAAGCCATCTACGAAGCCGGTGGTGACATTATCGCTATTGGCACCTTCACCGGAGATTCCCTGGGAAGCCTTGAGATTACAGCAAAAGTCCGGGGCGTTGAGGAGCAGACCTTGAGGACTATCGTTGAACCAGTAGTACTAAAGCTCTTAAACATATATACCGGCTAATAGGACCGGTATTGTTCCTTTTGGTCTTGTTCGCTAAATAAATACGCGTCTGAAGCTTGCGCTGCATCAGATGCTTTTATGATTGCACTTCAATAATTCGCTTGTTTGCTGAATTTATGAAATGCCTGAAACAGGTTTTCTTTTCGTTTCCGTGCGCGCCAATTTGACGCTCAATGGGTCAATAAGAGGGTCAGCAAGAGGCTGGCCAATCAGATATTTGCTACGGATTTGAGCAAATCATTGATTTCATTGCACACGCTGAGCAATTCCTCGCCAATCTTCTGAAGTTTTCCACATTCCATTCGAAACGCCGGGCCAGCAATCGCAAGCGAGGCGACCGCTTTTCCGTCAGCCCGGAACAAAGGCGCACCGACAGCATGGATTCCGGTTTCCAAGCCTTCACAGTCAATGGAGTAGCCGCGCTCTCTGGTTGCGCGCATGTCTTCCAGGAATGCTTCCCGGGTTGGCACAACGTTCGGAATAAAGCTGATGTTGGTGGTCTGAAGCACTCTCAAAGCTTCATCCTCGGGCAGGTACGCTAAAAGCGCTTTCCCCGAAGCCGTGCTGAATGCTGGCAATCTTTGCCCCATAGATGACGCGAGCTTAACCCGCTGCGGGCTTTGGATAACGTCCAGAAATAAAACTTCGTCATTATCCAGAATAGCCAGGTCAATTGTCTCCATATATTTTTCATTTAACATGTGCATATACGGAAGGACAATTTGGCGCAGGTCAATGTTTAGTTGGCTCAAATAAGCCATTTGAAGCAAACGGTACCCCAACCGGTAAATACCCGAATCAGGATCGCGGCGAACAAAATTGCGTCTTTCCAGGGTCGCGAGCAGTCGGTGAACAGTGCTCTTATGGATTCCAATCCGCTCTGAGATCTGAGTCATATTAAGTGCGGGCGTTTCCGCAGTGAAGCACAGCAGCACATCCAGCGCCCTATCCACAGCCCGGACTGAGCTGCTTCCATCTTTTTCTGTTTCCACCTGTCTATTTTTGTCTTCCATATTCATCGCCATCCAATTCTGAGTTTCATCCTGTGAAATATACCACAATTAACATCGCGCAGGAAAACTCAGCGTAAGACAAACCGTCAAGACATCAGGTGCTTATCCAAAAAAGCATAAACTTTTTCCAGATTCTCATCCGTTTCAAAATATGGATCAGCGTGCATTACATGGTTTTCAAAAATATCAAGATGGACTTTTGCTTTTCCCGCGGCTTCTTCCAGCGCGGCTGCAAACTTAATGGATTGCTGCACCGGCACCACAGGATCATGTCGTCCATGCTGAATTAAGAAATAAGGCACGTTCGCGGTAATATACGCGCTTGGGCTGGCTTTCCATACCAAGTCTGGGATCAGGGTTATTTGTTCGCCCATCAAACAAGATTCTGGTGATTGAGGCAGGGAATGGTCGCTTGGTCCCGCCCCGCTCTCTGCCAGCATTGGATCCATTTCCAGGAAATTATAGGTAGGGCCAAACCAGATTACAACAGCACGCACCTGCGTATTCTCCTGGGCATTGCCTGTTGAAAAATCCTCCAAAGCCGTAACGCCCTGAGAGGTTGCCAAAAGCGCCGCAAGATGCCCTCCCGCGGAGGGTCCCCAAAGCCCGACCCGGTTCTTATCCAGCCGGAACTCATTGGCGTGCGCCTTAACAAAACGCAGCGCTGTTTTGCAGTCGAATATCTGTGCCGGGAATATTGCTTCGTGGCTCAGACGGTAATTTATGCTAACAACTGCGTAGCCGCGGTAAATTCCTTTAAGCATAGGCATCAACTGTTCATCGCGCTTATCGCATATCTTCCATGCTCCGCCGTGAATAACAAAAATAATCGGAAAAGGACCCTCCCCTTCATCTGGCAGGAAAATATCCAGTTTTTGACTGTTGGATTGATGCGCAAACGGGATATCCAAATACTGCCGTTTAACAAAGCTGGTATCAAGCATTGGAGGAGGAACTCCCGGATCAGCCTCTGAAATTGGCGGCGGAAGCTTATCTTTCGGCTCGATTGCCTCGTTTCCCTGTTCTTCCGGTCTCGTATTCATATCGATTTATCTCCTGCGTAAAATAATCGTCTTTTTCAATTATTGGATAACGCTTTAATTTACTTGCACATCAATTCGTTCAACGCTCAGTTTTTTTAGGTCCTCTAAATCATAAGACACTGCCGAATCAAGAAAAACAATTAGTCTATTGGACGGTGGCCCTTCCCTCAACTGCATAACAGGGTTGGGCCACCTTATTAACACTGTATCACCAAAACAAATACCCGTCCTTATGACCTCTCAAGGTCTTCATCCTGGCGGAAATAAGCGCGGGATACCTGAATGAGATTACCGATCCTCAAAGGCAGGTGCCGGGTAAATTAAGGGTGCCGTGGCATGTTCCGGAGGCCACACCAGTTCCATTTTCCCATGCTGCCACTGAATCAAAGGATCCAAAACATTACCGGTTCCGTCGGCGTTGAAGGTGACGGAGCCAATAACAGTCGAAAATTCGCCTGCGGCAATGGTGTCGCGAATGACATCCCGGTCGAGGGTTCCAGCTTTTTCAATCGCCTGAGCCAGGATTTGCACACAAGCATAAGCCGGGCCAGTTAACAAATCTGCAGGTCGACCGTAAAGTTCTTCGTAGCGCGCGTTTAATTTATCCACGCCATCGAACTTCGCGCCATGATGCCAGCCGGGGAAGATGGTGACATAATCGCCGATCGCGGCAAGGGATTCACCCCAGTTTACGCCTTCCGGCGCGCGGATAATCAGGGAGAATTTCGGAGTCCATCCCAGCTCTGCCATTGTCTTGAACATACCACTGCCATCCGGGAACACAGGTAAGGACAGAAGCATATCCGCGCCGGCAGCCTTTGCTTTCTGAATTGCAGCCGTCCAGTCATTCACGCCAACCGGGTTCTCTTCATAGACAACGATGTCATACCCATACTCAGGAGCGTGGATTTTAACCAGATCGCCCCATTCTTTGCCCCAGTCATCATTGTAAGCAAACACGGCAACCTTGGTCGGGCGTTCGCCCTCGGGGATGGTTTCGTTCAGGATCTTGAAGACATCCTCTGTCTGGTTAGGAGATTTCGGGAACGGAGAGAACAGGTACTTGTAACCCTGTTGGTGAATTTTATAAAGGGCAAAGGAAATGCCGAGATAGGGCACTTTATTCTTTTCAGCAATCGGGATAGAGGCTGCGTGCATAGAGCTTCCACCGCCTCCCAAATACGCTGTCAGGTTGTGTTCAGCAAACAAGGTTTCCATCTTGCTGACCGCCTTGGTTGGGTCGGATTCATCGTCATAGTATGTCAGCCGAAGAGGAATCTTCTTGTTGTACTCTTTCACGAAGACGCCGCCATCAGCATTGATATGCTCGATTGCGATCTGATAACCAGGCAGAATCAAATTACCCAGCGAGCCAAAGTTGCCCGTCAGGCTGATAGAGGATCCTAATTCAATATACTCAGGCGCGGGCGGGTAGCTGACCTCTTCTGTAGCAGCCGGAGCTTCTGTCTTGGCAGGTGCTTCGGTCACTACAGGTGCCTCCGTCGCGGTCGCCTTCGGTGCGCAACTCGTTGCCATCAAGCTCACCAGGAGTATAATTACGAGGGCAACTCCAAATTTCGATTTCATTCTGAGCCTCCTTTTTTAATCTTTCGCGATTGTTTCAGATGGACAGTACCTCAGAGAAATTCATTTCTTCATAGGCAGCCTCCTGTTTGCCAAAGCGCGGGCTATGTATTTGAGAATTCAGCCGCCCTCTCGCGCTTTTTTCTTATTTGATCTCGAATTCGCGACCAAAGTCCCATAAAACCTCCGGGCAGAAAAAGTACAACCAGAATGAACAGAATCCCGAACACGGTAGGATGAAACTCGGCGAGATTCAATGACAGCACTTCCTTAAGAACCACAAAGAAGACTGCGCCGATTATGGGTCCAAGGATCGTCCCGGTGCCGCCAACATAAGCCATCATTGTGGAATCCAGGGTCCAAACCGGACTGAAGGGATATTGGGGATAATATCCAATCTGGAAAAATGCAAACGCTCCACCCGCCAGACCAGCCAAAAACGCGCTGACCAGCAAAGCGATGAGTTTGTGCCGGAACGCGTTTACTCCCAGAGACTCGGCCGCATCTTCCTGTTCCCGGACAGCCATCATACCCAACCCCAAACGAGAGTTCGCAATCAGATATGCGACCAGTACCGTAATCAGCGCGATTACCAGGAAAAGATAGTAACGCGTCACCAGAGTATAAGATTGCAAATCCTGCACTGGCATCGACGAAATCTGGGGGAGAAGGTTACCAACGGTGGCGTAAAGGATTTGCCCCAACGCGAGGGTGCCGATTGTGAAATAGGCTCCCCGCAGCTTAAAAGCCGGGGATCCGATAAGCAAGGCGAAAACAATCGCGATAACTCCGCCTACCAGCATGCCCAGAATAACATTCCATCCTGCGAACCACAGCAATCGGGTTGCCAGCGCGCCGAGCCCGAAAAAGGCCGAATGCCCCAGACTGACCTGCCCGGTATACCCACCCAGGATGTTCCAGGATGACGCCAGTGAGATAAAAAGCAGGATCATGCACAGATAAGTGAGCAGATTGTCCTTTTTAATAAACAACGGGACCAAGGCCAAAGCGGCGGTAATTAGCAGGGCTATGAGCAGCGTTGTGTTCTTTTTCATCTGTCACCCTCCTTGGTGCCAAACAAACCCTGCGGGCGGAAAATTAAGATTATCAGGAAAAGCACGAGGCCAGCAATCAAACGATAATTGCCACCGATGAAAAACGCCGTCGCCGACTCTGTGACTCCCAGGATTATGCCGCCGACGAAGGTCCCAACCATGCTGCCAAGCCCACCCAGGACCATCACGACCATACTTTTCAGGGTCCAGTTCAAACCCATGGAGGGGTCTACCGAATAGCAGATACTTACAAGCGTGCCAGCAGCGCCCGCGATAGCGCAGCCAAGCACAAAGGCGAGCAGGTACACACTATGGATATTGATACCCATTAAAGATGCGGACTGCCAGTCTTCCACCGTCGCCCGGATTGCCTTTCCGGTGTATGTTTTCTTCAAAAATATTTGCAGACCAACCAATACGATGAGGGCAATTCCAAGGCTAATGAGCCGGACAATCGGAAACCGAACGCCGGCGAATTCCAAGGACTTTGCTGAGTACACTGTCGTAATTGAGCGGTCGTCTGCCGTCCACAATCTCAAGGCGATGTTCTGGAAAATGGTGGAAAGCCCAAAGCCAACCAGAAGTGAATTTTGGATCTTCTTTTCCACATCCAATTTAATCAGCCTGGAGAATATCAACCGATATAATATAAATCCGATGAGCAGAAGAAAAATGATGGTCAGCGGGATTGAAATAAAAGGATCAATTTTCAGCAATTTGAAAAGCCAGAAGCTGGCATACCCTCCCAACATCAGCAGCTCGCCGTGAGAAACATTCAAAAACTTCGAAACGCCAAAAACAAGCGAGAGCCCTAAGGCAGCCAAACCGTACAGAGATCCAATCAAAATTCCATAAACGATATTCTGTGCCAGTGGTTGAAGCATGGTTTCCTCTCCTTAGCCCAGGTATGCGCTGCGTACTGATTCAAAGGAAAGCAGGGCTTCGCCGGAACCTTCTCCAACAATCCTGCCGTTCTCAATAACATAGGCTCTGTCAGCCAGTTCAAGCGCCGCGCGCACGTTCTGTTCGACTAACAGAATGGTGACGCCTTGTTTGTTAATGCTCTTGACCATTTCGAAAATCGCGTCAACCAGAATCGGCGCCAACCCAAAAGATGGTTCGTCCAGCATCAGTAGTTTTGGCTTGGACATCATCGCGCGTCCGATTGCCAGCATCTGTCGCTCTCCACCGCTCAACGTGCCAGCCCGCTGCGTCAGCCGTTCTTTCAGCCTCGGGAAAATTTCAAAAACATGTTCAACGGTCTCGGCGCGTTGTTTGCGTGCACGCGTGCCGTAGGCTCCCAATTCAAGGTTTTCCATCACGGTCATGCCCGCAAAAACCCGCCCCCCTTCCATCACCATGGATATGCCCAAATCTACGACCTTATAAGGCGGGACTTTGAGCAGGTCATGCCCATCAAATAAAATGCTGCCATTGGAAGGTCTGAGCAGACCGGTTATGGAAAGCAGTGATGTAGTTTTCCCTGCGCCGTTTGGTCCAATCAGGGAAACCATTTCTCCTTCTTTAACTTCAAGAGAAATCCCCCACAAAGCTTGTAGGTCGCCATAATATGTGTCAATATCTGTCAGTTTAAGCATGGCTCTTCCCCAGGTAAACATCAATCACACGCGGGTCATGCATTATTTGCTGCGCCGTGCCCTCCGCCACTTTCTCGCCCATATTCAACACAACAATCCGGTCGGAAAGCCCCATTATCGCCTTCACAATATGTTCCACAATAAGGATTGTCACCCCTGATTTCCTGATTACCCGGATTGTTTCCATTGCATCATCAGCTTCAGCATGGTTCAAACCAGCCATCAGCTCATCAAGCAGCAGCAGTTTGGGTTTGGATGCCAGGGCGCGCGCCAATTCCAGCCGTTTGCGCTGCATCAGGGTCATGTCTTTAGCGAGCGTATAGGCCTTGTCCCGCAGGCCCACTTTTTCCAGCTCCACCAGCGAATCCTTCTCGGCGAGTTTTAAGTTCATGGTAGCTTCTTTTCCAAAAGCTCTGCCGATCATCACGTTCTGAACCGCGGTAAGGTTAAGAAAGGGTTTAATTAATTGAAAAGTCCGGGCAATCCCGTTTCCACACATGCTGCAGCGCGGGTTCCCGGCAATTTCCATCCCGTCAAAAATTATTGACCCGCTGTCTGGTTTAAGGAAGCCGGTTAGCAGGTTTAAAGTTGTAGTCTTCCCGGAGCCATTCGGACCAATCAGCCCGACAATTTCGCCGCTTTGTATTGAAAAATTAACATTATTTACTGCTTTCAACCCCCCAAAGGCTTTATTTAGCTGCTCTACTTGTAATAGCATAACTCTCCTTTTCGTATGCCATCAACGTTTCGTGGTGGCTGGCGCCTTTTTCAGTTCTTATGCTACATTTGAAATCGTCTCCTTGAGTCCGCCATGGTCCTCAAAATCTCAATTAATCGAAGTGAGCGGTTTGGTGCCGCGCTGCGCTTTCGGGAAAACGAGGTTGCTGGCAGGTACTATCTCCTTAACAAGAATGCAAACAACTTGATTCTTTCTGTCAAAACCTAACTCTCAGCCGCAAACCAAACTGCCTTTGATTTTGCGAGAGCAGTGGCAAAGAGATAAACACGCATAAGGCAGCGTTGCAGGTTCAAGACGAACCTGCAACGAATTCCTTATTCCATAAAGTACCTGCATTGAGCTCCTGCGCCGCAGACTTTATCGATTTACGGCGGGTATGCCACCGTGTAAATGTGCGTTCCACCGTTCAGTGGACCTTTGAGGAGCGCGTCTATTTGCTCTTTCGGGCGCATCGTGACCTTTTCCGTGGGAGGTAAAACCCCGGCTGGGAATTTGGTCATAATATCCCCAATCAGGCGCACCATGTAATCCAGCAGCGCGTTCAGGCCTGGTTTTGCTTTCTCAGCGTCCGCCAGGGTAGGCCGCCCAATCACACCTTCGGGGTAGACGAGCACTTCCGCCCCTCCCAAACCGACATGTTCATGGCCTTTAATCGGAGCATGATAGACCTCACCGCCCTTATCCACATGACCGGGCGGCAGAAAACCTTCTGGTTTGGTATCCACAACCAGGCTCATGTCCATAAACTCGGGGAAAAGCGCCAGGGAGTATGACCCTTCCGCCTCATCCGCGTGTTGGAAAGGCGTCTCAAAGGGTCCGCCGTGAGCTTTGTCTTTGAGGTAATCGTGGATGACGGTCGGCCAGTGCAGAGAAATCAGGACCGCGGGCACCTGGTATTTCTTTCCGAATTGCTGCAAGGCAAGCGGAATGACTTCCTCCTGCCCATGACCATTCAGGAAGATCTGTTTGCGGAAACCCATATTCCACAAACCGGCAATGATTGCCCGCAAATTTGCCAGGAATGCGTCTTCCGGCACGACAATTGTGCCGGGCATGCCCAGGTGATTGAAAGGATGGGATCCATACCAGACCGGTTCCGCAATGGTGCAGCCTGTTTTCAAGGCGACTTGTTCCGCCATGCGAGTCACCAGGAAGGTATCCTCACCCAGAGGTTGCCCAGCTCCATGGCATTCCGTACTTCCAACGGGAATGATTATCAGGTCATTCGTCTTTAGCCGATCCCGTATCTGCGTCATGTTCATGGTCTGCAGATAGAGACCCTCAGCTTTTTCCATTCTGCCACCATCCGGTGGAAAAACCCATTCTCCCATAATCAAATCCTTTCTTAGACCGCCGGGATGCACATATCGGGCGAGTTCTTACCGGATTGGGTCAGTTCTGGATAGTACCTGTTCAGCATCTCAACAACGATGGAGGCCTGATCTGCCATCTTTCTGCCGTCGGCGGCAGAGGTCAGTGAACCGTGCGCGGAAACCACTGAGTTGCCGGTCTTGCAGTGCACAGGGGCAGCCACGCGAACAATTTCCGGTGCTTCGTACACGCGGATGAAACCTCCGGATGCAGGGGGATTGTCGGTATGCACATCCAGCGGAACCTTAACAGCGGCGCGCAGCGCGGCAATCATCGGAATCTGGAGGTCGCGCACAGGGTTAATCGAATCGGCGCCCAGGCTTTCGAGAAGTTTGAACGAGCAGGGGTTGCACTGACCCAGATGGGCAGAGCACTTGAATCGGATATCCGCGGGCAGAGCGCCGTCGCGGCGCATTTGGTTTGCCAGCCAGAGCATGCCCTCATCATAGATTAGGAAACCACGGCAGCCGTATTCATATCCACGCTTGATATCTTCAATCGCGCGCAGCACCTGTTCCATACCGCGTAAACGGTAGCTGATGCGAACACCCTGGGAGGAAAGTACGGTCGCGCCGGTATCGTAAGTGGCACGGGGACCAACAGAGAGCAGCAGTTCGCAGCCGTAGTCGTGACACAGGCGGCAATATTCCTTGATTTCTTCCTTGGTGTGACGGAACATACCGTAAGTTTCGGTAACGCGATTGACGATGATGCCGTTTTTTGTGGCAGTTTCCAACAGCGCGGCAACGGATTCTGCCGTGTTTACAGTAGGGACTTCGATGCGGAACGCTGCGCCGTCAGGGAAACGCAGTGTGGAAGATGGCATATCGAACAAGTCGCCTTCCGGAAGCCCAAGGCTTTTTACATACTTTCTGGTCTCTTCAAACATCTCTTAATCTCCGTTTCTTAAATATTAATTATTGCATGTGACTTGGAAGCGGCGGGCAATATACCCATACCAATTTCAATGGTTCATCACCAATGTTTTCGACACGGTGTTTTTTTCCGATTGGTGAATAAAAAGCAGTCTCCGGGCCAATTTCCCACTCGCCCTCGCCTTCAATAACCAGTTTTGCACGCCCGCTGATCAGGAAAAGGACTTCTTCAGACTCGGTATGCACGTGATCCGGAATCATGCTGCCAACCTCTGTAATATTCATTCCCATGGAAACATTAATCACGCCGCCAAACTTTGGGGCGAGAAGCAGCTTTGACCTTCGCGGCGGTTCCCGATATTCTCCTTCCACATCGGATGCTTTGACAAATGGTAAGTCAGCCATAAATTTCTCCTTTTTTAGGTTAGTCAGGGAAACAATTTTTGTACCATTCTATAAAACTGGGTTTCATTGTTTGGATATTAACATAAAACCAAATGAGTGTCAAGACCATCAAACGAATACCGCCTGTTTTTAGCCAACGCTATCTGCTGAATTCTATTGACATAAACCGGCATCCATGCCATAATAGTATCATTCTATAAAATAGTGTTTTATCAGATGAGACTTGTCTCATGCCTTACCAAAGTGAAATAGCACTAGCGATATGCGTCACCTAACCTCACCCAGTCAGTAAAATTCCAGAAAAGGAGAGCAAATGTCTGAAACTTACACTTTAGCAGAAGCCACCTTAAAAACCATCCAGGATCGGCGCAGTATCCGGGATTATTCACCTGAGCCGGTTTCGGATGAGGACCTCGCCTTGATTTTGGAGGCCGCGCGTTTGGCCCCCTCAGGTGAAAACGCGCAGCCCTGGCGTTTTATTGTGGTTAAAGATGAAGCTACCCGCAAGAAGTTAGGAGATATTTCCGGCGGCGGGAGCGGGAGAAGATTTACCGCGGAATTTATGACCAAGAAGATGCAGCTGCGCTTCGCAAGCTTGGAAGACGAAGCTAAGAAGAAAGCTGCTTACGAGAAGTTAACTTCGGGCGCGGTTTCTATGTTTGCCTCCACCGCTCCGGTCAATATTATCGTCATAGGGCGCAAGGATGTCTGGGATCTCCCATTCGACACCTCCGCGGCCATAGAAAACATCTTACTGATGGTAACCGCCCTTGGTTTAGGCGCTTGTTGGGTCATCGCTCCTTGCATCGACGTCCGTGATGAAAATCGGCTGCGCAAGCTGCTGAATATCCCCGACGAATATAAAGCGATCAGCCTGATTTCCATCGGGCATCCAACCCGCCCGCATCGCCCGCGTCCACGCATGCCCATCAAAGACCTTGTCTTTGACGAATCATTCGGAATTCCCTACTATAAGGAGTAACATGAGCGATAAAGGCATATCTCACGAATATTTGAACGATTTGGTTTTCGACCTGGAAAAAGCCTTTTGGGATGAACGCGGACGTGGGTGCCGCTTTCGCATGATGGAAGTCGGACGGGAAATCTACGAATCTGACTGCAAATCCCGCATCCGCAGCTCCGAAATCCCCGCGATAATTAGCGCGGTCGGCGAGGTCTTGAAAGAAATGCATGTGATTGGAAGCGTCAGCTTCGAGCAAGAAGACCTTACCCTGCGCGTGTCGGTACAAGGCTGTCTCCATTTACCAGTTGAAGAACGCATGCTGGAATATGGTATCGAACCATTCACCTGCGTTCCTGCCAATCTCATCATTATGGGCATCGAAGACAAACTAAACCGTCAGGTTGAGCTTGCCGAAATCAAATGCGAAAACGGCGTCTGCCAGCTTCTGCTGATTGTTTTCGACCGCCCTGCCTCGGTCGTGTAAGATGAACAAACTCAGTTCCCTACACGAAGCGGTTGCGTCCATTCAACCCGGCGCGCATGTGGCGCTGCCGGGCTTCGCCATCGCGCGCTGCGCGATGGCGTTCACGCATGAAGTCATCCGGCAGGGCATCAACCACCTGACGCTCTCCCAATGCGTCGGCGCTATGGACGCGGATATCCTGGTGGGCGCTGGTATGGCTGACCGCCTGATTTATGGCGGCGGCTCGTTGGACCGTTTTGGAAGGCTTAGCGCCGTCAACCGCGGCATTGAAACCGGCACACTGGCTGCCGAGGAGTACAGCAGCCTTTCAGTTACCTTCCGTTACCTGGCTGGCTCTCTCGGGCTTCCATTTATCCCGATTCGCTCATTGCAGGGCTCTGACCTGCTCGCAAATCTTAAAGAACATCATCCGGACGATGTCGCGACCATCCAGGATCCTTTCACAGGCGATGACTGGCTGGCGCTGAAACCCCTCCTCCCGGACGTTGCCATCGCAATCGTTTCCGCCGCAGACACGGAGGGCAACGCACAAATTGACGGCCCGCGCTGGGATAACCTCGAACAAGCCCGGGCAAGCAAGCGTACTATCGTGCTGGCGCAGAAAATTATCTCCACCAAAGAAATCCGCAAACACCCCGACCGCAACGTAATCCCTGGTTTTCTTGTCTCGCATGTCGTGCACGTTCCGTATGCCGCGCACCCGTGTTCTCTCTTCCAGGCGTATGATTACGACGCGGATCATATCCGTCTGTACGCAGAGGCGGCGCAGAGCCCGGAAGGGATGCGCGCCTATCTGGATAGCTACGTCTATGGAGTGCCGGATCACGCGGCGTACCTTGCCAAAGTTGGCGGGGATGAGCTTATCAAAAAAATCGACGCGGATCCGGAGCGAGGATATTAAGATGACAACTGATTATTCACCCTCAGAATTAATGGCAGTCGCCGGCTCCCGCGAACTTAAGGACGGTCAGGTTGTGGCTGTGGGTTTGGGTTTGCCGGTGGTAGCCTCCTTCCTTGCAAAGCAAACGCATGCCCCCAACATGACCATTCTCTTTGAACTGGGTGTTGTGGACCCGGAACCTGTCGACAGCGGCGTAGGCTTGGCAGACCCGCGCGTCTGGTACCGGGCCAAGGTGCTCAGCAGTTTCGTGGATATCCTGGGTATGGTTTTGCATAAAGGGCGTGTGGATGTCGGTTTTTTGGGCGGTTTGGAAGTTGACCAATACGGCAACCTCAATACCACCCTGGTTGGCGACCCACGTGGGAAATTCCGGCACATGGTTGGCAGCGGCGGCGCGAATGATATCGCCTCTTGCGCCAATAAAACTGTTATCATCATCCGGCACGAAGCCCGAAAGCTGAAGGAAACCATTTCTTTCATCACCAGTCCGGGTTATATCAGCGGCGGCAGCGCTCGGCCAGACTTGAACATGCGCGGAGGACCGGAACGTGTTATCACGGACAAAGCGATTTTTGGTTTTCACCCCGAAACAAAGCGTATGCAGCTCCTCTCCATCCACCCGGGGAATTCGCTCGAGGATGTTCTCGACACAATGGGTTTTAAGCCCGAAATAAGCGGATCCATCCCCTTCACCGAGCCGCCCACCCGGGAACAACTGCGCTTGATTCGTGAACAAATCGACCCCACAAGAATGTATATGGGGTAGACCATTTATCGGAAGGAACAGCAAAAATGCCCTATATCGTTACCAGTGCATGTATCCTCTGTGGAGCCTGCGTGGCTGGCTGCCCCAGCGATGCCATCACCGAGGATGAAACCCAATCCCATATTGACCCGGAAATTTGTGTGGAATGCGGCACTTGTGAGGTAAACTGCCCCGTAGGTGCGATTTATTTTGAGGAAGAACCAGACCTTTAAGGCTTGTTCGGTTCTTTTTTTATATTGAAGTAAAAAAAGGAAGAAAGATGACTGCAATCACAAAAGAAGCTGCTCTTGAATATCATCATTTGAACGGGGTCCCAGGCAAGATAGCCGTAGTGCCCACCAAACCCTTGGCAACGCAATATGATTTAGGTCTTGCTTACACGCCTGGCGTTGCGTACCCGGTTTTGGAAATTGAGAAAGACCCACTGCTTGCCTATCAATACACCTCCAAAGGCAATCTGGTAGCGGTCGTCTCAAATGGCACCGCCATTCTTGGTCTTGGAGACCGCGGCCCGCTGGCCTCCAAACCGGTCATGGAAGGCAAAGGCGTTTTGTTTAAAGCCTTCGCGGATGTTGACGTGTTCGATATTGAAGTGGACTCCCATGAGCCTGATGTCGTCATTGAGGTCACCCGGGCGATCGCTCCCAGCTTTGGCGGCATCAACCTGGAAGATATCAAAGCGCCTGAATGTTTTTACATTGAGACCAAACTGAAGGAACTCCTGGATATTCCTGTTTTTCATGATGACCAGCACGGCACCGCGATTATCACCGGTGCGGCTCTGTTGAACGCGCTGGAACTGACCAATCGGAAGATTACGGATATAAAAATTGTTTTTGCCGGGGCGGGCTCCGCAGGCATGTCTTGCGCGAATCACCTGATTCATCTCGGCCTTCCTCGCGAGAATATTTATATGGTCGATACCAAAGGCTTGATTTACAAGGGACGCACCGAATCCATGAATCCTTACAAGGTGGCATTCGAAAACGGCGACGGTCCCGCATCGCTCGGAGAGGTCATGGAAGGCGCGGACGTATTCTTCGGTCTGTCAGCCGCCGATATCGTGAGCCAGGAAATGGTCAAGCGCATGGAGAAGAACCCTATCATCTTTGCAATGTCGAACCCAAACCCCGAGATTAAATACGAACTCGCCAAACAAGCCCGTCCGGATTGCATCATGGGTACCGGGCGTTCCGATTATCCCAACCAGATAAATAACGTGCTCGGCTTTCCGTTCATCTTCCGCGGCGCTTTGGACGTGCGCGCCAGCGCGATTAATGAAGAAATGAAACTGGCAGCTTCGTACGCCTTGGCGGAATTAGCCAAACAGCCTGTTCCCCAGGATGTCTTGGATGCGTACGGACTTGACCATCTTGAATTCGGACCCGACTACATCGTCCCCAAACCTCTGGACAAACGCGTTTGTCTGTACGAAGCCCCTGCCGTTGCCAAAGCCGCGATGGACAGCGGCGTCGCGCGGATTGCGATTGACCTTGAGGCGTATAAAGCGCATCTCGAAGAACGCCTTGTTAATAAGTCCAGATAGAGGCGTACCGTGCGCGATATCACATCAGAACTTGTCGAACTCGTAAGGATCACTTCGACAGACTTGCCCAACTCCATTCAGGAGGCGCTCGACAAGGCCCGCGCCGTCGAAACCGAGGGCTCCGCGGCACAGGCTGCCATGGTGTCAATTCTCGAAAACGTGGAAATGAGCCGTCGGAACCAAACGCCAATTTGCCAGGATACTGGAACTCCGCTGTTCTTTGTCAAATACGGACAAAGCTGGGAGCCGGGCGCGCTGAAAACCCAAATCCGGGCAGCTATTGCCGAGGCTACCAAGCGCTCCTATTTGCGCCCGAACGCGGTGGATTCCCTGCATGGGAAGAACACCGGCAACAACCTTGGCGATGATAATTTTCCAACCATTCACCTCCAGGAAATTCCGGGGGATGAATTGATTGTAGACCTGATGCTAAAAGGCGGCGGTTGTGAGAACGTCGGCAGGCAATATTCTTTGCCCGACGTCGGTCTCGGCGCTGACCGCGACCTGGAAGGCGTGCGTAAAGTTGTGCTCGACGCGGTCTATCAGGCACAAGGACAAGGCTGCGCGCCGGGTTTCTTGGGTGTTGCCATTGGCGGGGACCGCGGCAGCGGTTACCTCGTCTCCAAGGAAGCCTTGTTAGCTGGTCTGCATACTGAAAACCCGGACCCGGAACTGGCGGCATTGGAGCAGCGTATCACGGAAGAAGCCAACACCCTGGGAATCGGTCCAATGGGTTTTGGCGGCAAGTCCACCGTGCTTGGCACCAAAATCCGCGCGTCCCACCGTTTGCCGGCTTCATTCTTTGTGACGATTTCTTATATGTGTTGGGCTTATCGCCACCGGACCATGACAATTGAAGGGACAGAGGTGAGATACGCATGAGCGGAAAAGAATTCAAACGAATTTGCGTGCCAATCTCTGATGAAGCCATACGCGACCTGAAAATTGGCGATTCGGTTCTCCTCAGCGGCACCATTGTTACCGGGCGCGATACGGTACATAAATGGTTTATGGACAGCTTCATCGCCAGGACTGTTCCAGTATCTGCCGAAGACGAACAGATTCATACTGAACTGAAACAGCTGCTTCGGGATGGCGTCATTTACCACTGCGGTCCGGTAGTCAGCGGGCTGCAAGAAAAAAACTACCGTTTCGTGGCTGCCGGGCCCACCACCAGCATCCGCGAAGAAGCCTACCAGGGCGCGGTGATGGAACATTTCCATATGAAAGGAGTCATCGGGAAAGGCGGCATGGGCGCGAAGACTTTGGCAGCCTGCGCCAAAATCCCGGCGGTGTATTTCCACGCCATTGGCGGTGCTGCCTCCTTGATAGCCGAGTCGGTGAAGAAGGTACTCGGGGTCTATAAACTGGAATTCGGCGTTCCTGAAGCGTTGTGGGTAATTCAAGTCGAAGACTTCCCGGTGGTGGTAACCATGGATTCCCACGGGAACAGTTTGCACGATGAGATTCAGAAGATATCGCAGCAAAAGCTTGATGCGATTTTAGGGAATTAGTAGCTGTGTCAGCTTCGGGTACAGCAGTTGGTAAATAATCAACCCCGGCTTCCTTGTGATAGAAAATGAGGACAGCCGGGGATTAGTTTACGGCAGGTAAACATATGAAAGTCAAACGGGAAGATTTATACAAAGCCTCTGTTGCGCTCCTGATCGCGGCGGGAGAAAGCCCCGAGGGCGCCGCTTTCGTCGCGGAAACTTTTTGCAAAGCAGACGCCCGTGGGATAACAACCCACGGTTCCTATCTGATCAACCCGATCTTCAAACGGGTCCGAGCCGGGCAATTAACCCTCCCTACCAAAGCCGCACTTGTGGTTGACACTGCCGCGGTGGCTGTGGTCGATGGTGGCGACGGCTTGGGGCCGGTTGCGGGTAAATTTGCTGCCGATGAAGCGATTGCCCGCGCGAAGCAGTTTGGCGTGAGTTTGGTGCTCATTCGCAATACCAACAGCGTGGGCTCTCTGGCGTATTACACTGAGATGATAGCCCGGGAGGGGATGATAGCTTTGATGAGCAGCAATGCCGCGCCTTCCATGGCACCATTCGGCGGGGCGGAAGCCTTCACCGGGACAAACCCGATAGCGATAGCCATGTATACGGGGCGGGATCTGCTATTTTCTGCGGATATGGCTACCAGCGTGGTAGCCCGCGGGAAGATACGCCAGTCCGCCAGGCGGGGATTAGAAATCCCGGGCGATTGGGCGTTGGATGAACACGGCAATCCGACTACCGACCCGAATGAGGCGCTGAAGGGCACACTTTTGCCGATGGGCGGTCCAAAGGGCTCGGCTATCGCGTTGGCAGTAGACATTCTTTCGGGGATGGTGGCTGGCGCCAAGCACGCCCCGGATGTCAAGAGCTTCCATGACCTGGACGGCCCGACCGGGGTTGGCGCGTCGTTGGCCGCGATCGACATCTCCAAATTTATGCGTCTGGAAGACTACAAAATTGAAATGGACGCCTACATTGGCAGACTTAAAGGGATGAAAAAGGCCGGAGCGGCGTCTGATATCTACCTCCCTGGTGAAATTGAGCACAACAAAGAGGTGGAAAGCATGCAATCTGGCATTCTGCTGGATGATGACGCGGTGAAAGCGCTGAACCAGTTATTGGAATCCATCGAATCACCTGTTCAACTGACTCCCTTGGGTTGAGGGGCCAAATCTGAACCGACACGGTGATTTCCATTTAGGGTAAGACGTCAGTCAACGCAGGAATCAGGCACATCCGCCTGATTCCTGCGGCTTTAATTAACCAATACTGACATTTTCCGCTCAACGCAGTGGTCTGCATTTCAAATTTTGGTCAGGTTTTCATTAACCCGCTGATTTCCGATACTCCTCTCAAACAGCCGTGCGTTTTTCACAGGCACTTTTTTTCATTTATTCCTGTTTGGAAATTATTCAGAGAAAAAATGAATTGCTTTCTCGTCTCCCTCAACCTATAATTTTGTTACTTGGTAATTAAATATTTTTCTGAATTTTTTGTTAAAAGCCCCGGTTGTGTAGAGAAAAGGAGAATGAATCATGACTAAAGTTGTCGTAATTGGCGGAGGAAGCGCAGGTATTGCTGCAGCCATTGGCGCTCGCAAAGCTGGCGCTGAGGTTGTTTTGCTCGAGAAGCAAGACCAGCTGCTGGGTATCGGGCGAATTGCCGGCAGTATGGATGTGGGCGGCAGGTACCCTCTCCACCTTGAAATACTGGAGATGGGTGCTCCTGAAGTAAATGAGGTCCTGGACGAAGTCAGTCTGGACAATATGGACAACTACCGCGCATCGCATTACCCCTGGCACAGCCTGCCTGGCTCCGAAGAGATGACCAAGCACTCCTGGATTTACAACGTGATGACAGCTGAACCTGCTTTGCGGCGTCTCCTGGAAAAATGGGGAGTGGAAATTATCTGGCGCTGCCGGGCTGTTGATCTTGAAAAAGAAGGGCAGCGGATTACCAGGGTTAAGGTGAAAATTGACCGCTATAAAGACGCGTGGATTGATGGGGACGCGTTTATCGATACAACCGGTTCAGCCGGCGGCGTGAAAGACTGCACAAAGAACGTCGGCGGCTGCACAATGTGCCCCTGGATGCAGTGCCCCACCTTCGGAGACCGCGTCAACCTGGCCGGGAAAGCCGGCGCTAAAACCTGGAGCATGCGCCAGAAAGACGGCACCCCTGGCGTGAAGTACAACGGAATTTACCTTTACAAAGAGTCCCTCTCTCAGGAGTGGAAGGACGCCCTGGCATTCAGCCATCAGATTTTTGTTCCCTTCAGAGGTGAGGTGGATTGGGACACAAACCCGGAATGGAGCTGGGCGACCCGCGGACAAGACGGCAATGACGGCGAAGGACGCCCTGCTGATGCGGAAACCAGCTGGAGAGTCTCGCCGGATACCGGCCGTTTTCGCTTGTTGGACCGCGGTATCTTTGCTGGAGGCGCTGGCCCAAGCCCGATCCCGCTGGAAAAACTCCGGAAAGTGCCTGGATTCGAGAATATTGTCCCAGCCGGTCCCGTCGGCGGGATGAATTTGTGGTCGCTCGGGCATGACCTGGTATTCTGCGAAAACACTTTGCGTGTTCCTCCGTTGGAGAACTACTTTACAGCTGGCAGCAAAGCCCACATTGTGGATATCCAACCCTGCATCAATACCGGTTACCTGGCAGGTTTCAATGCTGTTCGCAGCGCCACCGGAAAAGACCTGATAGAACTCCCCCGCACAACTGCCACAGGTGACATCATCGCCTTCACGCAGGATTTCCTGCAAAGCTCCGACGGCGGCCCAACCACATTTGTCAGCGCTCATGCTGGTCACTACCTCCGCCGTCTCAAGGATATTGGCATTTTCCCCGACAACGTGGAAAAAGCGAAAAAACGCGTTGCCGAGGCAGGAGCTACCAATATATTTGCCTGATTAGATCTGAGTTTACTCCTTTGAAAGGAACAGTCTCCTGATGGACCCTTCCCGACCCGTTCATAAACTTGGAGACTGTTCCCCATTTGTAAGGCTGATTGAAAAATGAAATTATGGAGAATTCAGTGACTGGACGAGAATGGGATAAAGCAAAAGCCAGAGGCAGAGATGAAGTTCTGCGAAATATTGAAACCCAGGCGAACACTTACGCGCGCACGGTCGTTGAGGATGCGCGGGCAGTTATGCACGATTATGAAGTTGATATGTACCGCTTGGTCCTGAGTATTGGTAAACACTATGGCATGGAAAAAGCCTTCGAAATTATGAGCGAAACCGTCGCGGAAAAACGCTTGAAATGGATGGAACAAAGCGCTGCTCTGCAGGAACTGGAAGGCACTGATGTCGAAAAAGGTTTCGCCTTGTACGTCAGGTATTTCAACCCCAAAGATGAGGACTTCGCGGTTGAAAAAGAGCAAGCTGATCAAATCAGCTTCAGACGGAAGGATTATATCGATGCGATCGCCTATGCCTGCCAGGCGTTGGGGCTGGATGTCATTGAAGTGAACAACAAGGTTTATGCTCAGGCGATGAATCAACTCCTTGCGCGGATAAACCCAAGGCTGCGTCATCGTTTCCTCAGTCACTTCGATGGCTGGTACACCGAAGTTATTGAGCTCGCGTAAAAAAGCACGCTAGTTGCTTGTAAAGGAGAATAATATGCAAGAACCTTCTGATATGAATAAACAGGCGCATATGCGCGTGGAAAAGTATCCGCCAGTGGTGAATCCGGACGGCAGCGTCACTTTTAGACTGAAAGCTCCGTTGGCTCACTGCGTTCAGATTGAGCCGCTGAATGGGCAGCCAGAAAACAATGGGCACAACGGCTTGGGAAGCGGGATTTACGATTTGGTAAAAGACGATGACGGCATCTGGAGTGTTCGCACCCCGCCGGCCGTGCCTGGTTTGCATACCTACTGGTTGGTCGTGGATGGAGTTCGCGTAAACGACACCACGTCCAAAACCTATGGCAGCTCAGTTATGCAGGCTTGCGGCGTAGACATCCCTGAGCCAGGAGTGGATTTCTATGACATTAAAGACGTTCCGCACGGCGAAGTCAGACACAAATGGTATTACTCAAAAATAACGAATATGTGGCGGAGAGCTTTCATTTATTTCCCGGCGGAATACGACGCTTTTCCGGAAAAAAGATATCCTGTATTTATTCTGCGCCACGGCGGCGGGGAAGATGAAACAGGCTGGGTGGAACAGGGACGCGCCAATTTTATCTTGGATAACTTGATCGCCGAAAACAAAGCGGTACCAATGATTGTCGTCATGGATTGGGGTCAGGCGCCGATTCCAGGGATGAAAGTACACATCCCCTCTACCCCACCCCCGCAGGAAATTATTGATGTGACCATCCGGGAGTTAATTCCCATGGTTGACAGCAGTTACCGCACCATTCCTGACCGTGAACATCGCGCAATGGCTGGGCTTTCCATGGGCAGTGTCCAGACCTTATATATCGGACTCCAAAATCTGGATTACTTTTCCGCGCTTGGGGTCTTTAGCCGCAGACCGATGTCAGAGGCGGAATTCAATATTGAACATTCCTTTGGCGGTGTATTTCGACATCCGGAAGAATTGAATGAAAAGCTGAAATTATTCTGGTGGGGAGCGGGAACAGCGGAAGAAGGAATCTATTACGCGGCACAGAAAGACCTGGGCATGTTGACTTCCCACGGCATTCGTTCTGTGTTTGTGGAATTCCCCGGAACCTCCCACGAATGGCAAACCTGGAGGAAATGCCTGCATGACTTTGCTCCGCGCCTTTTCAGGTGGACGGATTCCGTTTGATTAAGTGACAGGTCAGCAGCCCCTGCTGAAAACAACGCAATCGATGACAATTGCTGCGCGCAGTTGCCCAAAAATCGGGAGTAATGATTACTCCCGGTTTTGATTGTCAGGACCTCGACCGTAGGTTTTACACTTCGGTGGCATCCTCCCCAGGAAAGCGATATGGATAGCGTTCAGAATAAGGCTCATCCGTATTCGGGTGCCAGGCTGTTGGAATTGGAACCTTAACCAACTCCATAACACCGTTATTTGGCCGTATTTTCGTCCATGCCAGCCATTCAGGGTCCAGCCGGCGTGGGAAATCTTCCCGGTAATGATTTCCGCGGCTTTCTGTCCGAAATAAACCTGACCGTAACCGCATCTCAGCGCTCAGCAGCATACTGCGGGTCTCGTGGACAAGCCGCAATTGGTGTAAATCCCGGGCAAAGAGTTTCGGCGCGAGCTGCTCCTGATAGTACATCAGCATGGTGAGAGCCGCTTCCATGCGGTCTGCCCGTTTGATATACAGAATAAAATACGGCATGAGCGTATTTTGCAGCAATTGCGTGACCCATTGCGGGCTGAAGCCGCCTTTTCGTTCCAGCGGTTCCAGCACAAAGCGTCTCGCCCGCTCAATTTCATTATCAGGAATACTCACCTTCCCTATTTGCAGCGCCTCATCTGCTGCCGCTTCACCAGCCAGGGTTCCGGTCACCGCTCCGTTGGCGAGCGCGGACCCGGTCAGGGCGTAGGCACTGCCATTCTGCATGGTGCCGAGGGCGTCACCTGCCGCGAACAGACCCGGCACCGATGAGCGCCCCTGCATATCCTCCGGCCAAAGCCCGTCTGCCTTTCGCAAAGACATTCCCTGGCAAGCTCCTCCGATCATCTCCTGCTCTCCATCCGGAGCATCTGTGAAGATTGGCGCCCGACCCGCATGCGCCTCAAACTCCGTTTCCAGATAGGTAAATGGGTATTGTGAAGCGCCATTTGGCCGCGGCGGAATGGGGCTGCCCTCGGCGTTGCGTAACATTCTGCCCCGTTGCGGGCCGTCCAAACCGCGCAAAGAGTCCGGCACCGGTTGTTTTCGGCCCAACATATTTGGGATTCCAATCGGAATGTCTTTGCGGCTAATGTGCGTGTCCACAAATTCTTTCCCGAGGATAGATGCCCCGGCGCGGTATGCCATCGCTTCCCCATCCCCGGTAAGTTGGACAATTGGCGGGTAAGCGGCCGGTTTATACCCGCAGGAACCCACGCAAAGCACTGTCGCGCCTGCAATTAAAACATACAGAACGGGGTCATCCACAGAAAATGCCATGCCTCCCGCGACCCGGCCGTCGGATTTAAACAGCTCGGTAAACATGACGCGGTCCAGAATCTTTACGCCAGCCTTTATGGCTTGCCGCCTGAGGGTTTGCATGTAATCCCCGTGCTTCATGTCGTCAAAGCGGATTTGTTCTGTTACGCCCGTTGGCCCTGTTTGGCGCAGCACTTTTCCGTCCGGCGCAAGTTTAAATTTTACGCCCCAGCGAAGCAAATCCTGATAGCTATCGTAGGATTTGGTGATGGTCAGCTCCGTCCAGGCCCGGTTATTTACATACTCACTGGTCCGGTTAATCAAGCTCATCCAGGTTCCCAGGTTGTGCCCCCATTCCGGATTGAAGACCATGTAACTGTTAGCATAAGGTGATTGACCAGATTTCCCAACATATCCCTTATCTATCAGCAGCACCTCCGCGCCTTTCGCGCGGGCTTTAATTGCCGCGAAGCAGCCAGCAATCCCACCGCCTACGACCAGAACATCACACACCAGCCGTTTACAAGTCGGGATAGTCTCCATACTCAGCCCCAACTTGTCAACACCCGGACAAGTCGGGTTGGGGATAGGCTTATCGCGTCCTTCGGACATTCAGCAACGCACCAACAGCAAACCACACAGTCTTCCGCGTATTGAATGACAGCCTTTTTCAAGGTTTTATCCATGCGCAAGACATCCGCCGGGCAGCTGAGAACGCAAATCCCACAGCCGTTGCATAAGCTTGCGTCAATGCTATCCACAGCCATTAATCACGCCTCTGAGGTGTTTGTGACTTCTTTGTTTTCTTACAAATGGTTGATCTCTTTTGCTCTGCAGCAAGCCACAAAATGCTGCGGAAGTATTTCTACCAGCTCCTGAGCCTGATAGCATTCATGAGCCTTGTAGATGCAGCGTTTTCGGAACCGACATCCAGGTTTCGGGTTAATCGGCGAGGATATTTCACCTTGCAAAATAACCCTTTCTCTTTTATGGTGAATGTCAATAGTAGGAACTGCGGAAATCAAGGCCTGGGTGTAAGGGTGCAAGGGGTGACGGAACAACTCCTTAGACTCACAGGTTTCTACCAGAACCCCAAGGTACATTACACAGATATGATCAGAAATATGGCGCACTACCGATAAGTCATGTGTCACGAACATGTAGGTTAACTGATGCTGGTCTTGCAAGTCCTGTAGCAAGTTTAATACCTGGGCCTGAATGGAGACATCCAGCGCGGAGACCGGTTCGTCGCAGACAATAAACTTCGGGTTCAGCGCGAGCGCCCGCGCAATTCCGACCCTCTGTCTTCTGCCCCCATCCAGTTCATGGGGATAAGCCAGGCGCAGCCTTTGATCAATACCAACCATATCCATCAGACGTTCGGCTTCCTCGCCGCTTGCCTTATGGGAGAACTTGCCAGAGATGAGCAGCGGCTCCATGATAGTTTGTTCAACCGTAAAGCGGGGGTTTAAGGAGGCGTAGGGATCCTGAAAAATAATCTTCATATCCTCGCGTAGTTTACGCAGCTGCCTTCGGCTTGCCCGGGTGATGTCCTTGCCCTCAAAGAATATCTGACCATCCGTGCTGTCCAACAGGTGAATAATTACCCTGCCCAATGTGGACTTACCACATCCGGACTCACCTACTATTCCCATGGTCTGCCCGGATTCAATCTTAAAACTGACATCATCCACAGCGTGCAGCATCCCGCGCGGTACTTCAAAGTATTTTTTCAGGTTTTTTACTTCTACTAACGCGGACATATCAGCTCTCCATCGCGGCGATTTTAATACACCGGCAAAAATGACCAGCTTCTATCTCTATCAATGGAATCTTCCCAAGCTTGCACTCTTCACCCGCGATTGGGCAGCGAGGGTAGAAATGACAACCAAGGGGTAAATTGGATGGATCGGGAGGTAAGCCGGAAATTGGCGCCAGCCTGTCTTTTTCCTCTTCCAGCGTCGGGACAGCGGCGAAGAGACCGGTGGTGTACGGGTGCGCCGCGCGGTCAAAGATTGCGGCTTTGCTTCCCATTTCTACCACCTCACCCGCGTAAACAACGGCGAGGTCATCACATATGTCAGCCACCACTCCGAGGTTGTGGGAAATCATAATCATTGATGTTCCCAGTTCCTGCTTCAGCTTGTTAATCATTTCCAACACCTGCGCCTGGATAGTCACATCCAGGGCGGTGGTAGGTTCATCAGCCAGCAGAAGCTCCGGGTTGCATGCCAGTGCCATCGCGATGATGACACGCTGCTTCATCCCTCCGGAAAATTGGTGAGGGTAATCGTTAAACCTCTCCCCGGGAATCCCGACCAATTCCAGCATCTTCCCGGCCTCTTCCCTGGCTTGCTTATTTGAGATGGTGTTGTGAAGTTTTATCACTTCTTCAATTTGCTTACCGACCTTCATAATTGGATTCAGGGCGGTCATTGGATCTTGAAATATCATCGATATCTTACGACCGCGAATTTTCCGCATGTTTTTTTCGTCAATCTTCAGCAGGTCTTCCCCTTCCAGGAAAATCTGTCCGTTTTTTATTTTCGCGGGTGGGTCTGGAAGGATTCTAAGGATCGCCTTCGCGATTGAGGTCTTGCCTGCGCCCGTCTCTCCAACCAGTCCGAACGTTTTCCCGCGTTCGAGGGAGAAAGATACACCGTTTACAGCATGGACAACTGAGCCCTCAGAAGTATATTCCACTACCAGGTCTTTTATTTCAAGAAAAGAATTCAAGTTCGCGGTCATATGCTGCTCCACTAACCCTATTTTTTCAGCTTCGGATCAAGCGCGTCGCGCAAACCGTCTCCGAGCATATTAAATGCGAGGACAGTCAGCATGATGAATATTCCAGGGAAGGTTACCATCCACGGACAAGAGCGAATGAGCGCCCGACCGCCTGAAATCATCGCGCCCCACTCTGGCGTCGGTGGTTGGATACCCAGACCGATAAAACTGAGCATTGCCGCGGACATAATCACATTCCCGATGCTCATCGTCGCGCCTACCAGGACCGGCGCAAAGCTGTTCGGAACAACGTGTCTGGTAATAATCCGGAAAGTACTCGCGTTATTGGAAACAGCTGCTTCCAGAAATTCCTGATGTCGAATCCCCAGTACCGAGGCTCGCATAAGACGGCATGCCATTGTAATAGCTCCAAACCCGAGCGCGATAAGCGTATTGATAAAACCCGGACCCAAAACGACTGAAATCGCTATCGCCAACAGTATTCCAGGGATGGATTGAATGATATCGATAAGACGCATGATGATATCATCTGTTATTCCCCCGAAATACCCGGCTAGCGCGCCCAATGTCATCCCAATCAGATTGCTGAACAACACAGCCAAAAAGCCAATGCTGAGCGAATAACGGCTGCCGTAGACAATGCGGCTGAAAATATCCCTTCCAAGCTCATCAGTACCCATGATATGCTCGGCGGACGGTGGTTTGCGCGTGTTAAGCAGGTTTTGCTTATCGTAGGGATAGGGCGCGATCAGGGGCGCGAAAATCGCCATAAGAACCAAGATTACTACCACAATTAATCCGATCATCGCGGAGGAATTCTTTGAAAGCCGCCGTAAGACCACAGAAAATTGGTTTTGTTTTTTTATCGTGCCAGGAGTTGCAGCCATTCCGGAAGGATTAAGCATGATGGCTCCTTTTGTGTTTGCGGGCAAATTGCGCTTTGATTCGCGGGTCAATTAAGGCATACGCAAGGTCTACTAATAGCATAATAAATGTAAAGGCGAGGGCTAAAAAAATCACGGAACTTTGGACGATATTGTAATCCCGCGAATTTATCCCGCCCACCAGATACATCCCAATCCCCGGGATGGAAAATATGGATTCAATCACAACCGTGCCCGCAAGCAGCATTCCCATCCCATTTCCGATAATCGTGATTACTGGCAGCAGGGCATTTGGCAGCGCGTGCTTAAGCAGGATTTGCGTCTCAGACATACCTTTGGCGCGGGCTGTTGTAATGTAATCAGAACGAATCACTTCCAGCATGCTTGAACGGGTTTGCCTGGCTTGGGTAGCAATCCCCGGAAAGGCATTTGCGATGCAGGGAAGAATGTAATACTTAATGCTCCCAATCCCAAAAGGCGGCAGCCAGCCTAATTTTACTGAGAAGAGAAGAATCAACATTAATGCAATCCAAAAATTAGGCAGGGAAATGCCAAACAAGGCAATAAACATGGAAATTCGGTCCCCCAGCCCGTTCTGATTGACCGCGGCAATAATCCCCAACGGAATGCCAATTAATATTTGCAGACCGATACAAATCGCGGCAATCGTCAGAGTGCGCGGAAAGCGGCTGACAAGTTCTTTGGTAACGGGTTGATTATAGACCCAGGAATCCCCAAAATCGAACCGAAATATTATTCCACCCAGGAACTTTCCCAGGCGCACAAAATATGGGTCATTTAATCCCAGATCTTCTCTTTTTGCGGCAATTTCTTCAGGTGTGGCTTCCGGACTTAACATCATTTTGGCTGGGTCGCCTGGGATCAGGTACATAATCGAGAACACCAGAATGGTGACGCCCAACACAACCGGTATCATCCAAATTAATCGTCTAAGGATATATCGTCCCATTAAACATGCCCTTTCGATTTATCAGCCGCTCACCTTGTTTCGATTATCCCGCTATCATCTGGGTATTCATTGCGTTCGTTGTGTCCCATGTCAGCATAAATTGCGGCACTGCTTTCGATACGATGCGAGTATTTTCCAGCAGTGCCGCGCATTTGTGACACTTACAGTCCGGTCACGTCAGTGATTAGCCGGCTGAATTACTTATTAAAATCCACGGCATATTCACATGCGCCGGGAATAACCTGACCGCGCGTATCCCGCACAACCTTCAGAACACCAGAGTCTGCCACGATAATGCTGTTGAAGGAAAGCATACCATAGGCATAGAGTTGTTCCTTCTGATACTGCTGGAAAGCGTCCACATTGGCTTCATTGAAGCCGTCCAGCGAGCTCACCGTGACCAGCAGCGCTTGCAATTCATCATCCTTGAAGAAGTTCGAGGTTGTTCCGTTGTAGCGATTCTGGTCATACACGAGCTGCCATGGGCTGAAGATGAAATCGCCACCGGCAGACATCGCGAGCAGCAGGTCATATGCTGTTGGATCATATTGAATCTGATTGTACACAGCAGACTCAACCTGGTTTATTTCAACAGCGATGCCAAGTTCGGCCAACTGTGCCTGAATGATCTGGGCCATTAAGCCGGAGCGAGCGTCGTTTTGAGCCAGCAGTTTAAAGGTAAGCTCGCCCGCGGCATGACCGGACGCAGCGAACAGCTCTTTGGCTTTGGCAAGATCAAATTTGTAGTAGGGTTCGGATTCCCATTTCTTCAGGTAGCCGCCAAAATTGGGGTTCCCGATCGTGTGCGCGGGCGTGCAAGCGCCAGGCGCAACGGCTTCGCACATGGCTGAAGTATCAATCGCGTAGGCGATAGCCTGACGAAGTTCCTTGTTAGTCAGTGCGTGTCCATCGGAACCATTGAATTGTAAGTTCTGGGTCAGGTTGTCGAGGAAATTGAATGTGGTGAAGGCCGGGTTATTCAAGAAATTCGGAAGGTCATCCTGCGTTACGCCGGCAGCGATATCCACGTTCGCAGTTTCCAGCGCAATCGCGTTTTGAGCAGCCTCAGTAATCACCTTGAAGACAATTTTCTCAACGTTAGCCTGGCTGAATAAAGTGCGGAACTCTGGGTCAGTCTGCCAATAATCCGCGCGGCGTTCAAACGTCAGGCTTGAACCAGGCACATATTCGGTCAACACATAAGCGCCGGTAGTAATCGGTTTGGTAGCAAAACTATCTGCGCTGGATTCGTAGGCAGCCTGGCTTACAATCGGGCACTCGGCAAGGACCTTTTCGAGGCCGCCTGGTCCGAAATTAGCTTTAACTTCCAAATCCAAATTCAAATCGTCCACCGCGGTAAACGAAACAATATCGCCCAAGGGACGCAGGTTTCCTAATTCTTTGGCGGTATTGTAAGACCAGGCAACATCCGCTGCGGTGATATGATTTCCGGCGCTGTCGAAAACGTTATCAAAAATGGTAACTTTGTACAGTTTGTCGCCGGTCTTTTCCCAACTTTTCGCGATCATCGGAACCGCTTTGCCGCCCATAGAGTCCACTTCTATAAGGTACTCATAAATAGTTTTCAGGACTGCAATCCGGCCCATACTCATCCCAACAAATGGAGATAGGTCGGCCGGATCCGCGCCAATCGCGATGTCGACTTCCGCGGGCAAAGCAGGTTCTTCCATCGGTGCTTCAGTTTCCGCGGGGGCTTCAGTCACAACCGGGGCTTCGGTCTCGGCTGGGGCGGCCGGCTTCTCCGTTGGCGCTTCAACTTCCTTCGCGCAGCCTGACAATACTGAAGTTAGCAGAGCAAGGGCGAGGATAACTAACATCAATTTGCGTTTCATATTCTTTCTCCTTTTGAGACTTATCAATTAATATTCAATGGTGCTGCCAGGTATAGCTAATTAGTTTCGCTTGGTATCTCTTCTGATTTAAGTTAAACCTCCGTAATTTCCATTAAAACTTGATATATCGCAAGTCAAAAACGAGTTGAGTGTCAAGATATCCGGACTTACGTTTGAATTCTGGTTGGGGCATAAAGAAATCTGCCGGACCGCCAGGCAACGGTACCCATGGTTCGGTTTCTTTGCCTGCCATAATCAGTTCATCATGTTCAAGATAGCGCTTTACAAGGTCGCCTTCCAGGAAACCCACGGCATGCCCCCAACAGATACGCTCAAACCCGTCCCTCTGCCTGAGCAATTTTTCCATGTTGAGCGCGTGCTGCTCAACATACGGCTGGGGTTCATCTTGCATCCAAACTAAAACCACCAGGTCTGCCACTTCATCGCCAGAGAAAAGAATTTTCTCGCTTCGGTCCAAGAGGGCGATGCTGCTGGGTGCGTGCGCTGGAATTTCCAGCACCTCCAGACGGCGGCCGCCTAAATCGATGACATCACCATCCCCAACCACGGTGACGACATAATCGTTGCGATATTTTGACGGGTCAAGGCTTGGATATGGGATCTTGGCAATTTCGAGCGCCTTCGCGCTCATATAGGCGTGTTGAAACCAGCCGTTGCCGCCGGTATGGTCAAAATGCCCATGCGTGTTGATAACATGGTTCACCGGCTTGTCGGTTAGCGTCTGTGCGTATTTTTGAATATTCTCGGTCGCGAATCCGCTGTCCACCATCAAGCCCATTTTGTTTCCAACAACGAGATATGATGTGCAGCCCTCACCAAAAATTATCCAGGTATTGTCATCTAGTTTCCAGGATGAAAAAACTGAGTTTTCCATTTTCTGAACTACCTCCGCGTGAGGGTAATGATTTAAAATTTAACGAACCGAATAATTAATTAAATGCCAAGATTCAATCAGATGAGTTTACATAATCATACGGTTTATTTCCATAAGAGCAATTCATTTTTTGTTTGGATTTATTCCTATATGGAAATTATTGTTTTCAATGGTCGTTGATGGACTCATTGAAACAAAATTGGGGATTATCGTGAGTTTCACTCCTGGAACTTAGTCACCAGGTTTAAGAAGCTTATTCATTTTTGCCTTGCGGTGGTGCTTTCTGCGTTATAATATATTCTGATTTAGAATATATCCGTCGAAAGGAAAATCTGTGGAAATCAGATACCTGAAGGATTTCCTGGTCGTCGCGGAAACCCAGAATTTTCTGGAAGCCGCGGCAATCCTGTTTTGTTCTCAAGCAACGCTTACTAAACATATCCAGCGCCTGGAGCTTGACCTTGGATTAAAGTTGTTTGACAGAACCACCCGGAAGGTCTCCATTACCAAACATGGCGAAATGCTGCTTCCGTATGCCCGGGAAATTACGGATCTGAATGAACGCCTCACCGAACTGGTTCGGGAAGCCAAAAATGAGAGCCAGCAAACGCTGACTATCGGCTCCATCCCAGCTCTGGCGCAATATAACATCACCGAGCTGCTGGTGTCTTTTAAGAAAATGAACCCCCAGGCAACCATTAATGTAATTCAGGCTGGCTCTGAAGAATTGGAAGACCTTCTCAGGCAAAAAAAATGCGATTTGGCATTTATCCGGACCTATGGAGAGCCTGCTGCTGATTTCTCGCATTTGTCAATAACCGAAGACGAACTGGTAGCCCTCCTGCCAATCAACCACCCCCTGGCAAATCAGAAAGTAATTTCACTTGATAAGCTTTGTCATGAGAGTTTTGTGCTAATCCCAGAGAACACAATGCTGCATCGCCTGAGCGTTCAGTTATGCCAGGCTAGTGGTTTCGAACCCCATATTGTTTTTACAGACCACAGGCTTGAAAACTTATTGGAAATGGTGATTAATGGCATGGGTGTTGCGCTGCTGATGCGTAAGTTGGCTGAATACACGGCGCAGTCAAAAGCAGCCATCGTGGGTATTGAGCCAACAGTTATAACCCGCCTGGACTTGTGTTACCTGAAAAAAAGCGAACCATCTCTGGTTTCCAAGCAGTTCATCGCGATCACAAAAACAATGCGCTCAACCGCGCTAGGCGCAAAGCCTGCCTAGCATAGGGACAGTCGCTGCGCACAAAACCAAACTGCTTACCGGCCCTCGCTTGTGTGGATGCCAGTCCTTTAAAAGAGTTGTCTATCCTCTGAAGCGTCTCTAAACGCTGAAAACTTAACATACTCAAATTTCACCATTGAGTCCGTCAAAATTCGCTGAAATTTTGGTCAGAAGTGGTTCTTATTATTCTCGGGTTTCCTGCAGTTTATCGAGAGAAACCGAACAATTTGTTCTGACAGGGTTCTTTCACCTTCGATCTTTTGGGTTGATAGAACAATGCGAATGATTTTGAACCATACCCTTTATGATATATGCGAAACTTTTGTTACCTTATCTAAATGATTGGTTCTGTGCGGCAGCGTTTCTGTTCATTATTTCTTCCGTCAGAGAGAGTGGATTGATATCCATTCATCTGAATGACAAAGCCGCAATCGTTAACGTTACAAACCCGGGTTTGTTTGCGTGAAGAAAACAAACCAATCATTGTCTTTCCTCCAGCGAAGTTTTTTCAACATCATTCAATAGAAAAGAAATGAACATGTACTTTGTTAACAATAATAGGGGCTGCTCTTCGTTTGAGCAGCCCCTGGCTAACCTTTCTTACTTGAACAAAATGGGAATGTAGATTCTCGGTCCCTGGTGAACGATAATCTTGACGAAAGCCTCGTTGGAATCCAACTCGCCATCGTTTACCTTAAAGTAAAAGCCGTCTTCGCCGTTCCAGTTAGGGTCCGGAGTGTATGTACAGTAGCGTCCGTCGCAATCAAGCGTGCCGTGAGCCGGAGTTGTAACAATGATAAAGGTTCCAATATCTCCCTCAGGGTCGGTCGCGAGCAGTTCAAAATCTACCGGGAAATTCTCCGGAGTTTCCACCGTCATCCCATAAGCAACAGGCGGGTCGTTTACCGGTGTGACTGTAATGCTTACGGTGGCGATGTTCGAATCTTCCAGGCCGTCGTTGACTTTATACGTAAAGCTGTCCGCGCCGTAGTAGTTCAGATACGGGGTATACGTCACCACAATGCCGTTCACACTTACCTGCCCATGAGATGGTCCGGTGATGATGGTTGTGGTTAATGGGTCATTTTCAGGATCACTCACATCAAGTGAGATGTCAATTGGGGTGTCCTCCGGCGTGGTAACGGACTGATCCCGCGCGGTTGGAGCGGTATTCACTTCGAATACGGTGACCTTGATTTCTTCTTCGTCACACAAGACCGGCGTGCCGTTGTCGCAGACCTTGACGGTGAAGGTGTATTCACCAGGGCCTTGCGCTTCGGTCGGCGTCCAGGTGAAGACGCCGGTCGCCGGGTCAATCGCGGCTCCGGCAGGGGCGCCAACCAGGCTGAAAGTCAGGGTGTTGGCGGGAATGTCAGCATCCGTGGCCGTCGCGGTGAAGCTGAGCAGGGTCAGTTCGTCTACCGTCTTATCGCCAATCGCGCCAAGCACAGGCGCGACGTTGACCTCGTTGACAGTGACCTTAATCTCTTCTTCGTCACATAATACAGGCGTGCCGTTGTCGCAGACCTTGACGGTGAAGGTGTATTCGCCGGGGCCCTGGGCTTCGGTCGGCGTCCAGGTGAAGACGCCGGTAGCCGGGTCAATCGCGGCTCCGGAAGGAGCGCCAACCAGGCTGAAGGTCAGGGTGTTGGCTGGAATGTCGGCATCCGTGGCCGTCGCGGTGAAGCTGAGCAGGGTCAGTTCGTCTACCGTCTTATCGCCAATCGGGTCGAGCACAGGCGCGACGTTGACCTCACTGACGGTGACCTTAATCTCTTCTCCGTCACATAATACAGGTGTGCCGTTGTCGCAGACCTTGACGGTGAAGGTGTATTCGCCGGGGCCCTGGGCTTCGGTGGGAGTCCAGGTGAATACGCCGGTAGCCGGGTCAATCGCAGCTCCGGCAGGAGCGCCAACCAGGCTGAATACAAGCGTGTCGCCGTCCACATCAGTCGCCGCGGCTGTAAAGGTGAGCAGGGTGAGCTCAGGGACGCTCTTGTTACCAATCGCTCCAAGCACTGGCGCGTCGTTTACCGGCGTGACATTAATCGTAATGGTGGCAATATTGCTTACCAGGGCGTAGTCGCTTGCCTGGAAGGTGAAGCTGTCAGTTCCATGGTAATCAGCAGCCGGCGTGTAGGTCAGGTTCGGCGCGGTACCGGCCAGGACGCCGTGGGTTGGAAGTCCGATAACCGCGTAGGTCAGGGGGTCCCCATCCTGATCCGAACCAGTTAAAGTGATTGCCAACGGGGTATCCTCGGGCGTCGAAACAGTCTGATCATTAGCGATTGGAGCATCATTCACATCCAGAATACTGATGATAAAACTTTTCTCGTACCACAAGCCGCCCTGGTCCGTCACACGAATACGGATGCTGTAGCTGTCTTTGGTTTCATAGTCAAAAACCGCCGCGGAGAGCAGTTTGTTTCCTGATATGCTGAAAAAGGCATTGTCCAAATCGCCCGTTCCGCTTACCAGGCTGAAAGTGAAGGTGTCTCCCAAGTTCGGGTCGAGCGCGCTCAGATAGGCCACCACAGACCCTACCGGCAGGTTTTCAAGAATAGTCTGGTCTGTCAAAAGAATGTCGGTCGGTGCCAGGTTGGAATCTGTCACGGTAATGGTAACTTTTGCTGTTCCGGAGTATAAGGCTCCGTCAAAAACTTTATAGTAAAAGCTGGTCTGCCCGGTAAAGCCAACAGGCGGTGTATAGCTGAACGCGCCTGAGGCTGCAAGTACCAGAGTGCCTTCTCCACTTGGAATATCCGTCACCAAAACAGCTGTCAGGGTGTTGGCCGGTATGTCGGGGTCGCTATCGTTTCCAAGCACGCCCGGAGCGCCAACATTTAAGACCTGATTTTTCAAGGTGCTGTAGGCGTCATCGACTGCGACAGGCGCCAGATTAACCTCATTGACGGTGACCTTAATCTCTTTTTCGTCACATAATACAGGCGTGCCGTTGTCACAGACCTTGACGGTGAAGGTGTATTCGCCAGGACCTTGCGCTTCGGTGGGAGTCCAGGTGAAGACGCCGGTCGCCGGGTCAATCGCGGCTCCGGCAGGGGCGCCAACCAGGCTGAACGTAAGCGTGTCGCCGTCTACGTCAGCTGCGGTTGCCGTGAAGCTCAGTTCAACGCCTTCATCCACGCTTTTATCCCCAATTGGGTCAAGTACCGGCGCGTCATTTACAGCGGTAATGGTGATGCTTACCGTTGCTGTATTACTATTGCTTGTGCCGTCGTTAACGCGGAAGGTGAAACTGTCCGTCCCGTGGTAATCGGCATCCGGCGTGTAGGTCAGGTTTGGCTCGGTGCCGCTCAGAATTCCATGCGTTGGTGAGCTGAGGATTTCCCAGGTGAGCGTTCCAGGGTACAGGTCAACCGCGCCCAAATTGATGCTGACCGCTGTATCTTCAGCAGTACTGACGCTCTGGGCTTGCGCCACTGGAATGTCGTTGAAGAGAATATCAACCTCAGCATCATCTGTGTAACCATAGATATCCGTGACTGTTCCGCTGTAGCTATATTCGCCCGGCAGATAAGACCCGTTGATACGCAGGTAAGTGACCGCGCCAGCATACTGGTAATTCAGGCCGTCAACCAGCTGGTAGACTGGACCGGCGCTAACCTTCAGATAGAAGATGGGTGCGTTGCCATTGATGATATTCCACATCACGCCTTGCCAGCCTGTTGCTCCGGATACAACTCCCTTGCCTGCCCAATATGCAAAAAAGTCAGCCGGGTAACTTTTCACAAAGAAAGGGTGCAGCCCTTCCGCCAGAGGTCGATTAACCGTCACGGAAGGCGCGTTGAGATAATAGAACTCCTGGGCGGTGTCTAAGAGCATGCTGTAACCCGCTCCAAAACTGCCGGAAAGATCTGTCCAGGCAATTTGATCCAGCGAGTATTGCAGCTGCGCGTCCGTCAACTCCAGCAGACCAATAAAACGAATATCCACGTCCACTGTTTCGCTGAAGCCGAACGCGTCTTTCACCACACCGCTGAAGCGATAATCTCCCAGCAGATAGCTGCCGTTAACGCGCAGCACGGCGCTGGTATTGCCCATCGCATACTGCAATCCGTCCAGCAAAGTGTAGTTTGTCCCTTCCACCTTGAGATAGAAGAAGGGAGCGTTGCCGTTAATAATCTGCCACATCTGACCTTGCCAGCCAGTCGCTCCGGAGACGACGCCTCTTGCCGCCCAGTAATCAAAGAAATCTGCCGGGTGACTGCTGATTAAGAACGGATAAAGTCCGTCCGCCAGCGGGCGGTTGCTGGTGATGTTGTTGGTGTCCAGGTAGTAATACTCAACCGCCGGGTCCAACTGCATAACAAATCCGCTGGCATAGCTTCCGGGCACTGCCGCCCAGGGTCCAGTAGGTGTGATCGCGTTGTGTAAATCGAGATCGGTTACCTGCAAGTCTTCGTAGACTGTGATAGTGATTGTCTCGCAATCCTGAAGCGCGCCGTCGCTGACGCACACGTCAAAGGTGTATACGCCTGGGCCTTGCGCTTCGGTAGGCGTCCAGGTAAAGACGCCAGTGCCCGGGTTGATACTCGCGCCCGCTGGTACAAGACCCGCTGTGCCGTCCTCCAAACTATAAGTGAGCGTCTGAGCAGGAAGATCCGCGTCGGTAGCAGAAGCTGTAAAGGTAAAGGGCACCAGTTCCTCAATATCGAAGTTTCCAATCGGGCTCAATACAGGCGCGACGTTGACCTCATTAACCGTGACCGTGATGGTTTCACAGTCCGAAAGCGCGCCGTCGCTGACGCACACGTCAAAGGTGTATTCGCCGGGGCCCTGGGCTTCGGTAGGCGTCCAGGTGAAGGCGCCGGTGGCCGGGTCAATCGCCGGGCCGGCAGGTACAGCGCCCGAAGTGCCAGCGGCCAGGCTGTAAGCCAGCGTTTGCGCGGGCAGGTCCGCATCGCTTGCGCTGGCGCTGAAGCTGAGGGCTTCCAATTCGTTCACAGTCTTGTTCCCAATGAACGCCAAGACGGGCGCGTCATTCACATCGGTCACGCTGATGAGGAAGTCCTCTTCGTAGCTCTCACCCCAGGAATCCGTCACTTTGATACGAATGGAGTAGCTGGATTTGGTCTCATAATCAAAGGGAATGTTCGCCCGCAAGCTGCTGCCGGAGATATTAAAATACTGAGCGTCCGGGTGCCCCACCAGGTCAGCAAAGGTGTACGTGAAGCTCGTATCGCCCGTGTCAGGGTCGGTCGCGCTCAGCGTCCCGATCACTGTGTTTCCGGGTTGGTTCTCCGCGATGCTTGCGTTACTCAAAGCGATATCTGTTGGCGCGCACGACCGGGTATTGATAACCCCGTCCGTATCGGTGAAAGGAATTGACTGCGCTTCAGGCCAGTCAACGAGCATGCTTTTGGCTCCGTCAATCGTCAGCGCGCTGGTCTCATTTGGCAATTTTGCCTTGATGGTTAACACCAGGATATCTCCGCTGCTGCTCACCGGGTTCGGATTGCCGCCGCTGCCTTGTTTGGCCAGGCCCCACACGACCGTTCCCGCAATGTTGTTCACCGCGTTAGTGATTTCAGGCAGGTAGCTCTCGCCCACGCCAATCAACCAGCTGCCAGGCTGGACCGCTGTAACCTCAATTTTTGCCGGGTCAAAGGCAAGTTCAAGGTGGAATGCGGTCAGGTTCGCCACGTCCGCCACCCGCACTGCCACCTCTGTGGTACTGCAGGTGCGCGCCTCCGCGGGTGTAGGATTGATCGCAAGCGTGGTCCCCGTCTGCGCCCACGCGCTGCCGGGCAGCACCCCCGCCCCAACAAAAACAAATAACGTCATCAGGCCAAACCAAGTCAACATTCGATTCACTTTCATCTCTCCTCCTCATTTGTCGAATCAATGGATTTCTTCACGCGCCGGGCGATCAAACCAACCCCTCCGGCCAGAACCAGCGCTCCCGCCAGGACCCATACGAAAATTGGGGTCCCAGACTTTTGCGCGTCATTTCCATTTTGTTCCGCGGCGCCCGCTTGTGGGGGCTGGGTTTCCTCCGCAGCCACAACTTCCGGCACGCTGGTTGGCGTCGCCGGCGCTTTCGTGGGAACGGTTGTGGGCGTGCTGGTCGGCGCGAGCGTTGGAATCATCATGATAGCTGTGGGGTCTTGCACCGGGATTGCCGTCGCGGCGCTCTGGACGGCGTTCGCGCTGATTTGCACACTGCCCGAAATCATTTCCGTTGGTATCAACTGTCCTTCGCGCGTTGAGAGGTCTGCCCGGGTCATTTCGAGCGCGCTCTCGCCTTCTTTAAGCCCTTTCATATACAACACAACCAAAACCCCGCTGCCGGATTTCGGCTCGCTGGGGTTCATCTGGGACATCACGAAGCGGATGATGCCATTTTCGGTGTCAACGGTGTTATACAACACCATGCCGGCGTCCAAAAAAGTTCCCAGCGCCGGCTGCACGCCGTCCCGCATCGGGTCCGCGTCCTCCATGCTCAACACCTGTGGGTCGTAGCGCAGTTCAACGTCAAACGCGTAGCAATTTTCAACATTTTTTATCTCAATAGGGATTTCAAAGCGCGCGTCTGGCTTGGCTGTGATTTTTTGAAATACCCCTACCTGCGCGCCGCCGGATTGACCAAAAGCGGGGCTTGCCAACCCAGCCGCCAATACCACAAGAACACTCCATACGATTGCTTTCATCCAAAAACGATTATTTTCCATGAATTCCTTCTTGTTTCTGTTTTTTTCGCCGGATAATCAGCGCAATAATTAACGCAATAACAAGCACACCAGCAGCAATGACCGCTCCGGCCGCCAGATTAGCGGACGAAGCGCCGCCCGGGCGTGTTTTTGGCGCATTCAAACCAGCACTGACCGCGGTCATCTGCGCCACCTGTGCCATCAGGGTGGCGTAATGACCGGCCTGGCGGGTCTTTTCCACGCCCGGCGCGAACGGCTCCGCTGGCTGTTCCAGAGTCAAGGTGCCTGCCAACGGCTCGGTTGCCGCCCAGGTTGGCATTCCCTCATCGGGGCGCTTGGTCGGTTCCGGGGCTTGCGTCAGGATTGGCAAACTGCCGCCAGAGCCCGGTGTATTGCTTGGCGCCGCGCCGGTTGGGTAGGTTCTCCCGCCCGCTAAGGTGGCAGTGGGCGTCGGGTTTGGCGTTTGCGTCGGGGTCGGGGCTGCCGTTGCCGGAGCCGCTACACGCACAACGCCGCCATTCCGGCTGGGGTAGCTGAGCGCGCCCTGCGGTTCGGCCAGTTCGCCTTTGGTCAGCGTGAGCGCGCTTTCGCCGGGTTTCAGGCCGGTGAAGCGCAGTTCAATCAAAGCTCCGCTGCCAGTCTTGCCGGGCTGCGCCAGTTGGGTAGCAACCAGATGGAAGCGCCCGGGTTCATTTTCCAGGACGACTTGCGCCAGTTGGGTTAAGAAGCTGCCAAAGCCCCAATTCGTCAAAGTCAGAACCTGCGGGTCGTAGGTCAATTCGATATCAAACGCGTTCAGGTTCACCGCGTCGCTCACCAGGACAGACACAGCCGCCTGCCCGCCGACGGATATTTCCGTCCGGGATGGGTTGATGCTGAGCGCGAAGCCAGCCTGCGCGCTCGCGCCGCCAAAAAGCGCGCTGGTGAGAACCACCGCCAGCAGCAGCGGGAACAGCGTTTGTCTGAATAATCTTTTCATTCGCATACAATCATTTCGCGGAGGGGAAAACTGCCCTCCGCCATCCTTCCTCAGGGCGTCCAGCCCGCGTAAACCAAAGCGGAGGTGAGGCCGAAATTGCCCGCCACAATCGCCAGGTCGCGCAGGTCCACGACGCCGTCAAAGTTTACGTCGCCGTCCAGGCGGTCGCCCGGCTTCAGGTCCGCGGGGGTCAGCCCCCAATACGTGCCGAGCACGCTCACGTCCCCGGCGTTGATTTCGTTGTCGGTCCAGGCGGCGTTGCCGCGCACCAGCGCCAGCGCTGCCAGCGTGGTGTTTCCGGATGTCATCCCGAAGCTCTTGCCGAGCGCTTCAGTCAGGTTAAGGCAGCGCGGCTGGGCGGTGGTGAGGATGTAAACGTCCATTGCCACGTTCGTGAAAGCCAGATTATTCCCGCTCACATTAGTGGTATTGACGGTATACGGACCCTGCCCCACGTATTCCCCCACAGAGAGGGTGACGGGGATGCCGCCGCGGTCGGCTCTTCCCTGCACACTGAAGCTTCCACTAACCGTAGAGGGTTTGATAATAGCAGGATTGTAGGTAACGTTTAGCGTACCGTTCGTGAACAATGGAGAGACTTCTACTGGTGGGTAACCCAAGGCTAACAAGGGATTTACAAAAGAAAGGTCTGAAATCCCATGACTTAATCCGCTGAAAGTAAAGCGGAGCAATACGCCGCTCCCGCTTTTTAAGGGCTTTCCCAATTGGACGCAAGCCCTCCGGAAGAACCCGGGCTGATCAGGATATCCAGGTGCAATAAAGCAACTCCCAACGCTTATGTCCAAAAATGTCCCAACCGTCCAAGAATCCAGGTGCGCAAATTCTGGGTCATAGGTAAGCGTGATGTCAAAACCGTTCATGTCCACCACATCCCCCACCCACATCTCTACCACCTGGCTGTTGCTGCCGTTAAGGTACAGGTTCGCAGGGTCAGGCGAAAAAAAGACGGTGGTGCCCGTCTGTGCTGTTGCTGGTTTAAACATAAAAATGATGCTGCCTAAAACCATCAGCACAATGACAAATAAGCTTGTAATTATCTTTTTCATGGCTGCCCCCGCCTATTGCTAATCTTACTCCATTCCGATTTTTGCGGCTTTGCAGGCTGGGCGAGAGCCCAGCCTGCAAGTCTCAATCACGGTTTAGGGTTTACTTACGGTAGTATAAACCACCAGCCGTAAGCATCGGCGCTTGTCAGCCCATAGTTACCGCCGACCAGTGCCAGGTCTTGAATGTTGACAATCCCGTCGTAGTTGATATTGGATTCAGGATTAAGCGTGCTTCCCCAATCGGAACCAACTGTACTGGCATCTGAAAGACCAATTGCATTGTTCTGATCCACATCACCACCGTACAGCCGCAGCGAGTTCAGGACCTTATCCCCGTTGACCAGGAAGGTCTTACCGGAATCAGCCGTGACGTTCAGGTAGCGCGGCTGATGCGTTGTGAAGGTATAGGTCAGGGTCTCAACGCCGGTAAAGCCATAGTTGATGTCTGACAGTGCTGTTGATAAAGTGTCGCGCACAACAGAACCAGAGGTCAGTCTAACCGGTACGCCAGCCTTGGGGGTTAAAATACCCTGCAGGGTGATCAAACCGTTTACCCCAGGCAAAATGCTTGTGCGGTCGCCAGTCAGGAGCACATTTTCCACAGTTCTTGTCACACCGCCAGGAAGCGTCACAGTCGCCAGAACACGAGTCGGGACTAAGGTCTGTCCATATTCCAATTCACGTGTGTTGTTCCAGTAAGGAGTCACACCGTCTGACGCAAAATCATGCTCGTAATCAAAGGTGCCAAAAATATCAAACGGACCTGAGAATTGTTGGAGCAGAGCAACACCATGAACCGAAGGAACAGGTGAAATATTGGTCTGCAGAAGTTGTGTACCCGCGAATAGTTCCACCTTGAGAGTCAGAACCTGGTCAAGTGTGAAGTTCACCGGATGGAAGCCGGCTGTTACACCACGGACATCACTCTGGGCCATGTAAGCAAAATCTTCCGCAACGAGAACTGGATCGATTAGGCTATATTCGAAATCCGGTGTCAGGTTTTCCCCGGTCAGCGTACCGCCAGGCAGAACCACTGTCACCAAAACACGGGTTGGAGGAACATGTTGACCATATTCTGGAAGAACCTTTACGTTGGTCCAGCTATTGGATACATAGGTGCCGAAGATGTCAAACGAACTGGTAAGCACATCACCGGGATGATTAAGCGGATTCTTCAGCGTATTGGTCTGCTGAAGCACATAGGCTCCTTCAGTACCTGAGAAGAGCTGAACTGTGACAGAGGTAGCATCAGCGAAGACAAAATTGGTTGCGTAAAAGTCGGTGGACACACCGCGCAGAATGCCATGGCCAGTATCATAGTTAGCGTAGTAAAAGTCATGGACGTTCAGCGAGATGCCAACGATTCTGTACATGGACCCGTCAAGAATGGTTCCGTAGGGTACGAACACAAACACGTCAGGATAAGCCGGGTCGGTGTTGTACAAGCCGCCAGTGAGCATCAAACCAGTTGTTGCCGTTCGCGGTAATGCCACAAACTCGTCTGAGAACGTTACAGCTTGGATGCCACCGGAGAATGTACCGCCGCTGACCAATACAGCTGAGGTCTTTAGAGCTTGGTCTGCAGCTTTGTAATCACGCAGGGCATAAGCATTCGTGCTGGTGATAATGCCACCAGTGATGTTCACGGTGATGTCGCCAGTGTATGCGTCTCTACCGTTGAGCAGGATAGCATCACCGGTTTCAACAGAACCGTTGTCATTGGCAACCGGGTCAGCGTATGCGCCCGTGCCCAGAATAGTTCCACCAGTGACAACCAGGTTGCCAGCTTTCATTTCGATGCCGTTTATGCCACTGATGGTTCCAGCGGTGATGGTCAAGTTACCATCCTGAGGGTGGTAGATTGCCGCAGCGGTAGTGCTGGTGAGGATGCCGCCATCAATAGTTATGGTTGTCTCACCAAATCCAGCCGTGCCATTTCCAGTGACTGCGAAATAGGTAGCTTCGATCACACCACCGTTGATATCCAGTGAAGAGCCTGTTCCAAGAATCGCTATACCGTACAGCGGATCAACAGTTCCGCCGATCGTACCGCCGTTCATGACCATAGAGGTTCCTGGACGAACATAAACACCTGCATACGGTGCTTGGATCGTTCCACTTTCAAGTATCAGAGATCCAGAAATAACACCGATACCCCGGCCGTCAGTTACTCCATCTTCATCCGCGTCGACAACCAGGATCTTGCCTGTGCTTGGAGTAATTCCGTCGACCACTGTTAGTGCCGCAGCAGTTCCATCTACCACGAGGGCATAGGAATTATCGGTTGTCGAATAAGTCGCGACTTTGCCGTTCAGGTCAAGCGTCAGAGCTTTGTCAACAGTGACCGTCGCTGGAATGGCGATATCAGCCTGGAGCTGTAGTACGTCACCAGAGGCAGCAGCACCAGCAACCGCTTCAGCAAGCGTACAATAGCCCAGGTTTTTGGTAACATTCTTCACAGCAGGAGTAAGTGAAAGCGTGGTAGCAGTGGCTGATGCTTCACTCGGGATCGGGAATCCATCGCGGTCTGATAACAGAACGTCTGTAAGAGACAAAGCGATATCGCCCGCAATTCCAAGGTGGGTCAGCTTTACTGACGCTAACTTACCGTTACCAATGCTGGTCGAAGGAGTAAATTGTGTATAGGCAACGTCAATTAAGCCGGTGGGACCAGTGACAATAGCACCTGTCGTCTCATCAATATAATTTACTACTAAGAACCCACCATTCGCAACAAAACCGCCATTGACGATATCAGTAGCAAGATTTGCGATGGAGGTCTTGGTTTCGTCAAAATGCAGCCTGAATTGGTAACCCTGCAGTGGGGCTGAAGTGGGGATGCCAGCAACATTGATCTCAATGGTTGTTGTTGGAGTGTTTCCACAAACAACCGGAGCCACAGGGGCGATTGTTACAGCCGCCGGCAGGAACTCGGTGCAAGCCGCATCCGCGCACCAGGGGTTATAAACAACATCGCCATCTAATATGCCGGGCTGTGGACCTGCTAGAGTACCAAACCAGTTTGGTGAGCCATCAACCTCCGGAGCTGTTGTTGTGATAGCATAGTCATTATTGAGCAGTTTATTGTATTCAACAACCACGCTTGAGGTATCACTCGCACTATAACCCACAGCTATGCCAACACTATTGCCGTTAAATTCATTGTCATGGATATTAGCGGTTGAGCCTGAAGCAAAGTAGGTTGTGATTAACAAACCTGCTGAACCTGAACCGTCGACACTAGCAACGCCAGTGCAGTTCTTGATCAGGTTGTGCTTAACTTCAGCGTCCGCCCCACCTTCAATCTCGATGCCATAATCCAACCAGTCACCGATGCCCTTGCCTTCATAGGTGTTCCCATCGATAACAACCTGGTCTGCATCCGCACCGTATACATAAATACCAATACGTCCGATGTTCTGGAGCAGGTTATTCTTGATGGTCATATCTGCATCATAGATCGCGATGCCACGCCCCGCATAATCGGGACCGGAAGGATTGTAGCCAATGTTTTTGATAATGTTGTTTTCAATGGTTCCGGTGCCATGGGAAAGAATACCAATGCTCACCAGTTTACCAGCACCATCAAGCGTGACATTTGAAAGGTTGAACTGAACACCAACATTTACAAGCCACCAACCGCGTGCATCCGCGGATGCGCCAGTATTCTGGGCGGGTTTAATGATGGTGGTTGATTTATCCGCACCAACGATCGTAAGGTTCTTATCAATCACAATCTGGCCAACTTCTACATACTCGCCAGGAGCCACGTTGATTGTGTCTCCCGCCACAGCCGCTGCGATTGCAGCCTGGATGGTAGAGAAGTATGTATCCTGGGTCACATTATGGACCGGAAATGCCTCTGTAAATTCAGCAATGTCAAAAAAGGCGAGCGGCGTACCAGGCCTAACGATGTATAAACCCGCGGCGCTTACCCAGGCTGCATTACCCGTGTCAACCCAAATGGCTGGGGTGAGACTTCCGGCTGGGCTGGTGTGGTGGGTGACGTTTGTTACTGTTAATAGTGGAACCTCAGTAACACCGCTTCCCTGGTCCACGTTAATGCCGCCCCAGGCGTTACCGCTGGTCGTGACATTAGAGATGGTGACCACTGAGCCATTAACAATCATGCCGGCGTTACCAGCGTTGGATAAAACCACGTCGGTTACAATTCCGCCAGTCACGCGGTAGAATTGCAGGTTGCTTTTAGCAGCAGCAGTGATTGTCAGGTTTTTAATGGTTACGTTATCACCGCTAACATCTATACCATGGTAAACCGATGGGCCAGTGATGGTGAAATTTTTACCATCGATACTCACGCCATCACGGGTCACATAGGCTGTGGACGTCAGAGCAATGTTGGCACCCAACTCGATCTCAGTTACACTAGTGTCTGCTAAAGCTGCAGTCAACTGAGCTTCAGTCATAACGACTGATGCCGCCTGTGCCTGCCCGACTGGCGCAGCCGCGAATAGCAGCCCGACCACCAGCAGCAAGCCCAAAAACTTGATAAAACTCTTCTTAGTCATAGAAATTTTCCTCCAAAAAACAAATATCTGTTTCAAATCGCGCACCCTGCGCGCATTTGTTTCTGGAATCCCCCGGGAAGAAAAAAACAGAAATTGTCCCCTTCGGAATCCAGTCCTCTGCTCCAACTGCGGAGCCGTTCCGAAAAGCGTCCCTCCTTACCCAGATAGACCCTCCTTTTTTCGCGATCTTATGTCAAACCTCCCCGTACTTCCAATATCAGCGCGCCAAAAACCGCGCGGAATAACCAATTTCATTTGAGCGTGAGGAGCTATTCCCACCAGACTTACAGAAAAGAGTATACACGATCTTTTCGAAAATGGGAAATATTTCACAAATTTGCCTGTTTTTCTACACCGGAAATCTTTTCTGGCGCAGCGAACATGCTTAGCGGAACGCAGCGGGCAAGAAAACCTGGTAATCCCCCAGGCGCACCAGCCCATCGCGCGTACCGCCAGGGATGACCACCCCATCCCGGTCGGAAAGTGTTACCGAACTCAGCGAGAGCGCGGCATCCAGGCCCTCAACATCCGCGCGGAAAATAACCGTGAACAGCGCTCCGCTGCCCGATACCGGCTCGGCCGGGTTCATCTGCGTGTGCACCAGGCTCACCGTACCGGCCGCGTTGTCGATGGTCTGCCAGCACATCCCCGGGGCCAAAAAGCCCTCGTCCGTCACACTCAATGCTTCCAGCAGGTCCGGCGGGAAACTGAGCAGCACATCGAAGCCGTACAGCGCCTGCACATCATCTATGCGCACCTGCACGCTGAACTCCTGCCCCGCCCGCACCAGCTGATACTCCGGGCTGACGGATACCAGCGCCGGCGTTTGCGCGCTCGCCCCGCCGGACGCCAAAAACGCGCCAAAGGCAAGCCCGAGAGCCAGGGCTCCCCGCGCCCAAACCAGATACTTGTGATGCTTCATCTGTGCCTCCAAATTGATCGATTCTTCCGCCTGATGCAAGTATACCCCCGCCGCGCTTACCCCAACAGGCGCGCGAACGGCTGAATAAGCGCTGTGATATAATTTTTATCCATCAAAGCACCGGATAATTCCTGCTTATGGGCTTCTTGTTTGCCGGCTTCTTGGGCGGCAGACCTGGGGATGATGTGACCAAATAACATAATTGATGATCAGAGCGTTATGACCGCGCAATGGTATGCCCTACAATCCAAGCCAAACCAGGAGCAGCTGCTTTGGTATCAGCTTGAGCTGAACCGCATCGAAACCTACCTGCCGCTTCTGTCCGTCCGCCCGGTGAACCCGCGCGCGCGGAAGCTGGTGCCGTATTTCCCCGGTTATCTCTTCGCCCGTCTGGATTGGCACAGCCAGTCCTTCTCCAGCGTGGCATGGCTGCCGGGTATGCGCCGGATTGTCGCCTTTGACGGCGAACCGGCCAGCCTGCCCGAGCATCTGATCGCTGGCTTGCGCGCGCGCGTGGAGCAAGCCAACCAGGAGCAAACCGACCCCCTTTCAGGTCTGCGGCGCGGGGAGCCCGTATTGGTGAAGGCAGGTCCCTTTGCCGGCTACGAAGCCATTTTTGATACGCGTCTGAACGGAGGCGAACGCGCCCGCGTGCTGCTAAGGTATATCGCCAGCCTGCAGGTCAGCCTGGAAATACCGGCTGCCCAATTGGAACGCGTCCGGCTGCGCCGCTGAGCTGCGGGATTTATATCAGGGGGGAAGGAACAATAAAGACCGACCGCCGGCAAGCAAAAGCCTTGTCGGAGGGGCGGATGCTTGGAAAGTGCCGTTCTCTTCCTTATAATAGTAATCAGCAGAGATAGGAAGCGCTATGAACAAACGTAAAACAATCCGGAACATCAGCATCTTTTTGCTGCTCGGTGCGCTGGTCGCGCTTGGCGCGCTTTGGCTGTGGAACGGGACTCCCTTCGATCGGCAGCCAAACCTGGCCGCGGCGGCGCCCGAAGTCGTCCTGGCGGCGGCTGAAGCCAACCAACCCGCTGACGCGGTATTCCAGCCCCAGCTGGCGCCCCAAAACGCGCGCGGCGGAGCCTCAGATAACCCGGCGCCAACCCCAACCCCGACCGGGCAGTCCGCGTGCAGCAGCATTAGCTCGCTCAGCGCCCTAATTCTGGGCATTGACGAGAACGAACAGGCCGACGCGATCCGCCTGATGCGCGTGGACTTTGCGCAGGAACGTATTTCGGTAGTCTCCATCCCGCGCGATTTTTGGGTGCCGGTGGCGGACATGCAGGCGCACGGGATTAAATTCGGGCGCATCAACGCCACTTACGGCTACGGCGAATTCTATAACGGCAAAGGCGGCGGCATAAAGTCGCTCACCACGAACATCCAATCCAATTTTGGCGTGAGCGTGGACCGCTATTTCGTCCTGCATTTCGCGGATATCAAGAAGTATATTGACAAGATTGGCGGCGTGGATGTGACCCTGGAGGAGCCGGTCTGGGACACGGAGCGTTCCTTCAGGGCTGGCGCGCACCACTTTGACGGCGAAACCGCGGTGCTTTTCATGCGCATGCGCGAAGGCGACAGCGATTTCTTTCGCGTGCGCCGGCAGTCCCTGGTCCTCAGCGCCTTTTACAAGAAGGTTATGCACGAGCTGAGCGTCTGGCAGCTGGTGAAGCTGGGCGTGAGTGTGATTGGCGACCATGCAATTCTGACGAATTTCAACGCCAAGGACGTGTACTCGCTGGCATGTCTGGCAGGGCGCATCAGCGGGGTAGACGTCGCGTTCATCGAAATCCCCAAGGATTTGTACCATCCCATGACCACCAACCTGGGCGCGTCAGTAATAATCCCGCATGATGGGGTGGCCACGTTCCTGCAGTCGGTGATGGACGGGAGCTATAAGCCTGAAGAAAAGTAGGGGAATGAGGATGAGGGACTCTGGCAGAACCCCCCGATCTGCCATTGTATTGAAAATCTCTTGGGAAGTGTTTCTCAGAACAGGGAGATGCCGCTTCTCCACATCACTTAGTAAAGTGATGACAAATCAACCACTCACTTTAGCAGCTATTCATATTACGCAGGAAAAATGAGAGAATACCTGATTTACACCTCCGCTGGAGAAGATGCAAATGTAAAAGTATGGGCATCTTCAAAAACCAGGAATTATGATATCTGGGTCACTAATTACACAGATCAGCCCGGTCTGAACAGCGAATACGCTGATTTCTACAACGAACATGCCGGAACCAAGATTCCCAACCTATACGAAGTGTTTCTCACCCACAAGGATCACCTACAGCAGTATAAAGCCATCATGGTCGCGGATGACGATGTTCTGATTTCCCCGCGCTGGCTGTCGCACCTTTTCAAACTTTCAACTGAGCGCGATCTATGGATGCTTCAGCCGGCTTTTTCGCGTTTCGGAAGAATCAGCCACCCGCTCACAGCCAGAAAACTCAATAGCGAACTTCGGTTTGTCAATTTCGTTGAGATTACCTGTCCGATTTTTCGGACGGAAAAACTATTAGAGTTTCTGTCAATCTATACTACGGACATGCCTACCATCGTAGGGATCGATTATTGGCTGCCTTACTTCTTTGGAATTGAGAACGAGGATAAGTACGCGATTTCCGACCGCTTCTATTGCATCAATCCTAGAGATCAATTTAAACGACACCACACGCATGTGATTGATAAGATTAGCAGCCCAGACACTCGGACGACAATGATCGCCACCACGTTGAAGAGTCTTGGGATCAGGCAGTTTCAATATCAGGAATATGCAAATTTACCTCGTCCTTTTATCAAACGCTTGACAGCTCTCCCTGTTTTTCTTGTTGAACTATGCTTTGCTTGGGTGTGGTCGAATGGGGCGAAAATCGCCCGGTTGCTTCATCTTGTCAATAACCAGGACGTGGGAGACACTCGCGTTTCTCTCTGATTTCCCCGATTATTCATGCCTCGAATAAACTGTACCATTTTTTGCCACAGCAATTCTGAACACTTGCAGATCATATACACCGGTTTCAGATTGCTGGAATCCCAGAGCAAAGTAAATTTGCGCTATCAAGTAATTAGAAAAGCTTCTGCTCTACCCATACCCGCGCTTTCTCCCGCAGAGCTGTTTGTGGAAATCGAAGGAAAGAAACAAGTGGTCTTCGACCTGGCCGATTTTGGGGAGGTAAAAACTGAACTTCTCGGGCGAACGGACGCATATTTTAAACGCAGCTTTCCGATTGAGTATTCCGAACATCCGCCATCCGGGCTGTACCCACTTGGTCTTGCTTACCATGTGAATGAGTCATTCCCATCCATTTTTGAGCTTCGCAGGTCTGCACTGGAGAGAACCCCAAGGCAGCAATGGCAGAGCTTCACAAAGTCCCTGGCGAGTGGTTTATTAGGTACTAGTCGTCGTTTCTTTCGATTTAATATTAATAATTGCTACTCCGCTCCGGACTTTTCTCTCCCGCCCAAGGTTATCTTCATGTGCAGGCTTTGGGATCCAGATGAAACCAAACCCAAGTATCGTGAGCAGAGAGAACAGATTAATCAAATGCGGGCCGAGTGTGTCCGCTCGCTTCGGGCTGAATTTGGGAAGCGTTTCCTGGGCGGGCTCTCCCATAACGACTACACCAGAAAGCACTTTCCGGATTGTCTGATCAGTGACCCGCGTTTGACTGAATTCAAGAATTACATTGAATTAATGAAGCAATTCCCAATTGGAATCGCGACCACGGGATTACACAATTCAATCGGCTGGAAATTTGCCGAATACGTTGCATTCTCCAAGGCGATTGTCTCAGAAAAATTAAAATATTTCGTCCCGGAACTGAAAGAGGGCTGTAACTATCTCGCCTTTGATTGCGCGGACCAATGCGTCGAACAAACCGTGAGCCTGATGGAAAGTAAAAATTTACGCGAAGAAATGATGCGAAATAATCATGCCCATTACCTCAATTACGGACGCCCAGACGTGATGGTCTGGCGGGCACTCAACCTCAGCCTGGGAAGAGAAACAGCTCCAATTTCTGCATCAATATCACCTTTTGCTTTAGAGTAATTATTTAATCGCAAGTTCCGCAGAATAAAAATTCACCATATGAACCTTGATAAAACAGCTCAGCGCCAGCTTCTCCTTCTCATCTTTGGCTTATCCCTGCTTGGGATTGCCGCCCGGCTCGCGCCCGGGTTGTTCAACCGCTTCATCAACGACGATTTCTGCACCGCCGCGTCGGCGCGCGCGCAGCCCTTTGTTCAGTTTTTCGCGCGGGAATATATCGCCTGGACGGGGCGCTTCAGTTACGTTTTTGTCACCGGGCTCGCGGTGCTGGCTGGTCCCCGGTTTGCCGGCTTTCTGCCGTTTTTGTTGACAGCCGCCTGGTACTGTGCCTTGGTCTGGTGCGTTTTGCCCCTGCTCAGGCAGCTGCGCGCGGAGCCAGCCTGGCTGTATGCGGCCGCGCTCAGCGGGTTTTTTCTGGCGGTTCTGTTCCATTCGCTGCCGGACTTCTTTGAATCTGTTATCTGGGAGACGGGCGCCTTGAATTATACGCTTCCGCTGATAATTTTCACGGTCAATGCGGGGCTGTTTCTGCGGGCTTGGTTGAACAAGCGAAAACCACCGCTCCTGCCAATCCTTTTGCTCGTTTTTATTTGCGGGGGTTTTTCAGAAGTCTTTGGGTTCATTCAAGTTATCTTGTTCGCGGGTTTGTGCGCTTTTCTGCTGCTTTCCAAGACCCAAACTGCCAACCGCCAATTTAGAAATGGCGTATTTGCCGCGTTTATTACTGCGGCGCTCGCCTATTTGGTGGTTTACGCCGCGCCCGGGAACGCAATCCGCCAGGCAGGTTCCAGCCACCCCGAGCCAGCCCCATTCGCCCGGCTGCCCTGGCTGGTTTTGCGCGCCACTTTGGTGGAATTCTACAGCTATCTGATTCACGCGCGGTTCTGGATTCTCCCGCACTTTTTCCTGCCGTTTGCCTTTGGTTTTTCGTGGAATGCCCCAACCCAAATGCCTGAAAAGACCCACCAGGCAAGTCCAAAGAAACTTTTTCGCGCCATCCTATGGATTGGTTTATCCACCTTCGGTCTGGCAGTTTTGGCGGCATTCCCTTCTGCCTATATCCAATGGGACGCGCCGGTAGCCAGGTCGATGATCCTGTTCTTCGCTTTCTTTATTCCCGCGGCGGGTATCTGTAGTTTTCTTCTCGGGCGCATCGCTGCCGCCGCGCGAATTAATAAACTTAGCCCGGGGCAAATTGGGATTCAGGCAAAAGCGCTGCGCATTTTCGCCGTCCTGCTGTTTGCCGCGGGGATAACAGCCAGCGTGATAACAAGCACCCAAACCCTGCCTGTCCAACACGCATATGCCCAAGCCTGGGACGCGCGCGACCAGGAGCTGCGTGCGCTCCGGACGCAAGGCGTTGTGCGCGCGCAGGCTCCAGCCCTCACCAACGCGTATGGGTCCGTCGACCTGACCGACAACCCGAAACACTGGGTGAACCGCTGCGCAGCCTGGTATTATGGGTTCGATAGCCTTGAAAAAAATAACTGACCCTGGCGTAAAATCAATGGATATGATGGAAGAAAAAGCTGCCGAAAACTGGGACCTCGTCATCACCCCGCGCAAAAAATGGTACGACCTCCAACTGCGTGAGGTCTGGCGTTATCGCGACCTGATTTCGCTGTTTGTGCGCCGGGATTTCGTCTCACGCTACAAACAAACCATCCTCGGTCCGCTCTGGCTCATCATCCAGCCCATCCTGAACTCGCTCGTTTTCACCGTCGTCTTCGGCAACATCGCGCGCCTATCCACCGACGGGCTGCCGCCCATGCTGTTCTATATGTCCGCGACGGTGCTCTGGAGCTATTTCTCCAACTGCCTCACCGGCACCTCGCAAACCTTCATCCAAAACGCGCACCTCTTCGGCAAGGTCTACTTTCCCCGCCTGGTCATGCCGGTTTCCATCGTCATTTCCAACCTCATCACCCTGGCCATTCAGTTCGCTCTGTTTATGGGCTTCAGGTTCTATTTCAGCGCGGTCAACGCGGCCGTCCACTTCACCCCCTGGGCGTGGGCATTTCCGCTGCTCATCCTGTTGATGGCGGGGCTGGGGCTGGGCTTTGGCATCATCGTTTCTTCGCTCACCACCAAATACCGCGACCTGAACTACCTGGTCAGCTTTGGGGTCTCGCTGTGGATGTATGCCACGCCGGTGCTTTACCCGGTCTCTTCCATCCCCGAAAGCTGGCGCTGGATCGCGGTCGTGAACCCCATCACCCCGATTGTGGAAACCTTTCGGGCGGGTTTCCTCGGGCAGGGTACTGTCTCGTGGGCGCGATTGGGCTACAGCGGCGCGTTTATGCTGGTGGTGCTCATTATCGGCGTGGTGATTTTTAATCGGGTGGAAAAGACTTTCATTGATACCGTGTAATACCTTCTGCAATTCCTATCGGGAAGGGAAACCAAACGCCGGATAATCCGCAAAAAGAAAACATGAGCAGCACCGTTATCTCCGTCGAACATCTTAGCAAGCAATACGACCTGGGCGTCATCGGCACAGGCACGCTCACGCGCGACTTTGAACGCTGGTGGGCGCGCGCCCGCGGCAAGCCGGACCCCTACAGCCCGGTTGTGCAGGATTATTCCCGCCGCCATGCCGACGATAGCATTCTGGCGCTGGATGACGTCTCATTCGCCGTGCAGCAGGGCGAAGCGCTGGGCATCATCGGGCGCAACGGCGCGGGCAAGAGCACCCTGCTCAAAATCCTCTCACGCGTGACCGCCCCAACCAGCGGGGTGGTGAAAGTGAAAGGACGCATCGGAAGCCTGCTGGAGGTCGGCACCGGTTTCCACCCGGAGCTGACCGGTCGCGAGAATGTCTACCTGAACGGCGCTATCCTGGGCATGAAGAAAGCCGAGGTGGCGCGCAAGTTCGACGAGATTGTGGCCTTCTCGGGCGTGGAAAAGTTCATTGATACCCCCGTCAAGCGCTACTCCAGCGGCATGTACGTGCGCCTGGCGTTCGCCGTTGCCGCGCACCTGGACCCCGAAATTCTGATTGTGGATGAAGTTTTGGCGGTGGGCGACGCGGAATTCCAGAAGAAGTGCCTGGGCAAGATGGGCGATGTAGCTGGCGAAGGCCGCACGGTGCTGTTTGTGAGCCATAATATGGGCAGTATTCAGAACCTCTGCCCGCGCAGCATGCTCTTACGCCTTGGGAAAATTGCCTCCATGGACCACACCAGCCGGGTCATTTCGGAATATCTGAGCGCCTCCCGCGAGCCGAATGTTTTTTATCCAAACGAAGGCGAACGCCTGGGCACCCAGCGCGTTCGCGTTGAAGATTTCCGTATTGAACCGCCAAACCCGGCTACCGGGCTGCCAGCCCGCTTCATTCTTCAGCTTACGGTTCCGGAAAGCGAAAACCAAAACCTGCAGGCGGACTTTTCAATATCTATCATGACCGAGCAAGGCAGTAAGATTTTTCAGCTTCATTCAGGGCATATCCGCCATGAACTGAGCCTGAAAAAGGGGCTGAACACCATCACCGCCGAGCCGGAATACCTGCCGCTGACACCAGGCAAATACCTGGTCAACCTGTGGGTGGGTTCAGGGCGGATCGTGTATGATTGGATTCCGGAGGCATTGAGCTTTGAGGTGCTGCCCGGCTCGTTTGACGAGGGCGTTTTGATTGACAATCGCGGTTACCCGGTCGTGGTGAACGCGAGATGGAAAAAAGCTTAGTGAACTGATTTTCCACTTTTGTCCGTCAAAACAGGAGAACAACCGCTGTTTTTGAAATTTTCACCTTTTTTGGGGAGAAACTTGAAAACCATTAAATCGCAACAATTGTCCGAAGGGTTCCAGAAGGTTTGCATTCAAACCGGTCAATATATAAGCCGACATCGCTGGGAGATTATCACTCTTGCCCTGGTTGTCTTTATTATCTATGGTCAGGAGCTTTTTTCCCTGCACTTGACAGTAGATGAAGAAAACGCCGCGAATTCTTTTGGCCCAAGCGATAGTTTCTTACCCAGTGGAAGGTGGGGGCTTTTCTTATTTACCAAAATCTTCCTATCGAGACCGGTAATTCCATTCATTCCTACCGCATTAACATTCATTTTTTTTGTGGTTAGCGCTGCAATTCTCCTCCATCTACTTGGAATTCAAAATGCTAAAGAACAAACCCTTTTGCTCTCATTGTTTATCGGCTGGTCAGGGCTCTCATATATGGTTAGTTTTTCAACCAACAATTGGTTAATCAGTTTTGGATTCCTTTGTATTGCTTTTTGCTTCCTTCTCTTAAATAATCCGAAGAAACCGATAAGATATGCTTCCCTTATCCCAATAAGCCTCGTTTTTTCTTTGTATGAGCCGCTCCTTGTTCCATTGCTCCTTACATGGTTCCTATTAATGCTTTATAGGTCAGATGTCGGTTGGAAAACCGCCATAAAATTCTCGAGGGATTTTCTTATCAGCTTAATCTTGGGTTATTTAGTATTTCTGGGTGTTCAGAAACTTTTCTATGCCATTTATCAGATTGAACCTTCTTTTTACTCCTCACATTATTTTGGGAGTTCAGCCAAAAACATAGGCTGGTATATTACGAAAGTGTTGCATCTGGCTTACAATGTTTATGCTGGTGACTCGACTTTCTATGGTTTATCTACCCATGCTTTTCCGTTATTCCTGCTAATTGCCGGGCTCATAATTCTCGTGGGTGAATATAAGCATCGAAAGACCGCAATATCCTTCGCTATCTTTCTATTCTTATTGTTGTTATACTCCTTGCTTCCCTTCATCGGCGGTATTCTCACCAAGGGCTACATCCCTTACCGCTCACTGCTTGGTGTCCCTGTCTTCCTGATGGGTTGGGCCGCCCTCGCGCTAAAATATGCCCGCCCCACGGCCAAGTTGGCGCTGGGTATCCTGGCGCTGGGCACGCTGTTCCAATTCGCCACTTCCGCCAACCACCTTTTTGCCTCATCAGCCTTCGCCTATGAAGAAGACAAGCTGCTCGCCTATCAGCTCATCAATCGGATTGAAGAGGAAAAGGCGCGAACCTCCTCCCCGCAACCCCAATACCTGGAAATGATAGGCTTTGTCGAGCGCCCTTCCACCCCGTTGGTATCCCGGATTGAGAACATTGGCGCCTCGTTCTTCGGCTGGGACGGCGGTCATTCCAAGCGTGTTGTAAATTTTCTCAAAATATTGGGATATACCTCCCTTGAAGCACTTGCGGAGGACCGACGGTCCGCTTACGTTAAGTATGGAGCCGCTATGCCTGTCTGGCCCGAGTATGGTAGTGTGAAAGTCCTGGGAGATGTGGTACTCGTCAAATTCAGCGAATATTCGAATCAACAGATCAAAACTTTGTGCGCATCAAAAAATGCCAGTCAACTTCCTGACTCTTTTTGCCCTATCCCATAGAGACAACATATTACATACTTTCACAGAGCACCTTCATAGAATGTTATCAGCGTTAAAAAAGCTCCTTCCGAACAAAGTAAAAATTTTCATAAAGTCGGTTCTTAAAAAGAAGAAATCTGTCAGCTTCCTGCCCTCAGAAAACTTATCTGAATGCTTATGCTGCGGATCAAACTCGCTTTCTGAAACGCCGGTGCTTTGGGATAGCTTGATAAGCGAGTGGGAGCTTTCAGCCGCCGAAGCGAAGTACATCAATCACCAACAAGGCTTCGCCTGCCAGCGCTGTAAAGCCCGCCTCAGAGGGATGACCCTGGCATACGCAATAATGAGGATGAATTCGTACCAAGGCTTGTTTAAGGATTTTGTAAAGACTCCCTGGATGCGCAAGAAAAAGATTCTTGAAATCAATCGGGCCGATTGGCTGACACAGTATTTCAATCAGGTCCCTGGTCACCTTCTCTGCACTTTCCCCGAGGTGGACATTCAGAATCTGCCCTACGCAGAGGCTACATTTGATATCGTTGTCCATTCAGACACCCTGGAGCACGTCCCGGATCCACTGCAAGCAATGCGCGAATGCCAGCGGGTTCTCAGGCGCAAGGGGTTTTGCGCTTTCACCGTCCCGGTCGTTATCGATCGCCTGACAAGGTTGCGAGCCGGATTACCGCCAAGTTTTCATGGAACCGAAAACCAAACGTCAGAGGATTATCTCGTTCACACTGAATTTGGCGCTGATGTCTGGAAACTTGCTTTCCAAGCTGGCTTTGCGGAAGTCCGCGTTTTTTCATTGGAATATCCCGCGGGCTTGGCCTTTGTGTTTATTAAATAATTACTCATTAATTTGAAGAACAAACGCATAGTGCACGTACTATTTCTGGCCCATTATCACGAGGTATATGGGGGTATCCGGTCCTTGATCGACCTGACCGATGGACTGCGGTCTTACGGCATTTCGCCCTCCTTTATCATTCCAGCAGAGGGTAGTTTTAGCGCGTTATTAGCAAGCCAGGGCATCCCATTCAAAATCCTGCCCGTGCCCTGGTGGATGAGCGCGAAACAACTGAGCCTGCGCGCCAGGCTCAAAGCCGCCCGGGAAATCCAGGCTGCCGCGAGAGCAGTTGAAGCCCAAATCCGCGCCTGGAAAATTGACCTGGTCTACACCAATTCCTCCGTCACCCCGGTCGGGCGCCTGGCAGCCAGGCGCGCCGGCGTGCCGCACATCTGGCAAATCCGGGAATTCGGAGACCTGGACTTCAACTTACATTTTATTTACCCAGGCTGGGTGTCCCGGCGTTTCATTTCCGGTTCAGAAGCTGTGATTTGTCACGCCAAAGCGGTTCAGGCGCATCATTTCAGCGGTCCGCGCCCTAACGTGTATCAGATAGCTAACGGCGCGACAGCGCTGCCCGTTTTTGAAGAGCGCTTGCGCCGGCGCCAATCCACCCCCACGCCGGAGCCCTATACCTTTCTGATGCTGAGTTCAATCACTCCCAAGAAAGGTCAGGAGCAAGCTGTGCGCGCGCTTGCCAACCTGCGCGATGGGGGCATTATGGCGCGCCTGATTCTGGCAGGCAGCGGACGGCAGGATTACCTGAACCAGCTTCAAGCTCTGGTCTCGGAATTGGATTTGCAGGATTGGGTGAGCTTCCCCGGCTTCGTGCCCGACCCCTTTCCACTGTACTACCAATGCGACTGCGCGCTGGTCTGTTCCGAAAACGAAGCTTTCAGCCGCGTGGCGCTGGAAGCGATGTCCACCGCGCTACCCGTCATCGGCAGAAACAGCGGCGGCACCCCGGAAATTATCTTGCCCGGGCAAACCGGTTACCTCTACGACTCGCCCGCAGAGTTGGCCGCGCGCATGCGTGAGCTGGCTCAAGACCGCCATCTCAGCCAAAATCTTGGCCTGGCAGGCTGGCAGCGCGCCCGGGAATTATTCAGCATCGAAAAATGCGCCGCCAGCGTCTATCAAATCATCCAATCCGTGGTAAGCAAAGCATGACCAAACCGCGCCTGATTGCCTACTATCTGCCCCAATACCACCCTATCCCCGAAAACGATTCCTGGTGGGGCGAGGGCTTCACCGAGTGGACCAACGTCCGCAAAGCCAAACCGCTTTTCAAAGGGCACTACCAGCCGCATATTCCCACAGAACTTGGGTATTACGACCTGCGCGACCCCTCCGCGCGCGAACGCCAGGCAGAGCTTGCCCGGCAGGCTGGAATCGAAGGCTTTTGCTATTGGCATTACTGGTTCGCCGGTAAGCGGCTGCTGGAAAAGCCCTTTGACGAGGTGCTGGCAAGCGGCAAGCCTGCTTTCCCATTTTGTCTGGCCTGGGCGAACGCCAGCTGGACGGGCGTCTGGTACGGCGCGGCTGAGCGTGTTTTACAGGAACAGACCTACCCCGGGGCCGAAGACCACCGCGCGCACTTTGAGAACCTGCTGCCCGCTTTCCGGGACGGGCGCTATATTCGCGTGGACGACAAGCCGCTCTTCGTCGTTTACCAACCAGGCGACCTGAGCGCCGAAGACGTCTCCCTCTGGCAGAGCCTGGCCCGCGCGGCAGGTTTGCCCGGTTTACACCTGACCGGCATCGTCAACAACCTCGCCGAAGCGCGGGCAGCCCGCGAAGTTGGTTTTGACGCCTGCACTATCTCGCGCACTTCCGGCAGAGGCGGGCGGCTGACCTGGGATAGGGAGCTCTTCAGGCGCCTGGCTGGTCCGAATCGCGCGGCAAAGCGCTATCAACAGTTGTTCCGCAAGCCGTACCACGTCTACGACAGCCGCGAAGCAGCCGCCTATATAGACCTGAACCCGCCGGCAGGCATGGACTTCTACCCCTGCGTTTTCCCCGGCTGGGATAATACTCCGCGCTCAGGCTTGAACGGGCTGGTATTCACGCATTCCTCACCCGGGCTCTTCCAGGAGCACCTGCGGCAGGCAGCCGCCCGCGTCGCGAACTATCCCGCCGAACATCAGATAATTATCCTCAAATCCTGGAATGAATGGGCGGAGGGCAACTACCTTGAACCCGAGCGGCGTTTTGGGACAGGTTTTTTGGACGCGCTCAAAGCCTTTCTTGAAGAGCAGCGCGAGGCGCAAAATGGAATTTAAAGTCAGCGTCATCATCCCGGTTTATAACGCCGGACCCTTCGTCAGGCAGGCAGTGGAATCCGCGCTTGCTCAGCCCGAAACCGCCGAAGTCGTGCTCGTGGAAGACAATTCCCCGGATGACAGCCTTGCGGTCTGCCAGAAACTCGCGCGAGAATACCCGCAGGTGCGCCTGTTCCAACACCCGGGAGGGATTAACCGCGGCGCTGGGCCTTCGCGCAATCTGGGCATCATCAACAGCACGCGGGATTTCATCGCCTTCCTGGACGCGGACGATTTTTACCTGCCCGGGCGCTTCACGGTCGTCCGGCAGGTTTTTGCGGAGCGCCCGGACTGCGACGGCGTTTACGAAGCGGTCGGAATGCATTTTGAGGATGAAGAGGGAAAGACGCGCTGGCTGGAATCCGATATGGCTGGCATAGGCTTGACCACGATGGAGCCGGGCATCCCCCCGGAGGAGCTGTATGCAGCACTCACTAAGGGCGGTCAAGGGCATATCCACCTGAACGGCCTGGTCATCCGGCGGGAAGTGCTGAACCGCAGCGGGCTGATGGATGAAAGCATCGCCGACACGCTGCATGAGGATACCGATTTTATTCTGCGCCTGAGCGCGGTAGGTCAGCTCTTGCCCGGCAGCGTGGAGGAACCGACGTCCCTGCGGCGGGTGCATGCCCAAAACCGCGTCTCCGCGCCGCGCTCCGCTGAAAGCATCCAACGCGACCGTATGCGCCTGCGCGCTGCCACTTACGCCTGGATGCGTGAACACGGCACGCCCATCCAACGCGACCTGGCATTCCGGCGGCTGCTGCGGCAGCACCTGAGCTGGCCGGAAATTCAATCTCCCCGCCAGCGCTTCTTCCGGTTGGCTAGGTTTCCGTTTCGCTTTCCTCACGCTCTGACTGAAAAGTCTTACTGGCGTGAGTGCAAAAATTCGTTGAGCGCGCTTATCCGCGGGGCGAACGGAGGCGGCCGTGGGTAAGTTTGAGGTTTCGGTGGTCATTCCAGTCTACAATGCCGCCCCATACGTCCGGCAGGCCGTTGAATCCGCGCTGGCGCAGTCCCAGGTCCGGGAGGTGCTGCTGGTGGAAGACGGCTCCCCGGATAACGCGCTGGAGGTATGCCGGGAATTAGCCGCGGAATATCCCCGGGTCGTGCTCCTGCGCCATCCGAACGGCGAAAACCGCGGCGCGGGCGCCAGCCGCAACCTTGGGATGCTCGCCGCCGGCAGCGCGTTTTTGGCTTTCCTGGACGCGGACGATTACTACCTGCCCGGGCGCTTCACAATCGACGAGCGCATTTTCGCACAAGACCCGCGGTGCGGAGGGGTTTACCACGCGGTGGAAATGCACGTGGAAGATTCGCAGGGCTTAAATCGCTGGAACGACGCTGGCAAGTCCCGCGAGATAATCCAGACCATGAGCGCGGAAATTCCGCCCGAAGCGTTGGCGGATGCCCTTTTGCGGGGAGGATCGGGCTACTTCATCCTCGACGCGCTGACGATACGCAGGTCGGTGGTGGGGAAGGCGGGCCTGATGCGTGAGGACCTGAGCTTGCATCAGGATACAGAGTGGATTTTACGGACGGCGATGAGCGCGCGCCTCTTGCCAGGCAGCCTTATTGAGCCGGTGGCTTGTTGGCGTGTGCATGGTCAAAACCGGATATCCGCCCCCCGCAGCGCGAAGCAAAAGCTGGACGACCATCTGCGCATGCTTCGCTGCCTCTACGCGTGGTGCCGGCAAAACGCCGGGCAATACCAGGGCAGCCTGATGGAATTAATGCTCGGGAACGCCCTCAGCAGCGGGCGCTTTGCGCGTCAGGAACCCGCGCCCGCGCGCCGCAAATTCATGCGCGCCCGAAACCTGATGGGTTTTCTGGCTCAAGAGCCGGCAATTCTTATGGATAAGCACTTTTGGCGGGCGCTCCCTGGGCAGCTGAACTTATCGCCAAAAGGAAAGAACCGCTGAGCGCGGACGGATGGAGAAAACGGTTTGAAAGTACTTATCGGCACGCTCTACAGCGGAGAGAACGAGTTTGAAGAATGCCAGGCGGCAATCCGCTCCCAGGTCGGCGTGAATTTTGAGCAGCTTATCATCCGGAACAAGCCGGAACTCGAAGCGCACCGCCTGCTGTTTACCACGTTTTTGGAGCGCGCGAATGAATTTGAGCTGCTGGTGAAGGTGGACGCGGATACCGTCCTGGGCTCGCCCCAGCTTATCTCCCGGATTGCGCAGCGCTTCAGGGACGAACCTAACCTGGAGGTTTTAAGTATCGCCCTGATGGATTTTTTCACGGGAGCGCTCATCAACGGGCTGGTAACCTTCCGGAACACCGTTCGCTGGAATTTTGAGAAAGACACCGTCTTCCCGGATATCCCGCTCCTGGACCCAGACCGCTATCATTATGACCAGAGCGACCTGGCACCGGCTGGGATGCACAGCCCCAACCCCTCCGCGCTGCAGGCTTTTCACTACGGCGTACACCGCGGGCTGAAGTCCATCCAGAAGATACACAGCACCACGCATTGGGGATTGCTCAATCTGGTATGGAAAAATTTTCTGAAAACGCAAGACCGCCGCATCGGATTCGCATCGCTTGGCGCGGAACTGGTCTTTGCGGGTATATTCAACCGGGAAGACCAAAACTATACCGCCCCCCGCATGGAAGAAGTGTTTCAGAAGTACGCGGATATGAATGCCGGTCAGGTTAAGAAAGAAATTCGAATGCTGCGCTTGCGCCATTGGGGATTCCTGCCCACAGATTTGCGGCGGAGAGTTTTACGGCACACCAGGGGGAAATTGGAAAGAAATTGGGATGAATCATAAGGTTAAATGCTTACCTCTAATCAAGGAAATAAGCTTTTTGCTTGCCCCGTAACAAACACAGGAACTTCAGGAATTCTTGCTTGACCTTTTTTTCACAAAAGATCTAATTAATGGATAAAAAACCTATTAAAGTCATTTTTACTGATATGCAACGACCATTTGATCGAGGCGGGGTTGAGCAATCATTTGAATGGCGAATGATCAGCAAACATTGGCAGCCAATCCTTTCTGATGATCCGGATTTTTTGTTTTATTCCTGCAACGGTCCCACGTATCTTAAGTACCACTGTATCCGGGTTTTTTACACCCCTGAAAACATACGTCCGAATTTCAAGAGGTGTGATTACGCTTTTTCTTACGATTACCCTGTCAGTGCAAGAAATTACCGTCTACCCATTTACCGCCGCTGGCCTGAATACAATCAACTTTTCCGTCCAAGAGATCCAGAAAGAATCTCTGCAGAACCCAGGAAATTTTGCAGCTTCATGGTTTCTAACGCGTCAGCAACAGAAAGAATTGAGTTCTATAACAAACTCAGCACATATAAAAAAGTTGATTCCGGCGGGAGGTTACTGAACAATATTGGTTACAACATCGAAAGAGGCTCGGAAAGCAAACTCAAATGGATGCGCAACTACAAGTTTTCTATCACTTTTGAAAACGCCAGTTATCCCGGGTATACAACAGAAAAATTGATGCACGCATTAATTAGCGATACTATTCCAATTTATTGGGGTGATCCATTGGTCGCCAATGACTTTAATCCAAAAGCCTTTGTTAACTGTCTTGATTTTCATTCGTATTCCGAGGTTGTCGAACTAATCAGGGAAATAGATCATAACGATAATTTATATAGAGAATACCTGAGCCAACCCTACTTAAAAGACAACAAAGAGACCGATTTTTGCAGGGAAGAAAACATAGTTGGAAGATATGATGAAATTCTCAGTTCCAAACGCTATTTCGTTTCACCAATAAGAAAAAAGATTCAAAGACCTCTGTATGAATTGTCTGTGCTAAACAAATTGGCAGCAAAAGCATTTCGCACAATCAAGGGGTATGGAAATCAAGCAATCCTTGTATTAAGACAAAAAATACAGGGGCTGCGTAAGTAAAGCTGCGATGAACCTATGCGCATCCTGACCATTTCCGCGTTTTATCCGCCCTACACCTACGGCGGCTACGAAATTCGCGTTGGCGATATCATGAACGGCCTCTCCGCGCGAGGGCACGAAATCTGCGTCCTCACCACCAAGCCCGACCATAACCTGAAAGCTGCTTCGAAAAGCTTAGCCTACCCGGTCATACGCCAATTACACGGTTCCTCCAGGAAACTGCGCTTCGCCGATCGCCTGACCATGCGCCGGCTCACTCGCTGGCTCGGAATTGCGCTGGTTTTCCTGCGGGAGGTCCGGCAGGATATTCAGGACACAGCCCTGATTGAGGGTCAAATTCGTGATTTCCAACCCGATTTGCTGTATCTGGGGCACATCATGCCGCTGACGCGCGTGCTGATGCCCTATCTGGCACGGCAGGCGCTCCCGCTGGTAGCGGATGAAGGTGCGAAAGGTTTAATTTCAATCTGGGAAGATCGCGGCCTGTGGCAGCGCTTTCAGACAGAATTCCCACAAAAGACCGGTTTCTTACATTGGGTTAAACAGGCTTTCAATTGGCTGGTCCTCTATCTTTCCCACGGGCGTATCCAGCAGGAATGGGCCTTCCCCGCGAACATCCAAGCATTCTTTAACAGCAATCTTAACCTGAACAATGCTCTTTCTGAAGGCGTCCCTCTTGCGCGTACACAGGTTATCCACTCTGGAATTGATATTACCCAATTCTCTCTCAAGCGTGAGAAAAAATTCGGAAATCCGCTAACCATCCTCGTTCCAGGCAGAATTGAAGAAAACAAAGGGCAGTTGGATGCAGTCCGCGTGGGAGCCGCGCTAAAAGCAATGGGCATCCCCTTTGAACTCACCCTGGTTGGCGAGCGTTGGAACCAGAAGTACGCGGAGAAAGTGGACGCGGAAATCCTGGCATTGGGGCTGAAAAGTCAGGTGCGTACTCTCCCGATGCTTTCCCGGGGAGAGCTTGTGCGGCTTTATCATCAGGCAGATATTACCTTTTTCCCCAGCAAGCATCGCAGCGGTTTCTCACGCATACCCTTGGAAGCCATGGCTTGCGGAAGCCTGCTGATAACTTACGGAAATGAAGGCTCGGATGAAATTGTCCGGGATGGAGAGAATGGGCTCATCCTCGCGCCGGAGGATTCCCAGGCAGCCGCAGAAGAATTCGCCAGACTGCTCAACCAATCGGACAGGGTCGGGCAAATCATCAGAATGGCAAGGCAAACCGTCGAAGACAGCTATTCAATGGGCGGCTACTTATCCAGAATCGAGGAGTTCCTGCTCCAGGCTCTCCAATTCTGCCCGGAACCGCCCGCGCCGGCGCCAAAAACCCTACCCGATAATTAGCCCTGTGTCATCCCGCCCACAGCGTAATTCCATTCATAACCACATTATTCACCTGACAGCTCAATGGAAACCTCTCTCGTTTCAATCCTCCTGCCCACCTACAACCGCGAGCACCTTCTGCCGTAGGCGGTGGACAATGTAAGCTCCTATCGGCGGGTTGCCAGGTTCGATACAGCTTCAGTAAACCTGGGCGTTCGCAACCGCGGCCTTCCGGGAGGGTTTCGAAATAAATTCAGCCAGTTTCTCCAACGCCTCGGGATAGACAAGTTTGGTTCCCTGCTTATCAATGCCGCGGTTTCAGTTCAGGTTGCCTTCCTGGAATTGACCCGAGATAAGCGCATCACCATTCAAGAACAGCATTCGTTTGATGACCGCTTTGACCGTTTCTGGGAAAAAGTACAGCCCCATTATCCCATCATTATTCGCAGGGACAGTCAGTTCCTGAAATGGAAATACCTGGAACAACCTGACATACACTACCGTATATTTATCGCAGCCAGGGGGGAAGAGTTTCGCGGGTATATCATCCTCCGCTGTGCGTTCCCCCCGGAATCCAATGCGGGAATCATCGCAGACATCCTGACAGATCCCAGGGACAAAGTTGGCTTACGCATGTTGCTTTTCCATGCAGCCAGGTTCTTTAAATCTCAAAACATGAAATACATCTATTGCGCCAGTTCGATCCCGGCGTATCAAAAAGCGTTTCAGTCCGTCGGATTCAGAAAAAAGAAAACGATCGTTCCCCTGCTGCACAGCCAGCTAAATAATAATCAAAACACTCTTCTTTTCTCAAAAAATTGCTGGTTTCTCGGCCGCAGCGATCACGATTGGGACCAATACCCCTATGCGTAAGGCGATGCTCTCGTGAAGCTAAAACACAGACTTCGGAACGCGGCGCTTTTTCTTCCAACAAGCATTTATCAGCGCGTCATCAGGCGCGATTTTATCGGGCTGTATTACCACGTCGTCTCTGACGCGCCGCTCCCGCACCTCAAACACCTGTATGCCTTCAAATCGCCAGCCGCTTTCGAAGACGACCTGCGATACCTAAAATCCCACTTTAATTGCATCACCTATGCGCAACTCGAGAGTTATCAAACCCACGGCACCAAGCTGCCGCCAAAAGCCCTCCTTCTGACCTTTGACGACGGCCTCTCCCAATGCTTCTCGACTGTGAGACCCCTGCTCCTCAGGCACCAAATCCCCTGTGTCTTCTTTGTGACCACTGATTTTCTGGACAATCGCGGGCTTGCCGCGGACATGAAGGCTTCTTTGTGCATCGAGAAGTATTTTTCGGCGGAGAACGAGTTCAGACAGCGTTTTTCTCAGGCGTACGCCTTGGAATTTGGTGAAGATTACCCGGCGCCAAACGCCGTGAAAGATAGGATTAAAAACTTGGTTGGAAATAATCCATCGAAACTTGACGCCTTGTGCGAGTGGATGGGAATTGACGTGCAAGCTTACCTCGCACGTGAGAAGCCGTACCTAAGCTCGGAACAAGTCAAGCAGCTGAACGCGGATGGGTTCACCATCGGGGCTCATTCCCTGCGGCATGAGCGGCTGAGCGAGCTGACCCCACAGGAACTGGAGAACAACATCGTCCAATCCTGCCAGGTTGTCCAGGATCTCACAGGAGCAGCCAAAATTCCCTTCGCGTTTCCTTTCTCCGCGGAGGGCATTTCCAGAACGCTGCTGCAGGAAATTCGCGCCAATCATCTTTTTGTGGGGCTGTACTTTGGCGGGAATGGTATTGTCACTGATTCCGAGGCCATCATCCCGCGTTTCTGCGGCGATTCACCCAATGGTTCCAGCCCGGGCCGTTCCAACTTGAAAGTTCGCATTGCGAACGCGTATTTAGAAGCGCTTTCTCTGAAATTGTCAAAACCTGCCGCCCAGCAGCGTAGATAGCCAGAAAAGAAAAATGCCAGACGCACCCTTGGTGTCAATCCTCCTGCCCACCTACAACCGCGCGCACCTGCTGCCTCAGGCAGTGGATTCCGTGCTGGGGCAAACCTACCCAAACTGGGAACTGCTGATCTGGAACGACGGCTCAACGGATGAAACCGAAGCGGTTTTGCATGGCTTAAACGATGTACGTATTCGCTGTTTTTCTGACCGAAACCGCGGTAAAGCTGCCGCCGTAAACCGTGCGTTCGCCCGCTCACGCGGAGACCTGATTGCATTTCTCGATGATGATGACACCTGGCTTCCTGATAAGTTGAAAAGCCAGATTGCATTCCTGCAAAATAACCGGGATGTGGATCTAATTTTTTGCAATTTCCTGAATATGAATAAAGCGACTGATATTGGGACAAACGGCTTCGCCCAATCAGCAGCCGGGCTGGGCAGACTCCAAACTTCATCCGATTCGCCAGATTACAAACGCATTAGAAAGGGCTGGCTGGAAGGCATCGCCGTTGATAATTTCATTGCCATGGATACGGTTATCATGCGTAGATCTCTGATAGAGGTTGTTGGCGGGTTCAACGAAAAGCTCGCCTGCAGTGAAGACTTCGAATTGTGGTGGCGTCTTGGCCTCGCGGGCGTTCGCGCGGCTTATACGGATGAGGTCCTGCTCATCCGCAACAAGTACCCCGGCAGCCTCAGCGGCAGCGGTATACGCACCCTCACTGGCACTCTGCAAATGTTGGATGCCTGCGCGGAAGCCTCCAAACAAGCAAACCGGGAGGAAACCATCCGTTTTTTGCGCCCCGCCTACCGCAACGTATGGCAGAATCTGACTGTCGAGTACGGGCATGAAGGGGAAATATCCCGCGCCTTTCATGCCTTTTCCAATTCCCTCCGGTATGGCCTTCGCCCTGGCAGTTTCAAAGCCTTGTTCGGGGCGCTTATCACCCGACCCGTAAGGAGGAAATCATGAGTTTGCGGGTTTTGCACATCTTCGCGCCGAATTACCGGCAGCGCTTCACCGGACCCGTTATCCAATGGCGTTACTATTTCAACCAGTGGAGCGACCCGGGGATAAGTCATTTCGTGCTGGACGCAGCCGCCAGAAATATCCTCCCGGCAAAGGATGCCCTGGATTTTGAGCTGACCAGCGGGAATCCGCTCTTGAACCGAACAGAGCGGGTTCACTGGATAAAAAATCTCTTTATCAGCCTTTGGCGCTTGCGCGGCAGTTATGATTTGCTGCATGTGCACGTCCTCTGGTGGGGCAGCTTATTGTTGGGTCCCTGGGCAAAGCTTCACCGGCTGCCCGTGCTTTACGAATCCGTGCTCCTGGGCAGCGATACGCCTGCGGATATCAGGACGGAAAAGTTCGGTGCGCTGAAAGTGAAGCTGCTCAGGCAATACACTGGCATCCTGGCGATTTCCGATTTTCTCGCGGAAGACTTCCTCGCCAACGGCTTTCGGGCGGAACAGGTACACCTGCTCCCAAACAGCGTGGATACCGACCTCTTTCATCCGGTCCAAACCAACGCGGAGAAATTGAAAATACGCGAAAAGTATCAACTCCCGCCCGGGAGCACTATTCTGCTCTTCGTTGGCAGCCTGATCCACCGCAAGGGTTTTGACACGCTCGTTCAGGCGTTCATCGACGCCTGCCAGCAAAACCCCGACCTCTTCCTGCTGGCAGTCGGCCCATCCAGAACAAGCGAGAACCCCTCTATTGATGAAGGCTTCGTCCAAAGGCTCGCGCAGGAAATTGCCGCCAATCAATTGAGCCGCAAGGTTCGGATTACGGGGCTTATTCAAGACCGTCAGACCCTGGCCGAGCTTTACCGCTCCGCGGACCTGTTCGTTTTCCCATCCAGAAATGAAGGATTACCCGGCGTGTTGCTGGAGGCAATGGCTTCCGGTTTGGTTCCGGTGGTTACGGATTTGCCTGTTCTGCGTAACGTGATAACCCCTGGGGTTAATGGGATGAAAGTGCCGGTTGGCGACGGGCCAGCTCTTTCCAGGGTAATCCAACTGCTTAGCAAAGACCCTATCAAACAAGCTATGCTGGCTCAAAACGCAGGGAAAACCGTTCACGAAAAGCACAGTTTTGCGGCGTGGCAAAAAAGTATTTCAGAGTATTATTATGCTTTGCGTCAAAGAAGTGGGCGCTAACTGCTTTAGGCTGAAAAAACAGAGAAAATAAACCGCGCGATGACAAACGAAATCCTTGTGGACATCTTGATTGCCATAATCGGTATCTGCCTTTCAGGGTTGATAATCTCCAATCCCTTCCTCGGCGTTGTTTTCATCGCGGCAAGCCTGCCTGTTGCGGAACTACTGCCAAGCGTGCGGTACCTGTCTTCTATCCTGCCCGTAATTGGGGCAGTCGCGATTTTGGGATATCTGCTGCAAAATCGCAAAGCGCGAAGGAAGGTGATAAAGGGCGCGCGCCCGGTGCTGATTCTTGGGGCGCTCTTCATATTTTGGATTTTCATCACCAACCCAACGGCGGCCTGGTTTGGAGAGGGACGGAATTGGATGCTGACTTATCTGCAGCTGATTATCCTTTCGTTCCTGGCTGAAGAACTGGTTGATGACCCGCAAAAGCAGCGTATTTTTCTCTGGGTGTTCTCGATTGCGGCCCTCGTCTCTGCGGCTGTCGCCATTCAGCAGGGCTCCATCGGCGAAGACATCGACACCTCCATCCGGACCGGCGGATTAAGCGAGGGGGCCAACTCGGCAGGCAGATACTTTGTCGTCGGGATGATTTTCTTTGTCTATCTGCGCATCCAGGAACAAAACGCCTTTCTGAAGACCGTCGCAAGCCTTGGAGTCATTCTCACTTTTCTGGGTGTGTTTTATACAGTGTCTCGATCGGCAATGATTTTACTCTTCACAGCCATCGGACTCATCATCTTATTAGACCCGAAGAAAAAACTTAACCTTACTCTGGTTATCTTATTTCTGATCGCCACCTTCTCGCTGACCTTACTCTCTGAGACTGTCTTTAGGATTCTGGGCTCCATCCTTCCATCCATCTCCAAAGGGACGGATACCATCGGTTTGCGCTACAAGCTTTGGAGGGCCGGACTGCGTATGTGGCTGGATCATCCCATCACGGGCGTGGGGATAGGCAGGTTTCCTTATGAGCTCCCATTTTATGGAACCGGCATTTCTCAGAATCATCTTCACCTGGTCGCCCACAGTACTTATGTTCAACTGTTATCCGAAACAGGTATCGTCGGCTTGTTGATTTGGCTTTCTATGGGGGTTATTACCCTGAAGAACATCTGGAAAGCGCGGCATGTCGATGATCTGGGGCAAAAAACGCTCGCGATGGCATGGTTCACCGTGTTTTTGGTGCTGCTCATCGGCGCGCTGACCATGACGCAGAGCTCTGAAAAACTAATCTGGATTTGCATGGGTATCGGTGAATATTTCCATCTCCATACTATCAATCAGCCGGCAGTTGAACAACCTGCTCAGCCCAGCTCCAAATCCCTCGCGAAATCCGGAAGCAAACTTTCATTGAACTCAAAGCAGTAAAGAACAATCACGCAATGTCCCAACCGCACAATATCGTCATTATCACCGGTCAACTCGTGGTTGGCGGCGCTGAGCGGCAGCTTTACCTCTGGCTGAAACACCTGGACCGGCAGCGCTTCAATCCAAGCGTGATAACCCTGCACCCGGATTGCGGCGATTATTGGGAAAAACCGATTGAAGACCTGGGCATACCACTGTATCGTATCGCGCGGAGGCGGAACCGCCTGTGTCGTTTTCGTCAAATCTTAAGCATCCTGCATAACGTCAAGCCTGACCTCATCCATGGTTGGAATCTTTTTTCAGGGGTCTACGCCGCGGCATCAGCCAAATTAACGGGCGCAAAAAGTCTGTGCGGAATACGCAACAGCTACCAGACTTTTTCCCGCGACAAATTGCTTTCCACGCTGGCTTTAAGCCTCGCGGACAGCTTCGTGGTCAATTCCAACAGCGCGGCGAACGCGCTTAAGCTCAGGTTGGGCAAAATGAAACGCGGGATATACGTGGTTTCTAACGCGATTGAACCCGGCCAAGCCCAACGCGAGCAGCTGAGAGACCAGCTTACGGAGCGCTTTAGCCTGCCGGCGGAACTGCCCTGGGCCGTTTCGATTGGCCGAATGGAAGCCAGCAAACATTTCGGGAAGCTGTTGGAGCTCATCGCTGACCTGCAAATCAAGGGTTCCAAAATCCATTTGGTGTTGATTGGTGATGGACCCGAACGCCCCGCCTTGGAAAAGCTCGCGGCGGAACTGGGCATCCTGGCTTCGGTTACCTTCCCCGGTGAGGTTCCCCTGGCAAAGCAATGGCTGCCAGCCTTTGACTTATTCGTCTTTACCTCAGTGGATGAAGGCATGCCCAACGCGGTGCTCGAAGCTGGCGCGGCAGGCTTGCCCATTGTGACCTGGGAGCTTCCTTTTTACCGGGAAATCCTCGAAAACGAAAAAAGCGGGCTGCTGGTGGAAACTGGAAATATGCAGAAATTGGAAGAAGCCGTATCCCGTCTGATTGACTCTCGGCTGCTGCGCGCCCGCCTGGGCGCGGAAGCGCAAGCCCATGTCTTACGGGAATTCAGCCTTGAGCGCTTCATCACGGGCATGAGCAGCGCTTACCAAGCCGTGCTTTGCGGCGACAAACAGTCCAGGGAGTTCGAGCCGTGATCTTGCTTTACCATCTGATTTTCCCGGATGACACGCCCGCGGACAGTTGGAATGCTGGCAACATTATCCGGGTTTCAGCTTTTCGCAGGCAGCTGCGATGGCTGCATCGCCATTTTTCCTTCGTCAGCCTTGAGGAATATGTCGCGCTGCTCCAAACGGACCCCAAGTTAACAAAGGCTAAACTGGCTCTTACGTTCGATGACGGTTATGCCCGCACTTTCGCGTTGGCGGCACCTGTTCTGCGGGAGGAAGGCATACCAACTACTTTCTTCGCGAATACCGTCTATCGGGATAAGGGTCTGCTGTGGTTTGTATACTTCAACGCGCTTTGTTCCGAGAATGCATATCCTTCCGTGGAAATCAATGGCGTGCCTCACCCCCTGGACACGAAACGTAATTCTTTGCGCGCCTGGAAGGCACTCATCCAGCTGGCCCGCTCCAGCCCGGACGCGCGTGCTTTCGCGGATGAATTCGCCAGCAAATACCCGCTCCCTGCGCAAATCCAGGATAACTACGCGGGGCTTCGTTCCGAACAGCTCGCGGAAATTGGCGCGAGTACCATCTTTTCCCTCGGCGGGCACACCCACAGTCACCCCTATCTGGACCAATTGGGGCAGGCAGAGCAGCGCGAGGAAATGCTGTTGAACAGGCAAATCCTCGAACAAATTTCAGGAAAACCGGTTTCTTTTTTCGCTTATCCGGGCGGAGTCTACAACCAAAGCTCCATTACTGCCGCCCAACAGGCTGGTTTCAGGGCCGCCTTTGCCGTCACACCCGCCCGAATTTCAGCTGACCCGATGTTTGAAATCCCCAGAAACGGCGTTTTCTCCCCCGCGTTGTGGAAACTGCAGGTCAAGGTACTGGGTCTGGTAGATTTTTTGAGAGCAGGTCGGAGCGGGTAAATGGCGAAGCCAACAATCCTGATGATTGGGAATTACCTCTCCCAGCCCAGACACAACCGCAATGTCTGGAACGACCTCGCGGAGCGCCTGGCAGCAGACGGATGGGGCGTTCTCGTCACCTCGCGGCAGGAAAACCAGGCTCTGCGGCTTTTGGATATGCTTTTCACCATTCTGTTCAAGCGGAAGCAATACGCGCTCGCCCAGATTGATGTTTTCAGTGGGAAGGCTTTCATCTACGCCGAGCTCGGCTCTTGTTTGCTGCGCCTGCTGAAGAAGCCGGTCCTGCTTACCCTGCATGGGGGCGGGCTGCCAGAATTTGCCAGAAGGCATCCGCGCCGCGCGGCGGCGCTGCTCCACTGCGCAAACGCGGTAATCACCCCTTCGCCATTTATTAAAGAACGCTTGCAGACTTTCCGGCAGGATATACAGGTTATCCCAAACCCGATTGATATTTCTAAAGCGATTTTTCGTCCGCGGGCGCAGCTTGCTCGCCGGCTGATTTGGGTGCGCGCGTTTCACGCCGTCTACAACCCCATGCTCGCGGTGCGAGTGCTTCGATTGCTGAAAGATGACTTCCCGGACGTACACCTGAGTATGATTGGCCCGGACAAAGGAGACGGCAGCCTGCATGATTGCCAATACCTGGCTCACAGTCTGGGCGTGGCCACTAATTTGCAGATAACAGCTGGCATCCCACATGCGCAAATCGCCGGGAATATGGATAGCGCGGATATTTTTCTGAACACGACCAATTACGATGCCGCTCCGCGCAGCGTTTTGGAAGCGATGGCGTGCGGTTTGTGCGTCGTATCCACCAATGTGGGCGGAATGGGCTGGCTGGTCGAAAACGGTCAGGACGGTTTGCTAGTTTCTCCAGGGAGCCCGAAGGCTATGGCAAATGAAGTCAAGCGCCTGTTAAATGATTCCGCGTTAGCATCCCGTTTGAGCAGCAATGCCCGCCAAAAGGCGGAAAACCTGGATTGGAGCAGAATCCTCCCACAATGGGAGGCGGTCATCACAACTGCGCTGAAGGAAAACCTGAATGGGTAAGCTGGATACGCTCTACGCGCGCGCGCCTGTGCCGCTTCAGAACCTGATGGTTTCTGGCTACGGCGTCTATTGGCATTGGGCGAGGTTCGGCAGGGGGTTCGCGCGTCTTGCCAGCGAGTTCGGGGAGCGGGAAGGTTTCAGCCAATCAGAGTGGGCGCAGTATCAGGAAGAGCAGTTTCGTCGTCTTGTGCGCGTATGCGCGGCTGAGGTGCCTTACTACGCCAGTCACTGGACTGATGCCCAGAAAAAGAGTGCCGCGCTTTCGGACCTGCAAAACTTACCCTTGCTCGAAAAGAAGCCTCTGCGGGAAAATCCATACCAGTTCCTTCGCCAGGATTTGCGCCCGATACCGCGCCTCAGATTCTTTACCAGCGGGACAACCGGCACCCCGATTTCCTCTTTTTTTACGCTTGAGGAAAATCGCAAATGCATGGCACTGCGTGAGGCTCGTTCCGCGAATTGGGCAGGAGTTTCTTTTTTTGAGCCGCGCGCCACATTTTCAGGCCGCCTCGTGCAGCCGGACGCCGCCAACGAAACCGACATTTATCGCTATAACGCGGTTGAAAAGCAGGTCTATTTCTCCGCTTTTCACCTGAAACCGAAAACCGCGCCCCGCTACCTGGAAGCCCTATCCAGGCACCATATCCGCTGGATGACCGGATACGCGGTGTCGTTCTACTTATTAGCCCAATATGTGCTGGACCAGGGATTAAGCGCGCCGCCAATCAAAGCCGTGGTAACCACCAGCGAGAAACTTACTCCGGGCATGCGCGAGCTGATTTCCGAGGCATTTAACTGCCCGATTTTCGAAGAATACAGCACGGTGGAAACCGCACTCTTTGCCAGCGAATGTGAGTATGGACGGCTGCACCTCAGCCCCGACGCGGGTATCACCGAAATTCTACGCCCGGATGGCTCGCCCTGCCAGGCGGGAGAAGTTGGCGAGGTAGTCTCCACCGCGTTTCTGAACACATACCAGCCCTTGGTCCGCTATCGCCTGGGGGATTTGGCAGCCTGGGCGCCGGAGCCCTGCCCCTGCGGTCGGCAGATGCCCGTCCTCCAGGAGGTGGTCGGACGGTTGGAAGAGGTGGTTACTGGACCGGACGGCAGGCAATTGGTGCGCTTTCACGGCATATTCACCGATCAACCGAATATCATCGAAGGACAGATTATCCAGGAAAGCTTGACTGATTTCACGGTCAAAGTCGTGGGCACGGAGCGTTTCTCAGACCGGGACGCGGATGACATCCGGAGCCGCATGCGCCAAAGACTGGGCGCGGGCGCGGCAGTCAGAGTGGAACGCGTGGAAAGCATCCCCCGGACGTCATCCGGGAAATTCATCGCTGTAGTTTCTAAGATCAGGAGCCAGGAGAGTGTAGGCCATCGTTGATCTCGGTTTAGATCAAAAAAACGCACCAATCTTAAAATGTTTCAAAGGATGGAATGTTGTTGCCATCCTTCCGATACCGGACGTTTTCTAACTTGGGATTATTTTGGATTGGTTTTGTAAACTCGAAGCGGTTATTATTATTTTTCTTCGACCAATGAACTTCAACATTTTATGTGTAAACCATTAATATCCCCCTTTGATTCGTATATAGCAAGTCACCTACCCAACTGGTATTGAAAAACCAATTCGAAGATTGCACCATTCTAAAAGATCCAGCGAGATTATCATTATTCTGTGAACTTTACTCTATCCTCATAACAGCAAAGGCGCATAATAATACCCCCGTTCTCTGTCAGAGCCTCCTTGGAAGGTTTGCAGTTTGCAGTTTTTCCAAAGATAATCAAAAAAGAAGGAAAATACCAAAACAGGTGATTTCTTATCAACCGTTTGATAAGCTGAACGAGAATATTTTCCTCGAAACCTTATATGCACCTGGCTCATTCCTGACCGCTATAGCTAACAACGCAAAATGAATCATCCGTTACCGCGCGTCTCAGTAGTACTGCCGATTCGAAACGAAGCAGCCAGTATACGTGCAACGCTCGAATCTCTCGCTTCTCAGACATATCCAAGCGACTTGTTGGAGATTATCATTGCAGATGGCATGTCAACCGACGCAACGAGAAGAATTGTTTCTGAGTTCCAGAGTGTTCACTCTCAGCTAAACATACAGCAGATAGATAACACGCATCAAATCGTACCAACTGGTCTTAACCTCGCAATTAGAGCTTCCAAAGGTGATATCATCCTGCGCGCTGATGGTCATACTGTATTCCCTGATGACTATGTCCTCCTCTGTGTGAAAACGTTGGCCGCTAAAGGCGCCGATAACATAGGCGGGAAGATGGTTGCTGTTGGAGAAACTTGGTTTGGTGAGGTGTCTGCGGCGGCGACAAGTTCCCCTTTTGGCGTTGGCGGAGCTCTTTTTCACTATGGAACGTATGGGGCCTGGGTAGACAGTGTATATCTTGGTTGTTGGCCCAGAGAGGTTTTTCGTAGTGTCGGTTTGTTTGATGAGGAGCTTGTCCGCGATCAGGATGATGAGTTTAACTACCGTCTTCGCTCTCATGGAGGTCGAATTTGGTACAACCCGGAAATAACCTCCACATACTCACCTCGCAACTCACCTGGAAGTCTTTTTAAGCAGTATTTCCAGTACGGCTTTTGGAAGGTTCGTGTTTTCCAGAAGCACCCCAGGCAGATGAGCCCGCGCCAGTTCGTGCCGCCGCTGTTTGTCCTCGCGCTCCTCAGCGCCGCTGTGCTCGCGTTCGCAGTTTCATGGGGTTGGTATGCTCTGGTTGGTTTGCTTGGCGTATATCTGTTTGCCTGCCTGGCAGCAGCGTTTGTCCACGGCAAAGGTCAAAAAACGGTCGTCGTTCTTCTGCTGCCCCTGGCTTACACCATCATCCATACCAGTTACGGCTTGGGCTTTCTCATCGGACTGCTGCGTTTCGCGAATCGCTGGAATGATAAACTGGGTAAGGTGCCGGAATGTCCCGTCTGAACCCGCCCGGGCAGGATATCCAGCGGCTGCGCGAGGAATACGCCCGCCGCGCGTCTGTTTCGGAACACGATGACCGCTATCGGGCAGATAATCCCGCTTACCAATGGATGATATCCCGCCGCCGGGATGAACTCAGCGCCATCCTCAACCGCCGCGGTATCACGGACCTCTCCCGGCTCAAAATTCTGGAAGTGGGCTGCGGCTCCGGCGGGGTGATGCGTGAGTTCCTTGCTCTGGGCGCCGAGCGCTCCCGGATGTTTGGGATCGACCTCCTGCCTGACCGGCTGCGCGCCGCTCGCACGGGCAACCTGGCGCTTAATGTCTCCTGCGCGGATGGGCAATCGCTTCCATTCGCTGCTGGCAGCTTCGACCTGGCGCTGCAATTCACCGCGTTTTCTTCCATTCTCGATTCCGCCATCAAAAAGGAAATGGCAGCCGAAATCCTGCGCGTGCTCAAACCGGAAGGCGCTCTGCTTTGGTACGATTTTTGGTGGAACCCATTGAACCCGCAAACCAAGGGTATTCATCTGCGCGAAATCCGCCGACTCTTCCCTAACTGCGCCCTGGACAGCCTGAAGCTCACCCTTGCCCCGCCAATCTCACGCCGACTGCTGCCCCAATTCAGCCGCGCGGCCGCCAGCCTGGAACAAATGCGCTTCCTAAACACGCACTACCTCGTGCTTGCCTGGAGGAAGCCTTGAAAAGCCGCGGCTGGCTGCGCTGGCTTCCGGTGATTCTGAGCGGACTCCTGATATTCTTGCTCTCATCAAGCTCCGACCCTTATGGACTGCTGCCGAAACCGGTTTACCAATGGATTTATCTCACGCACATTTTCAATATCCGGCTCACAAAAATTGTTGGACCTCTCGCGCATGTGTGCGCCTTTGGGCTGTTCGCGTTCTTTCTCGCCAGAGCGCTGCCGCGCCAGACTTTTAGCGCGCCTAAAACCACAGCGCTTGCCTTCATTCTCACTTGTATTTACGCGTTGAGCGATGAATTTCATCAGCTTTTCGTCCCCGGCAGAGCCTTTGAACTGCTGGATATCGCTCTCGACAGTCTCGGGGGTCTTGCGGGCGCGCTGCTCTGGCATTTTACGCATGCACCTCGCCAAGCTCAGCCCCCGGACCTCCCCAAGCCCTGACCCGATCTCTGTATCTTAGCGCCGCGCGAACCTGCAATCCGCCCTGGCGTTCACCAGCAAGGCGCTGCTCCGGGCTGGGCGCGTTGCGCCAGGGTTCGTTTCCGAAGCTGCCCGGCGTATTGACTGGTTTACCAGAGCGCTTCTTGTTTCCGGCCAAATCACCCGGACTTGTTCACGAAAGCAAAAATGGGTACAATGTTAATAAGTTATTGTCTATATACCGCCACTGAGGGAGTTTATTAAAAATTGTGGACGAGGAATTATTAAACAGCATTGCCGGCGCGCCAACCGAGAAGTGGCGCCATAAAGTTACGTTCGCAGGCATCGGTAAGCGCGCCTTTGATCTATGCGCGTCTTTGGCCGCGTTGATCGTACTTTCCCCGGTTTTCGGCATCATCGCCCTGCGCATTAAGCGCGACTCGCCTGGCCCGGTCTATTTCCGCGGCCAGCGGGTGGGGCGCTATGGAAAACCTTTTCAAATCCTGAAATTTCGCACCATGTACGAGACACCTGAAAGTTACGACGGTTCGGCAATCACCCGGAACGACGACCCGCGCGTGACGCCCTTCGGCAAATGGCTGCGCAAAACCAAGCTGAACGAGCTCCCTCAGCTCTGGAACGTCCTCAAAGGAGAAATGAGCCTCGTCGGTCCGCGCCCGGAAGACCCGATTTTCGTGCAGAACTGGCCGCCAGACATCAGGGATGAAATCCTCTCCGTCCGCCCCGGACTCACCAGCCCGGCTTCTGTCACCTATCGGGATGAGGAAGACCTGCTGAAGGGTGCCGGTTTTATGGACGCTTACCTGCTCAAGATTCTGCCCGACAAACTGCGCCTGGATCAGCTTTACGTACAAAACCGCAGCTTCCTGACGGACCTCGATCTCATCGCCCTGACCGCGATTGTCTTTTTACCCCGTCTGCGGGATAAACCGGTCGCGGAAGCAAGCCTCTATAACGGCGTCTTTTACCGTTTCGCGCATTCACATCTGACCTGGTTTATTACCGATGTGTTGGTTTGCTTTTTCGCGGTTGGCTTCTCAGGGGTTGTGTGGCGCGTCAGCACGGTAATCAACCTCGGTATCCCCACGTACGCGCTGGTTGCTCTGGTCATTGCGCTGGTAAACAGCCTGATAAACAGCCTCTTTGGTTTGCCGCGCGTCGCCTGGAAATCTGCCAGCCCGACTTACATTATTGACCTCGGTCTTTCAGTTGGCGTGACGATGTTCCTCCTGTGGGTTGTGACCAGGCTGTGGTTAACCGAACCCTGGATCCCTTTCAGCATGATTTGGCTGATTGGCTGCATGCTATTTATCGGTCTGGTGGCTGTGCGCTATCGTGAACGCCTGTTTACCGGGATTGCCAACCGCTGGTTGATTATGCGGGGAGGCAATGCCTCTTTCGCCGAGCGCATCCTGATAGTTGGCGCGGGCGACCTCGGACAGCTGGCTCTCTGGCTTCTCTTGCGCAGCAAGCTGGCCGGTTTGTTTGGCGTGGTGGGTCTGGTGGATGACGACCTCCGCAAACACGGTGAGCGTATTCAGGAATGCAAGGTTCTGGGCTCCACGCGTGACATCCCTGCCCTGGTTGAGAAATTCAAAGTTCACATTCTGATTTACGCGATAAGCAACATCAGCCCGGAAGAAAACAGCCGGATTCTGCAGACCTGCCGGGAAACCAAAGCGCGCCTGATCATCATCCCGGATTTGGTCAACGTTCTGGAAAGGTCCATCCGCAAGATAGAAATGCAGGATTAAATGGAAACGAATACTCTCAAAGACCTGCCGGTGCTGGTGACCGGTGCCGGCGGTTTCATTGGCAGCCGGCTGACAGAAGCCCTGTGCGCCCGCGGCGCCCACGTGCGCGCTTTCGTCCGGTATAACTCCCGGGCAGACATTGGCTTGCTTAAGCTGCTGCCTGCCGGGGTTTTGCGAAGCGTCGAGGTTATCATGGGCGACCTGCAGGATGAAGACGCGCTGGAAAAAGCTGCCTCCGGAACAGCGCTCGTTTTCCATCTCGGCGCGTTGATTTCAATTCCGTATTCCTATCAACACCCGGTGGAAGTGGTGCGCGCCAACATTCTTGGCACGCTGGCAGTTTTACAAGCCTGCCGGAAAGCCGGCTGTCGATTGATCCACACGTCTACCAGTGAAGTCTACGGCAGCGCCCTGCGTGTGCCGATTGATGAGCAGCACCCTCTGCAAGGGCAATCGCCCTACTCCGCCAGCAAAATCGGCGCGGATAAACTGGTGGAAAGCTACTACCGCGCGTTCGGCGTCCCCGCCGTCACCATCCGTCCGTTCAACACCTATGGGCCGGGTCAGTCCGCGCGGGCAGTTATCCCGACCATCATCACCCAGGCGCTCCAGGCGGAAGAAATTCATCTTGGCAACCTGGATGCCCTCCGGGATTTCACCTATTTGGATGATACCGTGGCAGCGTTCATCAAAGCCGGCGAAACCCCCGGAATTGATGGCGAGACCTTTAATCTCGGCTCCGGTCGCGAAGTCAGCATCCAAGAACTGAGCGATGAAATCGTGGCGCTCACGGGCAGCCGGGCGCGCGTCGTAGTGGATGAAGAACGCTTGCGCCCCGAAAAGAGCGAGGTTGTCCGCTTGCTGGCGGACAACTCCAAAGCCCGCCGGGTTCTGGGCTGGGCGCCCCAGGTGGAATTGCGCGAAGGGCTGACCCGCACCATCGCCTGGGTGCGCGCGCATATGGATTTTTACCGCCCGGGCAGGTACGAGCGTTAATCCAAACCGCGCGGTCTGGGCTGCTGAGCGCAAAATTTCTGGGTTGACCGCCCGCATTAAATAAAATGGCCTCTGCTGGCAGATTACAATCTTGTCAAGCGCGCGGCTGTGGGGTAAAGTTATCGCATGGAGTTTTGGATGGCAGTTGCTGCTGACCAAAATTCTCGTTCACAAAATCTGAATTGGAGGGCTAATGAGAGCAGTAATTCTGGCAGGGGGCAGAGGTACGCGTTTGGCTCCATATACTTATGTGCTGCCCAAACCCATGATGCCCATCGGCGATAAAGCCATTCTGGAAATCCTTTTGCGCCAGATGAAGCGCGCGGGTATCAATCATGTCGTCCTCACCGTCGGTCACTTAGCCGGCCTGATGCGCGCCTTTTTTCAGGACGGGCAGCAGTACGACCTGGACATCACGTATTCCTACGAAGCCACGCCGCTCGGCGCGGCTGGCCCGCTTGCCCTGGTGCCAAACCTGGATAAAACCTTTATGGTCAGCAATGGCGACGTGCTCACCCTGTTGGATTTCAATGATTTCATAAATTTCCACCACGAACAGGGCGGTATCTGCTCAATCGCCATGCACAAACACAAGGTGCATATTGACCTGGGCGTTGTGGAGCAGAACAACGGGGATTATGTAATCACCGGCTACGTGGAAAAACCCACCCTGGACTATCGCGTGAGCATGGGCGTTTACATCTTTGAACCGCGCGTTTTGGATTACATCCCCAAAAATGAATACCTGGACTTCCCGGACCTGGTAAAAACCCTGCTTGCCAACGGCGAACGCGTAATAGGTTACCCGTTCAACGGCTATTGGCGTGACCTGGGCAACCCAGGGGATTACACCCAAGCCTGCCTGGATTTCGATCAAATGCGTTCCCAATTCCTGCCGGAGTAATCATGGACTGGCGCGTACCGCTCGCGGATGTAAACCTGGGACCTGAAGAATTGGAAGCTGTCAGCGCGGTCATCCGCTCTGGCTGGCTGACGATGGGTTCGGTCACGCGGGCTTTTGAAGAGGAATACGCCCGCTCCACCGGCAGCGCGCACGCTCTGGCCATCACCAACGCCACCGCCGCCCTGCACCTTGCCTGCCTCGCGCTAGGGCTTGGCCCCGGCGATGAAGTGATCCTGCCTTCCCTCACCTTTGTCGCCAGCGCCAACGCGATTGGTTATACCGGCGCGCTGCCCGTTTTCGCGGATATCGAAAGCCCGGACTGGCTGTGCCTCTCCCCAAAAGCCTTAGAAGCCGCCCTCAGCCCGCGCACCAAGGCCGTTATGGTGATGCATTACGCCGGCTTTGCCTGCGACATGCCCGCCATCCTGGAAATCGCCCGGGCGCGCAAACTTGGCGTGATTGAGGACGCCGCCCACGCGGTAGGGGCATCCCTCGCGGGCAAAGCATTGGGCGCCTGGGGAGACGCGGGCTGTTTCAGTTTCTTTGGCAACAAGAACCTGACCACCGCTGAAGGCGGCATGCTCGTGACAGATAGCCCTGAAATTGCCGAAAAAGCGCGCGTTTTGCGTTCGCACGGCATGACCACCCTCACCTGGGACCGTTATAAAGGGCACGCCAGCACATACGACGTGGTGGCGCAAGGTTATAACTATCGCATGGACGAACTGCGCTCCGCCCTGGGGCGTGAGCAGCTCAAGCGCATCCCCTCCGGCAACGCCCGCCGGGCCGAACTGAGCGCGCTCTACCGTGAACTGCTCGGGCGTGAAGTTCCAACCCTCAGCCTGCCCTTCCAGGAACAACGCGGAAGGTCCAGTTATCATATCCTGCCGGCTTTACTGCCGCCCGGCACTGATAAACGCGCCTTTATGGAGCGCCTGAAGCAGCAAGGTATCCAGACCAGCTGGCATTACCCACCCGTGCACCGGTTCAGCATCTACCAGGCGGCGTACGCCAGCCGCCCGAACCCACTGCCGATTACCGAGGCAGTTGCCGCCCGGGAAGTGACCCTGCCGCTCTACCCCACCATGTCAGATGAACAGGTCGGGTGGGTGGTACAAGCTGTCAAGGAAGCCCTCGCCGGGCTCTAAGCCGGAAGCGAAGCCGCGCGCCAGGCTCGAAAAAAGACCAAACGGAAAGACACTATGAGAACCAGAGCACTTTTTACCTCACTGATACTGATACTAAGCCTGACTGCCTGCGCCGGGAACGCCGCCAACGCGCCGCTCAGCCCCGAGCAGCAGGCTTATGCCCAGACCCAATTTGTACAGCAGGCAGGCACCTCCGCGGCTGCCTTTGCCCACACGGCGCAGCCCAACGCGGAAGCCAGCCAGGGAGCGCCAACCGAAATCGCCCCCACAGCGGCAAATCAAACCCCGGGCGCCCGGCCAACCCAGCCAACCCTCGCCGCGGCCACCTGGACGGCTTCTGCCAGCTTGCCCACCGCCCAACCCACTCCGGGCAGCCCCCAACCCGTCAACCCCACCAACACCCGCGCGTCAGCTCCAACCCCAACCCCCACGCGCCCCGCGGCCCCCAGCCCCACCAACACTCCCAGCCCAACCGCCACCCAGCCTTCCGGCTGGCAAGGCGATTGGGATATTTCCTTCCAAAAGGAGGACGGGACCTATCTGAGCGGGCAAATCAGCGTGAACATGAACGGCAGCGACCTGGCTGCCGAAGGGCTGATTAACGGCATCCGCTATCAATTCACCGGGCGTTTGATTTACGATAACCAGCACATGATGGGCACCTGGAGCAGCCCACAAACTTCCGGCAGTTTCAATTGGACCCTGGTTAGCCCCAACCAATTCGCCGGAGACCGCGACCTATGGTATGGTTTTTGCGGGGCGCGCCAGGGCTCGAGCCTGCCCACACCCTGCTACCTTCCGCCGCTCAGTTAGGGCCGGGTTTATTTATGAATTACATTGTCGATATTGACTCTCTGTCGATATTGACTCTCAGCATAGAAATGGCTATAATGATAGTTAGCTACAAAAGTTTTTGTGGTTATTATGTCAGGAAAGACGAGATGTTCGCGTTTAATAAGCAGCTTTTTCTGATTTTCTGCGATCTTTCAGGAGGGATCAGTCATGAAAAAGAAATTTGGTATTTCACTGGGCAGCGCGATATTATTGGCTGCCATTTGCGTAGGAATGGTCTTCGCGTTTTCCTACACCACCACCGACGGTACCTGGGGGCGGATTGACTCAACCGGCGGGACAACAATCGACGCCACCTGCGACGGGTGGGGAAGGGTTAACCACGCCAGTTACCCTGTCGGCGACGTTATCGGCGTTTGGAATAATGTCAATATCGGCCCGGGCGGAGTAACAGAAACCTATGTGCGAAAGCCTGCGGTTTGCGCCGGGGATGTGGACGGCGATGGAACCTTTTCTGAATGGACCCACAGCGCGACTGCGAATTGGACCAGCCTGGGTTCATACACCAGCACCTGCCCAACAAACAACGCCCTGTACCCCTATATTTCCAAATATATCTATTACGATGATCCATGGACGTGGGACGGACTGGGTATTGAAGTTTTCAACAATACCGGCGCTGCCGTCTCCACGACCGGTTGGTCGCTGCTGCTGTACAAAGAGGACAACGTCTTTGACATCGTTCCGCTTACCGCAGGTCATACCATTGCCAACAAAGGTGTGTGGGTGATTGTTAACAGTGCCGCCCCTGCTCTAACTCCTCCGGCAAACCAAATCTTCAATGCCACTAGTAATTATTACCGCACCGTGGCGCTGGTATACAATTATTCCGCACCCGTGCTTGGCGACACAGCATTCACGTTGCCCGAAACTGTCCAGGCTTACAGTAAATTTGATGAAAACCAGGTGCGTTACGGAATACCGACAGTATATGGACCAGTTTTTTGGGAATGCCCGGGCGAGGCTGGACACCCTGCATCAGATTTCTTGCTTCAAAGCGGTTTCGGGTTTCAGGGCATTGAAGACCGCGGTTTTAATCCGGAAGAAAATGTAGAATTCCCGATCGGGCGTTTCTGCCACTACAACAATCCAATATACTCAGCGACAAACAAGCTCGAGACGGTACCGCTCATCATGAACATCAACGGTGTCACCTGCCCGACAGGCTGGACGCTAGTCGGAAGCCCGAACCTGACTTTTACCTACAACGTGAGCCTGGATGAGACCACCAACAACACGACCCCATGCACATATGGGACCAGCTCCCCGCAGTGGCCCGGCGGCAGCAGCAACCCCAATGTATCCGGGGATACCGGCCCCAATCGCAACGGCTGTGCCGACCTGGTAACCTTCAGTAACGTTGCTGGCGCTCAATCCTTCACCTGCAGCTACGACGGCGGCGGCCATACCCAGAATTACACGGTTTCAATCCTCGGCTTCACAACGACGCAAGCCGGCGGGGTTTGCCCGGATGTACCGGTCGGCACCGTCAGCTTCAACCGGATTTACACAGCCGAAACATCCAAGAACTGCTTCTGCGTGTATGCCGCCTTCACCAAGGGGCAAATCACCCCGATTGTGCTCCTATACTTCTCCGCTGTATCGGCTGAAAACGGCATTCTGGTCTCTTGGGAGACGGCAACAGAAGTGAACAACTTCGGCTTCAACATCTACCGCGCGGAACAGGTGGAGGGCGAACGGATTAAGCTCAACCCCGAATTGATTATGAGCGCCCTTGGCCCCGGCGGACTCGAAGGCGCTAAATATGAGTTCCTGGATGAAACCGCGGTTGTCGGTGTAACTTATTACTATTGGCTTGAAGACGTCCCATTGGAAAGCGGCGTGACGCCAGGCCTGTACGGACCAATCAGCGCGGTGAGGTAGTCCTCAACCCGGCCCTCGCAATCAGCCGTGCCATCTCAGGCTCTGTTCATTCTCTGAGCTCAGGAGGCGGCGCGGCTGGCTGCAAGCACAGCGTGCCCACCGATGGATGAAAGCAGGGGATGGATGATGAACAGCGCATTCCTGCGGGGATATCAATGCCCTCCGGATGTTTTCGCGGAGTTGTGCGCGAGCCTGCTGCAGTCCGGTAAATCCATCCGCGTCTTTGCCCGTGGGGACAGCATGCTGCCGAACCTGCGCGGCGGAGACACGCTGTTTTGCAGCCCGCTGGATGGACGCCCGGTGAGGGTTGGGGATATCGTCCTTTATCTCACCCCGAACCGCCAGACGCTTTTTCACCGGGTCATCCGGGCGCGCGAACAGGATGGAGAGCGTTTCTTTCAAGTTCAGGGGGATAACTCCCTGAACCCGGAAGGCTGGAAAAGCACCGCGGAAATATTGGGTCGGGTCGCGCGCGTTATCCGGTCAAACGGCATGGAACAGGGGATGGACACCTTAGTAATGCGGCTGTTCAACAGATGGGCGGCTTTCCGCTCCCGAAGAAAACTCAACCGCTTCCAGCGCCTGCGCGCCCTGGAGCAAGGTTTCTTTTCCCTGTTTGGCGGCTGATCAACCAGGAGCAATTTTGACGGAACAAGACGAACTTTTTACACGCAACCCGGATTTTATTTTCCGGCGCATTATAGACGAGACGATTTTGGTGCCGGTTCATCGCGACCTGGCAGAAATGGACTGCATATACACGCTGAATGAGCTTGGCGCACTGCTTTGGGAGAGGCTTGAAACCCCAGCCTCGAAAATTGAACTGCGCAAAGCGATTTTGGACACTTATGACGCCGCAGAAGATACCGCCGCGGCAGACCTGGACCGCTTTTTGGAAGAAATGCAAAGTATCGGCGCGCTGCTGAGAGCCTGAAAATGGACTGCGTAAACTTTTCTGAATTGGACATGGACGACTGGGGAGAAATCCTCCTCCAGCCTCTGCACGGCAGCCGCTTCCCGCTCGCCGCGGAATTTGAGCTCACAGAGCGCTGCAATCTTAACTGCGTCCACTGTTTCATCAATCAGCCGGCAGCCTGTGCCGCTGCCCAGCAAAATGAGCTGAGCACCGCCCAGGTCAAAGACATCCTCGACCAAATCGCGGCGGCCGGCTGTTTGCACTTGCTGCTCACAGGCGGAGACCCGCTGCTGCGCCCGGATTTCAAGGAAATCTATCTGTACGCCCGCCAAAAAGGCATGTTGGTGATGCTCTTTACCAACGCCACCATGCTCACCCCAAGCCTGATTGAAGCGCTCAAACAAGCCCCGCCAATTTTGGTTGAAGTCAGTGTCTACGGCGCCACCCAGGAAAGTTACGAAGCGGTCACCCGTTTGCCCGGCTCGTGGCAGCGCTTCATGCACGGAATCCGAATGTTAAAAGAGAACGGACTGCCCCTGGCGCTCAAGTCGGTGGTACTCGCCAGGAACAAAGCGGAACTGGGCAGGATCAAGCAACTGGCGGAAGACCTGGGGGTCAGCTTCCGTTACGACGGCTCGATTTTTCCGCGCCTCGACGGCTCCGAAGCTCCCTACTGGGACCGCTTAAGCATCGAAGAAATGCTTGAACTGGACCGTTCAGACCCGGAACGCATGCACGCCTGGACGCTGCAATACGAGCTCAGCCAGAACCTGGCGCTGCGCAGCGACAAATACATTTACAGCTGCGGCGCCGGCAAGCGTTCCTTTCATATAGACAGCCAGGGGCGCCTGGCGATGTGCATGATGGCGCGCAAGCCTTCTTATAGTATTCTGGAAATGGGTTTCGAGAAAGCCTGGGAAGAACTCGGCAAAGAAACCCAACTGGAACGCACGCTGCGGCTGCCTTGCGTGGATTGCAGCGCGTCTGGAATTTGTATCCAATGCCCCGGCTGGTCTCAGCTCGTACACGGGGACAATGAAAGCCTGGTCGATTTTGTCTGTCAACTCGTTAAAGCCCGCGAACAGGCAATATGGTATAATAAAAGTGTTATTAAGGAGATTGTTTTATGATGAAGAAACCATATACACCACCTGCCGTGAATAAGGTTATCCTGAAGCCAAAAAACGCGATTTTGGGCTTTTGTCACAGCAGCCCGAACTTATTCCCGAAGAGTAATTTCGGCTGTACTGCCCAGGTTGGCGGCTGCTCAACCAAAACCGGCTGATCTCACAAGCTTCAACTGTGTTTTTCGATATTAATGAGTACCCGCGCCTGATTTTGTCGCGCGCAGGTACTCATTTGATTCACGCCGCAACGCGCCTCATACCCCGGAAACCAGCCCCATGCGCATAAACATCGCCGGTCTTTGTATCCAGATTGAGGAAGGCGTCTTCCCCCTCTCCCTGGAAGACCTGCCCTGCCATTTTAAATTTCGCGATGGGCCGGGCCTGGAGCCGCCTGCCGCGCAGTTGAACCTGAGCTTCACAACGGAAGCCGCCCCCAAAAACCTTGCCGGCGCGCTTTGCCGGAATGAGATTTGGGAGCTGTGGCAAGACGAATGCGGGAACTTTGTTTTCACCCAACCCGCTCAAACCCCACAGCGTTGGGTGTTGGTTAATCCTGATTTCACTGCCGGCAGAATTTTTGGCGATTTTGGCGCGCTGAAAGGCGAGCCTTTCTTCCCGCTGAAATATCTGGATATCGTTCTCTATTCCAACTGGCTGGCGCTGCGCGGCGACCTTATCCTGCACGCTTCCGGGGTCATCTGGGAAGACGCGGCCTGCGTTTTTTTGGGTAATTCGGGGGCGGGCAAGTCTACCCTGGCCGCGGACCTGCAAGAGGCGCGTGGGCTCACCGTTTTGGGCGAAGACCAAATCATCATCCGCCGGGTGGGTGATAAATTCATCGCTTTCGGAACGCCCTGGCATGAAGACCCCACCCGCTGCGATCCGCGCGGCGTGCCGCTGGGCAAGCTCTTCTTCCTGGACCGCGCGGCAGACCGAACCCTCACCCCGCTTAGCGGCTTTGATGCCGCCGTGCGAATCATGACCACCGCTTTCGTGCCATATTACCTTCCCGCGCGGGTGCAAGCCATCCTTGAAAACGTTGCCCGGCTGACGGCTGAGCATACAGCCTTTGTGTTGGCGTACCAGCGCGGAACAGATATAATTGAAGTAATCCGCGGCGCGTAAGCTGCCCCTGCTCCAATCCAACCATTCAGGCAGCACGGCAAATCTTGACACTCAGGAGATGTACTATGTCCAGGTTATTCAGGCTTATACTGGCAGTCGGGCTCTTATCCCTCTTGCTTTCCCAATCCTTCCCGGCAATTGCCGCTCCGCGAACAGATGCCACCCCAAGAACAAATTTGCTGGCTTCTTCCGGAAGCGCGCTCAGCTTTGAAGTCTCGTTTCCCGCCCAGTCACTCAGGCTTGAACCCGTCCTCGTGGATGGGACAGCCTATACCCGGGTCGCTTTCCCAGACGCGGCATATCAAGCTGCGCCCGGCGAGCCAGCGCTGCCCTTCCTGACCAAAATGCTCGGCGCGCCATTTGGCGCCCGGGTGTCGGTCAGCGTTCGCGCCAGCCAGCCTGTGCGCGTCCCTTTGGACGCGCCGGTACTGCCCGCGCCAAACCAGGAGCAGGTCTGGGATTTGGACGCGCTCCTCGAGGACCCCGCCGCGATACCCCCGGTGATTGAAACCATTCTGCCAGACCCGGCATTATACGCTTCTGCTTCCCCCTACCCGGGCGAGCTGGCGAAAACGCTGAATGACGGCATCATCCGGCAGCAGCGCGTGGTCAGCGTGGGCGTTTTCCCGGTGCAGTATCTGCCCGCCGAAAACGCGCTGCTGGTATATGAAAGCCTGCGCGTGGAGCTTCGCTTTGCCGGGGCGGCGGTGGATTCCCTGCCAGCCGCGCGGGCGGAATCCGCTGTGTACGAGCAGTTTTTTTCCGACAACCTTTTGAACTACACGCAAGCCGCGGCAATGCGGCGCACCGCCCCGACGGAAAGCCCGGTTTACAGCGCCGCCGTGCTGAACAGCGCCAACGCGAAAAGCTGGACGCCGCCAAACCCGGGCTGGCGCGTTACCACCAGGGCAGAAGGCTTTTACCGGGTTAGCGCGAGCCAACTGAGCGCGGCCGGCGTGCCGGTGGAGAGTGTCGACCCTGACAATTATCACATGTACCACCTCGGCGAGGAAATCGCCATCCAGGTCAGCCCGGAGGGTGAAATTCTTTTCTTCGCGGAAGCCTTGAAAAGCAAATACACGGCGGACAACGTGTATTGGTTGACTTACAACGACACGCCCGGGCTGCGCATGCAAACGCGCAGCGCCGCCCCGGGAAGCGAGCCGCTTGTCAGCTCATTTCAACGCGAGGAACACCACGAGACAGATATCTTTTACCGTTCAAAGGCGCCAGCCGAGGATGATTACGAGCATTACTTCTGGGATTATGTTTACCGCAAGGGTGCAACTTTTCATGACTGGACACACTCGCTGGACCTGAGCCGTTATGTGGGCGGAGACATCAGGCTAATCCTTCCGCTGATTGGATACAGCCAGTCATCGGACCAAAACCCCGACCACCTGGTAAATGTTTTTCTGAATGGTACCCAGATCTATAATGCCAGCTGGGATGGGTTTACCAGTCACCTGGCAGACCTTACGGTGCCAGCCGGGCTGCTGCTGCCAGGCGCAAATACCCTGAAGGTATCCTCGCCGAACACCGCCGAAGTTGAGGGTGATTTGTTTTGGATTGATTGGCTGGACCTCGCCTACCAGCGGGATTTTACGGTGAGCGGCGACAAGCTCAAATTTTCGCGCACAGAATCGGGCGACTGGAAGTTTGAACTGACCAATTTCTCGTCTGCTGACGCGTTAGTTTTCGATATCAGTGATCCCAGCACGCCAGCCGAACTGACAGGCGGCACGTATTCCGGCGCGGGTCCATATGCGCTGCAATTCAGCGACCATGTATCGACAGCGAGTGAGTATCTGGCGTTCACGCCGGACAAAATATTAGGTATCAACAGCATCATCCAGGACGCGCCCTCCAACCTGCAGTCCACAGCCCAACAGGCGGATTACCTGATTATCTCGCACGCAAACTTCCTTACAGCGGTGCAGCCGCTGGTAGGCATCCGTGCCGCCGACGGCTTGCAAGCAAGCCTGATTGACCTGCAGGATGTTTACGACGAGTTCTCGTACGGGATTGTTGACCCGGCGGCGGTGCGCGCTTTTATAGCTTTCGCCTACACGCATTGGCAGGCGCCAGCCCCGTCTTATGTGCTCTTGGTTGGCGATGGCACGAGAGACCCGAAAAACCATGAAAACTATGGGCGGTCCAGCTTTTTCCCGCCCTATCTGGCTTTTGCGGATCCAGAAAACGGAGAGACCGCTGCCGACAGCCGCTATGTTTCCATTGTGGGCGCGGATGCCATGCCTGATTTGATGCTCGGGCGCTTATCGGTGAACAAGCCGGAAGAGGTTGCCGCCTATCTCGATAAAGTCAGCAGCTACCAGAGCAGTCCGCCATCGGGGGATATGCTGCGCAGTATTCTGGCGGTTACCGGCGAATTTGAATATGCCGCTCAATTCCCGGTCCTCTCCGACGAGTTGCTGCATGACGAATACCCCGGCGAGCCTTTCAGCGCCCAAAAAGTGTATTGGAAGTGGACGCATACTGACCTTCCTCAGGCTCGCGCGGACATAAAAAACGGCATCAACGAAGGCCGCCTGCTGGTTAATTACATCGGGCACGGTTTTTCTACTGGTTGGGGCAATTCTAACGCGGTGCTTTTCTTATATTCGGACATCGCTTCCTTGCAAAATCAGAACAAGTATCCATTCATTCTGGCAATGACTTGCAGTGACGGGTATTTCATTTCCCCGCAGCCGTACTATAATAATCAAGAAGCCTTAGCGGAACTAATTACCCGCGCGGCTCAAAAAGGCGCCATAGCCAGCTGGTCTTCAACCGCATGGGGCGCAGTCGCCGGGCACGACCTGTTGAACCGCGGGGCCTTCCACGCAATTTACACTTTCGGCATTTTGGAACTGGGCGCGATAACCCAGGCAGGTTTGGCACGCGTTTGGGCCAGTGGGGAGAACCTGGACCTGCTAGAAACCTACCTCTTAATTGGTGACCCAGCCGTCAGGCTGCCGCGTGCGCTGGAGAAATATCGGATTTACCTCCCAATCCTAACCAGGTGACGTTTTCTGCATTGAAACGCAGCGCTGCCCCCTGAATTACCGTGGGGGCAGCGCTGTTTAAGCAATAACTAATCACCGCCGCGATTTTTCAGAAAAACAAATTACATAAACAACCAATTCTGTCACATTATCTTGAATGGAATATTCCCTCATTTTCCGGCACATTTACAGTGACAATTTCACTGGTTCCTCGTGGGTAAGCGCAAAATGGGCCATTATATTCAAACGAAGAATTTTTGTGGAAAAGAATATTCATGAAATACAAGCATCTTATGATTTTTCCATTGGTATTCTGTCTGGCACTTCTCCCCCGGCTTTTTTAGGGAGCCTGGCCACCATCATCAATGCCGCCAACTTAAACGCGGCGCCAATCGCCTATGACCAGACCATCCAAGGAGTTATTGGTTATTACACGGCGATTGAGCTTACCGGTTATGAACCTGACGGCGATCCGCTCTCCTATCAGATTATCACCTATCCGGAGCACGGCAACCTGTTTGATGACCCTCCAATTATGTTTACCGCCTCTGATGGGGTCAATGTTTCTGAACCGGCAACAATAACCATCAACGTTCGCTCCAACACAGACCCGATTGGCTATCCTCAGACTGTTCAGGCCGTCAGCGGTTATTACACCTCAATCACCCTCACCGGCTATGACGCCGACAACGACCCGCTCATTTTCATCGTCGTCACTCCTCCCCAGCACGGCACCCTCTCTGGCACAGCGCCCAACCTCACTTACTTCCCCGACCCCGGCTACATCGGCCCGGATTTCCTCGAATTCGTCGTCTCGGATGATATCGGCCAGTCGCCTGCCACGCCTGTGGATATCAACGTAGTCCGCCCAAACAGTGCCCCAGTAGCAAACCCGCAGTCTCTGATTGCCAACACCGGCGTTCCGCTTTCGCTCATCCTGACCGGTTCAGACCCCGACGGTGATTCTCTGAGCTTCCAGGTGACCGCCCAACCTGACCTACACATCCGCCCTCGGTTATCTCGGTCCGGACAGTTTCCAATTTGTGGTTTCAGATGGAACGCTCAGCTCTAGCCCGGCCACAGTCAACATTACAGCGTCTTCTTCAGGTCCCGTCACAATTTTCTATGACGACTTTGAAACCGATAAGGGTTGGGTTCGCAACCCATTTGGGACCGATACCGCTACCAAAGGCTTATGGGAACGCGCGATTCCGGAAAATACCTGGTGGTGGGGTCCAAAACAAATGGGGAGCACTACCAGTGGATGGTACAACCTTGTCACGGGTGCAAAAGCCGGCCTGACACCGTCCACTAACGATGTGGATGGCGGCTTAACCTCTATTAAATCTCCCGCGATTGCCCTGCCCTCCAACGGCAGCCTGACCCTGAGCTTCAACTACTACTTTGCCTATTACACCAACGCCTCCAACGCCGACTTTTTCCGCGTGAAGGTCGTTGGCGCCAGCACGGTAACTGTTCTTGAAGAATTAGGAAGCAAAGAAAACGTAAGCGCGTACTGGTATCACGCGACAATTGACCTGAGCGCCTTTGCGGGTCAAACGATTTACATTCTGATTGAAACAGCCGACAACGCCAACGACAGCCTGGTAGAAGCGGCTGTGGATGATGTTGTGATTATCGCGCAGTAAGTAATCTCAGCCGTTGAAAAAACGGCGCGTCACCAGCCTATTTCAGCAATCGCAATGGTCAGAACTGCAAAAAACAGTTCTGACCTTGTCTTTGTTGAAAATCAGGATGGTTTCTCCCGCGAAACTGAACCGGATGGTATGCTGACGGAGGGTGATAGAATTATTCTCAGCTTGGAACATACCCCGGGAAGGATGCGAATGCGCGAATCCAATCATTTTTCAAAATTACTGCTCCGGAGCGCTTGCCTGTTCATATTCCTGGTTCTCACGGTCTTCCCTGGCACGGCTGCCGCCGCCAAACCTGCCGACCCGCCTGAAGAAGAACCCCGGCTGGAGAACACAATCCAGACCAGGTCTGCGGGGCTTGCCTGGGGCAGCCCAGACGGGGCGCACTCGGTCTATGCCTGGCCCTTCCAGGTGGTGCAAATGGGGCATGTAATCCAGTCTTATCAGGATTATGGCGGCACGCCCTACTTTCATCACGGTATCGATATGGTCGCCCCGAATGGCACGGAAGTTTTCACGCGCTCCGGCGGGCAAGTTGTCAACATAGAAAACTACGGCTCTGGCGGGCTCTATTGGGAAGTGGCAATCCTGGACGCCGAAGGTTATGTTTGGCAGTACCACCATATCGACAAGCTCAGCATCCCGTCAGCCGTCCATCAAGCCTATCAATCCTGGCAGGCTGACCATCAAAACGGAGGCTTTATCCTGCCAGATACAAAGTTGGGCGAAATCGTTTATTGGCCGGTGAAATCGTTTAATGACCGCTTCAACCATATTCATCTCAACATTCTGGCCGCTGGCGATATCTACCTGAATCCGCTGGAGTTCCATACGCTCCTGCCCGACACCCAGCCGCCTTTCATCCAAAAAACCGGTCTGCTGGTGAATAACGCGATAATCCCCGGCAGCACAATCACCGAACCCCAGATTCCGACTTACGGCCTGTACATCCACACTGGCGATCTTTTCCTCAGCCAGGTTTACACTCTGCCGCCCTATAAAATCGCCTTCTCGCTGGACGGCGCCGCGTGGACGACAGTTTGGGAGTTCCACACCTTCCCGGGCGGCAGCGGAATCTCCCAGTTTGTGAATGATTTTTACGTGGTTCCGCCCACCTGCGGGGATTACGACTGCCGCAAGTTCTATATCGATCTCGGCTTCACGCTGCAGGGGCAGCGCCTCTTTCCCAGCCAAAACGGCAGCCATACCATTCTTGTCCAGGTGTGGGACTATAACCAGAACAGCGCGCAAGACAGTTACAGTTGGACGGTAGTGCATCCCTCCTCGGTGGTGTATGCCGGGTTAAACGGCGCATATACGCCGGCCGGCAACCTGATTCAGTGGAGCACAACCAGCCAGGGCGACGCGCTTGGTTTTAACCTCTATCGTTCCGAAAGCCTGGAAGGACAAAAAACAAAAATCAATTCAAGCCTGATCCCGCGCCTCAACCTCAACGCCGCTGAATATTCCTACACCGATATCAGCGCGGTATTAGGGCGTGTCTATTGGTATTGGCTGGAGGACGAAGATGGGTACGGACCAACCGGCGTGTATTACGGACCTCAAATAGTCCGGACTGGATTGGTCCTGAGCCTTCCTCAGATTATTAAAGGAGAAGCGAATTAAGCAGCCGAATTTGCTGATGAATCGGCGCTGCTGCCAGCAGTCTCTCTCAAGCCAACAGGCGTGCCAAGTAAAAGACAAGGAGAAACCATTAGCAACCCTTTGACAATCCTTTGCGATTTGCTGAACCCGTTGAACGACGGCCTGAAAATCCGCGCGGCTATTTCCGGCTTGGAGGGGTCTGAATGGGGCGCCCTGCAGCGGCAGATCGAGACCCGCTCGTTGGCAAACTCGCTATATGCGCGATTGAATCAAGAGGAGCTTCTCCCCTGCCTCCCTGCCGAACTGCGGGAATTCCTGCGCGAGAATTACCGGATTAACGCCGCCCGCAACCTGGTATTGCTCAACCGCGCTGCCCAAGTTTTGGCAGCATTAAAAAATCAGAGCATCCAGGTCATCGGCTTAAAGGGTTTATACCTGCTTGAAAACGTCTACCAGGATATCGGCGCGCGAGCAATGAACGACCTGGATATCCTTGTCCATCGCGAAGATATCCCCCGTGCGCTCGAAACGCTCCAAAACCTGTCTTATCAAGTCAGCACCTTTTTCGACAGCAGCGCCCCCAACCGGGATGTGAAGCACGTTCCCCCGCTGAATCTGGCGGACGGGACGATAATCGAAGTGCACTGGACTCTGTTGGAAGAAGAAGAACCTTTCAACATTGCAGTGGAGGGTATGTGGCAGCGGGCGCGGACGGCATATTTCGCGGAATCCGAAGCGTACGCGCTTTCAGATGAGGATTTGTTGTTGCACCTGTGCATCCACGCCGCATACCAACACTATCTCAAACTCGGGCTGCGCGGCATGCTAGACATCGCCCTGGTCCTGAATCAATCTTCAGACCAAATTGACTGGCAGCAGTTAATCCAAACCGCGCGGGAATGGGGCGCGCGAAAGTGTGTTGGCCTGTGTTTCGGCTTACTTCAGGAAATGGGTTGGGCGCGGCTGCCAGACGGCTTAATGGCTGATTTACTCCCGGAGGGACTGGATGCGGATATCATTAATCAGGCAAAAGTGGTCCTCCTCCGCGATGAATCCGAAGCTGACGCGATAACCCCTGACCTCAGCGCGCTGACCTCCACCAGAAACCTCGCCAAAAAAACGCGGGTCGTCCTTGACAGAATCTTCATCCCAAAAACAGCCCTTGCCAGGCTGTACGGGATAAATCCGAGCTCGCCAGGTATTGCTTTTGGGTATCTTCGCAGGGCAGTTGATTTATATCGGCAGTATGGCGGCACCATCCGCAAGGCGTCCAATCAGGACAAAGCAGTCTTACAAGAATTGGAGCTGAACAAAATCCGTACCCACCTCCATCACTGGTTAACAAACGCATAAAGAGGTAATATGAGCAGAAATATTTGGGTTTCGATATTGTTAGTGCTGATTCTTTTGGCTTCTATCGCGGGCGAGCGCGGCGTCAAGGCAGCTGAATCACCAGGCACGCTTAATCCAGCCTGCTCCAACAATGAGACCGGGGACGACCAGGTCTACCGCGTATATTACAACTCCCTGGAAGAAATCAAAGAGCTGAATTCTTACGATTTGTTTGAGTTCAACAACCTCGCCGAAAAGTATGTGTTGGTCGCGGCAACGGACTCCGAAATCCGCGCGATCCAAAGTATGGGTTTCCTGACCGCGTTGGACGAAGAACAAACTTCCAACTATCACAAGCTCGACCAGTTGGCAGGTCATCAGGGTTTGCAAACCCTGCCGTCTCCATATAATTGCTACCGCACTGTGGAGGAGCTCTACGACTATGGGGCGGCGCTGGCTTCTGCGTACCCCAACCTGGCGGAGTGGATCGATGTCGGAGATTCCTGGGAGAAAAGCGTCGGGCAGTCGGATGGTTATGATATGTTCGTCATGCGCCTTACCAACAAGACCATCACTGGGGATAAGCCCAAACTGTTCATTACCGCTTCCATCCACGCCCGGGAATATACCCCTGCCGAGCTGGCTGCCCGTTTTGCTGGCTATCTGATAGAAAATTACGAAACCGACGCGGACGTGCACTGGCTGTTGGATTACCACGAAATCCACATCATGTTCACGGCCAACCCGGATGGACGCAAAGAGGCAGAGGGCGGCGCGGAGTGGCGCAAGAACACCAATGAAAACTACTGCGGCGCGACCAGCCCTAACCGTGGGGCTGACCTGAACCGTAATTTTGAGTTTAAATGGAACTGCTGCGGCGGCTCCAGCGGCAGCCAATGCGCCGAAACCTACCGCGGACCAAGCGCCGCTTCCGAGCCTGAGACTCAGGCCATTCAAAACTACATGACCGCGATTTTTCCGGACCAACGCGGCGACCCGCTCAACATGCCCGCGGCGAAAGACGCCACCGGCATCTACATAGACCTGCACAGCTATTCCCGCCTGGTGCTTTGGTCCTGGGGTTTCAGTTCAACGCTAGCTCCAAATGGGATTGACCTGCGAACTCTCGGACGCAAGTTCGCGTTTTTCAACAACTATTCCCCGTCTCCGTCCTGGAGCCTGTATATCACTGACGGCAGCACGGAAGATTTTGCCTATGGACGCCTGGGGGTAGCCGGCTACTGCTTTGAATTGGGGGATCAATTTTTTGAAAGCTGTACGACCTTCGAGAACAACATTCTGCCTGGTAACCTGCCCGCGCTCATCTACGCCGCCAAAGTTGCCCGCACCCCTTATATGACCCCAGCCGGGCCAGATTCCATCAATCTGGCGCTCAGTCAAAGCACAGTAATACCCGGCGCCATTGTCACGCTCACGGGTCAGATTAACGACACCCGCTACAAAAGCGGCAGCGGCGAAGCCGCGCAGCCCATCGCGCAAGCGCAGTATTCTGTTGACGTCCCATATTGGGATCCGGCTTATGCCCCTGTCGAGCTTTTGCCCGCGGACGGGGTCTTCAACGCCGTTTCTGAGGACGTAACCGTCACCATAGACACCACCGGCTGGCTGCCTGGTCGGCACATTCTTTTCGTGCGCGGAAAAGACAATGCCAATAACTGGGGCGCCGTCAGCGCGGTTTTCCTCACGGTTGAATTTCCGCTGTTCCTGCCGTTGCTAGTAAAATAACGCGAGCAGCTTTTTCGCCCGCCCTGAAGCTGAACCGGGGCGGGTCTTTTGTTCAGGTTTACACGCCGGCATAAAGCGAATATAATTCACCGTGCATTAACAAATTGCTTGACAAGTTACTTACGACATATTGGTTGGGTTTGGTGCTTTCATTCGCGCTCTAAGCTGGCGAATGGAGCGGGTTCGCTGCCATCCATACCCAGGCAGAGAACGTGGCATGCTTCGCGTCGGGCGGAAAGTCAGTCATAGGCTGGGCAGGTATGGACAGCGATAAAATGGAGAAAAGTTATGGCGATTAAGCAGTTTCTACTTGCGGCGAAACGCTGGGTTTGGCTCCTCTTATTGGGGACGATTCTCGGTGCGGTTGGCGGATATTTATTCAGCAGCCGACAAACACCAATTTACCAGGCTTCCACCCGTTTTGTCGTTTTGCGGGCTGCGCAAACCACGTACGACTACTTTTCCTATCTTGACAGCCAGCAATTGATTTCCACCTATGCTCAACTGCTTTCCACAGAAAGTCTGCTGGCGCAAGCCTCACAGGAGCTTGGTTTCCCGGTGCGCAAAGGTCAGGCCACCGCTGCCCAAATTGATGACACGCAGTTCGTGCAGCTTACCGTAAAAGACACAGATCCAGAAAGAGCTGCCTTAATCGCTAATGGTCTGGTTAAGGTGCTCATTGATCAAAATGAACAGCTCCAATCCGTCCGCTACATCAGCGCGGAGCAAAACCTTCAGAACCGGATTGATGAAGCCCAGCAACAAATCAGCGTACTGCAAACGCAGATCAGCGAGATCTCCAGCGCAACGGTTGAGACGCAGCTGCAAAGCGTGCAAACGCAAATAGAGGATTTGCAGGATCAAATTACAACCCTGAATACTGAAATCGCGAAAATTGATTCCGAGCATGCGAGTGATGAAGAAATTGCCCGCCTTGCCGATTACCAGGCTCAGCTGGATCAGCTAACCCCAGTCCTTTCCTTGTACCAACAGATATACACGAATTTGGTCGTGCTAAAAACCCCCGCCCAAAGCGAGACCTCTACCTCGACGCAGCTCTCGCAACTTCGGACAACACTGGAGCTCTACCAACAGATCTATATCAGCAGCATTGGCAGCCTGGAAACCCTGCGCCTCACCCGCGCTCAGAATACCCCGAATGTGGTACAGGTCGAAACCGCCGTAACCCCAGCCAACCCGATTTCTCCCAAACCCATGCAAACCGCCCTGCTGGCAGGCGGTATCGGCCTGCTGGTGACGGCTGGGTTTGGTTTCCTGGTTGAATTTCTGGATGATACGATTAAAACACCGGACGAAGTCAAGGAAATATTGGAACTGCCAGTCATTGGTCTGATAGGCGAATTGCGCAAAAAATCCAAGGACGAGAAGCTGGGCAATTATGTGGCTTTTCATCCGCGCTCGCCAGTCTCAGAGGCATTCCGCGCGCTGCGAACAAACCTGGAATACTCCAGCGTTGATGAACCGCTGCGCAGCATCCTGGTGACCAGTGCCGGAGAATCCGAAGGGAAGACAACTGTTGCCACCAATCTCGCGATTGTGCTGGCTCAAAGCGGGAAAAGAGTTCTTCTAATGGATTCGGACATGCGCCGACCCAATGTGCACGGACAGTTTGGTATTCACAATCGTGTTGGGTTAAGTGACCTTGTCCGTGGAAGGCTCACCCTGGATGATGTGGTCCGCGTTTTGCCTGAAATCAACAACCTGGATATCATCACCAGCGGTGGGCTGCCGCCCAACCCGGCAGAATTGCTGGGCAGCGAACGCATGCGCAATATCATCGAAGAGATGAAATCCATCTATGACGTTATAATACTCGACAGCCCCCCAATGCTTGTTTCTGACGCGCAAATTCTATCCACCCGCACAGACGGTGTCATTTATGTCATCGTCCCAGGCAACACCCACAGTGTTGCCGCTAAACGACCGCTGGAAGAACTTCAACGGATTAACGCTAATCTGCTGGGCGTTGTGATGAATCGGATTCCCCGCAATCGGGATTATTACTACGGCGGATACAATTATTATTCACCTTACAGCAGTCATGACGGTTACCATCAGGACTCTTCTCTCGAAGAGGGTATTGAAATAAGTTTGATTGGGAAAAAAGGCGCCGGGGTTAACCTTAAAGGCAGATAAGAACGCGGCCTTCCAAACCGCGTTGGAAGGTCGGTAGATTGATGGTCTTGGTATGGAAGCGCCAAAAAAATTGAAAAGCCCGGAGATTGAAAAGAGGTCGCATGGACAAACAGAGGTCTGCCCTTATCTTGGGCTATCCACGGACGCCGACAGCGTTCTGAATTACCCGTCGCCGCATAATGTCTGTTATCACCTCATCCCGGGCGTCGTGCCGGTCTTGTCCCACCAGGAAAACTGCTGCCTGACTGCGCAGTATAACCAGTGCCCGCTATTCAACCCCGATAACCCGGGTAAATTACCAGAGGAACTCATCATCGTGCCAGCCCGCCCCCGCAGGTTTCGCTGGTCTTGGGTCTGGCTTGCTTTGGCAGTCACAGCCCTGGTTTTTGGCATCCTTCTGGTTCATTTCCAAAAAAACAGCCCAGGCGCAGGCCGTGTTCCAACACCCACCCATACGGCGATACCGTTCTTACTAATTCGGGACGCTACCTCAACAAAAACGTCTTACCCAACTCAGTCGGCTCCCAGCAAGACCGCCGCGCCTACCAGCACTCCCACCCCTGAGGTCACCCGGCTGCCGCATACACTGGGCGTCGTGATTGGGGTCCAGGATAAATTCATCATACACAAGGTTGCCTCCGGGGAGAGTATCCAGTTTCTTGCCAGCAGAAACAATACCACAGCAAACGTAATTAAGTCGATCAACCACAACCTGGTGGTGCCAATCTGGATTGATTCCATTATCGTAATCCCGCTTGATAGAGATGACCCGGGCGATCTCCCTGCGTTCGAACCATACGAGGTTGCCGATGAAAATACCAGCTTACGCGCCATCGCGAAAAGCTTAAATGTCGATTTGGCAATGCTCTCACAGTATAATGATCTGAGCCCGGATGAAATTCTGAAACCAGGTGAATGGGTTCTCATTCCAAGAGAAAGAACCTATTGGTATCGCTAACCCTCCAGAAAGAACTTTGATGCCCGCGCTGCTTTTTGTTTGCACTGCCAACCGTTTCCGCTCCCCCCTCGCGCAGGTTATGTTTAAGGATTTTCTGCGGAAGAATCCGAATCACGGGAACTGGCGCGTGGAAAGTGCCGCGGCGTGGGGAGCAGCCAACCTGCCTGCCACCCCGGAAGCCATCCTGGAAGCCAAAAAGCGCAGGCTGAATCTGGAAAGGCACCGCTCACAATCAATCTCTGACCAGTTAATCAGGCAATTTGATCTCATTCTGGTAATGGAAAGCGGACAAAAAGAAGCCCTGCAAACGGAATTTCCATCTGCGCGAAGCCGGGTTTTTCTCCTCTCGGAGGTGTGCGGCGGGGTGCCTTTTAGCATTCCGGACCCTTACCTTACAGGAGAACAGCCGGAGCTTGTCGCCCGGGAAATTGAAAACCTGATTGCCGGGAAATTTCAACCATTGTATCAATGGCTGATGGCTAACCAGACGCATCACGGTATGTGACCCTTCGTTTTTATTGAATTCTGATTAATTTCACTATTATCGTATAAAATTAGGTAGAAATTAATCAGGAAATGATTTTGAGGTATGACACCGGTTCAAGCTGATCAAAGCAACGCTGTTTTACGGGATAATTTACGCTGCCCGTATATCGGGTTAGCGTATGATGTAAATACCCTGTCTGAATACCCATCCAACCTTAATTACTGCCACCGAAGCCAACCAATTGCCTTGCCTGTGTTGATTCATCAGCGCGAATACTGCCTGACCTCACGCTATTCAGAATGCCCGATGTTGTCAACCACAAAATTCAGCAAACTCCCTCCCGAAATTCGGATGGCAAACAACCCATCCACCAGGATTAAACTGCCGCGTTGGATTTTTCCTCTGATTGTGTTAATAATCTTATTGTTAGGTTCGCTGACAATGTTGATTATCCCTGAAATCAGCTCCGCTTTTGCCAGCGTTTTGGGTGGGAACCCGACCGCCGTACATCTTTCCAGCCAGACGCCTGCCCTGACCCGTCTTGGGTTTATCACGCCATCGCCATTCAGTCTCTTTTCAATTGTAAAAAGTTTTACACCCAGCGCACAATCCCTTGTGCATATTTCCGCCACACCCACTCCCCCCGCCGCAGACACGTCCACCTTAACGCCAACCGCGTACGCGTTCTGCAGCGCTGAGGATATCCATTATTTTAGTATGTCTTTCTTCACCAATGACGTCGTTCAGATTGTTTTCGAAACAAAAATGGACCTCAGCGGCTTTCAGGTTTTGGATGCCCAAGGCAAACCGACCATGCGGTTAAACCTGCCGGATTTTAAACTCTGGAAAAATAACTTACGGGTTTATTCCTATGGCACCTTTCTGCGCAACGCGGCAGAACCCGGACGAATCTATCTGGAGCTTTTCGCGGAAAAAAACGACAAAATCATGATCGCGTTTACCGATGAATTTGGGACCCACTGTTCTAAGATTATCATCATCCCTGAGAAAACCGCTTTTTCAACCCCCACCAGCCGAGCGCCCGAGCCAACACAATTCATTCCCACACCAACCCTTGAACCGACGACTCCCCCGCCGCCCACAATCGAACCTCCGACGGCAACCCCACTCCCACCCACGCCCACGCGCACGCCGCGCCCTTCCGAAACATTGCCGCGCGAAACGCTGACACCGACGCCGGGTAATTAACGCTTGGTTGGAAGGGACCCCGACCCTTCACTTCCTCGAACCTTGCCCGTTTTCTTGGTGCGTAACGTTCAAACCGTGCAGATCATCAAGGGGAATCCGCAGTCCGCAAATGCAACATATCTTCAGGCCGAAAAATTGATCAATCGCGGCATTTCCTGCGCGTAAGCGACAAGTACAGGAAATTCAGCTTTAATCTATCGCGCGTTCTATCCGGAGACGCGCCGCGGTATAGAAACGCCACTTTAGCCGGACAAACAGAGAAACCAGCCGAAATTTAACTTGCATTATTCCAGCATATCAGGTATATTAGACAAGTTAATGAAATAAGCAGGAGTTTGAGATGACCCCATTACCTAAGAGAAAAACCTCACCCGGACGCCGCGACCGCCGACGCTCACATGATGCCCTTAAGGCGCGAAACAGCGTCGCCTGCCCCAACTGTGGAGAGCCTCGTTTGCCGCATCGAGTTTGCCCCAAATGCGGCCACTACCAGGGCAGAGAAGTTCTTACCATCGAAAAAGAATAGTTACCGCTGTGTTCATCCAACTCCACGCCGAGCGTGGAGTTTTTTTTAATTCCTTTTATTCGCGCGGTGCAAATACGGGGTGAATTGCGCCTGAATTTCCTTGGGGACATACCCACTGATCAGAATGCCCTTGCCGGTATGTTCCAGGCTCTGCACATAACCCTTCTCGTGGAAAACAGACACCAGCTGCCCCTGATCGTATGGCAGCAGCACATCCAGCGCGGTATACGCCGTCAAAAGCTCCCGCCCGACAGCATCCAGCAGCGCCTCAAGACCTGTGCCATTCCTCGCGCTGATAAACAGCGCCTGGTTTTCGTGGTTGGCTCGCGCAGTTTCCAATTCCTCGCCAGACAGCAAATCAACTTTGTTATAGACCGTAAGAACGGGGATATCTCCCGCGCCGATGTCTATCAGCGTCTCCAGGACGGTCTTCTTTTGCTGAGCCGCGTTGGGATGAGAGACGTCCACCACATGGATGAGCAGGTCCGCTTCCGCGATTTCTTCCAGGGTTGCCCGGAAGGCGGCAGCAAGTTGGGTCGGCAGCTTTTGGATGAAACCCACGGTATCGGTCAGCACGATGGTCTGCCCGGAGGTCAGCTCTACCTGTCGGGCAGTCGGGTCTAAAGTGGCAAAGAGTTTATCCGCAACGTAGATATCCGCGTTGGTCAGCGTGTTCAGCAAGGTTGATTTTCCGGCGTTGGTGTATCCTACCAAAGCCACCACAGGCACGTTCGTTTTCCGCCGATGTTCGCGGTGGCGCAGGCGGTGTTCGCGGACCTTCTCCAATTCTTCCTTCAACCTGACGATGCGGGTCTTGATTTCCCGGCGGTCGACTTCCAGCTGGGTTTCGCCTGGTCCGCGTAAGCCAACTCCCCCCGTGCTTCCGGTGCGTCCGGCGGCGCCGCCAGCCTGGCGCGCCAGGTGAGTCCAGGCCCGGGTCAGCCGCGGCAGCCGATATTCCAGCTGAGCAAGTTCCACTTGCAGCATACCTTCCCGCGTGCGGGCGTGCTGAGAAAAGATGTCCAGAATCAAGGCGCTGCGGTCAATAATTTTTACCGACTTCCCCAGCACTTCTTCCAACTCCCGCTGATGGCGGGGAGTCAGCTCTTCATCAAAAAGAATGACCCCGACGTCCAATTCTTCTGCCAGCAGCTTAAGTTCTTCCACCTTACCGCTTCCGATAAAGGTGCGCGAATTGATAGCTTCCAGGTTTTGGGTCAGGGTTGCGAGGACCTCAATGCCAGCGGTTTCGGCAAGCAGTTCCAATTCAGCCAGCGAATCCTCGAAGTTAAGCACCTGGGAGGAGGCTGAGCCGACCTGGACGCCAACCAATATCGCTTTTTCTGGTTCAAGTAGATAAGTATTTATGTTTTTTTTCAGAGTCGCAAACCCTCAATTACTTTTCATCCACTGCACCAGCCGGCGCATGGCCTCTTCAATCTGGGCGGTGGGCGTAATGATTGAAATGCGGATGTAATCCTTCCCGCTGGGACCGTAAATGACACCAGGGGTCAGGCTCACGCCAGTCGCGTTCAGGACCTCCGCGCAAAATTGCATTGGGTCGCCATATTTTTGCGGCAGCCGCGCCCAAAGATACAGGGCGGCTTTTGGTTTATCCACCTCAAAACCCGCTTCAATCAGACCGTTGTAAATCACATCGCGGCGTTCCTGATAGACCTGGTTGCGCTCCACAAGCCAGGATTGGTCGCCGGTCAGGGCAAGCGCGCCAGCATCCATGATAGGTTGGAAAATCGAATTGTCAATCTGACTCTTATACGAAGCCAGGAGGCGAATTACTTCAGGATTCCCAACCGCCATCCCAATGCGCCAGCCCGCCATATTGTAGGTTTTTGAAAGCGAATTAAATTCAATCGCGACGTCCCTCGCTCCAGGGACTTCCAGGATGGAATGCGCCTTGTAGCCTTCAAAGGTCAGGTCCGTGTACGGCGCGTCATGCACAATCACGATTTCATTTTCAAGCGCGAAATCAACCACCTTCGCGAAGAAGTCCAAACCAGCCACCGCGCCGGTTGGGTTGTTCGGGTAATTCAACCACATCATCTTGGCTTCGCGGGCAACGCTTTTGGGGATAAGGTTCAAATCGGGCAGGAAATCGTTCTCTTTGAGCAGCGGCATTAAGAAGACCCGGCTATCCGCAAGCTGCGCCCCCGCGAGGTATACCGGATAGTACGGGTCCGGCATCAAAACCAGGTCTCCCGGGTCCAGAAGGGTGTGATTGATGTTAAAAATCCCTTCTTTGGAGCCCAGCAGCGCCAGCGCCTCGGTTTTGGGATTCAGGGCAACGTTAAAACGCGTTTGGTAATAATCAGTCACGGCTTTCAGGAATTCGAAAGAACCTCCCATTGGGGCGTAGCCGTGTTTTTTGGGATTCCGGGCAGATTCAACCAACCGCTCAATGATGAAATCCGCGGGTGGTAAATCCGGAGAGCCCATATCCAAACGGATAATATCCATGCCCTTGGCTTTCAAATCGGCAATCGTCTTATTCAGAGAGGAAAAAAAATAGGGTGGGATGTTTTCCAAAGTATGCGCCGGGCGAATTTTCATAGACGAATCCAAGGCTCCTTTTTTCTTTATTATAACGCCCACTGGGCGATACAGGCAGGGCAACCTGAAATGCCCGGCGCGGGAAGCAAATCGCACTCAACAAACCCCACCGTTTTCACGCTGGTTTTCTCTGTTTAGTCCGATAATTCTTGTGGTACACTTCTTGCAACTATTGGGGTTGAAGATTATACTGTTCCTGGAGAGGAGATTACTGTGCTTCAGACTCATTATCAACAGCCCCTTACCACCCCCTCAGCTCATTTGGCGCAAACCATGACGCTGCTCAGCCTGAACTCGAGCGAACTGCTCCAAAAGGTGGAGTCTGAACTTTCCACCAACCCCGCGCTGGAGCTGGTGGAAGAACGCCGCTGCCCGATGTGCAAACGTCTCCTCCCTTCCACTGGCGCCTGCCCGGTTTGCAGTCAACCCGCTATTCAGGCTTCAGATGAACCAATTGTGTTTGTTTCCGCTCCGGAAGATTTTTATTCATCCCGGATACTCTCAGCCGATGAAGCTCCAGAAGAACCTTTTGCCTCCGAGACGGTCAGTCTGCCAGAATTCGTGCTGCGCCAACTTGCCGCGGAACTGGAAGTGGAAGACCGCGCGGTTGCTGCTTTTTTGCTCAGCCACCTGGACGAAGATGGCTTTCTCACCGCCACGCTCCTGGAAGTTGCCCGTTTTCATCACCGCCTGCCGGCTGAGATTACCGCGCTGATTGAGCGGATTAAGCGCTGTGACCCGATTGGAGTGTGTTCCGCCAACCCCAAAGAGGCTCTCCTCGTCCAATTGGACGTCCTGGCAGAGTCCGGGGAAATACCAGCCTTCACCCGGGAAATTGTGCTCGATTATCTGCCCCAACTCAGCCAGCATCACTACGCAGAAATCGCCCGCGCGCTGGGGACGACAGCCGCCAAAGTGCAGAGCGCGGCTGTTTTCATCAGCGAAAACCTCAACCCCTTTCCCGCGCGCGCCCATTGGGGAGACCTGCAATCCCCCACCTCATCCGGAGCGGATGTTTACCACCGTCCGGACATTATGATATATCATCTGAACGAAAACCCCGCCAACCAGTTAGTCGTTGAAATCATCCACCCGATCCGCGGCACGCTGCGCGTGAATCCGCTTTTCAAATCCGCGATTAAGCAGGTCAAAGGCGAAAACCAGGATGAGTGGAAGGAAGATATTGAGAAAGCTTCGCTGCTGGTCAAGTGTATTCAACAGCGCTCCAACGCGCTGCGTTTGCTGCTGGAGAAGCTGGTGGTTTTGCAAAAAGATTATGTCATCTCAGGCGAAAAAGAAATGCAGCCGCTGACCCGCGCAGAAATTGCCGCGGCTCTTAATGTGCACGAGTCCACCATTTCGCGGGCAGTCGCGGGCAAATCCGTTCAGCTTCCGAATAAACGGATTGTCCCCCTCTCGATATTTTTTGACCGCAGCCTCTCTCAACGCACGCTGATTAAAGAGATGATTGCCTCCGAAAAACGCCCGCTCAGCGATTCCGAGATTCAGGAAAACCTGAAGGCCCACGGTGTGCACATAGCCCGCCGCACGGTGGCGAAATACCGCTCCATGGAAGGCATTCTCCCGGCCCATCTGCGTCATAATCACCCCGCCGCATCAGGTTGAGCCTTGGCTAATCTCGTTTCTCCCCGGCTCCCGTTTGACCCTGCTGATAACGAACTCCTCGCGCTCGACTTCGCTTTGATTCTGGAACTGAGCCCCTGCGCCGCGCTTGCGTACAACCGCAGCAACGATCTGATTGTCTCAGTAAACCAAAAACTTCAGGAGCTGAGCGCCTTCGAGCCTTCGGCACTGACAGGGAAATCCCTCAGCACTTTGGTATCTCTTCGTCTGGACACCAACCCGACTGGAAAAGAAGCCCGCTCGATCCAACTGAAGACAGCTTCTGGGAGCAAGCTCCAGGCTAATCTCCAAATCCGCTCCTTAAGCCAAACCAACCAAATCGTGGTTTTGCTGTTCACCCCGCCAACACCCCCGACCGAGCCAGACCCACAGGAGTTGAGCTATGCTTTCTTTGACACCTTGCTCGGGGTCCTCACCCAGGATTCGTCTGAAGCGGCGCTCAGCGCGGCTGCCGGGATCCTGCATGGCGCGGTCCGGGCGCAAGCAGCGGCAGCCTACCTGTTTAATAAGCCGGAAAACCAGCTTGTTCGGGCGCGGTTAGCCACCGACCTGCAAAGCGCGCAGTTTCCGGAGAAACTGGCCTTGGAGGAGCCTCCGCCCTTACAGCCGGTTATCTGGAATTCCAACCATACCCCCACTTCTGCGCTGGAAGAGCTCGCGTTGGTGAAAGGTTTTCATTATGTCGTCGTTTTGCCGTTAACGCGCCAAAATGAACTGCTGGGAAATCTCATCGCGGCCGGATTTGGCAGCCCGCCAGATAAAGACAGCCTGCGCAAACTGACACTGTTGGCAGCCTGCGCCGCCAGCACCCTCCACCACCTGGCGCGGATTGAAAGCGCGCAGCAAACGGTGCGGCGGGCAAGGCAGGTCGTGCAGATAGAGCACGCGATCAGCGACAATATGGAAGAGGGGCTGATTATTCTGACGCCTGACCTGCGCGTGGCGGAAATGAACCCGAGCGCGGAAATGATGTTGGGGTACGCCGGCAGCGAGGTCTTCCTCCAGAAAGCCGAGATGGTGTTGATAGGGAACGAAACGCTTTCCAGTTTGTATAAATCAGCCCAGCAAGGCATTTCCACCAAAGCGGTAAACAACCTCCGGTTGAATACGCGCACCGGTAAATCTTTTTTGGCTCAAATTTTGTGCATCCCGATCATGACGGAAGGGAAGCTCAGCAGCATCGTGCTCCTGATGCGGGACCTCAGCCAAAGCGAGCAAATTCGCGCCCATAATCAACAGCTTGAACAGCGCGCGTTTCTCGGGGAAGTTTCCGCGATTTTTGCCCATGAAGTCAAAAACCCGATATACAGCATCCGGGCTGGTTTGCAGTATATGGGCATGACGACGAAGCCGGGAGATCCACACTACGATTTGGTTTCCCGTTTACAGAACGACTGTTTGCGCCTTTCGCACCTGGTAGATTCCACCCTCAACTTCTCCAAACCGATGGAATACCATCTCCAACCGGTTGACCTGGCAGAAATGCTTCCCAATATCCTGGAACGCTGGGCGCCGCGGCTCACCCGTTTGAATATCAAGTATAATTTTGACGCGAACCCGCCGCATCCAATGGTGGAGGCAGACCCCCGCGCGCTTGAACAGGTATTTGTCAACCTGGTCAGTAACGCGGCGCAAGCCATGGAAAAAACAGGCGGAACATTAAATCTGCGCGTAATTAATGGACCCGAACACCTGGTTCCTCCGCAATACGACGTTATTGTGGCGGATTCCGGGCCCGGAATACCGGACGACATCAAAGAACGCATCTTTGAGCCGTTTGTGACCACCAATACCACCGGAACCGGTCTTGGATTGGCAATCACGAAACGCATTGTCAGCGCGCACAAAGGAACAATCAATCTTGAAAGCTATCCGGGCGGAACCATGTTTCATGTGTTCCTCCCCAAAGCGGAATAAGGTGAGATGACAGCTACAATCCTCGTGGTCGACGATGAGGAAACCGCCCGGCTGGTGGTTTCCGAGTTTTTGCGTTCCAAAGGGTATGAAGTTCTGGACGCCGGCACCCTCGCCGAAGCCCGTCAGTATATCAATAAAGGGGAAGCCGACATCATCATCCTCGATGTTCGCTTACCCGACGGTTACGGTCCAAATCTCCTGACCGAAACCGCGCGTATGGTCAACCGACCTCAAATTATCATCATCACCGCCCATGGAGAAATCGGCATGGCGGTGGACGCGATGAAAAATGGGGCGCAGGATTTTATTGAGAAACCGCTTGACCTGTTGGAGCTGGAAAAATCCGTCCGCCGGGCAGGCGAAGTCGTCGCCATGCGCAGGGAACTGAATCACCTGCGCGAGGCGCAAGCCGGGCAGGAGGAATTTATCGTTGGTGAGACCCCAGCGATGAAACAGATAATCGATCACGCCCGCCGCACAGCGGAAAGCGGAATATCAGCGCTGATAACCGGCCCGACCGGTACCGGAAAGGAAGTCCTGGCGCGCTACATTTACAAAACCGGCGTCCGTTCCGGTAAGCCCTTTGTGGATATCAATTGCCCGGCGATTCCCGTCACGATGTTCGAATCCGAACTTTTTGGGCACGAAGCCGGCGCGTTCACCGGCGCCACGCACAAGAAAGTGGGGCTTATGGAGGTCGCGGACAAAGGCATTCTCTTCCTGGATGAAATCGCGTCGATGCCTTTGGAATTGCAGGCAAAACTGCTGCGCGCCATCGAAGAACGTTCTTTCAGGCGTTTAGGTGGAAACACTTTGATAAACGTGGATGTCCAAATCCTGGCAGCCTCAAACCGCAACCTGAAAGAAATGATCGCCAATGGGACATTCCGCGAAGACCTTTATTACCGCCTGAAAGTCTCCGACCTTGACCTTCCGCCGCTTGCCGCCCGCAAACAAGATATTCCCAATCTGGTCGGATACATGCTGCGGAAATTCACGATGCGTTCTGGAAGCCAGATAACTGATGTGACCCCGCGGGCCATGCAATCCCTGATGGATTATTCCTGGCCTGGTAATATCCGCGAACTGAGCAATGTGATTGAACGCGCCGTCATTTTTTGCGACGACCCCGTCATTGATATCAACCACCTGCCTGCCGACCTGTTGAACGCGGCTGAAAGCGGCGCCTGATTTTCGTTCTGGCACGCTAATTGCAACGTAGCCTCTCAAGAGTAATCATCTCAGGAGGCTTTTATGTTCGCAACAACGAATCAGGTCATACAGGTCATTGCCTATATCCTGTTTGGTCTGGGGATTTTATGTCTGATTCTCAGCATCATTATCCTCGCCAAGCAGACAGTCGGCAAAAACATCCAGACAATTGCCAACCAGACCACGAAACTGGCGGAAAAAGGGATTACCGACGGCGTTTCCGGCTTGGTAGGCAACGCGTCCCTTCTGATCAGTTCCTTAAACGACCTCTCCCGCTCCAATTCCGGCATAGGTATCTTTTTTGTGTTCCTAAGTCTGGTCCTCCTGGCAGCCGCCTATTTCTTCATTAAATCATTTATCGGGGTCATCCCCTGAACCTGACACCCGGAAAGGACTGAATGATGAGCGTCGCGCGTTTTCTTGAGCTGGTCAAATCCCGCTTTACTCCGGATGCAGCTAAAGCGAAAGTCAGCGCGTTTCGCGCTGAACCGCTGGCATGGAAAGCGCTGTCTGACGATACGCTGTTCAGCGCGTTTCAGGACTTTGCCGGACAAGACAGCAGGCTTTGGCAGCCTGGGGTTTTCGCGCTGTTCGCCCTCAGCCCAAAGCTGGCAGCTCAGGATCTGCGCGACCCGGAAGTAAAAGTCCCCGCAGCAATCAACACGAAAGCGCTCAAGACCCTCGAAACAATCCGCCTGACCGGACTTGAACCCAGCACGTTGGAAGAAGCCGGCTTGATGGCGCTCACGCTCCGCAGCTTCTACCTCCAAAAGGCAAACTGGAACGACGTTCACGCCTTCCTGAGCGCCCCGCGCGGGAATCTCAAACTTTGGCGTCCGGCTTTTGCCTGCCTGCCTTCGCTGGCGCCGCAGCTCCCGGAGCTTTCTCAGGAACTTGCCAGGACGACTCCACCGGCGCAAGCCGCGCGAATTACCAGCCTTCTCTTGCACGCCATAAACTGCGTCCCCGCCTTGGAAAGCGACCGCTTCCAACTCCTGACCGATTTGTTTGGCGTCTCATCGCTCGATTTTCAACGCGAATGCCTCCAGCAGTTAAAAAGCCTTGAAAGCCCCGAATTTATTGAACGCCTGGCGGCCAGCTTTCTGGCGTCCAATCCGCCGGAATCTCCTGATTACGGGACAAGGGGAGACCCGGCTTCCTTCGAAAGCGTAAATGAGCTTCGAAAAATCGCTTTTCTGTCCCTGGCTGCCGGTCAAAAACAGGAAGCCGCGCAGCTTATCCAAAGCGCCTTCGCGCAGCTTAACGCCAGTCAGGCCCTGCTGATGCGCGACCTGGCATTTGAGCTGGAAAAAACCGACCCGGAAGAAGCCAGGAAGGTCTGGGAGCAGGTGCTCACCCTCGCCCCCGACCAACCCGGGTACAAGGAAAATTACGCTGAGTTTCTCCTGGCGCACGGCGAAATCGAGCACGCGCTGGATCTGCTCAATCAGGTGCCTGCGTCCGCCCAAAAAACGCTGTTGGCCTTGCGCTATCCTGAATTGCGCGCCCATCTGAACCTGGATAATGACGACTTGCGCGGGCTTTCAGGCAAGCAGGAAACCAATTCCCGTTTTTTGCATGAGAATGACGCCCTCAAGGCCGCCCGCTACGCTTTTGAGAATAAAAACTTCGCTCTTGCTGATGAATTGATTGGGAAAGCGCTGAGTTCCAACCCCAACGATTTGGAAATCATAAAACTGGCAGGTCAAATAAAAAAACATACCGCAGACGTGGACGCGGCAATCCAATCTTCACAGCTGATCTCGCTCTACGAACCAAACAATCTGGCGAATAAAAAAGAGCTGGCCGCCCTGTTCCTTCAATCCCAGCACCCGGAAAAAGCCCTGGAAATTTATCAGGAACTCATCTCCACTCACCTTGAACCATCCCGTTCAGACCTGCTGACATACGCGGATATTGCCATCAAAGCCGGCAGCCCCGACCTCGCGATCCCGATTTGCGAAAGCTTCCTGAGCCGGGATAACCTAGATGGTGAGGCGCTGGTCACCTTATGCACCGCGCAAATTAAAAAAGGCGACGAGGAAAGTGCGGTCCGGTTGCTGGAACAAACCTCCGCAATCGCTCCGGAAAAACCAGGCAGCTGGCTCGCCCTCGCCGAAATCTGGACTTCCCTCGGCAGAACCGAAAAGGCCATGGAATCTTTGCAAAAGGCGAAAGCCGCTCTGCCAGCCAACCCCGGCATTTTACTGGCGCTCGGCAAGCTCTATTCCGAAAACGACAGACCAACGGAAGCGGTTGGGGTCCTCAAACAGGCTTTCCAATTGAACCCGGACGACCTGGAAATCCGCAAATCGCTCACGAGAGCATATCTAACCCACGGCTATCTTAATGAAGCCTGGGCTGTCATCGGGCCGCTGGAAGCGGAATATACCTCAGATCCAGAGCTTGCGCTGACGCTTGGGCAGGTCTTGGTGGCCCTGGGAGATTTTCAGGCATCCAAGCCGGTCTTGCGCTTCGCGTGGCATTCCAGCCGCTCAGACGAAGCGCTAAAAGCCTACACACAGATCCTCCTGCGGCAGTCCGACCAGTCTTGGGCCCTATCCGAAACTGACAGCAAAGAACTTCAAAAATTCCTGGAAATTGTCCGCGAAAAGGCTCAGACCGGGCAAGGTTCCTTCGATTTTAAGGTGCTCGAAGCCGACATTCATTACGCCCAGGGCAATCTCAAGGAGGCTTTTCAAACCTACCTCGAGCTTCTGGACCACCCGGAAGGCAAAACACCGCATACCTATTTCCACCTGCAGCATCAAATCGGGCGCAGCGCTCTGAAACTTGGCTCCCCGGATGTCAGTCTCTCAGCGCTGCAGGAGGCCGTATCAGTCAACCCCGACAACCTGGATGCGCGCCACACGCTGGCCGAAGCTTTCGCGGCAGCTGGTTTGCGCGAAGAAAGTCTGGCGGCAGCCAGGGCAACTTTACAGCTGGCGCCAACTGAATTGGACAACGTCTTATGGTACAGCAGTTTTTGCGGGGCGCATGAGAATGAACGGGAGGCGATTCAGGTTCTGAAGGATACGCTCCATTTGCTTCCCAACGAGCAATCCTTGTTTCTCGCGCTGGCGCGTGCCTATCTCTCCATGGGCAACATTGAAGAAACAAAAGAAACCCTGAACCGCATGCTCGCAGGGGATAATATCAGCACCGAAGAGTATGTGAACGTTGCCAATATATACCTCCACCTCAACAACTCGGCCGAGGCGGCGCGTGTTATCCGCCAGGCAATCGCGAATAATCCGCAACCGGAATTCGCTGAAGCACGGGACCTTGCTTATACTGTTATGCGGCTCGGAGACGGCGCGGCCGCACTTCAGCTGCTCACGGAGTTTGAAAAACCTCTGGGCGCGCACCCTTGCTTCCCTATCCTCAAATCCGACATTCTGACCGGTAACAAACAGCTGATACCCGCGCTCCAAAGCCTTCTCCCTCTGCTGAAAGAAATCGAATTCTCCACAACCGACCTAACCTTTGAAGTATCTGCCAGCCCGGCATTTGAAGGCAAACTCCCGGCCTATAACCGGGAAGGGGTGCTTTATCGCGCGGCTCAGTTGGAGCGCGCGACGGGTGATTTGGCAGCAGCCCAGAAACATGTTGAGCTTGCATCCTCGTTAAATCCTGACGATGGGGATTTCGTTTTGCTGAAGAGTGAAATGGATTTCGCTTTAAGAAAGACCGCCAGGCTGGACGCCGCCCTGGAATCACTGGAAAACAGCCTCAATTCCACGGCGCATCAGGAAATGACGCGTCTGCTTACGGCAAACGCTCTGCTCGAACGGGACCCAGTTAAAACACATTTGTTGGTGGATCACTTCCTCACCCATCAGAACCCCACCGCAATTCTTCACGCCGCGCGGGCGTTTCTCGCGCTCTCTGATGGGAAGCTTGCCCAGGCCGGGGATGAACTGCGTTCCGCGGAAGCCCTGCTGGAGGAAAGCTACGCGCGGTCTGCTCTTGAGGCATTCAACATTCCCGCCCATTTCGCCTGGGTGTGGCAGGCGCTTGGCTTAGCCGCCGCGGCTTTTGAAGCTCAGGACTGGAACCTGGCGGATAAATGCTTCTCCTACGCGCAAGCCGAAATCAAAGTCAATCCAGTCATAAACCAGCAGTTAGCGGAATATCTGGTCGAGAAAGCCCGGGTTAACAATAACGCCAGAGCGCTGCGGATAGTGCGGCACAAGCCCCAACCCTTCAGCCCGGAGCAGTCTGACCAGGAAACCCATCAGGAGCAAATCGCAATAGCCGGGCGCTACATCAGCGCGGCAGAAATGCTGCCCACCTTAAAAATCGGACAGGCTGTGTTCACTGGTCTCTGGAATGACGGGGAGGACCTTACACAGCTCGTCAAAAACAGCCGCCAGGCCGCTCAGGCACTCTCCGTCCAGATTAATCATGAGACAATCCGGCAGATTTCAAGCGCGTTCGCGGATGACTTTGAGGTAGGCTTCCAGGAAGCTGTGCTGCTGCTCTATAAAAATCCGGCAGCCTGCGCCAAAAAGGCTGAAACACTGCTGGGAAAACAACCCGGTAACCCCTGTTTGCACACGATGCTCGCTCTCGCCCGACAGGCGGAACCCGAGAAGGCCGCGGTCTCCATCGAAAAAGCTCTGGAAATTTGGCCGGATGAACCGGACTGGCACGCGATTGCCGGCACATTTTGGGAACAATCCGGCTGCTTTGAAAAAGCCGCCAAACACCTCGAAGACGCCCTGCGCATCCTGCCCGAATCCGCGCAATACTGGCAAATGCTTGGAGATATTAAGGTGCTCGAAAAGGATTTCCACGCCGCGCGCGACTACTTTATTAAAGCGGCCGAGCTCTTCCCCAATAACCCGGAGGCGCTCTTCTCGCTGGCGCAGACAAACCAGCAGCTGGGTGAGCATCAGACTGCCATTGAATACCTGAAGGAATTGGAGACTCTGAACCCGGGAAAGAGCGAATACGGCGAAGCCATCGCCGAATCCTATTTCGCGCTGCAGGATTACCTGGCAGCCGAAGGACATGCCAATCGGGTGCTCCAATCCAACGCGCGCAGCAGCCGGGCGCTTCTGGTAAAAATCAAATCCCTGATGAATCGGCGTCAACTTGAAGAAGCCAAACGAGTCCTGGACGCTGCCAGGGAAATGCTTGCCGACCCTGTTCCGTTGGAATTGCTGGCAATTGAACTGGACGCGAACTTACAGCGCAAATCGGGGTTGGGCGCCGCGCTGGCGCTCGCCGAAACCTACCCCGACCGCCCGCTGGTACTGAACAGCTTGGCCGGCTATTACCTGGACGCGAATATGCAGACGCAAGCGGAGGAAACCCTGCACCACAGCCTGAATCTGGACAGGCAGAACCCCCAGACGCTGCTGATGCTCGGGCGAATATCCCGCCGACGCGGCAATCTGGACCAGGCGCTTGCCTATCTGAACAGCGCCCTGGCCGCAAACCCCAGTTTGATTGAAGCCTACCTTGAATTAGGGCAAACATATCAGGACCGCCGTGATAGTACCCGCGCGCTGGAAACCTACCACCAAGCCATCGCGATGGTTAAAAATGATCCCAGAGCATACCTTCAGGCTGCCGCCGCGTATAAGGACAGCAAAGATTACCGCAGCGCCGAGAGCATGCTGCGCCAAGCCGCCCAAATTGCCCCGAACGACCCGGCAATCCGCAGACAGCTCGCGTCCATCGCAGCCCTGAATTTGGTGAATAACTTGCAGGAGGCACCAAAACGAAGATGATACCCTATCGCCTTCCCAAAAATGACGAAGCAATGATTGTCCGCCGCGGCAAATTCCTGACCCTGGTGCAGACGGCAATGAACAAACGCGAACTGCAATTTGTCCGCCAGGCTTGCCTGATTTGGCTGGCAAGTTACCCGGGCGACCTCCTGGTGAATTACATCTATGCCGCAATCCTGGCCGAACTTGGGGATACTGAAATGGCGGTCGGCGCGCTCCAAAAGATTATCGCTTACGATCCTGAGTTTACGGAAGCGATGAGCTTGCTCAGCCAATTGGTTAATGGGGAAGCGATTGACATTGAATACCACTCCTCTCTGGCATACCTGCAGCGCAACCCCGCGCCTGTGCCGCCCATTGCCAAGTGGTTCGCCCCCTTCATGAATGCCCGCCAGGCTTATGAAGCCGAAGACCAAAGCGCGGCTGAAAAGGCTGTCCTTCAGGCCCTGGCGCACAACCCGAGCCTGCCGCTGCCTGCTATCCTGCACATGCGCATCATCCACAAAAATGGAAATATGACCCTGCTGGACACCCTGGCTGGAATTTATGGAAGCCGCTGGCAGGACTGTATTCAGATAAAACTGCTTTCTGCCCTGGCGGACATGCAGCAGGGCGAAGACGCGCGGGGGGTTGAAAAACTGCATTGGAGCGCCGCGCACGATGTCAGCGGGCAAGCAGCCAACCGTTTGCTTGGGGTTGAGCATGCCTTCAAACCAATCTGGCCGGATGATCTGAAAGTTTACTTTGACCTGCCGATTCCCGCTTCCATTGTTGTGGAACTGGGTTGGAACGCCCTGGCCACACCCGCTGCGGCGGCAAGCCCAGCCGCGCCCCTCGCCAACGCAGGAACCACCCCCACCCAGTTGGGCAATACCAGCAGCTTGTCGGTTACGCAAAAGATTTCCGATTTTTCAAACACCGACGAAATCGATTACTCCGAAGTCCCTCCCGAAGCGTTCCTGCTCAGCAAGTCTCCGGATTTTGGCGACGAAAAGCACACCAAAGCAAGGGATGAGACGGTCGCTTCATTAAATGAAATCCAGGCGGAATTTGACAGAATTGCCAAGTCACTGCGCAAATCTGAACTGAGCACGGCCGACGCGCGTTTTCCAAACTACGTGCTGATGAGTTCCAAAACCGCGCTCACCCAAAAATATGGCGCCAACACCGCCAATGTCATCATCGACGCGATGCAGGATCTGGCCATAAAAATTACCGCGCTTCCGGGTTGGAACAGCGTCGTTTTGGTGCCGGATGATCCGCGCATCGCCAATGACCTGGGCCTGACGCCCAGCCAGACTAACGAAGCCTGGAACCTGAAGCTTGCTCTGGCTGAATTGGATAAAAAATTGGCGGAAAAAGGCGAAATGATCGGCACGCTGCTTATCATCGGCGGGAACGATATCGTGCCATTCCACCAGCTCCCCAACCCGACCGACGACGCGGATACCTATGTACCTTCCGACAATCCCTACGCGACGGTGGATGACAATTATTTCATTCCTCAGTGGCCCGTCGGGCGTATCCCGGATGAAGCTGGCAGCGATCCAGTCTATCTGATTGAGCAGCTGCGCTACCTGAACAACGAATACGCGCTGAAGTTAAAAGCCAAAACAATCATCTCGGGAACCGTGTTTGAAAGTTGGATTTTCAATCTGAGAGAGTCCATCTTTGCGACCTTACAAAGTTTCCGACGCTCTGAGCAGCTCGGTTATTGCGCTGAAGTTTGGCGGATCCCCAGCGCTGACGTATTCAGCGTGATAGACCGGGGAGACCGGATTAAATCCTCACCACCCGAAGACACCTCCAGCGTCCTTGCCAGACAAAAATCCAATCCCAGTTTTGGCTACTTCAACTTGCATGGGCTGAAAGACGCTCCCGAATGGTTTGGGCAAAGTGACCTGGCCCGCCGTTTGGACAGCCCCGAATACCCGGTCGCGGTTGTCCCCTCACTTTTTTCGGCGGCCACTCCGGCACCGGATATTGTGCTGAGTGAAGCCTGCTACGGAGCGAATATTCTCGAAAAGACCGCGGGTCAAAGCGTGGCCTTGAATTTGCTCTCCGCTGGCAGCCGCTCTTTCGTTGGCAGCACTTGCATTGCCTACGGCTCGGTCAACAAGCCTTTGGTCGGCGCGGACCTGCTGGCGCACAGCTTCTGGACGCAAGTGCAGAACAGCATGCCGGTCGGTTACGCCTTGATGCGCGCCAAGCTGACGCTTGCCAGCAGAATGACCCAGGCTCAGGGCTACCTGGATGGGGAAGACCAGAAGACAATTCTCTCTTTTGTCTTGTATGGCGACCCGCTGGCGAACAAAGACAGCCTGAGGAGCATTCCCAAACCGCTGCTGCGCCCAGCCAAACATCTTGAAATCAAAACAATCAGCGATTCTCATGAAGAGATGGTTGTTACCCCCGAAGAAATGCCCAATGAGATTCTTGACAATGTCCGGAAAGTAATCAGCGAATATTTGCCGGGACTGGATAATGCGACTGTGGCAATTAACCCGCAGCTGACGAACTTCTCATTGGATCCCCTGGGCGCCAAAGACCGTAAGTCCCGGAAGGTCTACCTGGAAGGCAGCGAGCGATATGTCGTCACCCTCCGTAAGAGCGTGGAAATTAAACAAATATCCCACGAGCAATACGCCCGCATGACTTTCGACCATAAAGGCGAGATGATTAAATTGAGCCTATCCAAGTAAGAAACTTAACCGTTGAAAATTCTGGCTTAGCATCCAGTTTTTCCCCTCCGCAATGAAGCCCCCCGCACCCGGGGCTTCATTTCTTTTTATCCTGAAATTCAATCGAAGAGAGGAAAGTCAGGTAAAATAATCCCAGGTTTTGCGGAGAGACTGTGAAAATTGTTAACAATAATTTTGAGTAAAATACCTACAAAATATTCAACTTAGTGTATAATCTTTGAAAATCGGAACGAGGGAGAACTCTTAAGGTAGTGCCTGAGATTCTTACGGAAAACCATCTTGAAACAAGTTCGTGCGCTGGTTCGATCACTTTCCCCGGCGTAAAACGAAGTAAAGGGAGCTGAAATGTACGGTTACAGTGGAAAAATCCTGCACATTGATCTGAAAACCAAAAAGAACTGGGTCGAGACCAAGCCGGAAGAGTGGTATAAACTCTGGATTGGCGGCGTCTCAATGGCTTCCCGCCTGCTCTGGGAAAATATCGTCCCAGGATGCGACCCACTGGATGACGGGAACCCAATTTGCATTGCGAATGGCATTTTTACCGGAACGCCAGTCCCTGTTGGAGGCAAATTCGGTTTGGCTTCCAAATCCCCGCTGACAGGCTTTGTTGGCGACAGCCTCTCAGGCAGTTGGTTCTCGATTGCCCTCAAGCGAGCGGGTTGGGACGGTGTAGTCTTGCACAACAGCTGTGACAAATGGACGCATCTGTTCATTGACGACGACCGGGTCCAATTCAATGATGCCACCTATTTGCTGAGAAAAGGAACCTTTGAGACCGAAGAGGCAATCCGCGACAAACTTGGCGATGACCAGATCCGTTCTTGCACCATTGGGATTTGCGGTGAAAACCTGGTACGGTACGCGAACGTCACCAACGACGGCAGGCAGCTTGGGCGCACGGGTCACGGCATGGTTTGGGGAAAGAAGAAACTGAAAGCCCTTTCCGTGCGCGGAACGAAAGGCGTCAAGGTGTTCGACCCGGCGGCATTAAACCAGCTCTCTTTTGATATCTCAAAATCCGCGCAGGGTAAGGATACCGAAAAATACCGGATTTATGGCACGGCGACGGGTATGTTGAGCCAAAACAAGGCGGGTGTTCTCCCTACGCGCAATTTTACTGAAGGCGTGTTTGAAAATGTGGAAGAGGTCAGCGGGGAATATCTGGACAAACACCATAAAGTGAAGGTGGTTGCCTGCGCCCAATGCCCGATTGCTTGCGAACAGATGTCCATCGTGAAAACCGGGCCTTTCGCCGGCGCAATGACCGGGATTGAGTATGAGAGTCTGTTCGCGAACAGCTCCAATCTCGGCGTTTCGGACATACGCGCCGCCATCAAACTGATTACAATTTCTGACCATGACGGCATGGACTCTATCAGTATGGGTGTAACGATTGGTTTCGCGATGGAATGCTTCGAAAAGGGCGTTCTGACCGAAAAAGACTTCGCCTGTCCCTCGCATCCGGAAGGTTTCACGCTGAATTTTGGAGACGGAGATTCCGCTGTCAAATTAGCCGAAATGATCCGCGATCGCGAAGGCATCGGTGATCTGTTTGCTGAAGGAGTGCGCATCGCTTCCAAGAGAATCGATGAAGAAAGAGGCAGCGAAAGTTGGAAGTGGGCCATGCACATCAAAGGTCTCGAACCGGCCGGCTACGACTCCCGTTCGCTCAAGACCTTCGCGGTGGGTCTGGCAGTTGGCACCCGCGGCGGCTGTCATAACCGCTCTGCCGCGTATGACCCTGACATCAAAGGCGAGACAAACCGCCTGACTGTGGATGATACGCGCGGTCGGGTTGCCGCGGAGTCTGAGGAATACGCGGCTGTTTACGACTCCCTGCCCTTGTGCAAGTTTATCCGCCGCAGTTTTACAGGCAAAGCGGACCGCGCCGGAGCCTGGCCCGCGATCGCGAAACTGATTAACGCCACCACCGGCTGGAATTACGACTACGATGACGTGGATCTGATTGGGATTCGCGCCCACACCATCAAGAAAGCCTTTAACATCCGCGAAGGTTGGACTGAGAAAGATGACGAACTGCCGTGGCGCTGGAAAAATGAAGCCATGCATTATGGCCCCGGCGCCGGCGTGTTCGTGACCGACGAAGAACTTGAGTATATGAAAAAACTCTATTACGAAGCCAAGGGTTGGACGCCAGACGGGATGATTCCAAAAGAACTCTTGATTAAACTGGGCATGCCCGACGTCGCTGAGCAAATTGGAGTATAAGGAGATAATCGATGGCACTAACCAGTACCTCAAAATACGCGTATATTGAATGTGATCCCAACCTGTGCGTGGGTTGTCAGCTGTGTGAGTATATGTGCTCATTCACCAAAACCGGTGAATACAACAGCTTCCGCAGCCGCATCCGCACTGTTCGTGTGGACGAAGTGCTCATCAGCGCTATCGCCTGCCGCACCTGCGAAAACGCGCCTTGCGTTATCGTGTGCCCCCGCGATGCGCTGACGCAAGACCCCGATCTCGGGATTATCCGCGTCGATTCAACCAAATGCGACGGGTGTGCCTGGTGCGTTGAAGCCTGCGATTTTGGCGCGATTTCGATTAACCCCGCCACTACCCTGGCTGAGATTTGCGACCTGTGCGAGACGCATCCGGAAGGACCTCAATGCGTCAAGTGGTGTCCCAAGGAAGCCCTCACCATGACCACGGCAGACCAACGTGCCCAGCGAAACCGGAAAAAACTAATCGCGGAAGCGCTGGATATCCCCACAAAAGCATCGGATCCTAAATGACCGAAGAAGAACACAAACCCAATCCAACAGAAACGCCGCCGGAAGAGGAACTCCGCATCGGCGTCTATGTTTGCCACTGCGGCAGCAACATTGCCGGCGTTATCCCGCCCAAGGAAGTCGTCAACTTCGCCGCGGAATTGCCCGGGGTCGTGCGCGCGACCGACACACTATACGCTTGCGCGGACAGCGGTCAGCGCCTGATTAAAGAAGACATAAAAAAGTACAACCTCAACCGCGTGGTAGTTTCCGCCTGTTCAGTCAGGATGCATGAACCCACTTTTCGCGGCGCTGTCTCCGAAGCAGGGATGAATCCTTTCCTGATGGAAATGGCGAATATTCGCGAGCAATGTACCTGGGCGCACGGGCACGACCGCGAAGGCGCCCTCGCCAAAGCCAAAGACCTGACCGCCTCCGCGATTTCCAAAGTTTCGTTCTTGCAGCCGCTGGATATGATTAGCGTTCCCGTCTCCAAAAAGGCGATGGTCATCGGCGGCGGCGTGGCTGGCATCAGCGCGGCCCTGGACCTGGCGGAACAAAATATTCCTGTAGTACTGGTCGAAAAAGAACCAACGATTGGAGGGGTCATGGCGCAGCTGAACAAGACCTTTCCAACGATGGACTGCAGTATATGAATTCTCGCGCCAAAAATGGTTGACGCGGCGCGTCAGCCCCTCGTAGAAGTCAAAACTTTCACTGAAGTTGAAAAAGTCGAAGGTTTCGTCGGAAATTTCAAAGTAACCCTGCGCGAAAAATCCAAATACGTGCGCGCGGATCGCTGCAACGGCTGCGGCGCCTGCGCCAAGGTTTGCCCGATTGAAGTTCCGAATTATTTTGAAATGAACCTGGCTCCCCGCAAAGCGGCGTATATTCCGATGAGCCAGTCCGTCCCGTTGATTTATTCCATCGATATCGACGCCTGCATCCACTGCTACAAATGCGTGGAAGCTTGCGGGCCGCTGGAAGCGATTGATTTCAGCATGCAAGACAAAATCGTGGAAGAAGAGATTGGCGCTATCATCGTGGCAACCGGCTTCTCGCACTTCGACCCTACCCCGATGGAAGAATACGGCTACAACCGTTATCCCAATGTCATCACCTCCATGGAAATGGAACGCCTTAACAACTCGGCTGGTCCGACTGCTGGCAGCCTGATCCGCCCCAGCGACGGAAAAAAGCCGCAGCGTCTGGCGTTTATCAATTGCGTCGGTTCGCGCGACAAGCGCTTTGTGGAAAGCTGCTCCAATTTCTGCTGCATGTATTCCATCAAAAACGCTGTGCTTGCCAAGCAGATGAATCCGGACGCGGATATCACCATCTACTACATGGATATTCGCACGCCCTCCAAGGGTTATGAAGAGTTTTATAACCGCGCCCGCTCCATGGGGATCCACTTTATTCAGGGTCGCCCCGCCATGATTACCGAAGACCCCGAAAGCCACAACCTTTTCATCCATACGGAAGATATTGCTTTGGGTAAGGTCGTGGAACATGAATATGACCTGGTAATGCTCAATCAGGCTGCCGTACCGCAGCCCGACCAAAACCATATGAGCTCGGTTCTGAACGTCGCGCAATCGCCAGGCGGCTGGTATATGGAATACCACCCCAAACTGCGCCCGATGGACAGCCCGACAGACGGTATTTTCTTTGCCGGCGCCTGCCAGGGACCCAAAGACATTCCCTCAAGCGTCGCCCAGGGTTCGGCCGCCGCCGCGCGGGCATCGCGCGTCTTGCATTCAGATTCCTGGCAGATTGAGCCCACCATCGCGAACGTCTGGTCAGACCGCTGCGTTAGCGCCCAAGGCAAAGCCTGCGGGATTTGCGAACGTTCCTGCCCTTACGGCGCGATTGATTACACCCAGGGGCTTGCCGCGGAGGTCATCACCGCGAAATGCCACGGCTGCGGCGCGTGCGTGGGCGAATGCCCGCACGACGCGATCACCCAGCTGCATTACACCGACGCGCAAATCCTCGCCCAGATCCGCACCTTGCTGGCAGATCAGCCCGAGAAGAAAATTCTGGCCCTGCGCTGCCACTGGTGCTCGTACGGCGGCGCGGACCTGGCGGGTACCAGCCACTTTGAATACACCTCCAACGAACGCGGCATCAAAGTCATGTGTTCCGCCCGTATGGACGCTGACTTTATCTACGAAGCCTACCGCCTCGGCGCGGGAGCCGTGCTCTACTCCGGCTGTCACCCGCAAGACTGCCATTACATCACCGGTCAGGTCATCGGCGCCAAACGCGCCAAACGCCTGGAGACCATCTTTGAGCGCATGAATATGAGCCCCGGACGCTTCCGGGTGGAGTGGATCAGCGCCGCAGAAGGTGATAAGTACGCCCGGGTCCTCAACGAAATGCAGGCGACCCTGGATGCCATTCCACCCGAAGATTTGCACGCGGAAATTGAGCGCTTGCGGCCGGAAATGGCAAAACGACTCTCCCGCCTGCCCAACATTCCCGGCGTTCAACGCGCGATGGAACATACTGAGGTGGTCGTGAACACCATTCTCAGCAGAGAGAAGGCGTCCGTATGATTGGCTCAGGATTGGCAAACGAAATCAGGGCAATCCCTGGCGGAGAAAACCTTGAGATGTGTTACTCCTGCGGGACTTGCACCAGCAAGTGCATGGTCCAGCAGAAGCTTGAACCGGAATACAACCCGCGGCGTTTGCTGCGCATGGTGATGATGGAGATGCGGGAAGAAAGCTTCGCGAATCCCACCACCTGGTTATGTTCCTCCTGCGACTTATGCTACCCGGCCTGCCCGCAGCAGATTCACATCTCTGGTGTCATCACGGCTGTCAAAAAAGTCGCCGTTCAAAATAACCAACACACGCCCCTGCATACCGCGGTGGTGGATCAGCAAACCTGCGTGGCTTGCGGGCTTTGCGCGGAAGTCTGCCCGTACGACGCCATAACGATTGAAGTCCGCAAACTCCCCTACCGTGGAAGCATCCCGGTCGCGGTGGTGGACCCAGGGCTGTGTATGGCGTGCGGTGCCTGCGGCGCGGCCTGCCGCTCCAATTCCATCGGCATCCCGGCGGAGTATTCCGACGAGGAAGTGGTAGAAAATATCTGGAACTGGTTGAACCCGGAAGGAGCGCTGAGCTAATGGAACAGAAACCGAAAATCGCGTTCTTTCAATGTCAATGGTGCCTCTACGCCCCGGAAGACCAGGAATGGGTGGATACACAGTTACCAGTCAATATTCACCTCATTAAAGTGCCCTGCACCGGACGAATCGACCCACTTTTCATCCTGAACGCGGTTCAGGGCGGCGCGGAAGGTGTTGTAATCAGCGGCTGCTTGCCAGAAAAATGTCACTTCAAAGAAGGCAACCTGGCAGCCCGCCGCCAACTGGCTGAATTTTCCAGCTTTTTGGATTACGTCGGCTACGACCAGGAGCGCGTGCGCTTCGTTTGGTTGGATTTGCAAGACCGCGGGCGCATTCAGCGCGAACTGGCTGAGTTTGAAGGCAAGCTCTCCAAATTAACTCCTGCCAAAACCCTGGCCACGCGCATACCTCTGAATGAAGGAGGCGCCAATGACTGAGCTGGAAAATCAAATCCGGACCGAGGCGGAGCGCCTGCTGCGGGAAGGCCTGGTCGACGTTGTGGTTGCCTTCCGAAAGGAAGACGCCCCTCTGCGCCCCCAACCGGCTTTCTTCACCCGCGTGGAAGACCTGGAAAACCTGGTTTATGACGGTCTGTGCGCCAACAACCTGGCAAATTACCTGACCCGCTTCCCGGATGAGACGCGCGTCGGCATGCTCGTGCGCGGCTGCGAAAATCGTTCCGTCAACGCGCTGGTGGTGGAAAAACAGCACAGCCGCGAGAACCTCACGCTGATTGGCATCCCCTGCACCGGCATCATAGACTGGCGCAAGGTCGTGGAGCACACCGGCGAAGACATCTTCGGGTATGAAGACAGCCCGGATACGCTGACTGTCCGCGCCAGACACCGAACTTACCAACTCCCGCGCCAGGAACTGCTCCACCCTTCCTGTCAGCGCTGCATACATCCCAACCCTCTCAGCGCGGACATTCTGCTGGGTGAGCCGCTGCCGGAAGGCGACCCCGCCTTTATCCGTGAGCGCGTGGAATCTTTCGAAGCCCTGACCCGCGCGGAACGCAGCGCGTATTTCAAACTGGAAGCCGAGCGCTGCATCCGCTGCTACGCCTGCCGGGAAGCCTGCCCGATGTGCTATTGCGAGGAATGTTTTGTGGACCACAACAGCCCGCGCTGGACAGAAAGCGGCACAAGCCCAGCCGGCACGCATGCCTGGCACATCATCCGTGCATTTCACCAGACCGGGCGCTGCACCAGCTGCGGCGCGTGTGAGCGCGCCTGCCCAATGGACATTCAGATGACTTACCTGACCGATAAGCTTGGAAAAGACATGTGGGACACCTACCAGTTCGATACGGGCATGGACCACAAAACCCAGCCGCCTTTCGCCGCGTTCACGTTGGATGATAAAAAACACTTCCAGGCTGGAGGAGCGCAATCATGAAGTATATCCTCCCAAAGCACGAACTCAACTCGCTCCTGGAGCGCTGGTCTGCCGGGCATGCTGTTTTGGCTCCCCAAAAAGTGGGCGCGTATACGGAATTTTTGCCCTTTGGCGCCCAGTCCGAACTCTGCCTGGAAGAACCCCACAATACGCGCTTCCCTCCCAAGGCGCTTTTCTTTCCGCAATCAGAAGCCATTCTGAAATACAAACGAAATACAGGTCAGCTTGAAAATATCAAAGTTGAGTCGGAAAAACGAATAATTTTCGGCATCCGCCCCTGTGACGCGAAAGCGGTTGCTCTGCTCGATACCGTGTTCGCCGAAGGCGAAAACCAGGACCCCTTCTGGCTGGCGCGCCGCGCGGAAACGTTATTAATTGGCTTGGGCTGCCACGAACCTTGCGCCACCTGCTTCTGCACCAGCGCGGATTCCGGCCCCTTCAATACAGAAGGCTTGGACGCGCTCCTGACTGACCTCGGCAGCGAATATATGGTTGAACTGCTTTCAGCGCGGGCTGCCGGCTTATTTGACGGTCTGGCGCATGCCAGCCCAGCCCAACAAAAAAGCGCGCAAACAGCCCAGACAGCCGCGGAACACGCGATGCCCAAGGCGTTTGAACTGGAAGGTCTCAAAGAAAAGTTAGACCGCGTCTTTGATGAGGAAATCTGGGCGCAGCTGGCCCAATCTTGTCTCGGCTGCGGGGTATGCACCTTCCTTTGCCCCACCTGCTTCTGCTTTGACCTGGTGGACGAAACCCAGCGCGACACGCGCGTGCGCAACTGGGACACTTGCATGTACCGCGTCTATTCACTGGAAGCGTCGGCGCATAACCCGCGCCCCACGCGCAAGGAACGCACCCGCCAACGCCTGATGCATAAATACAGCTACTGGTGGGACCATGCCGGCAAACTGGGCTGCACCGGATGCGGACGCTGCGTGCGCTACTGCCCGGTTGGCCTGGATATCCGCGCGATGATCCGCAAAGCCGGCGCGTACGAAAGCGAGGTGCTGCATGCCAACTAACCCCTCCCCGCGCAATCCTTACCAGCCCACTCCCATGCGCGTTCTGCGCGCGTATTACGAGTCCACCGACCGCAGTCTGAAAACGCTTGAGCTTTCCTTTGAAAACCAGGCGGATCGTGTTGCCTTCTTCCAAAAGTTCAATCCGGGCCAGTTTTGCCAGCTTTCCGTGTTTGGCAAGGGCGAATCCCCGTTAGGGGTCGCTTCCGCTGCTTGGGAAGGCGACTTTGTGCGCTTCACAATCCAACGCATGGGCTCGGTAACCAAAGCGCTGCACAACCTGAAACCTGGCGATACGCTGGGCATGCGCGGTCCGTTGGGCAACGGGTTCCCCCTCGCGGATTGGAAGGGGAAGAATCTGGTCATCATTGGCGGCGGTTGCGCGTTTTCAACACTGTACGCGCTCACCAAGCACGTCCAACATCCAAAAAACCGGCCGGACTTCGCCCAGCTGGTGGTTATTTACGGCGCGCGCAGTTCCGGCTTGTGCATGTACAAGCACGATATCCAAAGCTGGTATCAGCGCGATGACATGGAAGTCCATCAGGCAATTGATGTCCCGGAGGAAACCTGGGATCATCACGTCGGCTATGTGCCGGATGTGGTCAAACAAATTGCTCCCTCGCCGGTAAACGCGGTCGCCATCGTTTGCGGGCCGCCCATCATGACAAAGTTCACCCTACCCGCGCTGGTTTCGCTGGGTTTCCCTCCCGAGGCAATCTACACCTCGCTCGAAAAGCGCATGAAATGCGGCATCGGAAAGTGCGGACGCTGCAATATCGGTTCAAAATTCATCTGCAAAGACGGTCCGGTCTTCAGTCTGGCGGAACTCAACGCGCTGCCCGCGGATATCTAATGGAGAACACATGAGCCAACGCGGAATTCCCCAAAAAACACGAGACGAACACAAGATGACCATCCATCGTGGTATGGTCACGCGCAACTATCTGATGACCTGGGACCTGGACAAATGTGTCGGCTGCCAGATTGGACCGCTCGTCTGCCCAAAGGAAGCCCTGACACATGTGCCGGTTCAATTGGAAAACGGCCGCATCGCGGTCAAAGCCTCTGTGGACGTGGATGAGAAAAAGTGTGTCAACTGCGGTATGTGCGTTGTGTCCTGCCCAACCCATGCCATCAGCCTGACAATCAACGGCAAACCTGAGATCCCGGTGCATGAATATGAAGCTTATCCGGAATACATCGCGAAAACGATATTCCACAGGGAACAATTCGATTTCGCGCTTAAGGATTTCGTGATTGACAACTGCTCTGTGGATGTAATCAGTTATGATGAAAAACGCGACACCATGCGCGTGGATTTTGCGAACTGCATCCACTGCCGCCAGTGTGAGGTCGCCAGCAACGGCGCCTTCGAAGTGCGCCAGCCCTGGCAGGGCTCCGTGGTGCTGCACCGCGAACGCTGCGTGGAAGGCTGCTTCGCCTGCGCCGATATCTGCCCTACCCGCGCGCTGCACCTGAACGACGAGGGTGAATTGGTTTTGGCGGATTATTATTGCATCAAATGCGGGGCGTGCATGCAGGTATGCCCGATAAAACCCGTTTACGAAAGCCAGGAATTCGTGTTTGACTATCAGGGCATGGAAGTCAGGCGCAGTCATGACGTGCTGATGAACGCCGACGATTTAGCCATCAAAGTGGAGCGCTGGCGCCTCAATCACACGCCGGTTTCCAGCGCCGCCTGGATCGAAGCCCTGCGTAAACTCGCCGATGATAAAGCGCAGATGGTGGAAATTGACCGCAAACGCGCACTGCGGCGGGCCGACCTGATGCGAGCGCTGCGCGGTCACACCCTGACAGATAAATTAGCCCCGCCCAAAAAGCGGTAGACTAAATTGGCGCCAATCTTTGACCGGCTGGCAGCCCTTTACTTACCACCATCCAAAATACCCGGCGCGAATTGTAACCGGGTATTTTCTATTCCGAAGTAAAAGCTGATTTAAACCCAACCCTCCGGGCTTGGCGGAGAAAACTCAACGAAATCACGCTTCCGTGGGAGTCGCCGGGTTGAGCAGTTGCTCCAGCGGGAGTACAGCCCGCGAATATGGCTCTGAATAAGGGTCTTTAACGGCCCATTATGGGCAGAGAAGTCTCTACGCGCCGGAAGAGCTTCCAACGCGCTCTGGCGCTCCTCCAAAGCCGCAGCGCGAGGATTCTGACTGCCTACACCTCGGAAGCGAAACCAAAATTTGAGGAGAAGTCAAACGACCAGCCGGTATCGCGGGTGTATTCCGGGTTTCTTTCCTGAGGTCCATAGATGAGCACGCGCGCTTTGGAACGCAAACGTCCAAAATTGCGCAAATCCGGCGTGGTTGTGATCGCGTTGCGGAAAGTGCCGCTGTTCAGGTAATAGCGCTGCCGTCCGCCAGAGGCATTCGCGAGTTCCACTTCCGGCACATGGGTATGTCCGCTCACGAGGCATTCAAACGTGGAGTCCTCATCCAGCAGGCATTCCTCCTTACTGACCATTTCCATCAATGAGCCAAGTTTATACTTCCCGGATAACGATTGAACGAACTTTTCAAAAACCCAAAAGGGAATCCGCTTTTTCCAGATGCGTTTGTCCAATAAGACCTTCAGACCAAAAAGGGGGACGCCGATCAGCGCGCCCATGGTCAAAAACTCCTGCTTCAAGTTGGAATCCCGGGCGATCTCATCCCGGATTTGCTTAAACACCGGCTCCAGATAACCCCAGGTTTCCTTTGGGCTTATCCCGGGGGTGGAGAGCAGGAAACTCATCAAGGCATTGGCGGGGCGGACGTTGTCAAATTCAATGATGCGCTGGTAAAGATTGAGCAGCGCCTGCGTTTTCAGGATGACAGCCTCCGAGTAAAACTCCCTGAAAACTTTCGGCAGTCTGGCTCCAAATTCCAGTGTGGTGATATCACCAAGGGCCGGGCGCTGATACCATTCGACGGGCAGCCGCACCGGCAGAGCGGACTTCAACCTCAGATTTTCCCCGAAATTGTTCGGGTCATATTCGTGCCCGTGCCGCACCAAGACGCCAGGCTGCCCGTCGAACGGATGCAGGTATTGGTTTTCAAAGGCAGCCGGGCTGTCCCGCATCCCGAGCAGCCGCCGCACGGCTGAGCGCACCGCCGGGGTCGCGTTGGTAAGCCGGTCGTGGTTGCCGGGGATGAAATGCACCCGCGTCGGACGCTGAAAAGTTTGCTCTAACCCGCGGATAATTTCCAGGGTTTCCTGAACGCGCTCATCCTCTGCGATCGCGCTTAAAACTGTCAATATCATTTCTTCCTGCGGGCTTCCTTCCGCCACATTTTTCAGATGCCAGTAAGGTCTCAGGTCGGTATTCAGCCATAAGGCGGAGCGTGTCAGCTCAAAAATATCCCCGGCCAGCGCGAGGTCTATCTTTGGAACAAATCCATCGTCCAACGACTCGGCGATTTCCCTGAAGTATTCTCGATACACTGCAGCAGGAAGGTTGTGATTGAACTGGACGCTTCCCAATCCAAGCGATTTTGACTCTGCCAAATGCAGGTCAGACATAACAATCAGCATTGGTTACCTCGTTTTTCTGAAACAATCCAAGCCAGGTGCAAAGCCAAAATTACTCTCTTTGCTTTCATCGAAAATGACCGCTGGCTGTCACTGACGATCCCAGCGGTACGCTCCCGCTTCGCGCGCGCCAAAATAAACGCGCTGGCTGTCCGCCGGGTCAATCATAACACTTTGATAATTCCAACGGTTCAGCACAGGCGTGGCAATCTGCCAACTCGCGCCGCTGTTACCGCTCCAGAAGGTCGCGCCGAATCCGCCTGCCGCCATCAGGGCTGAATTTTGGGGATGATATGTGATGGAAAGAACGTTAACGCCCGCGGCACCAGCCCTAATCCAGAGCGCGCCGGTATTATCGCGGATGTAAATTCCGCTGTTTGTGGCCGCGAAGTAGTCATCGCCTCTGACAAGGACTTGGTTGATATTGACACCCTCCAAACCCTGATTAATGCTTGTGAAAGCGCCGTTTTTCAGGTAGCGTGCCGTGCAATTCCCGGAGGTATCGCAGGCGGTCAGAAGTACCCGCCCCAGCAGCGTGTCGGCCGAAAGACTCCTGACCTGATATCCATTTAAACCTACCTGAGACCAGGAACCGTTGGAATATTTCCACAAGCCTGCTCCGGCTGTGCCGCCGTAGAGCGTGCCTCCCAAAGCAGTCAGGCTGATGAGCGGCGTATTGGTAAGCCCTACCTCCGGTTGGTTTTCCCACTGCGCAAGAAGATCCTGCGGCGTGTAGTCCTCCGGCTGGCTTATCCCTTCCATGACAGTTTCCACATACCATGCCGGGTCGTATCCCTCCGATTGCGGGTTGTTCAACGTTGTCCAGCTTGAACCGTTTGAAACATAAACCGCGTTGGGCGTAAGTGCGTACAGGTTGTCGTCCGCGGATGTCAGCCGTGTCACCAGGCGGCTGCCCAAGCCAGTATTCACCTCCTGCCAGGTAATCCCTCCATTGTTCGATCGGACCACGCCGATTCCATACACCCCGGCGTAAACATAACCCGGTTGAGACTCGAGAGACGCGAAACCATTGATGGACAGGCTGCTTAAACCCTTTTGGCTTGGATTCCAATTAGCGCCCTGATTGGTTGAGCGGTACAGTCCGCGGAAGCTCAGCCCGGCATACCAATTCTGAGGAGAGCCCGGTGCAATCGCAAAATCATACAGGAACTGACCGCTCAATCCGGCGCTGGCCCAGCTTGAACCGTTATTCGCCGACCGATACAGCCCGTTTTCATATGTACAAGCGAATAAGGGTTTGGTTCCACCCGCGGATTGGTCCAGGTACACCCGGTATACTTTCACGCCCGCCGGTAAGCCGCTGCTCACAGCCGTCCAATTCGCGCCGCCGTTGGCGCTGCGAAAGACCCCTTCTCCGTGCCAGACCCCACCGAAAAGCAAAGCGGGGTTGCCGCTGTCCATCGCGGTGCTGCGTGCGCTGCGGTCAGACACCCCATTGTTAATCGCGCGGAAGCTTGCCCCGCCATCCACGCTCTTATAAAAGCCGTGTTCGTGCGCGGAAAGATACAAAACGCTGCTGTTACCTGGGTCAACGTCAATGTCGTAGAAGTAATCGTCTGTGTTGAATTGTTCCCCTCTCAGCAGCAGGTTCCAATCCGCGCCCCCGTTCACACTTTTATAAACCACGCCAATCAGGGTGTCCTTAATCCTTCCGACAAAATAAACAGTCGTGGGATTTTGCGGGTCCACTTCCAGGTCATAAACCACAATCCCGTCTGTCAGGCCGCCATTTGAGGCAAACCAACTTACGCCAGCGTTGGTGCTCTTATAGATTCCCTCCGTGTAGGTGCCAGCATAAAGAATATTGCCATTTTGTGGATCCACCGCCAGAGATTGGATGTAGGTGTTGTTCAGCCCATTGATCCGTTGTGTCCAGCTAACGCCCTGATCCGCGCTGCGAAAGACACCCGCGCCAAACGCGCCGGCATAAACAACGGATGGGTTGCCAGGGTCCACCGCCAGGGCGGTCAAGGTGCCGCCGAATGGACCAACGGACATGGATTGAAGCGTCGCGGGGTCGGGCGCCTTAAACAGGACAGGCAGATAAATAACCGTGCCGCCTTCCAACTCCTGAGTATTCATGCTTGCGGCAGCCGAAGCCAGCGGTAAAGCCGCAAGTAAAAGCGCGGTAATAAATAGCAAGGCTTTGATAATTCGCGGTTTCTTCGTCATAAGGAGCACAAATACAACCCCTTTCCACAGTGTATTCAGGCGCCTTCTGATTATGCCACCATCCGGCCCGCAGCGGGCAAGTTGTATCTGCTTCAGGAACGCATCACACGGGCAAATTCCCGCGCGCAAACCCGCACCGCCTCGTCGTCCACGTCGTGGTGTGTGACCAGGCGGAATGTGCGCTCTCCCGTCGCGCCAACCAATACCCCCCGCTCTGCCAGCTGACGAACAACCTCGGCGGCGTTCCTCCCGGAAGCTGGTTCCAGAGCCAAAAAGACCATATTCGTATACGGCGAGCCTTTATCTATGCGCAGCCCGGGCAGCTCAGCCAAAGCCTCGGCCAAGAAACGGGCCCGCTGGTAGTCTTCTGCCAGGCGTTCAACCATCGTGTCGAGCGCGACCAGCCCAGCCGCTGCCAATATGCCTGCCTGGCGCATTCCTCCGCCCAGCAATTTACGCAGGCGGCGCGCCTTCGTAATCAGCGCACGGCTGCCGCACAACATGGAGCCAACCGGCGCGCACAAACCCTTACTCAGGCAGAATGTAACCGAGTCCGCGGAACGGACCAGGTCCGCCGCCGGCACCCCCAGCTTTACCGCCGCGTTAAAGATGCGCGCGCCGTCAATATGCAGCGCCAAGCCCTGCTCCCGGGCAAACGCGCCGACGCTGGCCGTGTACTCCGCGCTCAACGGCATTCCACCGCAGGCGTTTTGGGTATTTTCCAAAACAATCAGGCGTGAGACAGGCTCGTGGTAATCCGCCGGGTCGCGCAGCGCGCTTTCCAGGTCGTCCAGCGCAAGGCTGCCGTCTGCTTGGTTAGGGATGGTCTGCATCGCCACGCCCCCAAGCACTGAAATTCCACCGGCTTCATGCAAGAAGGTATGCCCTTGCCGGCCCATAATCACTTCCGAGCCGCGTTCACAGAAAGCCAAAGCCGCCAGCAGGTTCCCCATCGTCCCTGAGCTCACAAAAAGCGACGCTTCCTTTCCGAGCAAATCCGCCGCGCGCGCTTCCAGCCGATTTACGGTGGGGTCTTCCCCATAGACATCATCGCCGACATCTGCCCGGGCCATAGCCTCGCGCATCGCGGGCGTCGGTTTGGTTACGGTATCAGAGCGGAAGTCATAAACACGCATTGTTACTCCTGACTGGAAAGCTGATTGACGATTTCCTTTAAGTCTTCCGGCAGCTGCGCCTGAAATTCCGTCAAGGTTTTTTCTCCCGGCAGGATAATTTTCAGTTTCGCGGCATGCAAAAAGAACCGCCCCAAGGGCAGTGAAGGTTTTCGCCTGCCGTATACCCGGTCGCCGACAACCGGGCAGCCGAGATATGCCATGTGCACGCGAATCTGGTGTGTGCGCCCGGTGAGCGGATGCACTTCCAGCAGGTCGTGCTCACGAAAGCTTTGTCGGGTGTGATACTCGGTCACCGCGGCGCGCCCTTTGCCCTCATACACGACCGCCATGCGCTGTCTGAAGTTCGGGTCCCTTCCGATGCTGGCTTCTATCCTTCCGCTGGGTGTCGGCGGATGTCCGTCCACCAACGCCAGGTAATGCTTCTCGGTTTTTCGGGATTTGAACTGACGCACCAGCCAGGTGTACGCGCTTTGGGTGCGGGCAAGCACCAACACGCCGGAGGTTTCTTTATCCAAACGGTGCACCACGCCGGGGCGTTCAGGCTCACCCACCAGGCGGATTTCCGGCCAGCGATAAAGGGCAGCGTTGACGATGGTGCCGGTTTTGTGCCCCGCTCCCGGATGGACAATAACGCCAGCCGGCTTATTAATCACAACCGTATTCTCGTCCTGGTAGATTACCTCCAGAGGCAGGTTTTCCGCGAGGATGGCTTCTTCTGGGGCTGTCGGCAGTTGAACGCGGACGTTTTGGCCGGCGTTCAGCCGCATGGCGGGCTTCAGACAGACCTGACCGTCCACCCACACATTGCCCGCGCCAATGAGCTCCTGCAGCTGGGAACGGGAATAATCCCGGACAACTTCCGCCAGAAATTTGTCCAGCCGTTCCGGCTCGGTCTTCTCATTAATAAACTCCCGAAGTTCGGTTTTCATAAGCGCCCGCTCTTAATCCTCCGGCGGATGCTGTTCCAGAGCCGCTTCTTTCATATGCCGCGCGCGCGAATTTTTGTCCTCAAGCAGCAGCGCGAGAATCAACATGCCTACCCCAACGGTAACGCACGAATCCGCGAGATTAAACACCGGAAAACGGCCGACACCGATAAAATCCAGCACATAACCCAGGCGGAATCGGTCAATTAGATTCCCGACCGCGCCGCCGAGCATAATCGCCAGGCAGACCCGCACGAACTTTTGCGCGTAGGGGATAGTTTGGTAATACCCGAGAATGAACAGGATGATGGCGGAGGTCAGCACTTTCAAAACTGTATTCGCGTTCTGGAAAATCCCAAAAGCAGCACCGGTATTCTGCCAATTAACAATCCGAAAAAAATCCGAAGGCGGAAAAGGCAGCCATTCCTGGCCAAATGCCAGCTGCCGCTGAATAAACAGTTTGGACGCCTGGTCCGCGGCAATTACCAGCAAGGCAACGCAAAGCAGCAGCAGGTTGGCTTTAAGTTTGTTTTTCAATTTCGAATACCTTCTCTCTATCTGGCTTTTTGGATGCGCAGCGTAAGCTGTTCGCTGTCAAAACTGTCGCTGGCGGTCATCCATGCGCCGTCCTCGTCCAGGTTTTCCAATTCCACGGCCAGGGTTTCAGCCTTGATAATATCCGCGCTGGCTTGAACTGCTTCTGTAAGCAGCGGCGTGGCGCTGTAATGCACCCGAATACGGTCAGAGATGTCCAATCCGCTGTCTTTGCGCAGGGTTTGCACGCGCCGGATGAATTCCCGCGCCAGACCTTCGTAAATCAGCTCTTGCGTCAGGTGAATATCCAGGGCTGCCAGGTAAGGTCCATCCGAAGCCACTTCCAGCCCTTCCCGCGCCGAGGTGTGCACCTCCACCTCATCCGGTTGAATCTCATAATACTTCCCGCCAACCTGCACCACCAGATTGATGCCGTCCAACAATTTTTGGGCGCTCTCCTGAACAGGCAGTTCCAGGATTGCCTCACGAATTTGCGGGAAAAGGTTTTTATACTTCTGCCCGAGCTGTTTCGGCAGGGGATTTATGCGGTAGTCAACTGCTTCGCCCGCCCCGCTGAGCAAACGCACGTTCTTGACGTTCAGTTCTTCTAAAAGCACGTCTCTGAAGCGCTCAACCAGCTCGGCGTCTTCCGCCGAACCAACCGCGAACGCAACTTCAGAAAGCGGTTGGCGCACTTTGACGTTGGATTTATTGCGCGCGGAATGCCCCAGAGAAGCCAGGCGCATCACCAGCGCCATATCGCGGTTTAGTTTCTCGTTGATGCGCTCCGGGTCTGGCTTGGGCCACTCAATCAGATGGACGGATACCGGGGCGTCTTTATTCACGCTGCGCACCAGGTTCTGATAGAGCTCTTCTGCCATGAACGGCATGGTGGGCGCCAACAGACTGGCAAGCGTGGTAAGCGCGGTGTAGAGTACCTCGTACGCGGCGGCCTTATCCCCATCCGATTCGCTCTTCCAGAAGCGCCGGCGAGAGCGCCGCAGATACCAGTTGGAAAGCTGATCCACGAAGCCCTCAATCGGTCGTGTTGCGCCGAGGACGTCGTAGGCTTCGTAGGCGGCTGTCACGTCGCGCACCAGCGCGTTCAGTGAGGAAAGCAGCCAATAATCCATCTGACTGTACTGCGGGATAACATCCATATCCGGTTTCCATTTGTCCAGGTTGGCATACGTGACAAAAAACGAATAGGTGTTCCACAATGTCAGGCTAAAAGTGCGCAGCACCTCGCCAACCAGGTCGGAGCTGAAGCGGCGCTCGTTTCCGGGAGGACTGGAGGTATAGAGGTACCAGCGGACCGCGTCCGCGCCGTGCTGATTAATGACTTCCCAGGGGTCCACGACATTCCCGCGGGATTTGGACATTTTCAGCCCTTCACCGTCAAGGATAAGTCCAAGGCAAATCACATTCTTATAGCAGATGCTGTCAAAGACCAGCGCGCTGACAGCCAACAGAGAATAGAACCAGCCCCGGGTTTGGTCAACAGCTTCGCAGATAAAATCCGCGGGGAATTGCTGCTTAAATTCTTCAACGTTTTCGAAAGGATAATGCCACTGCGCCACGGGCATCGCGCCGGAATCAAACCAGACGTCAATCAATTCTTTGACGCGACGCATGGTGCCCTGCCCGCAGTCCGGACAGCCGAATTGAACCCCATCAATGAAGGGTCGGTGTAAATCCATTTTTGACAGATCGCGCCCGGATAGCTCACTCAACTCCGCGACCGAGCCCACGCAGCGCTGCTTATGACAGTGTGAACACTCCCAGACGGGCAAAGGTGTGCCCCAGTAACGGTCGCGGCCTAATGCCCAGTCAATGTTGTTCTCCAGCCAGTTGCCAAAGCGTCCATTTTTAATGTGCTCCGGAACCCAGTTTATCTCCTGGTTCAGCTGCACCAGGCGTTCTTTGATTCGACTGGTGCGGATAAACCAGGTCGGGCGCGCGAAATATAACAGCGGCGTGCTGCAGCGCCAGCAAAATGGGTAGGTATGGGTATAGCGGGAAGCCTTGAACAGCAGCCCGCGTTTATCGAGATCCTCGATAATCTCGGGGTCTGCCTCTTTCACGAAGACGCCAGCCCAGGGCGAGACTTCCCTTCGGAATTTGCCATCATCATCGATGGTCATCAGCACCGGCAGGTCGTACTCTTTTGCCACTGCCATATCATCCGCGCCAAACGCCGGTGCCATATGCACCAAACCCGTGCCGTCTGAGGTAGTAACAAATTCGGCGTTAACCACGGTATACGCGGGTTTATCGGTGGGAAGGAAGGTAAACAGCGGGGCGTAGCGCTTGCCATTCAAGGCGCGTCCCTTGAAAGTTTTATGAATTTTCACGGGCGTATCGCCAAACACTGCCCCGATGAGTTCCTTTGCCAAAATCAGGCGTTCGCCGCTCAACCCGTCCGCGCGGGAAACCAACGCGTATTCCACGTCCGGGTGCGCTGCCACCGCCACATTACCAGGGAGCGTCCAGGGTGTTGTTGTCCAGACCAGCAGGTAGGTTTCGGGCTCATCCACCAGCGGAAAGCGCACAAACACAGACGGGTCCTCGGTATCCCGATAGCCCTGAGCCACCTCGTGGTCCGAAAGCGGCGTGCCGCAGCGCGGGCAGTACGGGACGACTTTGAAGCCCTGGTAGAGCAAATCTTTTTCCCAGATGGTCTTCAGCAGCCACCACACCGATTCGATATATTCATTCCGAAATGTGACATACGCCCGGTCCAGGTCTACCCAGTAGCCAATCCTTTCCGTCAGCCGCTCCCAATCCTGAATGCGTTCGAAAGCGGATTCGCGACAGAGCGCGTTGAATTTTTCAATGCCGTAAGTTTCAATCTGGGATTTGTTGGTGAAGCCGAGCTTCTTTTCCACCTCAATTTCCACAGGCAGCCCATGCGTATCCCAGCCGCCGCGGCGGTCCACGTAATACCCGTTCATTGTTTTATAACGCGGGAACATGTCTTTGAAGACCCGCGCCAGTACGTGGTGAATGCCCGGCTTGCCATTGGCGGTAGGCGGACCCTCATAAAAGACATAAGGCGGGCGGTCTTTGCGTTCATCAGATGACTTTTCGAACACCGCGTTCATTTTCCAGAAGCGCAGGATGCCATCTTCGAGGACCTTGACATTCAATTTTGGCGAAACGCTGTTAAACATACTCCTCCAACAAAAAGCTCGTCCCTTTTCAGGGACGAGCAAAAACTCGCGGTACCACCCTGGTTCCCGGGGAACCCGGGCAACTCAGCAGTTTTGCCCATACGGACAAACCCAACCGCTTCTAACGCTGCAGTGTTGCGGCTCCCCTACTGACCTGGTGGCGTTCAGTTCGCGGCTCCGGAAGGATTTTCTGCCCGATGTTCCGCCCCGGCTTACACCATCCCGGGTTCGCTGACGGATTAATCCGGCTTACTCGTTTCCATCAATGCCTTTAACAAAACCAAATTATCCCATAAACTTTGATTCAGGTCAACTCTTTGAATGGGTTCAATACATGTGAGACGATTAGTCTCATCCCCAGGTTACAGGATGTTTTTCTTTGCCAGCTGGTAAAATTGTTTTTGCAGGTATTTCTGCCGCATTGGGGTTTCTCCTTTTTGGGTTTGATCACCTCTAGGATGACCCCAATGTGCTTTTTTGTAAAGCCTCTTCGTCTCATATGTATCTGAACTTGCTCACTCTTCTGCATTAGTTCACCAAAAATGTTACTGAAATGCCATCGTTAGGTCAAATGAAAATGTTACCGAGGCGGCGATGGCAGAAACGGATCCAATGAGAGTTAGTGAACGACGGAAGTATATTCACAAAATCCGGGGGCGCTATCGAGACAGTACCAGGCAAAAAAAGCCTGCTGCTGGATGAAGCCGTAGAAGTCATCGGCTTGCATCGCAAATCCATTGTGCGTATTCTGAGCGGCATATTAGTTCAAAACAATTCTTACAGATTTGCTATCGTTTGGTCTAATAAAGACACATCAGTGCGCAATGTCCAAAGGCATCCTCCGCTTGGATTACCAATGGGTGAGACGAAGCAACACGAAAGCTGGCATACCCGCGCGAACTCATCCCATGTTCAAAGCCTGGGTTGTGTGACCCTCAGGGTTTAACGGTTAAGCACAGCGCGCCCGCTGAGGGGCGGGCGCTTCTATTCGACCAGAGGATCGACCATCTCCCGCGCGTGCAGCTCTGCTGGGGTTGAGAATCCTCAACACTCCGAAAGCTGGATTTCAGGGAATTAGCCTTTCTATATCCTGAAAAAAGGCCGCCCGGGTTACGCCAAACATCCCATTCAGTCTGAAGGTATATCCCTCGTCTGCCGAGCGTCAACCTCAGACGCCTTCCCTTCTGGAATAACGTCAATCCTCTCAGCGGGGAGGCGCAGCCCGTGAAATTTCCAGCTTATCGTAAAAAAGGAATCAAAGACACCCCAGACGGGGTGTCTGGGTGCCTGGACGGTTTCGAACCCTCAACCTCCTCATCCACAGTGAGGCGCTCTGCCGTTGAGCTACAGGCACCATATAGGCGCTCATTCTATCACAGCGTTTACCGCTCTGCAAGCATTGCCGCGATTTGTTTTTCCAGCTCAGCCGCCGGCACAACTTGCTGACTGCGGGCAAGCAGGTCTTTCACAACCACTTCACTCCGGGCGATTTCATCAGGTCCAATCACCAGCGCGGCGCGCGCGCCAAGGCGGTCGGCGTACTTCAGCTGTTTGGCAAGTTTTTCGGCGCCGGGGTATGCAACAACCCTAAAGCCTGCGGTACGCAGGCGCGCCGCGGCCTGGCTGGAAGCAGCCTGACAGCTTTCATCAAAGACCGAGATAAAAACAGTTTCAGATGCCGCGCGCATTTCCGGAATCAACCCGAGCGACTCCAGAAGGAGCAAGACCACCACATCCCCCATCGCGAATCCCACCCCAGGCAGCGGGCTGCCGCCCACCTCCGCCACCAGATTGGCGTAATGCCCGCCTCCCAGGATTGCTCTGAAGTTCCCGGCTGTGTCACGCGCTTCAAATACTGTGCCGGTATAGTAATCCAGGCCGCGAATGATCTTGGGTTCGTAAGCGGTATACTCCCGCACACCCAGGGCGTCCAGCCCGGCAAAGAGCGCCTTCAGGTCGTCAGATTGCTGCCAAAGCTCACAATTATCCAACAGCGACCTCAGCGCAACCAGCTGCTGCGGGTTCACGCCCAACGCCCGCGTGTTTGCGTCCCATACATCCGGAGGCTGCTTATCAATCCGGTCAATCATCCGCAGTACAGCCGGCTTCAAGTCCGCGGGAATGCCAATCCGGGAAAGCTGCGCGTCCATCAGCCGGCGGTCATTGATCAGGATTTTTACCTGGTCCGGACGGACGCCCACGCTCCGAAAGAACTCAGCCGCGACGGCAATGAGTTCCGCGTCCGCGGCGACCTCGTCCGACCCGATAAGGTCTATGTTCCACTGATAAAACTCCCGGGTGCGCCCTTTCTGGGGGCGTTCGTAGCGCCAGAAGGGGCCAAAAGACCACCACCGACAGGGGAATATCAGTTCGTTTTGTTTGGACGCAATCATGCGCGCCAAAGTTGGGGTGAGTTCGGGCCTCAGGGCGATATTCTCACCGCTGCGGTCCGGGAAGACAAACGCCTGGTCCTTCACCAGCTCCTCGCCGGATTTGGCAGCGTACAGGTCAATCGTTTCCAGACAGGGTCCCTCATATTCCTGATAGCCAAACGCGGTTGAAACCTCCTGAATCCGGGTTATCAGCCAGCGGCGGACAGCCATCTCATCCGGGTAAAAGTCGCGGGTGCCTTTGACGCTTCTAATAATCTTATCCATTTTCGATCCTTTTAAGAATGTGAGTAAAGTATATCACGGGCAAAATGGGGTAAAATTGAAGTACAAACGGGTCTTAATTAAGGAAAAGCTATGAAAATCAGCCAAATTTTGGAAATCTCCGAAGGAACAATGCTTACCCCAAATGCTGATCTGGACACAGATATTCTTGGTGGTTTCGCAGGTGATTTGATGAGCGATGTTCTGGCAAGCATCCAACCGGAATCCGTTCTCATCACCGGGTTGAGCAATCCCCAGGTCATTCGCACCGCTCTCATTGCCGATGTGCGCGTGGTCATTTTCGCGCGCGGCAAGCAGCCCGCGCCAGAAACCATCAAGCTGGCTGTCGAAGAGAGATTACCCGTGATAACGTCTGAGCTCGGTCTCTATGAGATCAGCGGAAGGTTACTGCAAAACGGTTTGCCAAGCTTTGAAAAACGCATGCTGCACGCCTTTGACCGCGACTGAGCGTACGAACTATGGTTCCCGATAAACAACCGATAACTGATGATGCCGCCGGAAAAATCACGCGCGTGGAAGAGCTCGCATACGAGCTCAGTGTTGGCGAGGTGATGACAAAAAAGGTGTTTACATTGCGTCCGGATCAGACCATGCGTGAAGCGCTGGACGACATTAAAAAACACAGGATTTCGGGCGCGCCAGTCGCGGTGGATGGGAACCTGCTCGGCATTCTCTCCATTGAGGATTTAATCCGCTCCCTGCGCGACGGGCGCATCGATTTAACGGTCGCGGATTATATGACCACCAATGTCATCACTGCCAGAAAAGAAGACCAGGTTGTCGAAGCCCTCAAGCTGTTCGTGAAGTCAAATGTTGGCCGGCTGCCCGTGCTGGACAGCAGCGGCGTGCTCGTCGGCGTCCTGACCAAGGGCGATATCACTGACGGCCTGCTGAAAGCTCTGCAAACTGATTACGAAGCCGAAGAGTTAATACGCTACCGCGCGTCTCACTTATTTGAGGATATCGTCTCAGACCGCAGCACGCTCACCTTGCGCTATTCTGTGAAAAAAGATGATTTTTCGCGCGGAGGGGCGGCTTCCAACAACATCAAAAAGGCGCTCTTACGACTCGGCGCCACGCCGCAAATTGCCCGGAGATGCGGCATCGCTGTATACGAAGCTGAGATTAACCTCATCATCCACACAAATCACGGGGGCATGCTGCGGGTTGAAATTGAAAAGGACCGAATTACCGTGGAAGCTTATGATGATGGACCTGGAATCCCCGATATTACCCTCGCGATGCAGCCCGGTTACTCCACCGCCTCCCAGGCAATCCGTGAGAAGGGCTTCGGCGCTGGGATGGGCCTGGTCAACATCAAAAGCTGCGTTGACGAGATGAACCTCACCTCCTCGCCCGAACGCGGAACCAGTTTGTTCATGGTCATGCACCTCGAGAAAACAAGACATACTTCCATTTAAGAGTTAACCGTTATGAACCTCAAAGAAATCCAGGATAAGCTGCAACTACGCCCTCTCACCACTCCGATTGACCCGGCTTCCATTGATATACGGGCTGGATACACATCCGACATGCTCAGCTGCGTGATGACCGGGGCGCCAAGCGGCAGCATCTGGGTGACTTTGATGGCGCACGGTAATATTATCGCGGTAGCGACCCTGCTGGATATTCCCGCGATTATTATTACCGAAAACGCCCAGCCGGACGATTCCACCCTTGCAAGGGCAAGCGAAAAAGAAATCCTCCTCTATTCAACTAACAAACCCAGCTTCGAAATCGTCGGCAGGCTTTGGGAAATGGGTATCCGCTCACAATAGAAATACGGGAGCGTCCGTGATTGAATTTCGCGCTGAGCTGCACGTCCACACCGTCCTTTCGCCTTGCGCTGGCAGAGACATGCTGCCAGAGGCAATCGTGGAGGCAGCCTTTTTTAACGAAATCAATCTTATCGCGATAACTGACCATAACGCGGGATATAACGCCGGGCCAGTAATGAAAGTCGGGCGCAGCCAGGGATTAATGGTTTTACCTGGGATGGAATTGGAAACTGAAGAAGAAATCCATTCCATCTGCTTGTTTGACACTTTGGCTCAACTCAGGGCACTGCAAAAAATCGTGGATGACAAGCTGCCGTATTTCCCAAATAACGAAGAGTTTTTTGGTCCCCAATGGGTTGTCGACGAAAAGGGGAAAATAATCCGGACAGAGAAACGTCAGCTACTATTCCCGGTCCAAATCTCCATCCAGGATGCCTGCCGGATTGTTACCGACCTGGGCGGGTTGTTAATCCCGGCCCATGTCAACCGCGAGGCGTATGGGCTTCTAGCCCGTCTGGGCACTGTCCCGCCAGACCTGGACGTTCAAATTCTCGAAATTGACAGACGCATAACCAAAGAGGCTTTCTTCAAACGTTTTCCTGAATTGGCTGGCTACCGCCTCATCCAAAGCGGAGATGTGCATTATCTGGATGGTTTTTTAGGCGCAAATTTGTTCAGCGCAAAAAACACATCACTCAAAGCAATCAAGGAAGCCATCCTCAACAACTGCTGAATTTTCATTTTCCTTTTATAAAAGGAATCTTAATAATCTACCTAATGTCATTGACCGATTAGGCTAAAACGATTAAACTATTTGTAAGTTTTTTCACAAATTACCAATTAGAACTCTGCCTTGAGGAGTACACATGACCCTATCCGAAAACACCATTCCTGCCAATCCCCTGGAGAATCCAGAACAAAAAGCGGTGATTGACGCCATTATTGATGAAAACCTTCATCTGAACGGCGCCACCATGGTTATTCTCAACCAGATACAGGAAAGAATTGGCTTCATCTCCAAACCGGTCCAGGCGTATATCGCTGAACGCCTAAGAGTGCCGATTTCCAAGGTACACGGCGTGGTCTCGTTCTACTCCTTTTTTACCACCTCCCCGCGGGGCAAACACACGATAAAATTCTGCCTGGGCACCGCCTGTTACGTTGGCGGAATAGACCAGATTATTGAAAAAGCGAAGCAGTTGTTGGGAATTGAACCCGGGAATACAACCCCGGATGGGATGATTACCCTGGAAGTTTGCCGCTGCGTTGGGGCTTGCAGCCAGGCGCCGGTAGTCGTTGTGGATGAAAACATACGCGGCCGGGTGCAACCTAATAAATTCCCCAAAATCATCCAGGACATTCAAACCCAAGAGGGCGCCCATTGAGAGAGATTGCCCTGCACATCCTTGATATTGCTGCCAACAGCATATCAGCGGGTGCCAAGAATATCTCTGTCAGGATCACCGCGAGCAGCAAGGATGACACATTGGACGTTTCAATTTCCGATGACGGCAAGGGAATGACACCTGAAATGATCAGGATGGTTACAGACCCCTTTACAACCAGCCGGACAGAACGGAACGTGGGGCTGGGAATTCCTTTGTTAAAGGCTGCCGCGGAAGCCTGCCGCGGATGGTTCCGCATAGATTCCAAGCCCGGCAAAGGAACAGAAGTGCAGGCGCGCTTTCAGCTCAGCCATATAGACCGGATGCCGTTGGGCGACCTGCCCGATACCTTCTTAGGGCTGCTGATTGGAACGCCGAATATGCATTGGACTTTTCAGGTCAAAAAAGATGAGCTTGTTTTTGACTTTGATGACACAGAACTGAAAAACGAACTCGGCGCGGACTGTCTGTCTGAGCCTGAAGTTATCCGTTACATTCGGATGTTTTTTTCTGAAGGAATTGAACCAATAGCGATAAATTGAGGAGAGTACCATGCCAACTATTAAATCACTCGAAGATTTGAAGAAAATGCGTGAGGAAGCTCTGCGAAAGCAAGAGTTGAAAGCCACCACAGGAAAAACTGAAATTATTGTGGGGATGGGCACCGTAGGCATCGCCGCCGGCGCCCGTGAAACCCTCAAAGCCATTCTTGAATTCGTTGACAATGAGCATCTGGAGAACATCATCATCCGCCAGACCGGCAACATCGGGATCGACTCCTTCGAGCCGGTAGTCCAGGTAATCCTTCCTGGGCAGGAAAAGGTAACCTACGGCCGTGTGTCCACTGAAATCGTGAAAACGATCATGGAAGAACATGTCGTCAAAGGCAAAATTGTCGAGGATTATCAGGTTAAGAGTTAAGCCCCATGCGGCCCATCGATACCTTGAAAAACACTTACTGGAAGGAATACTATGGCGTTCTATAGATCTACTGTGCTTGTTTCTGTCGACCCGGCTTGCGTGGAAAAAGGCGCTTATGAGTTGATTGACGCATTAAATGATGAGTTAATCAAACAAGGGCTCATCGATGAGGTTCGTATCCTGGAAACCCCACGTCTGGGCGATCCTCAGAAATTCGGACCGGACATAATCGTCTACCCTGAAGGCACGCATTATACCAACCTGACCTATTACGACGTCCCGCGTCTGGTCGAAGAGCACTTTATCAAAGGACGCATCCTCAAACAATACGCGGCCGTCATGCAAGACGCGATTGATGAAGAAATCAGCGCGCCAAAAGCCAAGGAAATCCGCATCGTGCTCCGCAATGTCGGTGTGATTGACCCGCGGAACATCGAAGATTATATTGCCAATGACGGATACCAAGCCCTCGGGAAAGTTTTGACCGAAATGAGCCCGGAAGATGTCATCCAGGAAGTCCTGGACGCGAAACTCCGCGGTCGTGGCGGCGCGGGCTTCCCGACCGGTCTCAAATGGCGCTTTGCCTGTCAGGCTGAGGGCGACATTAAATACATCGTCTGCAACGCGGATGAAGGCGACCCCGGTGCCTTTATGAACAGGCGCGTTTTGGAAGGCGACCCACACTCCGTCGTCGAAGGCATGATTATCGCCGCCTACGCCATTGGGGCGCGCCAGGGCTACATTTACTGCCGCGCGGAATATCCAATCGCTGTGAGCACCGTGAACCTCGCCATGAAGCAAGCCCGCGCGCTGGGTTTGCTCGGCAAAAATATTATGGGTACGGATTTCAGCTTTGATCTGGAAATGCGCATGGGCGCAGGCGCCTTTGTGTGCGGTGAGGAAACCGCGCTGATGGCTTCCATCGAAGGCGGGCGCGGTGAACCGCGCGTCCGACCGCCCTTCCCCGCGCAAAAGGGTCTGTGGGGCAAGCCGACCAATATCAACAACGTGGAAACCTACGCCAATGTCCCCCAAATCATCCTCAACGGCGCGGAATGGTACGCAAGTATGGGCACCGAAAAAAGCAAAGGCACAAAGACCTTTGCCTTAGCCGGCGATGTAAAAAACACCGGATTAATTGAGGTTCCCTTTGGAATTACCTTGCGGGAGATTATTTACGACGTTGGCAACGGCATCAAGGGCGATAAGAAGTTCAAGGCTGTGCAAACCGGCGGCCCAATGGGCGGATGTATTCCTGTTTCGATGATAGACCTGCCGGTGGATTACGAGACACTCGGTCAGGCAGGCTCCATTATGGGTTCCGGCGGCATGATTGTCATGGATGAGGACACCTGCATGGTGGATATCGCGCGTTTCTTCATCGAATTCATCCAGGAAGAATCCTGCGGAAAATGCGTCCCCTGTCGGGTTGGTACCCGCAGACTTCTCGAAATCCTGGAAGGGATTTGTGAAGGGCGCGGAAAAGAAGGCGATATTGAAACCCTGCGCTCACTCTGCGCTGAAATTAAAGAAAACAGCTTATGCGGGTTGGGTCAGGGCGCGCCGGCTCCGGTTGTTTCAACCTTGAACCATTTCCTGGATGAATACGAAGCCCACATCAAAGAAAAACGCTGCCCAGCGAAGGTCTGCCGGGCGCTCATCAAGTATCAAATTGTGGAAGGGGCATGCACCGGCTGTACTGTGTGCGCGCGCAACTGCCCGGTTGCCGCGATTACTGGTGAACGCAAGCAGCTCCATGTCATTGATCAGGACCTCTGCATCAAATGCGGCATCTGCCATCAGGTATGCGCTTTTGACGCAATCAATGTGATTTAGTGCACCGTTCGTTAGTCAGGAAGGAGTTATCCGATGACAGATCAGGCAAGCGCGGATGAGAAAACGATTTCAGTCGTCAATGAAGCCGTCCAACAGCACGGCGTTTCCCGCTCCGAATTAATCCCAATCCTCAAGACCATCATGATGAGGTTGGGCTATATTTCGCCCGCGGTAATCCTTCAGCTTTCACATAAGTTGAACCTGCCCAGCACTGAAATTACCTCTGTCGCGACATTCTATCGCATGCTCTCCACTTCCCCGCGGGGAAAGCACGTTATCCAGTTTTGTGAAAGCGCTCCCTGCCATGTCGTTGGCGGCAACCTCGTTTGGCAGGCAATCACCAACACTTTGGGTCTTCAGCCGGGCGAAACTTCCGCAGACAACCGCTGGACTCTGATTACGACGAGCTGCCTCGGTGTGTGTGGGATTGGACCGGTGATGATGGTAGATACTGACCTTTATGGCAATGTCAAGCCGGAAGAAGTGCCGCTTATCCTCAGCCGATACGATTAGGAGACCTCCATGAAAACATATCGTTCGATGGTATTGATATCGCATGACCCGGCGAGCATTCAGCTGGGAGCGGACGCCGTCCAGGCTGCCTTTCTGCGGGAACTTGCCCGGTTCGACCTTCAGGATGAGGTTTCCGTCTCATTGATAGAAGATATCGGCAAGAGCTTCGCCTCTCCTCTGGTGATTGTTTACCCCGAAGCGGTGATTTACGGTCGTGTTACGGTGGAGGATGTGCCGCACCTGGTGGAGGAACACCTTTACAAAGGCCGTATCGTGGAAGAGAAAGTCGCTCCGTCGCATGAGCTTTCGGGTCGGGTTGCCTGGGTCTCCGCGCGAAAAGGAACCCTGCCTGCCGAAACGCGGATTGTTCTCAAAAACGTCGGGGTCATAGACCCGAACAGCGTCGAAGATTACATCGCCAATGACGGCTACCTTGGGCTTGGAAACGCCCTGGGCATGACCCCGGAGCAGGTAATCGCGCTTATTACTGAATCCGGCTTGCAAGGCCGGGGCGGCGCGGGTTTTCCTGCCGGATTAAAATGGGGCTTCGTGCGCCAGGCTCGGGCCGACCAAAAATACGTCATCTGCAACGCGGATGAAAGCGAACCAGGTACCTTTAAAGACCGCGTCCTCATCGAAGGCGACCCGCACCAAATCATTGAAGCGATGCTGATTGCCGCTTATGCGGTTGGCGCGACGGAAGGTTATGTTTATTTGCGCGGGGAGTATCAGCTGGCAATTCAGCGCATGGAAACCGCCATCGCGCACGCGCGCAGCGTTGGTCTCTTGGGCGATAATATCCTCGGCTCCGCGCTCTCGTTTAATTTGCACTTGCACACCGGCGCCGGCGCGTACATCTGCGGCGAAGAAACCGCCTTGATTGAATCCATCGAAGGCAAGCGCGGGGAACCGCGCTCCAGGCCGCCCTACCCAACCACGGAAGGGCTGTGGGGCAAACCAACCCTGGTGAACAACGTGGAAACCCTGGCGAACATTCCCCCCATCCTGCGGCATGGAGCGGATTGGTACCGCACTTATGGAACCCCCTCCAGCCCAGGCACAAAAGTTTGCACGCTGCTGGGCAATCTTAATGTCACCGGTCTGATTGAGGTGCCAATGGGCATCACCTTACGGGAAATGATCAGTATCTATGGTAAGGGCATCAAGGACGGACATTTCAAAATGGCGCAAACCGGCGGCTCGGGCGGCTCAATCATCCCCGCCAGCCTGCAAGACACACCTATGGATTTCGCTTCTTTTGCCCGGGCTGGTGTGGTGCTCGGCTCGGGGGCGCTGCTCATCTGTAATGACAGCGTTTGCGTGGTAGATCTGGCGCGGGTGCTGCTGAATTTCTTCCGCAAAGAATCCTGCGGTAAATGCTCCCCCTGCCGGATTTGTACTCAAAAGGCTTACGAAATCCTGACCGATATTTCAAAGGGGCGCGGAAGCATGGGAGATTTGGACGCTCTGCGCGAAATCAGCGTTCAGCTCAATGAACTTTCCAACTGCGGGCTCGGTCAAACTGCTGCCGTTCCGCTGCGGGATACGCTCACCCACTTCAGGGACGAAGTGGAAGCGCATATTCGTCTTAAGGTCTGTCCGGCGGGTGTCTGCTCAATGAGCTGACCTGTCCAGGAATAAATCATTGCAAGAGATGGAGTTCAAGTTTATGGTAACACTCACGATAGACGGCAATCAGGTAGAAGTTCCAGAAGGGACGACAGTCCTTGAAGCAGCAGAGAAGCTGGGCATAAAAGTGCCCCGGCTTTGCCACCATCCCAGTCTGAAACCATACGGCGGCTGCCGGTTGTGTATGGTCGAAGTGGAAGGAGCCCGGATATTGCAGCCCAGCTGCACACTGCCGGTCAGCAAAAACATGATTGTGCGCACAGACACGCCAAAAGTGCGCGAAGCGCGCAAATTCGTGCTCTCCATGCTCTTCAGCGAACGCAATCATTTTTGCATGTACTGTCAGGCAACTGATGGGGATTGCGAGCTTCAATGCGCTGCGTATGAACAAGGTCTCACGCATTGGCCTCTGACGCCAAATTATTCCCCCTATGCTTTGGACGCCTCGCACAAGCAGATATTCATCGATAATAACCGCTGTATTCTCTGCCGCCGTTGCGTTCGCGTATGTGGGGATATGGTCGGGAACTTTACGCTCGGCTTTGAAGAGCGCGGCGCGAACAGCTTCCTGGTTGCCGACTATGGGCTGCCTCTGGGTGAAAGCTCTTGTATCTCCTGCGGGGCATGCGTCCAGATTTGTCCTACCGGCGCGCTCATGGACCGCGGAAGCGCTTATCAGGGCAGAGAAACAGACCTCAATTCCTCCGCTTCGGTCTGTACGGAATGCAGCATTGGCTGTCAGCGCTACGTTCGCACCCGCGATAACCGCCTGGTCCGCATCGATGGGGTCTGGGAATCTGAACCCGGTGAAGGGCTGCTGTGCGAAAAAGGCCGATACACCCCGCTGGAACCCAAATCCGAAAGAATTTCTGCTCCTGAAATCCTGCAAAACGGCAATCACGCCCAGGCAACCTGGGATGAAGCCCTCGCCGAAGCAGCGAAGCACCTGAAGAACGCCGCGGACGGCGCGGTATTGTTCGCTTCAGCAAAGCTGCCCATCGAAACGTTGGCAGGCCTGAAAGCTGCGTTCAGCGGAGGTCTGCGCGGCGAGCACTTATACCTGACGGATGATGACGAAACCGCGCTCGCCAGCGTGAGGTTGGCTGAGGAACTGCACGGACCGTTTGAAGCGAAATTGAACGCCCTGAAAAATGTGGACGTCGCCCTGCTGCTCGGATGCGATCTGGAGCGCGACCAACAGGTAGCGGGCTTCTTCCTGAAGCGCCAGGTTCTGGATAACAGCCGGATTATTACCATCTCCGGGCTGGATAAACCCCTGATTAAACGTGCAGCGCTCAAAATCCAGCAGAAAAAAGGCAGCTCTTTCGACCTGGTCACTGGTTTGGTCTCCGGATGGCATGCCATCCTGCATGAAGGGGATAAATTGGCAGAAGAAAACCTCGCGCACCTGGAAGAAAAGACCGGCATCAAACCTGGCAACATCCGTGAGGCAGCGGCTATGCTCAAGGAAGCGCAAAACCCGGTTGTGGTTATCGGGAATGAATTTGTGTCGCTGGAGCATTACGACGCGCTGGTTCGTCTGGTCTTGTTCTGTAAACAGAACGAATTCCCCGTGATGATAATCAAACGCCACGCGAACAGCCTGGCCGCCGCGCAGCTGGGTTACAAACCCGCCGCGGGGAGCCAACCGGCAAAGGCAGCCTTCGTCGCCCTGGGTGATGAAGAGCCGAGCGCCGCGCTTTTGGAGCAGTGCGCGCAGATTCCATTCCTTGTGGTATCCGCGTCCCACCGCTCCGCCCTGACGGATAAAGCCAATGTGCTTTTGGCTTCCGCCGCGTGGTCAGAAGAAGGGGGGAATTTCCTCAGCACTGAAGGGCGTTTGCAAACCAGGGTTGCCGCTTTGGACGCGCCGGAAGGCGTCCGGTCTACCAAGGCTGTGGCCGACGCGCTCGCCGCCGCGCTGGGTGTCTCGGGAAAACTGGATTGGATGAGCCTGCTCAAGCAGCAGCCCAGCCCGGTTGAATTGGAAGATTAGTTTAGTGTACATTGAGATGATTGAGAGGTATTGAAAATGGCAAAACCCAAAGTAGCATCAGACTGGCTGGCTGGATGTGCCGGTTGCCATATGTCTTTTCTTGACATTGACGAACGCATCGTGGCGCTTACCGAATTGGTTGACCTTCGCGCGACACCCATCACGGACTTAAAGGAACCGGATGAATCCGGCGTTGATGTGGGTATCCTGGAAGGCGGCATCAGCAACACCTACAACGAAGAGGTCGCGCGAAAAATGCGTGCCCGCTGCAAAATCCTGGTTGCCCTTGGCGACTGCGCGGTGTTTGGCGGCGTGCCCGCGATGCGCAATTTTGAGGGTGCGGAAGCCGCCCTCAAACGCGCTTATATCGAAACGGAAAGCACAGATGAAAGCGGGAAAATCCCGGATGACCCGGAGCTTTCCACCCCAGTGCATGTTCGTCCGGTCAGCGATGTCGTCAAGGTCGATGTCTTCCTTCCTGGCTGCGCCCCCAGCGCTGATGCGATTTTCCATATACTCTCAGAGCTCGCCCAGGGTAGAATCCCCGAAGTTACCGGCGAGTATAACGACTGGCATTAGGAGGCCGAATGGTTGCCCAAAAAATCACGATTGAACCTGTAACCCGCATCGAAGGTCACGCCAAAGTCACCATTCATATGAAGGATGACGGCACGGTGGAACATGCGTATTTCCACGTGAACGAATTTCGCGGTTTCGAGAAGTTCTGTGAAGGCCGCCTGGTTCAGGAAATGCAGCAGATTACCCCGCGTATTTGCGGTATTTGCCCGGTAAGCCACCACCTGGCTGCCGCCAAAGCCGGCGATGTGGTGCTTGGCTGCCCGCCTCCTCGTCCAGCCACCCTGCTGCGAGAACTCATGCACATGGGCCAGGTCATCCAAAGCCACGGCATGCACTTCTTTGAACTGGCAGGTCCGGACCTGATCCTGGGTTTTGACCACGACCCAGCCACGCGCAACGTTGTCGGCCTGATTCAAGCCGACCCGCAGCTCACGCTCAAGGCAGTCCGCCTCCGCAAATTTGGTCAGGCGATTATCTCCGAGCTTGGCGAGCGCAGCATCCACCCGAATTTCGCTATTCCCGGCGGCGTAAACCGCCAATTCACCCAGGCCGGCCGCGAGCGCCTTTTGGCTCAGGTTGATGAACAAATCGAAACCATCAAAGTCGGCATCCAGATTATGCGCGGTTGGATTGACGCCCATCAGACCGAGATTAATGAATTCGCGGTCTTCCCAACCGGTTACCTGGGTCTCGTCACCCCACAAAACAGCCTGGAACTGTATGACGGGGATATCCGCCTGACCAGCCGGGAAGGCATAGAGTTGGAAAAGTTTGACCCGCAGGATTACCTGGATTACATCGCCGAGCACGTGGAAGCCTGGTCTTACCTCAAATTCCCCTACTACAAAAAGCTGGGCTATCCTGGAGGCGTCTACCGCGTCGGTCCGCTTGGGCGTCTGAATAACTCCGACCAGATTGACACACCCCTGGCGAATGAGGAATTTAAACGCTTCAAAGCCCTGAACGGCGGGAAGCCGGTTGAGAACACCCTGCACTACCATTATGCCCGTCTGATTGAAACGATGTTCGCCGCGGAGCGCGCGCGCATCCTGCTTGAAGACCCGGATATTCTCAGCTCAGATATCCTCAACACCCGTCAGCAGCCGCAGGAGCAGGGTGTTGGTATTATCGAAGCCCCGCGCGGCACCTTGTTCCACCACTACTGGATTAACGAGCATGGACAGCTGACCAAAGTCAATCTGATTGTCGCCACTGGCAACAACAACTATGCCATGAGCCGGGCGGTGGACGAAGTTGCCAAACGCTATGTCCACGGTCCGGAAATAACCGAAGGCATGCTTAACCGGGTTGAGCACGCCATCCGGGCGCATGACCCCTGCCTTTCCTGCTCCACGCACGCGGTCGGCAGTATGCCGATGGAAGTGAGCGTCGTCAACATGCGGGGTGAGCTCGTGCAAGTCATCCGGCGCTAAACCGAATCCGAAAAGCGACCTCCCCTTCTTTGGTATCATAGAAGGGGAGGTTTTTCTGCCGATGAATACAAATCAGAAGACCTTGATAATCGCTTATGGAAACCGCGACAGGCAGGATGACGGCGCGGGCTGGCACATCCTGGCGGATTGCGCCGCCAGCTTCAATCTCGCCGCCCCGGAATTCCCCGGGGATTGGGTGGAATTTCCAGACGCTTCGCTCCGCCTGTGGTATCTCTATCAGCTCATGCCGGAGCTCTCCGAAGACTTGATCGCGTATCAGCGCGTGATTTTTATCGACGCGCACAACTCTCCCGAACTGCCCGGGTTGGTCTTTGAAAAGACAGAAGCCGCCTGGGTCCACTCTGCTTTCACGCACCACATGTCTATCGGGGAGCTGCTCTCCATCACCAGGTCGCTCTTTGGGGTTTGCCCGGAGGCCTGGCTGCTTTCCGTGCGGGGTTACGCGTTTGAGTTTTCCCGGAAGCTCTCCGCGCAAACCGAAGAACTTACCAAAAACGCCGCGCGCCTGCTGCAAGCTTTTTTGCGCGGCGAATACCCAGCCTGCGCTGATTCTCAGGAAGGAGCCGCGCATAATGACTGAACCTTATCAGGAAAAGAAAATCTGGCAGTACGCGCTCGCAACCGGAAAAATTGAAGCCGCGAGCAAACCTATCGTAAGCGAACATGCCGCGGCGCTTTCCGTCAACGGGCAGCACTGGCTCACTTTTATTTGCTCCCCCACCGACCTCGAAGCGCTGGCGCTCGGCTTTCTTTACGGTGAAAATGTTATCAAAGACCTGGCGGAAGTCAGTTCCATCCATCTGGAAGACGGCGGAAAACAAATGATAGTCAGCCTGACCCATCCAGCCGAAAAGCCCACCCACTTTCACCGCACGTCCACCGGCTATAGTCTGGATTCCGGGGGCAGCTTGCCGCGTATTTCATCCGACTTCCGCGTCTGCGCGGGCGATGTGTTGGGGCTCTATCGTCAGTTTATGGACCAACAGCAGCTGCATGACCAGGTCGGCGGCTTTCACAGCGCTGGTCTGAGCGACGGCGTTCGCGTCCCTATCATAGTGGAAGACCTGGGCAGGCACAATTGCGTGGATAAACTCACCGGCCTGTTCCTGCTGCAAAACCGTCCGTTCACGCCTAATCTGCTGCTGCTCAGCGGCAGGATTAGCTCGGAAATGGTGTTCAAAACGTTCGCGTTGGGCATACCGATGATTGCCTCCCGCACATCTCCCACCGCGCTGGCAGTTGATGCTGCCTGGGAAGCTGGCATCACCCTGGTTGGCTACCTGCGCGGCTCGCAATTTGACATCTATTCACACCCCGAGCGCCTGCTGCCCTGAAGACGGAAAGCCTGAACGGCGGAACGCGCGTGTGTAAGGCCTGGGTTATAATGGCGGATATGCACGAGCTCGCTGTGACGGAAAGCATCCTCGAAATTGCCAATCAAGCCGCCTCAGAGAACGGCGCCAGTCGGGTGACTGATATATACCTGACAATTGGGCAGCTTTCTTCAGTTGTGGATGATTCCGTCCAGTTTTACTGGGACCATATCAGCCAGGGAACCCCGAGCGAAGGCGCCATCCTGCATTTCCAGCGCGTGCCAGCCAGGCTGCGCTGCAAAGCCTGCGGGAATGAATATGAACTCAACGAAGAACTGATGCCCTGCCCTGCCTGCGGAAGCATCGCGCTCGAAATAATGAGCGGTGAAGAACTGCTTGTTAACCACATTGATATTCTGAAAGAGGAAGAATGACCGACCGTATTGAAATTGTCCGCAGAATTATGGATTCCAACCAGCGCGTCGCGGCGGCGAACCGCGCGCTGCTCGATGAAAACGGCGTCTATGGGATTAATGTCATGGCATCCCCCGGCGCGGGGAAAACCAGCGTCATTATGGAAACCCTCCGCCGCCTGCCCTCAAACGTCCAAACCGGCGTGATAGAGGGCGACACGGCGCCAGTCACGATTGACGCGGATAAGATTGCTGCGCTCGGCTTTCCGGCTGTGCAAATCAACACTGGCGGCGACTGCCATTTGGACGCTGTTATGGTGGAGATGGCGCTCAAGAAGCTCGCGCTGGATGAACTGAATCTCATCATCGTCGAAAATGTCGGCAACCTGATTTGCCCCGCCAGCTTTGAGCTTGGAACCCATGCCAATATTGTGATTGCCTCCATTCCAGAAGGTGACGACAAACCATACAAGTACCCCAATATTTACCGCGGATTGGACGTACTGATTCTCAACAAGACCGACTTGCTACCCTACATTGACTTCCGCATGGATTACTTCAAGCAAGGAATCGAGATGCTCAATCCGGGTCTCAAGATATTCCTGGTTTCGTGTAAGACCGGTGAAGGCTTTGACGCCTGGATTGACTGGCTTACCGCGACCCTTCCCAAAAAGGCCTGACCAAAGACTTGTGAAGCTCCAAAACTGGCGTTTTCATATCACCGGCATTGTGCAGGGTGTTGGCTTTCGCCCCACGGTGTTTCTCCTGGCACGAGAGCACCATCTTGGCGGCTGGGTTAACAATACCGCGCAAGGCGTGGAAATTGAAATCCACGGCGCGGAGAAAGACTGCGCGGCATTCACCCACAGCCTGAAAAACAACCCGCCTGCCCTCGCGAAAGTGGACAGTTTTGAAGTTTTTCCGGCGCCGCTGCGCGTTTACACGGAGTTCACTATCCGGGACAGTGAAAATCGCGCTGAAGACTTCTTGCCCGTCTCGCCGGATATGGCCATTTGCCCGGATTGTCAGAGAGAGCTTTTTAACCCCGCAGACCGCCGCTACCGCTACCCGTTCATCAACTGCACCCACTGCGGACCGCGCTTCAGCATCCTGCGGGACATCCCCTACGACCGCCCCAATACCAGCATGGCCGGCTTTCCGCTCTGCCCCGACTGCGCGGCGGAATATCACGATCCGGGCAACCGCCGCTTTCACGCCCAGCCCGTCGCCTGCCCGGTTTGCGGCCCCCAGGTTTGGTATGAAGAAAACGAACTGCGCCTTTATGAGGGCGCCCAGGCGCTCCAGGCAGCGCGGTCAGCGCTCCGGGAAGGAAAAATCCTCGCCGTAAAAGGGCTGGGCGGCTTTCACCTGGCGTGCGACGCTCACAACGCGCTGGCTGTTCAAACCCTACGCGAAAGGAAACACCGCACCGGCAAACCTTTCGCCCTGATGGCATTCTCGCCGGAAATTGTCAGACGCTACGCGCGGCTTTCCCCTGAGGAGCTGAGGCTGCTCAGTTCTCCGCAGGCGCCAATCGTTTTAGCCGAAACCACGGACGCTGGTAAAAAACTGGCAAAAATCACGGCGCCAGACCAGACCCGGCTGGGTTTTATGCTGGCATACACGCCCCTGCACTTGCTGCTGCTGGAGCCCGAAGCGGGTTTCCCGGACGCGCTCGTGATGACCAGCGGAAACCTGAGCGAAGAACCGCTGGCTTACCGGGACGATGAAGCCCGCCAAAGGCTTTCGTCTCTGGCCGACGCGTTTTTGATGCATAACCGGCCGATTTATATGCGCGTGGATGATTCCGTGGTAACCGTTCTTCGGGAACAGCCCTACCTGATCCGCCGCGCGCGCGGCTACGCGCCGGGTCAGCTGCGTATTCCGAAAACCGCGCTGCCTATATTGGGCACAGGCACCCAACTGAAAAACACCTTCTGCCTGGCAAGAGACCGCTACGCTTTCGTCAGCCACTTTATTGGCGACCTTGAAAACCAGGAAACGCTCGATTCGTTTGAACAAGCCGTCGCGCACTACGAAAAGTTGTTCCGAATTCATCCGCGCGCGCTTGCCTGCGACATGCACCCGGATTACCTGGCCACCCGTTACGCGCGGGCGCGCAGCCAAAGGGAAAGCCTGCCGCTCATCGCCGTCCAACATCATCACGCGCACCTGGCAGCCTGCCTGGCGGAAAACGCCTGGGAAAGCAGCGCGCCAGCTATCGGTCTCATCTTCGACGGCACCGGCTACGGCACGGACGGCAGTATTTGGGGCGGTGAGGTTCTGGTCGGCGGATATCAGGGCTTCGAACGGCGCTTTCACCTGCTGCCTGTGCCTTTGCCGGGCGGGGATTTGGCAGTGCGCAAGCCCGCCCGCACAGCGCTCAGCTGGCTGGCCGCGGCAGATATTCCCGCGGAGGAATACCAGCTCCCGCCATTTCAGGCGCTCAGCAAACAGGAGCGCGATGCCGTCACGGCGCAGCTCCAGAGCCGTATCAACGCGCCCGAAACAAGCAGCATGGGCAGGCTTTTCGACGCGGCGGCCTCGATATTGGGGCTTTGCCACGAAATCAGCTATGAAGCCCAGGCCGCGATTGCCCTGGAAAGCGCCGCCGACCCGGACGAAAAAGGCGCCTATGCCATCCTCTTGCGGGACAACATCCTGGACCCCAGGGACATGCTGCGTGAGTTGACCGCCGACTTGCGCCGTGGGGTAAGCGTTCCGCGGGTTGCCGCCCGTTTCCACAACAGCATCATCCAGCTTTCCGTTCAAGTTTGCCGGTCCATTCGCGAGGAAAGCGGGCTGCGCCACGTGGCAATTTCTGGCGGAGTGTGGCAGAATATGAGATTAATGCGCGCGATATTACCCGCGTTGGAAGCGGAAAATTTCATCCCGCTGTATCACCGTGCTTTACCGACCAACGACGCCTGTGTTTCGCTCGGGCAGGTCATGGTTGCCTTGCAGGCGCTGCCTGAAAATTAACTGAGGAATACGTTTATGTGCTTGGGAATACCAGGAAAAATTATCCGTTTATATGATTTGGACGGAACCGCGATGGCGAACGTCGATTTTGGCGGCGTCCAACAGGAGGTTTGCGTGGCGGCTGTGCCCGGGGTGCAATTAGGGCAGTATGTCATCGTGCATGCCGGTTTCGCGCTGAACATGCTTTCAGAAGAAGAAGCCCAGGAAACAATGCGCCTGCTTAAGGAAATCGCCGAATTCAATCAGGCTGAAGAAAAAGGTGAAAGCGCGATATGAGCCTTTCGAGCTCCGAATTATTTCGCAGCGCGGAGCTGACCCGGCTGCTGGCCGGGGAAATCCGCCAGGCAGTCACCCGCCCATGGAACATCATGGAAATCTGCGGCGGGCAGACCCACGCGATTTTGCAATACGGACTGGACCAGCTCTTGCCGCCAGAAATCACCTTGATTCACGGGCCAGGCTGCCCGGTCTGCGTCACCTCTCTGGAAGCGATTGAAAACGCGCTCCAGATTGCCCGCCTGCCTGAAGTCATTTTCACCTCATTTGGAGATATGCTGCGCGTTCCCGGCGCGAAAGCCAACCTCTTCAGCGCCCGGGCCGAAGGCGCGGATGTGCGCGTGGTTTATTCCCCGTTGGACGCGGTGAAGCTGGCGAGGGAAAACCCGCAAAAACAAGTGGTTTTTTTCGCGATTGGCTTTGAGACCACTGTGCCGTCCATCGCGGCGAGTGTGCTGCACGCTGAACGCAACCAAATCACCAATTTCAGCATCCTGCCCGCAAACGTGCTCGTCCCGCCCGCCATGCACGCCATCCTGCAAAGCCCGGACAATCGTGTGAACGCTTTCCTGGCAGCCGGGCACGTCTGCGCGGTGATGGGGTATTGGGAATACGAAGCGATTGCGGCGCGTTACCGCGCGCCCATCGTTGTGACGGGCTTTGAACCGGTGGACTTGCTGCGCGGCATCCTGATGACCGTGCGGCAGTTGGAAAGCGGACGCTTTGTGGTGGAAAACGCCTATGGTCGGGCGGTTACCCGCGAAGGCAACCTCGCCGCTCAGGAAATGATAAAACAGGTTTTCGAGCCGGTCGACCGGCAGTGGCGCGGCATCGGCATCATTCCTCTTTCCGGTTTGGGACTGCGCCCCCGCTATGCCGATTTCAACGCGCTCCAGCGGTTTCCGCTAACCCGGCAATCCCCGATGGAATCGCCGCTGTGCATTGCCGGGCAGGTTTTACGCGGAAACGCGACCCCACACGATTGCCCTGCCTTCGGGCGTGAATGCACGCCTGCCTCGCCGCTGGGCGCGCCGATGGTCTCTTCGGAAGGCGCTTGCGCGGCATACTACCGCTACCAGCGGGTGAAAGCATGACAGAGCACACCTACCCGAACCTGCAAGGCCCGGTTTGCCCTCTCCCGCTCCAACCCGGCCCCCAGATTGTCATCGGGCATGGCAGCGGCGGCGGGATGACGCATGACCTGATTGTGAATGTCTTTCAGAAATATCTGGGCAACGCGATTCTTAACGCCGGCAACGACAGCGCGCGTCTGAACGGCGGGCTGGCCGCTCCGCCTGGTTTTCAACTGGTCATCTCGACAGACGCGCATGTGGTCTTTCCGCTGTTCTTTCCGGGCGGTGATATTGGCAGGCTTTCCGTCTGCGGCACCGTGAACGACGTCGCCATGCTCGGCGCGGAACCCAGGTACCTGACCGCCAGCTTCATCCTGGAGGAAGGCTTTTCAATCGGGGAACTGGAGAGCGTTCTGGCTTCCATGCGCGAAGCTTGCGCCGAGGCGGGCGTGAGTATCATCGCCGCGGATACCAAGGTGACCGAAAAGGGGAAGTCGGATAAGCTGTTCATCAGCACCACCGGCATCGGTTGGGCGCCAAACGACCGCGCGGTCAGCGGCGACCAGGCCCAACCGGGCGACGCTGTGCTCATCTCCGGGCCTCTGGGCAATCACGGTATCGCGGTACTGCAGGCGCGCGGCAACCTTGGCTTTCAGTCGGACGTCCGGTCGGATACTGCCCCGCTTAACCACCTGACGCAGGGGCTTTGCGCGGCTTTTCCGGACGTGCACGTGCTGCGCGACCCAACCCGCGGTGGGTTGGCAACCACCCTGGTCGAAATTGCCGCGCAGTCTGGCGTAACCATCCAGCTGGATGAAAAAGAGATTCCCATCGACACGCCAGTGCGTTCAGCTTGCGATTTGCTCGGGCTGGACCCGCTCTACCTGGCGAACGAGGGAAAAGTCATCGTTATTTTGCCGGAAGAAACAGCGGAAGCCGCGCTCCAATATATGCGCGGGCAAAAATACGGCGAGGGAGCGCGGCGCATCGGCACAGTCGTTTCCCGTTCCAGCGGGCAGCTGCTGCTGCGCACAGCGCTTGGCACAACCCGCGTATTGGATATGCTCGCCGGCGAAATGCTGCCGAGAATTTGCTGAGATATCGTTGTCGGTTATTTTGATTTATTCTGAGCATTTGCCGCGTATATTTATACGCGCGGCGCGGAAAACCAGCCCGAATATTCGGCTGGCTCTCAAAGCGGCTGTTTGCCAGGGCGTAAGCTCATTTCTTGACAAACAGACTGCGATTTGTATACTTGACTCGTTAACCTCATACCAAAGGCGGATGAAATGAAAATTGATTTTCAGGAAACTACCAACGATTTGCTCAAGCGCATAGATATCCACAGCCAATTTGGCGCGCGGGATATTGACAGCTGGATGCTGAACGTTTTACAACTCCAAAAAGGCATAAAAATCCTGGACGTCGGCTGCGGCGCGGGCAAACAGTGCTTCTCCTTCTACCAACACCTGGATGGGCAGGTGGAAATTACCGGCACGGACGTTTCAGAATCACTCCTCGCGCAAGCCGCGCAAGAAAACGAAAAACGCGGCGCGGATGTGAAGTTCCAGCTGCTGGATTTCAACCAGCCTTTTGCCCTTCCCAGCGACACCTTTGACCTGATTTCCGCATGCTTTGCGATTTACTACGCGCAAGATATCCCCTTCACCCTTGCCGAAATGCACCAGGTTCTTAAACCCGGCGGCCGTCTCTTCACAACCGGCCCAATGCCGACCAACAAAGCGGTCTTTTACGATATCATCAAAGAAGCCACCGGAAAGCCCATCCCTCCCATGCCCGGCAGCTCACGCTACGCCTCCGAAATTTACGGCACGATGGAAAAGCTCTTCTCCAAAGTGGAACAGCACATCTTTGAAAATCCGCTGACCTTTACGGACGCGGAGCCCTTCATGGTTTACACCCGGGCGTCTATGTCGGAAGACCGCCGGCTTTGGAATTCGCTCTTCGTCACCCACGATGACTTTGAAATCGTCATGGACCAGATTGAAAAAGTCGCCAAAGCGCGCATCGCGAAGGACGGCAGCCTGGTGATGACCAAAGTCGTCGGCGGATTCATAGCCACGAAATGAGCGCCCGATGAGCAACATGACCTTTTTTGGTAAATCCGTCCTGTTTATGGGCGCTCACCCTGATGACATTGAGTTGGGCTGCGGCGCGCTCCTGGCGGATATCGTCGGACGAACTGAGCTCTATTGCATGACTTTTTCGGATAACAAGAAAAACCCGGACCTGCAGCATCTGCTGGACGAGCATTACGTCAGCATGCGCACGCTCGGGCTGCGCGACGACCAAATTGAGGTAGGCAGCTTTGAAACCCGCCGCTTTCCGGACTTCCGGCAGGAAATCCTCGAAAAAATGCTTCAACTTAAGCGCAAACTAAAACCCCAGATTGTCTTCGTGCACACCGCTCAGGATATCCATCAGGACCATGTCACCCTGACGCAAGAAGCCCTGCGCGCGTTCAGGGGCACCACGGTCCTCGGGTACGACGTCCTGCGCAGCAGTTATGGTTTCTTCCCGCATTTTTTGGTGGAAGTTACAGAAGCGGGCGTCAATAAGAAAATTGAGGCGCTCTCCAAATACACCACCTATGCGGAACGCTATTACTTCTCCGAAGACGTGCTCCGCTCTACTGCCATCCGGCACGGCGCGCTGGCGGAGCGCCCTTACGCGGAAGGTTTTGATATTATCCGGATTGTCGGGGAGTTCGAAGCCCCGGCGTAGTTTGTAGGATTAAAGCAGATTAATATCTGGTATCCCGGAGGTTCTGGATTTCGGTTGAATCGGACGAACATTAGCTGAATCAAACGGGAACCAAAGAATCTGGTCCGGCACCATCCAGCCGTCGGTCAGATATATATTCGTGCGGAACTGGACAGCCACGTTTTTATCATCCACCTGCACAACAGTTCCCCGAAGCCAGCCTCTAACGCGCTGGCCATTTTTTTCGTGGTCGCAATTGACTTCAACTTTATCGCCTACTTCATAGGTAATTTCAGGTTCTGGAGAACGCATAAACTTACCGGTCGTCATAGTTCCTCCAATTTTCATCTTTTCACGGCGTAACTGCCAATGTGAACCTGGCATTTAACACTTTTTTCAACTCCGCCCGCAGGCTCTCAACTGGCACCTGTTCAATGACCTCTCCAAAGAAGCCTTCCATGACCAGCTGTTCCGCCTCAGCGCGGGGAATCCCGCGGGTTTGCAGATAAAACAGTTCATCCTCATCCAGCCTGCCAATGGTCGCGCCGTGCGAACAGCGTACGTCGTCCGCCAGGATTTCCAGGCCCGGGAGAGCGTTCATTTCGGCAGTTTCGCTAAGCATCAGGTTGCGGTTGGTCTGATAGCCATCGGTCTGCATTGCCTCAGGCGCCACATAAATCATCCCTTCCCAAATGGTTCGCGCGCTGCCAGCTGCCGCGCCTTTATAGAGCAGGTCGCTGGTGGTATGCGCCGCCAGATGGTCTTGCTGGGTATCCAAATCAAAAACCTGCTGCCCGCTGGCAAAGAACAGCCCGTGCATTTTTGTTTCCGCACCGGCCCCCCTCAAAGAAGCCTCGATAAAATTCTTGCTCAGGCTCGCGCCCAAGGCTCCATACACCCAGTGCAAGCGCGCGTTGCTCTCCAACGCCGCGCGTTCGTGGGTGATGTTCCACACGTCGGGGGTAAATTGCTGCAGTTCTACCAGGGTAAGCTCAGCGCCGGCTTCCAGCTTCACCTCAAGCACGCCCAGGTGCAGGCGGTTCTTTGCGGAGCCCTTTGCCGATGATGACCTGTAATCCAAAACCAGCACAGCTGAAGCGCCGGCTTCGAGGTGGATTAAGCTGTGCGAAAATGCGGCGCTGCCGGACGTTCCCGCGTCCAGGCGCGCGTAGAGCGGCTGTTCCGCGCGCAAAGACCGCGGCACCCGCAGCACGAGCCCATATTCTGCCAGCCCGAGAGCAGCCGCCGCGAATTTGCCGTCTGTGGGCGGAACAATTTTCCCGGAGTATTGGGCAAAGAAATCAGGATGTTTTTTCTCCGCTTCGTTGTAATCGCAAAGCACCAGGCCAGATTGTGCCAACTTTGGGTCCAGCGCCAGATGACTGCCAGACGGGCTGCTGTATAAGCAGCCGGCATAAACGGCGGCCTTTTTGGCTGGGATTTTGTCGCCATCCTCATCCGTGCGCCGCTCCGCCGTAAACAGGTTCAGCGGTGTTTGAAGAAGCGCGTCCAGGCTAATCCGCCGCCAGGCTTCGTCTTTTTTATCCGGGAAAGGCAGGTTCTGGGCCTGCTGCCAGGCATTTGTCCGAAATTCATGCGCTTTCGGGGAAGACTGCAAGGCAAGCCTTTCGATAAGTTCGGAAGGCAGTTCCGGAGTGTTGTGGTTGAGTAAAGCGCGCAAATTGTTTCGCATCTTCCGCCTACCCCACCGAGCCAGTCATCTGCAGTTGAATCAGTTTGTTCATTTCCACCGCGTATTCCATCGGCAGTTCTTTCACCAGCGGCTCGATAAAGCCCGAAACAACCATGGTCGTCGCTTCCTCATCCGAGAGCCCGCGGCTGTTCAGATAAAAAAGCTGTTCTTCGCCAATTTTGCTAACGGTGGCTTCATGCCCAATTTGCACATCCCTGGCTTTAATATCCATCGTCGGGTAGGTGTCGGAGCGCGAGTTATGGTCCAGCAGTAACGCGTCGCAGACCACATTCGAACGCGATTTCTCTGCCGCGGAAGCGACCCTTACCAAACCGCGGTAAGACGAGCGTCCGTTCCCTCTGGAAATGGATTTGGAGGTGATTTTGCTGCTGGTGTTGGGCGCGAAGTGTATCATTTTCGCCCCGGCATCCTGATGCTGACCCGGGCCGGCAAAAGCTACCGAAAGAACCTCTCCATGCGCGCCGGGACCTTTCAGGAAACAAGCCGGGTATTTCATGGTCACCTTAGAGCCCAAATTCGCGTCAACCCATTCCATCGTGCCGTCCGCTTCCACCGACGCGCGCTGCGTCACCAGATTGTAGACGTTTGTGGACCAGTTTTGAATGGTGGTATAGCGCACGCGCGCGCCTTTTTTTACGATGATTTCAATCACGCCGCTGTGAAAAGATTCGGTCAGATAAAGCGGCGCGGTGCAGCCTTCCACGTAATGCACCTGCGCACCCTCATCAGCGATGATGAGCGAGCGTTCAAACTGCCCGATATTCGCCATGTTCAAACGGAAGTATGCCTGCAATGGCAAATCAACGCGCACCCCTTTGGGCACATACACAAAAGACCCCCCAGACCAGACGGCGCTATTCAGTGCGGCGAAAGTATTGTCGGCGTAAGGCACCACACTGGCAAAATGCTCCCTGAAAAGGTCAGGATATTGTTTGAGCCCGTTTTCAATGCTCAGGAAAATAACACCTTGCTTTTCCAGATTTTCCTGGATGTTGTGATAGACCATTTCCGAATCGTACTGCGCGCCGACGCCTGCCAGATACTTTTGTTCCGCTTCCGGCAGACCGAGGCGGTCAAAAGTCTTCTTAATATTTTCAGGCACGTCATCCCAGGATTTCTGGTCAATTTGTTTCGGGCGGGCGTAGTAAATGATTTCATTCAGGTTCAGCCCGCTCAAATCCGCGCCCCAGGTGGGGATTGGGCGTTTGCGGTAGTGCTGATAAGCTTTCAAGCGAAAATCCAGCATCCATTCGGGTTCTTCTTTATAGGCAGAAATCTGCCGCACGACATTCTCATCCAGACCCTTTTGGCTGGAAAACTCAGAATCGTCTGGATAACTGAATCCATATTTATCGACGCTGCCAATGGAATTGAGAAAATCCTGATGATTATCTGCCATACCGAATTCCGCGCTTATTCCTGGGCGCTGTCGGAAAAAACGCCGTACTTTTCCCGGATCCAATCATAGCCCTGTTCTTCAAGGCGCAGCGCCAGCCCAGCCTTACCGGATTCGACAATCCGCCCTCCGTACATAATATGGACAAAGTCCGGATTGATATAATTCAGCATGCGCTGATAATGCGTGATGACCAACACCCCAATGTGCCCCTGCGCCAGGGTGTTCACACCCTCAGAAACAATGCGCAGCGCGTCAATATCCAAACCAGAGTCGGTTTCGTCCAGAATCGCGAAGCGGGGTTCCAACATAGCCATCTGCAAAATTTCGGCGCGTTTTTTCTCGCCCCCGGAAAAGCCTTCGTTCAGGTAGCGCCCCGCGAATTGGTAATCCATTTTGAGCAAGTCCATCTTGGATTTGAGCAGCTGACGAAATTTAACCACTGAGATACCCTTGTCTTCAGGGTTCAGCGCCTTGTTTCGGGCGTTCACCGCTACGCGCAAAAAATTCGCGAGAGACACGCCAGGAATGGAAACCGGATATTGGAAGGCGAGGAAGATCCCCTTATGTGCCCGCTCGTCAGACGAAAGCCCGAGGATGCTTTCTCCGTTAACCAACACATCCCCGCCAGAAATCTCATAGCGCGGGTGCCCCATAATCGCGTAAGCCAGCGTGGATTTACCTGTTCCATTTGGGCCCATCAAAGCATGAATTTCGCCCTGTCGGATAATCAGACTGAAATCCCGGATGATTTCCTTATCGTTTACGCGAACATACAGGTTTTTGATTTCCAGCTCTGCCATTATGCCTTCCATATTAAACAAACTTGCAATTTCTGCGCGATTATATCACCTCCAACCTGAAAAGTCAATTTATATATAATTACTTAAGTTTATTAACATTATTCAGTGCTCTTCCGTTTTAGGTTATTTTATGTATAATATGCAAGTTCATGGGGTTTCCCCTGTGATTTTAATGACCGCGACCTCAGCCGATTTGGCTTGCGCGGAATAACAGCCAGATGAGGAGAATATTATGGCAGAAGAAAAGAAGAACATTTTCAAGAAAATTGGTGATGCTTTGAGCAACCGCGACGAAAAAGAAGCAGCTGCCAAAGCCGCCGCCGAAGCAGCCGCCAAAGCTGCTGCCGAAGCCGCTGCTGAAGCAAAAGCCAAAGCGGAAGCGGAAGCCAAAGCCGAAGCCGAAGCCAAGAAGCAAGACCTGCTCGAAGCGCAGGCACGCTACGCCCGCGAAGCTGAAGCTCGCAAAGCCGAACAGGAAGCACGCAAAGCCGCTGAAGAAGAAGCCAAGAAAAAAGCGATCATCGCGACCCACGTTGTTAAATCCGGCGAAACCCTCAGCCACATCGCCCTGCAGTATTACAAACATGCCACACCCCCTTATTACAAACTGATTTACGAATTCAATAAGGATGTCATTGGCGACAATATCAACATCATCATCCCCGGGCAGGAACTGCGCATCCCCGTTCTTCCTGAAGAACTTAAGTAGGAAGCACGCGAATATGGCACAGGCGCTAACACTCCCCTCAATTTTGAAGGCGGTCAGTAAAACGCTCAGCGAAAATGAGGCAGCCCTCAACGAAGCAGACACCTACAATCACAACCACGGCACGAACATTGCGGCAGCCTTTACGTCAGCCTCCAAAGCGGTTGCCAGGAAGAAAGACCTTCCGGTTGCCGAACAACTTGCCTTTGCCAGCGAGGTGATGCAGGGCTCCAGCAGCGGTTCTGCGAAAATTTACGCGCAAGGGCTCGCCACCGCCGCCCAGCAATTTCAGGGCAAGCAGCTGAATGAAAACACAATTGGTTTGCTGATTAACTCCATGATGGGGATGCAAGAGCCCGCTCAAGCAAGCAGCGGCGCTGCGAACGCGAATTTACTCGGCAGCCTGCTCGGCGGCCTCACCGGCGCACAAAGCCAACCGTCCCAACCCTCGGGGGGGGATCTACTCGGCAGCCTGCTTGGCAGCCTCACCGGCGCGCAAAGCCAACCCTCCCAGCCCTCGGGCGGGGATTTACTCGGCAGCCTGCTTGGCAGCCTCACCGCCGCGCAAAGCCAACCCTCCCAACCTTCGGGCGGGGATTTGCTTGGCAGCCTGCTTGGCGGTCAATCCAGCTCTGGCAGCGGCCTTGATGTCACTGACCTGCTCTCTGCTGGTTTGGCTTATTATGCCGCGACGCAGCAAGGCTCGTCCCCGTTGGAAGCGATAATGCAAGCGCTCAGCTCTTCCAGCCCGTTGGGGAAACGCGAGGACCAAAAGCAATCCGGCGCGATGGTGATTAACACCATCCTGAACATGCTGAAGAAAAGCAAGAAGTAAGCCGGACTTTGCCCAAACTGATTAAAAAACCGCCTGAACGGGCGGTTTTTTGAATTTGCTTGGCTTCCAACTCTCTGAAGAGAGGGTTATGCCGGGGATATTTAGTAGTGGATAGCCCGCGGCAGGTCCTTAGCCTGTTCAATCCAATCCTTAATTGCATTTAATGTTGGAACCCGGCGAACCAATTTCTTTTCCGCGTTCACTTCAAGGATTTTTGCCAGCAAATTTTCGGGGTTGCGCTGGGCAAGTTCCACCACCGTATCCACACCCGATGCTTCCAACAGGTCGGAGTATTCCTCTGCCACGCCCTTGATGCGGAACAAATCGGCTCGGTTGACCCATTCAAGAATCAGCCTCTTGTCAATGCCAGCTTTTTCAGCGATGTTCTCACGACCGGCAGGGGTCGCACCGAGTTTAAGCAGGCTTTCCACACTCTTGACGCCGGCATTCTTCAGCTTTTCCGAATAGACTGGTCCGATACCTTCAATATCCAGTAACTTAGCCATGAATCATCTCCTTTAATTAAGTTATCAGTTTTGCAGATTATAACACAGTTGAATTAAAGTATAGTAGAATCTTGATAAATTAGTATAAATAATATTAAGTATTTAATGCGTATTTGGGATTAATTGCTGCCAATAATAAAGGAGTGGGACGCATCGATGAGAAGCACACGTGATAAGATACTCGCTATCCTGCAAACAAAACGGAAAGCAACGATAAACGATCTCGCGAAGGAAGTCGGGATTAACGGCATATCTGTACGCCATCATATGATTAACCTCCAGGAAGAAGGCTTGATTTATGCCGAAGAAGAACGCCATGGGGTTGGGCGGCCGCGCTTCGTATATAGGCTCACCGAGCAGGGTTTGGAAAAATTTCCAAGCAATTACCAAAAATTCACCAGACACCTACTGGAAGAGCTCAAGAAAACTTTGACCAGCGAACAGCTGAGCACTTTGTTTGTCAATGTCGGGAAAAGTCAGGCTCAGCAGTCTTTGCAGATAGAACACAACCTCCCGATTGAAGATAAATTGGAGCAGATAGCGGATCAGCTCTCCGCTGACGGGTATCGCATCACCTGGAAGAGGGACGGCGATACGATTCTCCTCTATTCAGAAAACTGCCCCTATCACAACCTGGGCATGGTACACCCTGAAATTTGCAAAGTGGATGAAACCATGTTTAGCAATGCCCTGAAATGCGATGTAATCCACGCGCAGTGCATCTCGCTGGGAGACCCGCGCTGTGTCTACAAATTGGATTTGAAATGACCGATGATAGCTCAAACAACACCCCGCAATGGGATATTGACCGGACGCATCCCCAATTCCACAAAGCTCTCATTGCCAACCTGGCGTCCATTACAGACCCGGAACTGGGTTATACCATCCTGGAGCTTGGGCTTACTCGCAACATCAGCATAGAAAATGACACCGCCCGCGTCGTCATGATTCTCACAACCCCCTTTTGCCCATATGGACCAAGTATGCTCGAGTCTGCCCGGGCACAGGTAGAACAGGTTTTGGGAATGCCCACTGAGATTGAATATGGCCAGGAAGCCTGGGTGCCCGCGATGATGGATAAAGACCTGCTGGATGAGGATTGGGGTTTGCTGCCATAAACATCCGAAGGCAGCCGCCTGAGACGTAAATTGAACTTTCAAATCACAAAGATACTGTATAATTCATTCAACCGCAGGCTGGGACTGCCAGTGAGAATATCTGGACCCGTGCCAAGAAAAACAATTAAGGAGAAACATGGATAAATACGAATGCATCGCTTGTGGGTACATCTATGACCCCGAAATTGGCGATCCCGAACATGGTATCGCCCCCGGAACCGCCTTTGAGGACCTGCCGGATGATTGGGTCTGCCCGGATTGCGGCGTCAGCAAAGACCAATTCGAAAAACTTGGATAACTAAATCCACTTCACTTAAAAAGCCTTATTTCATAGAATAAGGCTTTTTTTGTTTTCCGGAGATTGACAGATTTGGGGGTATAATCAAACCACTATATTCGTTAGAAATGGAGGAAAACTATGGCAAGTGTAACGTACGATCATGTCTGGAAAAAATATGGTGATGTTGTAGCTGTGCAAGATCTCAATCTTGCAATCGAGGATAAAGAATTCCTCGTTCTTGTTGGTCCATCCGGCTGTGGTAAGACAACCGCATTGCGCTGTCTGGCTGGCTTGGAAGAAATCACTCAGGGTCAAGTAAAAATCGGGGATCAGGTCGTCAATGACGTCGCCCCGAAAGACCGTGATATTGCCATGGTTTTCCAAAGCTATGCGCTCTATCCGCACATGTCAGTGTACGACAATATGGCATTCGGTCTCAAGCTGCGTAAGATGCCCAAAGACGAAATTGATCGACGGGTGAAGGAATCCGCCAAAATCCTCGGCATTGAAGGTTTTCTCAAGCGCAAACCGAAGGAGCTTTCCGGCGGTCAGCGTCAGCGCGTGGCTGTCGGCCGCGCTATTGTGCGCGAACCAAAAGTCTTCCTGTTCGATGAGCCGCTCTCCAACCTTGACGCCAAACTGCGCGTCCAAACCCGCGCGGAGTTGAGCAAGCTGCACAAGAACCTGCAGACCACCTTCATCTATGTGACTCACGACCAAACCGAAGCGATGACCATGGCTAACCGCATCGCGGTGATGAGCAAAGCCAAACTCCAACAGCTGGACACCCCCCAGAACCTGTACGACCACCCCGCGAACCTGTTTGTAGCCGGCTTTATCGGTTCCCCTGCGATGAACTTCTTTAAGGGCAAACTCACCCAATCCGATGGTCATTATTTCGCCGATTTGGGTTCATTCAGCGTCAAGCTGCCGGATGAAGACAAGCAGCGCTACAGCCATGTTCTCGATAAAGATATCATTTTCGGCATCCGTCCCGAAGATATCCATAACCCACTTTACGCGCCTCCCGGCATCATCGCCGAGCCAGTCAATGTCAAAGTGGACGTCACCGAACTGATGGGCAATGAAATCTTCCTGTACCTCGTCAACGGTGAGCACAACTTCATCGCCCGTGTCGACCCGCGCACTACCACGCGCTTTGGCGACGAGATGCAGGTATTCTTTAATATGGACAACTACCACATCTTTGACCCGAATATCGACGCGGAGAACCCTCCGGTCATCTAAAGCCGGATACACTACCACAAAGCAAAACGGGTTGTCTAAAGAGACAACCCGTCTTTGTAACTCCTCGTCCCTTCAGCAAAGGGTATAAAAAGAGGTTAAGTCCTTCAGCTTGTCAGCAGACCAATAGAAAACATAATGCCAGGTTTCAACAGAGCAACAGGTTCCCAGGGAGCTTTGGGTTTGTCTCAGGCTTGCTTCCCTTTCGCGCCCTTTGTGACCCAAAGCAGAAGCCCGGCTGCCAGCAGCACAACCAAGCCAACCAGCAAAAACGCGTCCCGCCAGAAAACCAGCGGGAACAGCCGGATTAGCGTGTCGTTCTGGTAAAAGAGCCAGCTGCCTTCCGCAAAGAATAACCTGTGAAAACGGTCAAAAAGCGAGTTAAAACTGAGCAAGGTCAGCGCCACAATCAACGCAATTAGTCCGATGGATAACCACGCGCCAGAGCGCAGGGATTTGCCCAGGGCGCGCCATCTGCCCATCACCATAAACCAGATGCATAGCGCGAAAGCCGCACCCAACAAACCGTACCAAACGTTCAGGGCGGTTTTAACGACGGCTTTCACATCCGCCATATGCGCGAGTTCTTCCGCCCGGTAGAGCGCCTTGCCGTCCGGCAAGCGCAGGTCCGCCAGATAATTGATTTCCGCGTCGTTCGTCAGGTAATTCACGGCATATCCGGACCAATGCTTGCGTTCCGCGGTCGTGAAGCCGAAGGAATCCTCCGGGAAGCCGGGGCGTTGATACTCCAGCGCCGGGAATTGCGGGGTCATTATCAGCCGCACAGCTCCGAGCAGGAGGATGAACGGAAGCATAAGAGCCAGCAACACCCCGAGTGTCTTATCCAGTGATGATTTCATAGTCTACTCCTTATCTCCTTCCAACAGGAAGTTGATTACCAAACGGTTTGTCATCAATTCAATTGGCGCTTTGTCATCGGTGAAGATTGTATCGCCGAAACGTGTTTCCGCTTTGCCGTCCAGGGTAATTTTCATGATTTGCGCGAGCGCCGGGCTGCCCCCGGGAGTGTTGAGCCGGTTCAGGTTTCGCTCAAAAGCACCCCAGGACGCCAGGGGGTTCCTGGCGGCAAACAGGATGGTGTTGTATGAGTCCGGCAGATCCGAGATAAAAACAGCCGGAAAAGACTGCGCGACCGTCGCGCTGAGAGCATCGACCAGCGAGCGGTCTTTCGTGCTCCTGCCGATGTTGATGACCATCACACCATTAGGAGAAAGTTTATCGTACACAAGCGCGAAAAATTCCCGCGTGACCATGTGCGCAGGGATGTAAGGCGGGCGATAGGCGTCCACGCTGATGATGTCGTATTCGCCGGCGGAGCGCGCCAACCCCCAACGGGCGTCTTCCGTAAAAACGTTCAGCATCGGCAGGTCCATCCCAAACCACTGCCGCCCGACCTCCACAATTTTTGGGTCTATCTCAAAACCATCCACGCGCGCCCGCGGATAAACCACGCTCGCCTGACGCGCGCTCGTACCGGCAGCCAGACCCAAAAGCGCGACACGTTCCACGTCTGTGGGGGCGGCTGATGGGTTGAAGAACGGCGCCGTCAGCACCTGGTCCCACGGCCCGGAGAAAAAGTACTCGGTCGGGTGATAGATGGAATGCACGCCCTGCCCCTCGTTCAGGCGTAAAAAGCGGAAGCCGCCCTCTTCCAGCACCTGAATGTAGTTGTAGGCGGATTCCGTCTCGTAGACCAAACCGGGCGTGCGTTTGTCGCTCCCGCGTAATCCAAAGATGGACAGTGCCGCGAGCAAGCTTCCCAGGAACAGGAAGAACAGGGCCAGCCGCCGCGCACCGATAGAAACCAAACCCAGAACAGCAGCCAACAGCAAGCTCAGGCTCGCGAGGAGAAAGCTGCGGTAGGTGCCGATCCATGGGATAAGTACCAGCACCGTCAGAAAGGTTCCCAGGAAAGAGCCCAGCGTGGAAATCGCGGAGAGCTTGCCGGAGATTCTGCCGGTCTTTTCCGTGCTCGGGATGAGCAGCTTGAGCGCGAAAGGCGTTACCATCCCAAGCAGAATGACCGGGATGGAAAATAGCAGAATGACCGCTGTGAAAGCGCCGGCCAACACTCCCAGGTTGAGCGCGTCAAAGGCTTCGGCGGCGGCACGCAGCACCGGGCGCGAGAGCAGCGGCACCAACCCCGCCCCCAGCGCCGCCCATGCCAACACGCTGTAGTAAATGCGCGGCGAGGGCTTTTTATCGGCAAGACGTCCGCCCAGCCAGCTGCCAAGCGTGAGGTAGACCAACACCAGACCGATAACCACCGCCCAAACGATGTTGCTGGTGCCAAACACGTTGCCCAGCAGCCGCGACGCGCCGAACTCCACTGCCATGGTCACCGCGCCAGCCAGGAAGACAGTCGCGCTCAGATAGGCAGTTCGGTTTTTGTTTGCAGCGGCGGGGTTGGGGGATACCGATTCAGACATGTTCCAATTATAGCGGGGTTTGGGGGCGGGGGGTCGGGCGGATATCAGGATATTAAGGGAATACCTGATGAAGGTTCGTGATTAAAGGTGGAAAACTTACGCTTCAATCCGCTTGTTACTTTGAGTGCAGCCAAAGACTCAGGCGCACTCAGGTCTATCCGTGTTTTCTGAGCTCTCAGGAACTCGGCAAAAAAAGAGGCTGACCATTCCGGTCAACCTCTCAGGCTGGGGGCAAAGGAGTCGAACCTCTACATACAGATTCAGAGTCTGCTGTCCTGCCATTAGACGAGCCCCCACTAAGGAAAACTTATTTTACCAGCATTTGCCCGACCTTACAAGGGTAAAACCTGCCTTAACCCGGCTTTTTCTCCGAGCGCATCCTCACGCTTTGCACCAAACCAATACCCATCAGCAACGTCACCAGCGAACTGCCGCCGTAACTGATAAACGGCAGGGTCAGCCCGGTGACGGGCAGCAACCGCAAATTCACGCCCACGTTCACCAGCGTCTGGAAAGCCATCAACACCCCATAGCCGTACGCGATAAGCGCTCCATACGCGTCCGGCGCTTTAGACGCGATGCGAAAACAGCGGTAAACCACAAATAAAAGCAAGAGCAGCACCACCACCGTCCCCACAAAACCAAATTCGTGTGCCAGCACCGAGAAAATAAAATCATTATGACGGATTTTGAGAAAGCGCAGCTGCACCTGCGGGCCTTGCCCGTAGCCCTGCCCAAACCAACCGCCAGAGCCAATGCTGATTAGCGCCTGGTCCACGTTATAGGTATCCCCATAACGCGCGTTTTCATCAGGCCTGATAAAGGTCGTGATGCGCGCTTTCTGGTAATCCGCCAGGAACGGAAAATCCAGCGCGACGAACACCGCCAGCAGCACAATCGCCACTCCGGCAAAAATCAGGATGTTTTTCGTCTTCCAACCGCTGATCCATAGCATGGCGAACCAGATTACCATAATCACGATGGATGTGCTCAAATTTGGCTGCAGGATAATCCAGATGACAATTCCCCCGGTCAGCAGCAGGCTTTGGCCGACAGACTTCCAGTCGTTGATGCTGGAGATTTTGCCGGCAAAGAATTGCGCCAGCGCCATGATGATGACTATCTTAGCCAGTTCTGCGGGTTGAATCGCCTCCGTGCCAATTTGCAGCCAGCGTGCCGCGCCAAACCTGGCCGCGCCGGTCACAAAAACCATAATCAAAAATGCCGCGACCACGATGTAAAATGGTCGGGTGAGCACCAGCCATATTTTGTAATCCATGGCGGCAAAGGTAAACAGCGCGACCAGCCCAATAATCAGGAATACGGTCTGACGCTGGGGGTGGTTTGCCAACGTGGGGTTGCCGGCAATCGCCGAGCTGATCAGCGCCACCCCAAAGATGGACAGGAACAACACCGCCGCGAAAAGCGGAAAATCAAAATGATGCCACTGCTCACGGGTTGTAAACATACGTTTTACTTTTTTACCAGTGAAACAACACGGACTGCTCCATCTTGTTTCCTTATTGTTATTCCCTGGCTTTTCCGCAGTTTGCGGGGAATTTCTACTGCCTCTCCGCCAAGAAACACCTTTCCAGCGCCCAATCGCAAAATGTGAATCGCGCAGTCCGGCTCGTTGGCGCAGCCTGCCCGTAAGATGCCGTCCAGGCGCCCCCACACCGCCGCGCTCCCAGAGCAAAGCACTTCCGCGCCTTCCGACAGGTCCGAAAACAGCACCAGATTCCCATCCACAATCAGTTTTTCATCAGTTTCAAGTGGGCGGTCAATCCAAACGGTCCGGCTGCCTGTCTCAGGTTTGGGCGGGGCTGTTTTCTGGCGGTCGTCACCTTCAATTTCGGTAGGCAGCCCAAACGCGCGCGCGGATTCCAGCGTGACGGAAGAATTAGAGAGGACCGCCCGCAGACAGATGCCCTCATCTGCCAGGTCCCGCAGCAGTTTATCCAGATTATCCTCGCTCCATTCAGTTTCGCCCAAATCCAGCGCAATCCGGCCGCCCTTAAAAAAGCGCTCCTGGCTTTGAATGCGGGAAATCAACATGTCGCGCTGCTGTTTCCAGGGCGCGTCTGGCATGAGGACGAGCACCCCGCCCCTGATTCCGCGCACGATTAATTCGGTCCGTTTCGTCATTTGATACCCAAATTAATAGCCCCGATTATCCGCGTCTGCGGCTTTCAAGCCGAAGTAAGACTCAATCACTTTCCGCACGATTGGCGCCGCGAGAGTCGATCCTTCCTTGCCGTTGTACGCGAAGGCGACCACCACAATCTCCGGGTCATCATACGGCGCGTAACCCACAAACCAGGCGTGGGCTGGCCAGCCGCCAATCCCAATCCCACATAAATGGTTTGCCAGCGCGAAGTCATCACAATATTCGGCGGTTCCGGTTTTTCCCGCCACTTTGTTAGTATCACCCTCAAATTCGATGGCGGCCGTGCCTCCAATCTGCGTGACCATTTCCATGCCTTTTTTTGCCAGTTGAATCACCCAGGGTTGGACGGTTTTCAGTTCTCCGGTGGGAATACTGCCGTCATAAACCGCGATTTTCGGGTCTTTCGTGATATCCCAGAGGACGGTCGGCTCAAATTGTTGGGTTATCGTGCCGTCCGCGGCTTCCACCTTGCTGATAAGTGAAAGCTTCATCAGTTTGCCATCGTTCGCGATGGTTGATATGGAATGCACCACTTGCAGCGGCGTTGCCAGAACGTAACCCTGACCCACGGCCGCCAGATAGGTATCCCCCGTTGCCCAGTTTTCGCCTTGGTTGAGGCGTTTCCAAGTCGGATTCGGGACAAGCCCTTTTGCCTCACCCGGCAGTTCAACCCCGGTCAGGGCTCCGTAACCAAGCGCCCGCGCGTATTCCCCCAGTCGCCAGATGCCCAACCCATTGCCTGGGATTTCGGTTCCATAGCCACCAGTCACCTTATACCAATACACATTGCAAGACCAGGCAATCCCATGCAGGTAGTCCACCGGCCCGTGCCCGGCGCGGTCCCAACAATAATAGGTTTGCAGGCTGCCGGGGTCATTTTCATAAAATTTCTGCACCAACGAAATCGTTCCCGGGTCGTCAACCGTGTATTCCGGCGTGACCACACCCTCGTTCAGGATGCCCAGGGCGGAGACCAGCTTAAACACCGAACCGGGAGGCAGCTCGGCAGAAATCGCCTGGTTCACCAGCGGTTTAGCCTGATCCTGGGTGAGTTGGTTGTAGTAATAACCGGGAATAACCTTGGACATGCGGTTGTTCTCATAATTGGGGTATGAGACCATCGCCAGGATCTCGCCTGTTTTCACGCTCAGGGCGACAACTGAGCCGCTGGTACTGAGTGTGTAGCCAAGATAGCGATTCCAGTATTCCAGATTCATTTTTAGCGCGTCCCTCGCGGCAGATTGCAAGCGGGTGTCAATTGTGAGGTAAATGTTTTGCCCCGGCACCGGGTCTATCGGCTCTTCCAGATTGCGCACAATCTCACCGCCAACAGTTACCTCAACCACGCGTTTGCCGTTCGTGCCCCCTAATACGTCTTGCATCGTGCTTTCCACTCCGGCATATCCGACCTTATCCCGGCCGGCTACGAAACCAAGGTTTGTGTAATAATCCACCATAGATTCCGGTACGGGGCCCAAAAATCCAACCACTTCCGCGGTCAGGTTTCCAGTCGGATATACCCGGACAGATTCAATCTCCACGCCAATCCCGGGCCAGTCCATCGCCTTTTCTTTAATCGCCATCGCAATCTCTTTGGACACATCACAACTGAGGCGTGTGGCGCTGAATGGCCAGTTGGTATCAGCGATATAGACGATTTGTTCAATTCCGAGCTTGGTCTCACAAGGGGTAAAGCTGGACGCGGTAGCCGCGTCAACTACCCCCGTGCTAACCGGAATGTTCAGCAGCTTCGAAAGCTCGGAATAAATTCTTCGCAGCTCCCCGTCAGATTCTGGCAGCAGCGCGGGGGTGACGGTGATGTTATAGGCGGGTTCGTTTCGCGCCAACACCACGCCGTTGCGGTCGTATATGATGCCGCGTTGGGTCGGGTCGCTAATCTCCGAAGTCCGGTTGTCTTCTGCCTGGGCGCGATATACCGCGCCGCTCACAATCTGGTAATTGAAAAGCTGAAAAATGTAATAAAAAACGACAATCCCGACCAAAAAGATAACCCCCCGAATACGCGGGCGGTTGATAGTTGGTTTTTCAAATTGCTTTTCGCTCATATCTCAGTTCCGATAGGCGCCGCGTTCCGGAAAACCTCCTGAACCAGCGCGTGAATTGGTATCGTCAGCAGCATGTTAAGCAATACGCTCGGCAGCATAATCTGCGTGAAAGCTTCGGTGAGAGAAATCGGAACTCCCCGCGCAAAGAGGCCGGCAATGTAAACACCGTGTGCCAAAAAAGTACCAAAGAAGACCAATAAAAACATGGATAGAAGCGAACTTCGCCATAAACCCATTTGCAAGCGGGTGGCCGCCAGGAACACACTCAAATAAACGATTAAAAGTGAGAGCGCTGGCGCCGCTGAAATGGCGCTGAGTATCAACCCAAATATTACCACAAGCACCCAACTATATTTTTGTTGTTGGCGCAAGCTCCAGGCAGCCAAAAAAAGCAGGACGACATCTGCGGTGCCCGAAAAAAGGGCCGCACGACTGAAAACGCCCATCTGAAGCATAATGGCGGCGATGAACCCAAGGCTGCTGTACAAATAAAAAAGCATGCTGTCTCTCAGGGTACCAAAGGCGTGATATCCACTGCTTCAAAGTTCGTGATAATCAAAACGGCGCTCAAAGTGGAAAAATCCACAATGGATTGCACTGAACCAGATTGAAACAGACGGTTCTGTTGGCTTTGCATGCTGAGAACCTGCCCGACAAAAATATTGGGCGGGTAATTACCTCCCAACCCGGAGGTGAGCAGCACGTCGCCAACCTGAATTTTCGCGTCCTGCGGAATCATTTCCAGGTAAATTTCTCCGGTGATGGAACCGATGATTTGTCCTTCAACTTTGGCATTTTGCAAATGAACGTTCACCACAGATTCCGCGTCGCTGATTAATTGGACGCGCGACGCGTTCGCCACGACCGCGTCGATTCGCCCGACCAAACCCTGCTGGGTTACCACCGGCATACCGTGCATAATGCCCTGATTGGAACCCTTATCAATAATGATGTATTGATAATAAGGGCTGATTTCCCTGCCGATAACCGTCGCGGCAGTGTATTCATGCTGCGGGTTTGTGCGCGCGAAGTCTAACAGGGTATAAAGGATTTGCGCCTGGCTCAGGTTTTCCTGAAGTTCCACAATCTGGCTCTGAAGCTGAGAAACCTCATTTTCGAGCAGGATGTTGCGCTCCCGCAGGCTGGCCATATCCCTCGGCGAGCTGAAAAGATCCCGGATGGCAAGGTAGCGCTGGGAGAGCCAACTCTGGGTGGAAATCAGCGGGCTGAAAGTGAGGCTGAACAGCGGTGTAAGATACCCGGAGACGGCAAGCATTAAAATGCCAGCCACCACCAGGAGGATGATGATATTTCGGATATTTGTGGATGTGAATAAGTTGCGCATATGCTTTGGGCAGGCTCAACCCTGCCCCACGGCAGAAATTTACTCTTTCGCGAGGTTCGTATACGGATCCCGCTCAATTCCCACCAATAGCTGCTCGTACTCTTCCAGGTTGTCCAATACGATACCCGCCCCACGCGCGACACAGGTCAGAGGGTCTTCCGCGATCCATACCCGTACGCGCACTTCGTTGCTCACACGTTCCGCCAAGCCCTGCAGCTGAGACATTCCTCCGGCCAGACAGATGCCGTTGTCCATCAGGTCGGAAAGAATTTCGGGCGGGGACTCATCCAACGCGTCTTTGATTGTGTCGATGATCACCTGAACAGACGCGGAGAGCGCCTCCCGGATTTCCACGGAAGAAACTTCAATCGCTTCCGGCAAGCCGGTAATCAGGTTGCGTCCGCGTACGTCCACCGTTTTCTCGTCTTTTAACGGATAAGCGGAACCGATAGCGATTTTCACCTTTTCCGCCATCTGTTCGCCGATAAACAGATTGTATTTACTGCGCAGGTACTCGATGATATCCTGATCCAGTTCGTCACCAGCCACCCGCAGGGAGCGCGAAATAACTATACCTCCCATAGAAATCACAGCCACTTCGGTGGTGCCGCCGCCAATATCCACAATCATATTGCCATTGCCGTCGTTTACCGGCAGCCCCGCCCCAATCGCCGCCGCGGCTGGCTCATGAATCATATAAGCTTCGCGCGCGCCAGCTGCCATTGCCGCGTCGTAAACCGCGCGCTTTTCAACTTCAGTAGCTCCGGATGGGATGCCAACGACCACCCGCGGACGAGGAAACGGGACGATACTGTGTTGATGCGCCCGTCCAATAAAATATTCCAACATCGCCTGAGTGATGTCGTACTCAGAAATGACGCCGTCGCGTAAGGGGCGCAGCGTCACCACGTTGGCAGGCGCTCGTCCAACCATCGCTTTGGCTGCCGCGCCAATCTTCAGGGGTTCGCGTGTCCGCCTGTCAACCGCCACCCAGGAGGGTTCGTTGATGACAATTCCTTTCCCCTTTACATTAACAAGTGTATTGGCTGTTCCCAGGTCAATTCCAATATCCAGTGAAAATAAACCTAACAGCCAATTAATCGGATTGAAAGCCAAATTGTTCCATCTCCATTACATGGATTAACTGCAAACTTAATGTGCAAATTATATCATAATCAAAATAACGCAAAACCCGCCGCCTCATCAGCTCTGTGATATTTCGAAAACGCGGTCAGCGCGCTAGTATACTTCGTTTTTTCCAGAACACCATCGTTTACAAGGTGTTTACTTCTCCCAAACCGCGATAACCCGCCGCGAAGTCGAATTCATTTAATTTCCGAACGAATCGCGTGTTCGGCCGCGTCGGATTGGGCTTTGAGGTGATACAATATTCTTGTGGAAAATGCGTTCTTTTCCAGACCGAGGAGCCTATGAACCTTTCATTCAGCCTTTACCGTCTGCAAACCCTGGATACCCAACGTCAGAAAATTAACAAACGCCTGGCACAGATTGAAGCCGCACTGAATGCTGATGAAGAGGTCCGCTTAAAATTGCAGGAAAAAACGCAAGCAGAAGAGGAGCTGGCCGCCAGGCACCATCACCTGGAGCAAATCGAAGCAGAAACCCGTGAAAAGCGCCTGAAACTTGAATTGAATCAAGTTCAGTTGTTTGGCGGAAAGATACGCAACCCAAAAGAACTGCAAGACCTTCAGGCTGAAAGCGAAGCTCTCAATCGCTTCATCCACAAGCTGGAAGAAATGCATTTTGAAGCGCTGATGGAACAGGAAACCGCGCAAAAAGCGCTTACAGAAGCTGAAAACGCTCATCAGACCGCGGTAAATCAGAAAATCTCAGAAAACGCCTTATTAGCCGGGGAGCGCGGCACCCTCACCAGCGAGATGGGCAAGCTGAATTCCCAGCGTGAGGCTCTGATTCAAACCTTACCCGCCGAGATTGTCAGCCAATACGATAACCTGCTAAGGGTCAAAGGCGGGAAGGCTGTCGCGGCAATTGTGGATGACGGCTGTGAAGCTTGCGGCGTGGAGCTTTCCCCGCGGGATATGCAAGCAGTCCGCTCGCCCAACGCGCTTTTTCGCTGCAAGACCTGCGGGCGAATATTATACAAAGGGTGAGCGCGCTCTACCTAAAAACCGCGCGGACAGCAAGCGTCAGCAGCCGTTCCAATAAATAAATCAGCAGGATAAGCACCGCCGGCGAAAAATCCACCCCTCCGACAGGCTTGATCAGCCCTTGGACCGGCTTCAGCAGCGGGGAAATTATTTTGTCCAGCAACCGCCGCAGGGGATGGTCCCAGGGCATAAAATAGCCCGCGATGGTATGCAAGATTACCAGCAAACTCAGGAACTGACCCGCGATACGAATGATGCTCAGCGCCGCGGTCATACAGTCTGCCTCTCTCTCGTTGGGCGCGGGCCCAAAATCGCTTCCCCCAGGCGAATATGCGTCGCGCCTTCTTCTATCGCGACAGGGTAATCGCTGGATGTTCCCATCGAGAGCGCGGTCAGCTGTAATGCCGGTCGCTCCGCGTTCAGAAACCCCAGCAGGTCCTTAAGTTTCCGGAAATATTTCCGGTTTTCTTCCATATCATCCTGCAATGGCGGCATTGTCATCAAACCGCGCGGGCAGAGACGTGGCAGCCGGCTGATTTCGTCCACCACGGGCAGCAGGTTTGGCCAGTCCGTATCAGGTGAGACTGCCCAAAAACCAGCTTTGCTCGCCTCCCCGCTGACGTTCACCTCAAGGAGCACCTCTAGCGGCGGCAAATCCGGGGCGCGCAGCCGGGATAATATGCCCGCTAACTTCAGGCTGTCCAGAGATTGGACGCAGGCGACCTGATTGACGATCAGTTTTGCCTTCCGGCTTTGGATTTGCCCGACCATATCCCAGCGCAAATCGCGCAAATCCGAAAGGTTCTGTATCTTAATCAGCGCTTCTTCGGCATAATTCTCTCCAAAGCAGCGCAGACCGCAGGCATACGCCGCGCGAATCAAAGATTCTGGTTGGCGTTTGGAGACCGTCACGATAACCACATCTTCCGTGCGTCGGTTCGCCTTCGCGGCGCTTTGCGCGATGGTTTTTCGGACGAGAGCCAGCCTTTCCGCGATTCGCTCAATTACCCCGGATTCGTTATTTATGCTCAGCATGCTTCAACCCAATTACCACGCCAAACCGCCCGGTGAAACCTTTTTCCTTGCGATAAGAATACCATTCATCCAGGTTTTCAGCAGTACAAAGACCAGATTGCTCTATCTGCCGCACTCCCGCTTTACGCAAGCTGTAGGCATTCGCGCCCCACAGGTCAAGATACAAAGAGCCGTTCCGTTCCGAAAAAAACGACCGTCCATCCGCCTCAAACGTTTTCAAAAAACGTTCCCGCACATCTTCTCCCACCTCATAGCAGCTGCCGCAAATGGAAGGACCGATGCCGGCGAATAAGTTTGCCGGGTCAGAATTAAAGCGCTCGCGCATGTAATCAACAGCCAACTCGCCGATGCGCAGCAGCGTACCCTGCCAACCGGCGTGCACCAGACCAACCGCGCGGTTGACCGGGTCGTAGAGGACCAGCGGGACGCAGTCAGCAAAGCGCATAATCAGGGTCACCTCCGGGTTATCCGTGAAAATGCCGTCCCCCGGTTGGTGCTTTTGGTCTTGCGAGCGGGGTTGGTCTGAATAGACCATGGTCGTGCCGTGCACCTGCCACACATCAAAGCGGCTTTCGTAGTCTCTTCCAGCAGCCTTGAATAAGCGGCGGTGATTTTCAACCACCGCTTCGGGCTTGTCCCCTACTGTTCCACCCAGGTTCAGCGCCGAATACGCGCCGCTGCTGGCGCCCCCCAGGCGCGTGAAAACCGCGTGGTCCACCTGGTCTGCAGGCAGACCCTCAAACTGGTAATACCGTAAGCCGTTCGCCTCGCATCGGTTCATGAGCGTCTCGAAGTTAGGTCCCGAACACCGCGTCTGAGCGCGTCTTGCTTCTCCAACTGCAGTCGTCTGTCCTGAACGCTGCTTTCCACCAGCGGATAGCCCAGCCAGGCAGTGAAAAAACCAAACAAAGCGCCTGAGAGCACCCGCAGATAAGGGGTGCTCTCCCGCGTTGGAAACCACCTCAGGAATCCCAACCCCAGTTGGCTGACCAGCTGCGTGCCCCCATCCAAAGCGATCGGGAAAATTCCCAGGAAAATCCAGATGTACCAGGGTATTTCTTTGATACCGCGCTTCGCGAGGCCAAAGATCAGACCAAATAACAAAATCGCCATATATATCGCCACATCCCGCTGGCACAACGCCAGTTTATAACCCATGCGTTCACTGCCCAGAAACTCTGAAGCCGCCCTGATGTCCGTCTCAGGGATTCCGCTGGCGGAGGTAAAGCTCTGATAAGAGCCCAACCCCACCAAATCCCGCGGATAAAAAGGCTGTTCGCCGAACAAAAAGAAGGAGCGGTACCCCAATTGGTGGCATACCGGCCGGTACAGGCTGTAAAGCGGTCGGGCGCTGGTTTCCAGCCCAAGCTTCATCAATATTGGCGCGAGAAACGCCATGCCAAGATACAAAACCACCAGGAGATTAAACAGCAGCACATAATTCCGCGAAAACCACAAAGCCAGGCGGTCTTTGCCCGATAAACCTGGAGCCTGCGTGTACTGACGCAGCGCCCGCGGGCTGCCTGCCTGCCGGGCTTCTTCAAGCCTGGTTCGAGTTTCTTTCAGGGCGCTGCGAATATCTTCGCCTTCAATGCTGCCCGTCAGGAAAAACGGGCCAATCTCAAGCCTGGGCAGCTGCCCGCCTATCTTGCGCTGCAGGTACTGATTTGTCTCAACATCGACATAATTGAGTTGATGGGGGAATTCTTCCGCAAGCTCATTCAGCTGGCTGGCGATTGTTTCGTTTTGCTTCGCCAGCAGCGGGCTTGTCAGGAGGTAAACTTGAATAACATCATTATCCATCACGATGAGAGCGTTCCCACTGCGGGCAAAGAACAACCGCCCCGCAATGTGTTTATGTATAAACTTCCACGCGTGTGGAGTTCTTTCCGCCGTCAGTAACCGTTAATTCGCCGGGGTAATACGCCACAACAGGGTTTGCCCAGCGCCAAATCCACTTCGCGTCTTCAGGCAGGCAGTTCACGCAGCCGTGCGAAAGCGCCGTGCCAAAGTTGTTATGCCAAAAAGCGGCATGGATCGCCGAGCCTTCGCCGTGAATAAGCGTGGTCCAACCAATTCCGCCGGTATCATAAGCCACCAGGCCGCCGGCGCTCATATGCGTGGAAATCATCTTCCGCCAGATCAGGGTGGTCCCAAGGGGGGTGGTTGCCGCGCCGCCGGTCGAAACCTCGCAAAAATACACTTCCCGTCCGCCTTCCAGGCAGGAAAGCGTCTGATAATTCATGTTGACGCGAATGAGTTTGTCGCCAGCATCAGGATGAATAGGCTCAATCTCGCTCGCGGTAATCGGGCGGCAGGCAGAAGCATCAACCCAATACGAATCCGGTTCGGCACCCCATTTCTCCGTCAACAGATATTCGGTCACCCCGTTTTCCTGGCGTATATCGTATGCCCAGAAAACCTGGCTGTAATACACGCGGGGTTTATTGACCTCCCGGATCCAGTACGAGGCAGCAGGGATTCGGCTCGGTTTGATATCCGCCAGCGGAACGGTAATCTCAACCCACATTCCCAGGCTGCCGTCCGGATTTACCGGCAGAGCCTGCAGGGGTTGGTTGGGCAGGTTTTTAACCGGCTGAACCATGGAGGACTGCAGGTAACCGCCGGGGGTTTCCACCCAGCGCTGATTATAGACATTCAAGTCCAACTGGTTGGCAACTACCTCCCGATTCCAAATCAGCACATCATCCCGCCAAACGGTTCCAGCTTCTGGGGCGTTCACGTTTGGTTCGGTCTTAAGCTTGAACCAGGCGCCTTCCATTCCAACGCAAATGCGGCCGATTTTTTCTGCCTGCGGGAACTGACCCGCCGCGGCCGCGAATACCCCTTCCGGACGCGGAAGCATCATCGCCCCGAGAAACATACCGGAAAGCTTAAGGAATTCTCTGCGAGTAATTAGTGTTTCAGGTTTCATGCGCTTATTATAACGGACACACCGCTGCGGTCCGGTCAGGGTTATACGCCTGTCGGGTTAGTAGCGGCGTTCCTCACGCGATTCCTCACGCGCGATGTCTTTCTGCTTGATGGACTCACGCTTATCGTACTGCTTTTTGCCTTTGGCGATGGCAATCTCGAGTTTGGCGCGGCCGGCTTTCAGATATACCCGCACAGGCACAATTGTCATACCTTTAATGCGGACCGCGTCCCACAATTCGCGAATTTCGCGTTTGTGCAGCAAGAGCTTCCGCTCACGGTCCGGGGCGTGTTGGTAGGCGCTGGCATGCTCATAAGGCGCCACGTGCGCGCCGACCAACCAGGCTTGCCTGCCATCGGTGCGCACGTAGGCTTCTTGCAGGCTGATTTGCCCTTTGCGGATGGATTTGATCTCCGTGCCTTTCAGTTCAAGCCCGGCTTCAAAACTCTCCTGCAAAAAATATTCAAACCGTGCTTTACGGTTGGTTGATACGGTTTTTACATCCATAATTGATTATTTTAACATAAAGAGCAGGCGTTTCGCCTGCCCGTGCGCGAAATGGATTGGCCCGCAGAGCGATTATCCCCTGCGTAGGATGGCAATCAGCGTTAAAAACACCCCCAACCCCGCCAGCACCACAATCACCAGGCCCAGCGGCAGCCCGCCGGGAGCCGTATTTCCGGTGATGTTTTGGTAGGTAGGCAGGTTCAGCGCTGGCGGCTCGGTAAAGGTTGGCAGCCGGGTGGGCTGAGAAGTGTAAATGAACTGCGCCGCGAGAGTCGGGTCTATCGTCTTGGTGACTGCCGGAGTTGCCGTGGCGGGCGGTTCCAACAGAGGAATCGGTCCGCCGATGACGTCCACGTTGTTGGAAAATACCCAGCCTCTTCCGCCCGGGCCGCCTGGATATTCAATTTGGATATATTGGTCGTAATACCCATACGCCTTGGCTTCCTGCCCCACCAACATAACCCCGACCAATTCATAGATGGAACCAGGCCCCGAACGCACGTTAATTGGGTCGTATTCCGTGGTTGTTAGCAAAACGCGGATGTATGCGCCGCGCGGGGAGCTCGTCACCGTCGGGATAGATACGGTAGGGAATTGAGCCAGAACGGGTTTGTCCAGCGCTGGCAGCAAGCTGAGCGCGGTTACGCCAAGCACGATAAGCAGGGAGAGCAGCCAATTCAAATGCTGTTTTTTCAGAAAGCTCATATTGTCTATCCTCATTCCAGTTAACCCGATTATAATCTATCTGCGGACACGATTAGGCAGCTATGACACCACGAATTTTCCACGGAGAATTTTCCCCCGAAGATGTTGCCCGGGATTTAATCTCTTTCTTCCACCGCGGCAATTATCAGGTTCAGCGTATCGGCACGCCAGATAACCTGGCGGTTCAGATTGCGACGCGCAGAAACCTGACCAGCGGCGGCGCCACAGCCCTGACGGTGAGCTTGCAAAAGGTGGCAGATGGGGTTAGCGTCCAGCTTTCTGACCAGGCTTGGTTTGGTCTGGCGGCAAGCCTGGGAAAAACCGCCCTCAGCGCCCTGCGCAACCCATGGTCGCTGATTGGAAGGATTGACGACATTGCCCAGGACGTCGAATCCATGCAACTCCAGGAGAACGTCTGGCAGGTGGTGGAAGCCTTTGCGCGTCAGCACGGTACGGGGCATGAACTGAGCAAGCGCCTGGCGCGCACAGTTTGTCCTTATTGTCTGACTGCCAATCCAACCGCCTCCGCGCGCTGCCTTGCCTGCGGCGCGCCGTTGGGCGAAAATCAGCCGATTACCTGCGCAAATTGTGGTTTCATTCTGGAAAAACAGGAAAAATCCTGCCCCAACTGCGGGCAGCAGCGTGTTTAATTTTCTTTTACATTGACGACCGCCCCAGAGTCGGGCCTGGAATAATTCGATATTATTATTATTATTTTTTTTATTCAAGCCGCTCGTTATTTGAACGGCTCCGAGACGTAAAGGACTTAATCATGATTCAAATAGTTGCCGACACGACCTGCGGCATCCCTCTCGCCCAATTGCAAGCGCGTGGGATTTTTGTTTTGCCGCAAATCATCACCTTTGGAGATAGATCCTACCGGGATGATATTGAACTGGACACAAACGCGTTTCTGAAGAAGCTGACCGCCGCTAAAAGCTTGCCGGGCACCGCCGCGCCGCCGCCAGCCATGTATACCCCAATCTATCAACAAATCCTCGACGCTGGCGACAGCGCGCTGGTCATTACCCCATCCGAAAAAGTGAGCGGCACTTACCGCAGCGCTCTGGTGGCAGCAGAGGAATTCCACAGCGAACGAATTCATGTTCTGGATTCGGGCACGATTGCTGGCGGGCTGGGCTCGCTCGTCCTCCTGGCAAAACAATGGGCTCTGGATGGAATGGAAATTGAAACACTCAAAAGTCAGCTCATCGCAATGGCGGCTCGTGAGAAGGTCTATTTTGTCGTGGATACTTTGGAGTATCTTTATAAGGGCGGCAGAATTGGCGGAGCGGCACGGTTGGTAGGCAGCGTCCTCCAAATCAAACCAATCCTCACGGTACAAAACGGACAAGTCGAACCTTTTGACAAAGTACGCACCCAAAAGCAAGCGCTCGCTGCTATCATGGAAATTGACCTGAGCATTTGCAAAGATAACCCCGATGCCCACCTCACCATCAGTCACTGCGCCGCGGAGGATAAAGCTCACCGCCTGAAAACTCATCTCGAAAAAGAGCTGGGGATTTCGAACATCCCGGTGTTTGTGGTTCCGCCGGCAATTGTGGTGCACGCGGGTCCCGGCGTGATCACCACCAGCTGCTTTAGTGCGCCGGAATAATCCACCCCTGTGCGTTTTGCGTAAACCATAAAACAGCGGCAGACACGCCGCTGTTTTTTCATACCGAAAGAGTGCCTGGAACACTGCCAATCAGCCCGATGCGCAAAAAGAAGGTTTTTCACCTCACTGCCTGTGGGATCCAGGCTTTGAGGGAGAGCCCGTTTGACAGTGGTATGATTGCGTCTGATGGAGAATAAGCCCGGCTTTGCTGAAGCAAACACCTGGATTCTTTATTCAGACCAGGACCTGCTGGTGGTGAACAAACCCGCGGGACTCCTTTCCATACCGGATGGTTATCATCCGGAATTCCCGCACCTCGCCCAAGCCCTCACCCCTCTCGTCGGGAAGCTTTGGATCGTGCACCGCCTGGATAAAGAAACCAGCGGCGTGATGCTGCTGGCGCGCAGCGCCGAAGCCCATCGGGTTCTCAATCAGGCTTTCCGGGAACGCGCGCTTCACAAACTCTATCACTGCTTATCCGCTCCATCCCCCGCCTGGGACGCGCAGGATGTGGACTTGCCCTTGCGGATTAACGCGGACCGCGCGCACCGCACCCGCGTGGATATGGAAAACGGCAAACCCGCCCGAACGCTGGTTAATGTCTTGCGCCGCGGAGAAAGTTACGCTCTATTGGCGTGCGAGCCCGCTACCGGCTATACGCATCAAATCCGCGCGCACCTCTACTACCTGGGCTTGTGGATACTGGGAGATGCCCTTTACCGCCCCAAAACTGTCAATTTGACGGACTCACGCCTGAGCGCAAACCGATTAATGCTGCACGCGTTCGAAATCAGCTTCGCGCATCCGACTACCGGCGCGGAGCTCTGTTTTCGGGCCCCCTATCCTCCGGATTTTGCCGAAAAACTAAACTCGCTTTAAACCCACAACGCGGGATGGTTTTGCTTAATTGAACTGAAGTCTTCCCTGCCAATGATGATGTGATCGTGAACCCGAATATCCAGCAGGCGGCCAGCTTCAATCACGGCGCGGGTCAGATTCACGTCTTCAGGGCTCTCCGCCGCCTCACCCGATGGGTGGTTATGCGCCAGAATCACCGCGTTCGCGCTGTTGCGGATTGCTCTCGCGAAAATCTCCCCTACCCGTACCGAAGAAGAGTCCTGTGAGCCTTTATACAGCCGGTCAATCCCCAGAACCTGATTGCGCACGTTCAGCCAAATTACCCACAGCTCCTCCTGCTCTTTTCCGCGCAAGTCCAAACCGACCAGGCGAACAACATCTTCCGGGCCGCGAATCGTAATTTTCTCTTTTCCCCCGCGTTCTTTTGCCAGGCGATTACCCAGTTCAACGGCTGCTTTGATGCGCGCGGCTTTCGCCAGACCCACGCCGGAAATGTCCTGGAGTTCTGCCATCTCAGTCCGGTGAATTCCCGAAAAACCGCCGCACTGCTTCAATATCAGGTTGCCGAGCTCAATCGCATTAATTCCCTGCATGCCGCTGCCCAACAGAACCGCCAGCAGTTCGCCGTCGCTCAGGGCCTGGGCTCCTTCCGAGATTAACCGTTCCCGGGGGCGGTTTTCCTCCCGCATGTCCAGGATTTTTGACCGCGCGCTCTCTTTTACCATGACACAATTTTACACGCGGAGAGCCGATTTTGGGCGCATGTTATAATCCAGAAAAAGCGAATCGCCAGCGGTGAATAATGCCCACTCAGGTTTTCCCAGCCAATTATCAAGCGCTTTCCAACATTCATGAATTTATCGCTGCTGAAGCGAGCCGGTTTGGGCTTTCTGGGAGAGATTTGTACGCGGTTGAGCTTTCTGTCAGCGAGGCTGCTTCAAATATTATCGACCACGCTTACTCCGGTCAAGGTTCCGGGGTTATCGAAATCAGCACCGAAACCCGCGCTGATGCGTTCGCGATTACTTTCAGAGACTACGGCGCGCCGTTTGACCCGGCGCTGGTCGCCTCGCCGGATGTTAGCAGCCCCCTGGATTGCCGCCCCGAACGCGGTCTGGGTGTTTTCCTGATGCGAAAAATGATGGATGAAGTCATCTTCGATTTTTCAGTTCCCGGCGTGAACACCCTGACCTTGACCAAACGAAAGTCAGCCGAACCATGAAAGCCGCCCCGGGAAACAGCGCTTTTGAACTTTCCGCGGCTCTGGGCGAATTCTGCCGCTCCGTTGAAGGAAGCGAAACCCCGGACGCCTTACTGAGCGCTGTCTCAGGTAAAATCCGCGCGATTGTTTCAGCGCATACCAGCTTTCATTTCCTCGCCCCAAGCCCACTCGCCGAAAACAACAGCGCCGCAACCCCACCTGAGATGGCGCAGCTCCACCAGCGCATCGAAACCGCCCGGCAGCTGGAGCAAGACGCGGAACCCTCCAACGCGGTGTTCCAACTTGGCTTTCTGCTCACCTCGCACGGCGAAATAATCGGTTCACTCGTCATTAGCCGCCCAGCCCAGGCATTCAACGCCGACGAAAGGCAGCTCCTGGAAGCCCTGGCGTTTATCGTCAACACCGAATTATCCCGGCTCAGCTCAGAAATCCGCCAGGAAAGCCAAAAAAAGCGGCTCGCGCTGATTGCCTCAGTCGTCTCCCGCATCGCGCACATCACGCGTCTGGACGAGTTGGCCCGTGAGGTCAGCCAGGCCATTCTGCGCACCTTCGGGTACTATTACGTGGCCATTTTTACGCTTGAGTCCGAATCCAATACGGTCCTTTTCCGCGCCAGCGCCCGCAGCGAAAATTCCAATCAGCCGGCTTTCGAACGCCCCGCCGGCGCGCAAATCAGCCCGGGGGACCATATTGTGGGTTTTGTCGCCCAGAGCGGAACCACTTTGCTGGCAAACGATGTGCGGCAGGAACCCCGGTATGGCCATCTTGAATCCCTGCCTGAAACAAAAGCGGAACTTGCCATCCCGCTGAAGGTTGGCGGGGATGTGTTGGGCGTGCTGGATATCCAATCCGACCAGGCGAACGCTTTCACGGAAGAAGACCTGATTGTGCTCTCAGCGCTCGCCGACAGCATCGGTCTGGCGGTCCACAAAGTCCGCTTGTACGCTGAACTGGAAGAACGGACCGAACAGCGAGACGTGATTGCCGATTTGATTAAAGCAGTTTCCAGCATTCTGGACCTGGACAAATTGCTCAACAAAGTGACGGCAATGATTCACAGCCAGTTGAATTACCCATTTGTGCATATCTTTCTGGTGAACCGGGTGTGCAATCGCATTGATTTCCACTCCGGCAGCGGTTCGCGCGCGAAGAAATACCGAGAAGACAAAGTCACCTTCGACCTTCACGCTCCCAAAGGCGTCATCCCGCGGACTGTGCGCACCAACCGCGTGCACCTGACCAACGACGTCCGCCGCGACCCTGACTTCCTTCCCGGCCCGGGTGTAAACGCTTTCAGCGGCTCGGAACTTACGATTCCGCTCGCGTACAACCAGGAGGTCTTTGGGGTCCTGGATGTGCAAAGCGCCCAAACGAACGCGTTCACTGAGGTGGACATTAACCTGTTATCCACGCTCTGCGCAAGCATATCCATTGCTATACGCAACGCGAAACTCTATAACGCGGAACGCTGGCGCAGCCACGTCGCTGAAAGTTTGCAAGGCGTCGCCCGCAAATTAACTGAAAACGCGCCTCTGGAAGAAAAATTCCACTTCATTCTGGAAAGCGTCAGCGCGATTCTCCCTTGCGACGCGGCGGCAATCTGGCTGCTGGAAGAGCAGCCCCAGCAAGTTGATACAGCGCCTGAGCTTCTCAAATTGACCGCTCTGCAAACAAAGCTGCCTGAAGCAGCGGGCGCTGCGCAGCTCAGCCTCAACAGCTCGCAAGCCTGGTACTTTGAGGCGCTCTCCCGGAATGAACCCGTTGTGCGTCGAAACCAATCAGCGCCAGACCCATTGGCCGCCAGCCTGGGGCTGCCTGAAGGGTTTTCGGCGCTTAGCGCACCGTTGAGCGCCAGCGGAAAGCAGCTTGGCGTGCTCACACTCCATCACGCGACCGGAAATCGTTATGGGGTGGAATCGGAGAGTATCAGCGCGTCCTTCGCGCGCTATGCTGGCATCGCGATTGAGAACGAGCGCCTCGCGCAGGAATCGAAAGACCAGGCATGGATATCCACCATCCTGCTGCAGGTCGCGAAAGCCACCCAATCCCTCACGCGCATCGACGAACTGACCAGCCTGATTGGTCAATTAATCACCCTTCTGATTGGAGGCAAAAAAGGCGCGGTGTTACTGCTGGAACCGGAAGAGCATGCCTACTATCTTCAGGGCGTGTTTGGGGATGATCTAAAACCACTTGAGACAAGCCTTCCGCGCAGAGTTGGGCGGTCAGAAATTCTTCTGGGCGCGGCGGAAAACCCTGAACCGCTGGCTTTGCCTGCCAATGCCTGCGAGCCCGAACTGCGCGACATCCTGGGCTTGCAAGCCAGTGATACCGTATTGCTGCTTCCCCTGATAGCCCATGAGGAGCTGCTTGGTTTCCTGCTGCATGTCAGTTCGGACCCTTACCAGCCAGCGCCCCCAGAAATCGTCCTGGGGCGCCAGAAATACACGATTTTGCAAGGAATCGCCAGGCAAATCGCGGTGAGCGTCCAGAACATCAACCTGCTGAACACCCGCCAGGAAGAAACCTACATCTCATCGGTCCTTTTGCAGGTTTCGCAAACAATTGTTACCACGCCGGATTTGGTTGAGGCCCTGGAAAAGATTTTTTACACCTTACATATGCTCATCGGCATTGAAGGAACAGCCGTCTTCAGATGGCTCCCCGAAGAGAACGCTTATGAACTTAAGCATGCCGCTTCAGACCAGCTGCATCCCTGGCAAATGGAACGATACTACGGCATGCGCGTTCCCAAAGAGGATTTCCCATTCCAGGCGGGTTCGGCTGATGGAAAACCCAACCGGGTTCGCTCCGATGAAGTTCTGCGAACCTATAACCTCCTGGCAAAAGACGCCCTGCAAAACGAAGCCAACCCGGATGAGCCGCTGATCCATCCTTCGAATTCGGTATACCTGATTTACAACCTGGCGATGCGCGGCGAAGATTACGGCGTGCTTATCTGCCGGGACCCTGATATCCCAAAACGGGAACGCCGCGAAGAGCTCTTAAACGGGGTGGCGCAGCAGATTTCTTTCGCCATCCAGAATGAACGCCTTGAGAAGGTAAGAGCCGACCAACAGCGCGTGGAACAGGAATTTCAACTGGCGCGCCAAATCCAGGAAACCTTCCTGCCGGAAAAAATGCCGGTTATTCCCGGATATGAACTGGGTGTTCGCTGGCAGACAGCCCGGCAAGTTGGCGGCGACTTTTATGACATATTCACCCTGAAGGATGGCTCTTACGGACTGGTTATCGCGGATGTTTCTGATAAAGGTATCGCGGCCGCCCTGTATATGACCGTTACGCGCACCCTCATCCGCTCAGTCGCCTTGGAATCCGCCTCTCCCGCGAAGACCCTTGAGCGTGTCAACCAGCTCCTGCAGCTGGATTCCAGGCGCGGTTTCTTCGTGACTTGTTTCTATGGCACGCTGGACCCAGAAAACCACCGCCTTACCTACGCGAACGCCGGCCACCTGCCGCCCTATTATCTTGATGCCCGAAAAAAGACTGCCAGCCCGCTCGAAAGGGGTCAAACCGCTCTGGGAGTCTATGAGGATGTCGTGTACCAGGAACGTGTCTTGCCGATGGAGCCGGACTGCAGCCTTGTGCTCTTCACGGACGGCGTCACGGAAGCCTTCAATCAGTTCGGAGCAACTTACGACACCGCGCGTTACCAGAAGATCCTCCAACGCAGCACAGGGCTTTCTCCCGACGCGCTGCTGAACCTGGTTGAACAGGACCTTTCGCGCTTCCGCCGGGAAACGCCCCTCAGCGATGACATCACCGAGCTGGTCATCAAGCGTTTGCCCTTACTGACAGATTAAGACAGGCAGTTTCGTTTTTTGCAGCAGGCTCTCAATGTTGGATCCAAAAAGCCGGTCGAACAGCGAGTTGCCGCTGTAACCGCCAATCAGAATGGCAGTCGCTCCATTGGCAGCCGCCTCTTCCAAAATCACGTCAGCCAAATTCCCGTCTTTTCGGAGAATATATTCATAATCCAAATTCAACTTACGCAGGTATGTTTTCGCGTAGCTCATTTCCGTCTCGAGATCAGGACTGCCGTCATCAAGGGTGAGCAGCCAGAGTCTCGCCCCGTAACGTCCGGCTAAGTAGGCGCTCACAAACAGCGCCTCCCTGCTCTTGGGAGAGCCGTTGTACACAACCAAAAGCCGGTCTAGTGGCTGCGCCTGGTCTTTGACGATGAGAATCGGACGCCTGGCTCCCCGCAGAATAGTACCGATACCCGACGTCAACCTGTCCAGGATATTACCGCTTGGGGGAAAAGCCAGATGCAGCACCAACAGGTCAGAAAGCAAGCTGTGTTCGCTGATTTGTCCGGTAATATCTCCGGAAACAATCAGGAGCTTGCCGCCCATGCCGGCTGCCGCCAGACGTTCTTCAAAGCGCGTCTCCATCTTCCGGTGTTCCTCTTCGCCGAGCAAGTCACTGGGACTGATGACATGCAGCCCGCGCACATGCCCGCTTGGACAGCGGTTAAGCAGGATAGCCTGTTCCAGCGCGCTCCAGTAATCGTCGTGATCGCCGATCGCCACCAGGATATCGCGGAACAGGCAGCCTTCCGGGTCCTCAGCTGTCAGTGGCAGTTCAGGCGCGGCTTGTTCGCGCCCGGAAAAAACAGTATCCTCGAAGTGCTGCTCGGTCTGGGAACCGGATGCTTTTATCGTTTTACCTTCCTGCAGCGCCATATACTCCGCCGCGTACCCGGTCCGGATGGGAATGCCGAGCGCTTCCTGCAAAATTGACTGCTGGTCGAGCACCCACAGGTATAAGTCAGTTACCGTCAGACGCGGGAATTCTTCGCGCAGCCCAGAGCTATTAATCATCTCCACGACAGGCTGGTAAACTTTTTCATACCAATCCAAAGCCGCTTCTTCATAGGGAATTTCCCGGGCTTGTTCCTGACCCATATAATAGCGGTGAACGTCAATATGCTCCGCTAAAAGCGGGTAAGCATCCGCGCGGCTCAGGCTGAAATCTACGCCCGGAATAATCAGGTCGAGGCGGGTTTGTTCCAAAAATTCCACGTAGGTGGCTTTGTTTTGCAGTTCTTCCGGCGTGATAGAGGCGGAAACCGGCACGCGCGTATAGAGTTCGGTTACGTAGGCTTCGATCATATCCAGACCCATCTCCCTGGCAATCGAGACGCGGTGGTTTCCGTCCAGCACGAAGTAAGCCTCTCCGATTTTGTACAGGCTCACCGGAGGCAAGCCGGTGCTGTTGAGGCTGGTCATGGCTGTTTTTACGCTTGCCCAGCGGATAATGTCCGCGTCATTCAGAGGTGAGAAATTGCGGTCAAAATCTTCATTTCTGCCCACGCTGCCAACGATATCCTTGAGGCGCACCGATTGCAAACCCCGGTCAACCTTATTGAAAGCCTTTAATTTGGCTGAAATTTCGTCATAGGGCAGCAAATCCAGAGATTTCCCGCGAATGCCTGCCCAAAAACGCTGCAGCGCGGCTTTGGAACGCGCTTTTTTAAAATCATCCAGGGCTTTTTGATAGGTCGTGACGTCTTTTTCCATAAGGCAGCTTCCGGTAACGAAACGCTGTTTGTATCTTATCATAATCACGCTTTCAGGCGCTGCGGCGTCCGTTGTTATGCGCGCGGGTCGTCGCAGTCCGCGCGAATTAGGTAGGGTTAAATGCCATCCCACATGGTGAACCATGCTATAATTTTTTTATTAACGAAGAGCGGACAAAGCAAAGCCTATGGTTTTATCCACACTAAACCCCATAGATTATCTGGTCATTGGGCATATCACGCAGGACTTACTGGATGACGGCACATACCTCCACGGGGGGACGGTCAGCTATTCCGGGCTCACCGCCGCGGCGCTCGGTCAGCGGGTCGGCATCCTCACCAGCTGCGCCCCAGACCTGGACTTGGGGGTTTATTCAGGCATGCAGGTGCGGGCGCTGCCCGCCGCCCGGAACACTGTCTTTCGCAACATCTCTACCGATGCCGGGCGTCTGCAATACATGTATCATTCCGCCCGGCGGCTTGATTCCACAGCGGTGCCGGAGGAATGGAAGCTCACCCCCATTGTGCACCTGGGCCCGGTCGCCGCGGAGATTGATCCTGGGATTTATACTGCCTTTCCGCGCAGTCTGATTTGCCTGACCCCTCAGGGTTGGCTGCGGAGTTTCGCTCCGGATGGACGCGTCTTTCCCGTGGATTGGACTTACAGTCCGGACCTTCTGCGAGCCGCGCATGCCGTGGTTCTGAGCCTGGAAGATTTACATAACGATGAGCGCAAGGTTGAACATTGGGCGGAGCTGTGCTCTTTGTTAGTCGTGACGCAATCCGACCAGGGGGCGCGGGTCTATTGGAACGGTGATGTGCGCCGCTTTGCCGCCCCAAAAGTGGAGCTGGTGGAGGATACAGGCGCCGGTGATATTTTTGCCGCTTGCTTCTTTCACCGCCTGTATGCCACCCAGGACCCCTGGGAGGCGGCCCGCTTCGCGGTGCGCCTGGCAGCCGCTTCAGTCACCCGCCGGCATTTCCAAAGCGTGCCCACTTCCCGCGAAATTTCAGACGCGGTAATTCAAGTAATCTGACAGGAAAGTATGGGAAAAGTATATACCATCGTAAATCAAAAAGGCGGCGTCGGAAAGACCACGACCAGTATCAACCTGGGAGCGTATCTGGGTTTGTTCAATCAACGCGTGTTGCTGGTGGATATTGACCCGCAAGCCAACGCGACTTCCTGCCTGGGCATAGACAAAAACAGCATCCGCAACGGCACGTATGAGGTGTTGATTGGGACCCAGCCGGTCTCAGACCAGATTCTACATAACCCGCGCTTTCGCATCTCACTGCTGCCCTCCTCCCCCAACCTGGCTGGCGCGGAAATTGAATTGATTGACCTGCCGGAGCGTGAATCCCGTCTTCGCAAACTGGTTGACCCTCTGCGTTCCCGCTATGACTACATTCTCATTGACTGCCCGCCTTCGTTGGGCTTGCTGACGCTGAACGGATTGATGGCTGCCTTTGACGGCGTGATTATTCCGGTGCAGTGTGAATACCTGGCGCTGGAAGGTTTGGGGCAGCTCACCCAAACGCTGACCAGAGTGCGCCAAAACCTGTTCCCGACATTGGATATCAAGGGTGTGGTGCTGACGATGTTCGATGGACGCACCAATCTTTCCGCGGATGTGATGAGCGAGGTTCAAAGGGTTTTTCCAAACCGCGTCTTCAACACCTTCATTCCGCGCAGCATCCGCCTGGCAGAAGCCCCATCCTTTGGGATGCCCATCTCAGTCTACGCTCCCGAATCCATCGGAGCGAAAGCGTATCGGGCGCTGGCGATGGAGCTGCTCAGCTCCAACGGTACCGCGCTTCACGAAATACAGGAGCAACACTATGGCACGTAAAACCGGTCTTGGCAAGGGCTTAGACGCGCTGATTCCCTCCTGGCAGGAGGAAAGTCTAGCGTCGACAGCATCCTCGGCAGCCGCTTCAGCCGATTCAGTTGTCCGTATCGCGATTGACAGGATAACTCCGAACCCAAGGCAGCCGCGCAAAATCTTTTCGCCCGAAAGCCTGCAAGAGCTGGCCGATTCAATCCTCCAGCACGGCATCCTCCAACCCCTTATCCTGGTTCAAACCGGCAATGAAGACCGGTATACCCTGATTGCCGGGGAGCGCCGTTGGCGCGCCGCCGCCCTGGCAGGCTTGAAGGAAGTCCCCGCGCTTGTGCGCAGTGCGACGCTGCAAGAGCAATTGGAGTTCGCGATTATTGAGAACATCCAACGCGAGGACTTGAACGCGCTCGAGCGCGCGCATGCCTACCAAAGCTTATTGGATGAATTTTCTCTTACGCACGATGAGATTGCCCAAAAGGTCGGAAAGAGCCGGGCTGCTGTGACCAACACCCTGCGCCTGCTGAACCTGCCAGTCAGCGTTCAGCAAGCTTTGCAAGATGACCTGATCACAGAAGGACATGCCCGTTCCCTTCTGGGGCTCAATTCCGCCCGCTCCATCGAAGCTGCGCTGGAAACCGTCTTGAACCTGGGACTCAACGTGCGGCAGACCGAAATTCTGGTGGGTAAGCTGCAGGGGAAAGCCCCCAGGCAGCCCAGCGAACGGGTAAAACCAGCCGGGCTCGCGGCATTGGAAAATAAAATGCGCCAATTCTTTAAAACCAAAGTAAGCTTACAACCCGGCAAAAAGGGCGGCAGCATCACCATTTATTATTATTCCGATGAAGAATTAAACAGCATTGCCGACGCGTTGGGGCTCAATGATTGAACGGGTGCTGCTTGACAACGGCTGTTTTTATCAAGGTGGTGCGGAGCAACCCGGCCTCCAATCCTTGCTGGTTGAAGACGGCATTATCCGCGCGATTGCCGCGCCAGACGCGTTTAGCGCGGCACTGCGCCGTACTTCCAAAAAGATTGATTTGCAGGGGCAGACCGTTCTGCCTGGTCTGACCGATTCCCATCTCCACCTGATGTTCCTCGCGGATCAATTGAGCGCTGTGGACTGCGAGACTGGCTCGCTGCAGGAGTGCCTGGAACGCGTGCGTGTCAAAACCCGCGCTCTGAGCCCGGGCGACTGGATAATCGGCTACGGCTGGAACCAAAACGCCTGGCAGCCAGCCCGTTACGGCACAGCTGCCGAACTGGAAAGCGTCAGCGGCGGGCACCCCGCTGTATTGTACGCCAAGTCGCTGCATGCATCGTGGGCGAACGAAACCGCGCTTCGCGCGGCTGGCATCGACGCAAACAGCCCAGACCCAGACGGCGGGCGGATTTTGCGGGATGAACGCGGAAACCCAACTGGCATCCTCCTGGAAAACGCCATGCAATTGGTTGATAAATTCGTTCCGCCGCTGGCAGGCAAACGCCTTGAAGGCATGCTCAAAAACGCCCAAAACCAGCTGCTTTCGTACGGCATCACCAGCGTGCACGATTTTGATCGCGAAGCTTGTTATAAGGCGCTGCAAGCTCTGGACGCGGCTGGTGAACTAATTTTGCGCGTACGGAAAAATTTGCACGGCGAACACCTCGCGGAAATCATCGCGGAAGGCTTACGCAGCGGCAGCGGCAGCGAACATCTCTTTTTGGGCTCACTCAAATATTTCGCCGACGGCGCCCTGGGCCCGCAGACCGCGGCAATGCTGACCCCATACGAAAACTCAGACTCAACCGGCATTCTTCTGATGGATGCCGACGAGGTCTTCACCCAGGCTGCCCGCGCGTCCGCCGCGGGTTGGCCGCTGGCAATCCACGCCATTGGCGACCTGGCTGTGCGTTCTGTTTTGGATGGGTTTGCCCGTTTGCGCGCCTGGGAGGAGGTAAATAAGCTCCCGCATCTGCCGCAGAGGATTGAACATGTTCAAATCATCGCCCCTGAAGATCAGCCCCGACTGAAAGCCCTGGGCGTCATCGCTTCCATGCAGCCGCTGCATGCCACCTCGGATATGTTTACTGCCGACCATCATTGGGGTGCCCGCTCCGCGAACGCGTACGCGCTTAATTCCCTGCTTCAATTGGGCACGCTGCTCATCTTTGGCTCCGACGCGCCGGTAGAATCTGCCAATCCTTTCCTGGGTTTACACGCCGCGCTCACCCGTCGCCGGGTCAGCGGCGAACCGGGCGAGGAGGGCTGGTATCCGCGGCAGCGTATCCCGCTTGTTCAGGCGCTGGATGCCTACACCAGCAGCCCGGCCCGCTCCTGCGGGTTGGGGGGCAGCCTGGGATGCGTCGCGGTCGGCTACCGGGCAGACCTGACAGTCCTCCCGCGCAGCCCGTTCCTGATTGACCCTCACGACCTGGCGAGTCTGCTTCCGGAGATGACCCTGGTGGACGGCAAAGTCGTTTTCCAGGTGTAAACCTGAGCGCCAAATGCCTTTACCTGCCGCCCTGAGAACTGAGACCACCTGAGCCCGGAACTATGGAACCCAAAATCCGATTATCTACGGCTTATCCAATCAAGGAACTGTTTTCGTTCCTGAACTCCGCGACGCTTTCTTTTTCCAACCTGGATTGGATTTCGAGCCGGGAACGCCTGGACGCGCCTTTCTGTTATGTGCTGGAGGATGAAGGACAAATCAAAGCGCTCTTTTCCTGCCAACCGGAAGACGCGAACGCTGCCTGGCTGCGTTTTTTTGTCAGTCAATCGGATGGGAAGCACGCCGATTATTTTCGGCTGATTCTCAATCGCGCGCTGATTGACCTCAAAGCAGCAGGCGTTCAGGGTCTGTACACGCTTTCGTTTAAGAGCTGGCAGGAGCAGTTGTTCTCAGGCAGCGCTTTCTCTCTCCATACCCGCATCATCACGCTTATCCGGTTGGTCAGCGGCGATACTGCTTTCGAACCTCCTGCCGGCTGGCGCCTCCGCCCGATGACGCAGGAAGACCTGCCCGAAGTGGAGGAAGTGGACCATGCCGCCTTCAGTTCCCCCTGGCAGTTGAACCGCGCCTCACTCCAGGCTGCGTTTCGGGGGTGCTCCTACAACACGGTCGCGGAACAAAACGGCAGGATTACCGCGTATCAAATGACCGCCGCAAGCTACAATATTTCGCACCTGGCCAGGCTGGCGGTTCTGCCCAACTCCCAACAGCACGGCTTGGGGTCAAGCCTCGTTCAGGATACAATTCGGGAAGCAGAAGCCCGCGGCAGCACGGAAATCAGCGTGAACACGCAAACCAACAATGCTTCTTCTCTGCGTCTGTACTCCCGCTTTGGTTTTCAGCAGGAAGGAAAGCTTGTCCCGGTATTCAAAAAAGCTGTCCAGGAAATTTAACATTGCCCGCTTTACATTTCCGCCTGCCTGTGGCAAAATCCTGACAATTCTTGTATAGAGGAGCCCGTAAATGCCTGGAGTGCAATCGCAAAGATTAAAAATGCGCGAACAACGCAAACAAAGTTCCCGCAAAAAGACCATCACCATCGCGCTGGTTGTTGGATTGACCGCGCTGGCAATTTTCTTGCTGGTGATGCTGCCCAAGTGGACGGTCAATAAAAGCAAACTTTACCTGCAAAACGGCTTCTCGATTGGCGACCCCAACGCGCCTGTGAAGGTGGAAGAATTTTCAGATTTCCGCTGCTCACATTGCCAAAACTTCGCGCTGAATTATGAAGCGGATTTCATCAAGAAATATGTGGACACCGGTAAAGTCTATTTCACTTTCCATAACTTCGCTTTCCTGGCAAAGGATTCCACTGACGCCGCGGAAGCAAGTTACTGCGCCGCCGATCAAAACGCTTTCTGGCAGTATAAAAACCTCCTGTTCACCTATTCCTCTTATTCTGGCGCCTTCGCGGAGAAAAACCTGATAGACTACGCGAAGCAATTGGGTTTGGACACCGACGCGTTTACTGCTTGCTTACGCTCAGATGTCAACCTTGCCAAGCTTACCGAAATGAAGGCTTATGCCAGCTCCCTGGGGATTGATTCAACCCCGCAGTTCTCCGTCAATGGCAAAAATGTTTACATGAACAATCTGGACGAAACAGTCGACGCCGCGCTGAAAAAATAAGCGGATCCGAAAACAAAATAACGCCTGGTTGGAATGAACCAGGCGTTTTTTATTTCAAGGGATTCCGGAAAAGCAAATTTGAGGTTAGTAAGAGACACCCAGCGCGTTTAAGCTTATTACGATCAGCACAGCAAAAATGAGCGCGGGAAGGAAACTGCCTGTGCGTATCTTTTTTATTTCCAGCAGGTTGCTGATGGCGATACCAATCAGGATGACCCCGCCTACCGCGGTCATCTCCGTCATCGCCGAGGGGTCAAACCCCTGCCCCGACACCCTGGCAACCAGGCTGATTCCACCCTGATATACCAACACAGGCAAGGCGGAAAAAAGCACGCCAACCCCCAGCGAAGACGCGAACGCCACCGAAGCGAGACCATCCAGCAGGGATTTTACAGCCAATGTCTGAAAATTCCCGCTCACCCCATCCTGAATTGAACCCAGAATCGCCATCGGACCGATGCAAAAAAGCAAGGAGGCGGTCACAAAACCGTAAATGAAGCGCTGCGTGTCTGCGCTTTGCGTCTGGCTTGTCCAGTTTAACTTCCGCTCCAATACAGCGCCAAGATTTTCCAGGCGCTCCTCAAGTTTCAGAAACTCGCCCGCGACCGTGCCAAGGACCAGGGCACCCAATGGGATTAACACATTTTGTGTTTGCGTAAAAAGGTATATGCCGTTCGCGAGGGTGAACAAGCCCATCCCGGAAACAAGCGTCTGCCGAAAACGCGCGGGGATTTTTTGCCCGGCAAACAGCCCAATGAACCCACCGATGAAAATTGCCGCGACGTTAATCAGCGTACCAAGCACTGCCGCCTCTTTCGGATCATTGATTCTCGTCGTTCGCGGCTTGCGCGGCGAGCAGGATAAAGCATAAAGAAGAGAGGCGGTTTAGATAGGTGAGCGCGTCTTCCGGCACCTCAGCCCCAAACGGAGACTGCGCCAGGCTGACGGTTTCGCGTTCCGCGCGGCGCGCGAGCGTCCGCGCCATGTCCAGCGCGCCTTCAGCCGGCGTTTGACCTGGCTGCAAAAAAGCTTTTGGTTTTTCCGTGCGCCTTTCAAGGTCAGTCAGCATTGCCTCAAGGCTGTCCAGCGCCAGGGCGAGTTCTTCCGTAAAATTCTCTGGCTTCCAACCCGCGAGACCAGCCATAATAAGGGAGAGATGCTTCTGGCAGCTTGTCAGGTTAGCTTTAGCGCTTTCATCCGCGAGGAAAGCTTTTGCCAGGCCGAGGCTGGCACTGGCTTCGTCAATCGCGCCGATTGCCCGCAGGCGGATATCCGCCTTGGAGACCATATCCTCATTAATCAGGCCTGTAAAACCCGGTTTGCGCGCGAGCGGTCGGCGGGGTGTCATCGCTATTCGCCTTCGGGGATATTGCCAGCAAGAACGAACCAGGTGTTGATGTTATTCAGCCTGTCGCTGGGCCCATAAATCTGACCGATGCTCACATCCAGGATGGTATTCCGTACAGCGTAATTGTAGACCGGGTAATAGAGCGGAAGCGACGGCAGCTGTTCATGGAAAAGAATCTGGAAATTTCGGTAAAGTTTCGTCCGCAGCGAGTAATCGCTGCTGACCCGGGCCTGTTCAAGGTATTCACTTGCCGAGCGGTTGTTCCATTGCGAGTAATTCTGACCGTCTTTTGCCTGGGATTGAGCCCAGAAGGGGTAAGGGTCCGGGTCTGGAGTTCCCGAAAGGTCAATTTCAATCAGGGCGGCATCATAATCGTGCGCTGAGAGCCTTGCGACAACGTCGCTATACGGCAAGGCGAGCACGTCCACCGCCACGCCGACGGATTCCCAGCCTTGTTTGATGTACTCAGCTGTCCGGGTGTGGAGCTCGTCATCCGGGGTTAGCAGCACAAGGCGAACTTCAACCCCTTCTGATGTCACCAGTGTGCCGGTTTCACCGCGTGTAATCCCCAAAGCCGCGAGTTTCTGCGCGGCAGCGTCGGGGTCATAAGAAAAGCTGCCTTGTTCAGGATAATACGCCCAGCTGCCAGGAAGAATTGGACCATTCGCCAGGATTCCCTGCCCAAACAAGACATTGTCCAGTATTGCCTGGCGGTTGATAGACACCATCAGCGCCTGACGGAATTCGGGGTCTTGTAAAAACTTCTTGGCTGAGTTGTCGAGATTCAAAAACACCATGCTCAGGCGCGGTTCGCGCGTGGAAAACAGGTTAAGTCCAGGTTCGGCCAAAACTTCCGGCAAGATATCGTTCGTGATACCCGCCAATCCATCCACCTCTCCGCCCTGAAAAGCGCTCCATGCCTGGCTCATACTGGGGTAATACTGGAAAACCACCTCATTGATGTATGGTCTGCCTAGGTAGTAATCCTCATTCGGCAAAAGGTCAACCCCACTGACGGTTCCGTCTTTTACCAAAAACCGGCTGAACTTGTATGGACCGGTGCCAATTGGCGCGGTGTTAAATGGATGATCTACCAATTCTGCCAGGCTCAAATTCCCGAGCAGATGGGAAGGGAGCAAAGGCACGCTCAAATAATCCAGAAGCGGTGAAAAAGCTTCAGGCAGCGCAAACTCTACGAGAGAATCTGAAAGCGCGTTAACCTCAATTTCAGACCAGAAGGCGCGCAAGTCAGCTGGAATCAGTTCATTTTCTTCCCGCAGCAGCCCCATGGTGTAAACGACATCCTGCGCTGTAACCGGGTGACCGTCATGCCAATAGGCGTTGGCGCGCAAACTGAAGGTGAAGCGGGTGCCGTCGGCGGAATAACTCCAGGTTTCGGCCAGGTCCGGCTGGGGCATCCCGCTGGAATCAAATTTGACCAGCCCGCTAAAAAGAAGCCGGTCTACGTCCTTATCTGCCTGGTTGTACCGATCCAGAATAGGATTGAGGCGCATGAAATTCCCCACCAGAGCCTCGGTGTAAATACCCCCGGTAACCGGGCTTGGGGTGCTTTGCAGCATAGGAGAATTGGCGCCCTGCTGAAAAATCAGCAGCAAGCCGACCGCCAAACCAGTCAACACAATAATCAGAAGCTGCCAGCGAAATTTTCTCATCGTTTAAAAAAAGACAACTGCCAAGACTGGCGAGTCGTCTTTAACCTCCATGTGGAATTGTAGAAACGCCTTCAAACTACTGCTAATCAGGTTATCCGGTAATAAGCACACTGACCAACGCCAAAACAACAAACAGGGCCGCGAGGCCGATGGTCACAAAGAAAAGTACGCGTTCTACTCCGCGCCTCTTGGTATAGACGCCGCCGGTATCACCTCCGGCAAGACTGCCAAGCCCGATGCCTTTGCTTTGCAGAAGAATACTGCCAATCAGGGCCACCGATGTAATCATAATCGCGATATTCAAAAATTTATTCAAGTCAACCTCCGACAGATAACACGAAGATTATACCTAATCCGGAAAAAACGTCAACTCGTAATTAGACGGCGCTGGGTTATCCTCAAAATTTTCCGACTCTTGGAGAGTGGAAGGCCGCATCCGTTTGGCTAGCAGAAAGCTCAGCCGCGGCCTTCCGATAAAGTGAAACCAGGAAATATCCGAGCCGCCCTGAGCGAAAGAACACCCAAACCCGCCTGCCCGCCAGGGGCGGGATGGACAGTGATTTACGGGCGGGCATGAGTGAGGATATAATCAGGTCATTATGCCCTACAGGCACCTGAGCTGAAACATGGAAGAAATCGTCGTCGCCCTGCACATGCATACCGTATATTCCGACGGAAGCGGAAAACACGCGGATTTAGCGGCTGCTGGCCTGAAAGCCGGCCTGGATGCCATTCTCATCAGCGACCACAACGTGTGGGTGCAAGGCTTGGAAGGCTACCTGCAAAAAGGTAAAAAACGGCTGCTCACCCTGGTTGGGGAAGAAGTGCACGACCAAACCCTCACGAAAGGGAAGAATCACCTCCTGATTTTTGGGCACACCCGCGAACTGGCGCGCTTCGCCTCAGACTCGCAGCAGCTGATTAATCAGGCGACCGCTTCTGGCGGGCTCACTTTCATTGCCCACCCGATTGAAGACGCCCTGCCTGCTTTTGGCGAGGCAGCCTTTAACTGGGAAGACTGGCAGGTTAGCGGCTATACCGGTATTGAATTGTGGAACCAGATGAGCGAATTCAAGACCCGCGCCACCAACCTTCCCAAGACTGTCCTGCACGCGTTTTTCCCGCAATTGATGACCCTCAGCCCTCTGGAAGCAACTTTGAAACTGTGGGACGAACTCCTCATCCACAGCAAACACCCGGTCGTTGCCGTCGGCGGCGCAGACGCGCACGCCCTGCAAATCAAAAAGGGACCGCTGCGCCTTGTTCTCTACCCCTATGAGCTTCAATTCCGCTCGATTACCAACCACCTGCTGCTCCCCAAAGCCCTCAGCGGGAACCTGACCCAGGATAAAGCCCTGATTTATGATGCGCTGCGCGCCGGTCATTCCTTCATCGCTTACGACCTGCCGCATTCAGCAAAAGGCTTTCGCTTCACGGTGAACAGCAACGACGGCACATTCTGGATGGGTGACCAGGTTTCCGCGGAAGCCGGGCTCACCTTCCAGGTGCGGCTGCCAATCCGTGCCCACGTGCGCTTGCTGCGCAACGGCAGCGTGGTAAAAGAACATACGGACCGCGAAGTCCTCACCTACCTTACCAAAGAACCCGGCATCTACCGCGTCGAAGTGTATTTGGACTACCTGGGCCGGCACCGCGCCTGGATATTCAGCAATCCGATTTACGCAAGGTAAGCCCCTATCTGATTCCCGTGTGAGGGCGGAAAGCAGGTAAGAGCGGCCCGCCAGGCAGGGGCTTTCTGAGAAATCACTTATCAAAGTCAAGCAGTGCGCGTTCGTTGGTATAATCCTGTCAGGAATAGACCCTTATGCTTCTGGATTCGATTGAGAACAAGCTGCGCACGCTGTTTGAGGGCACGCTGGACCGTTTGCTCTATCCCGGCATTTCCGGCACACTCAGCAGCCGTCTGGTCCTGCTCATATCCGAAAAGATTGCCTCCGAACCGACTGATTCCCGCCGCGCCCCGGATTTAATTGACATCCTCATCAGCCCGGAAAAATGGGACGCGTGGCAAAGCGCCCGAACAGCCTTGGACGAAGCAGCCCGGGAATTGGAAACCTATTGGGTCGAACAGGGTTACACGTTCGCGCACGCGCCCAGCATCAAAGTGCTCGCGGACCCCGATCTTAGCGCTGAGGCAGTCGAAATTCGTATCGACTACGCGAAAGACGAAAATTGGCTGGGCAAGACCGCCCGCCAAACCGTTCCGCGCCAAATCGCGAACGACCCAATCCCCGCGCATGCTTATCTGATCATCAATGGAAAAGAACAGGCAGCCCTCGAAAAATCCGTCATTAACATTGGGCGGCGCTCAAGCTGCGACATTATTCTGGCAGACCCGCTGGTTTCGCGGGATCATGTGCAGCTGCGCGCGGAACAAGGCAAATTCCTCATCTTTGACCTCAGTTCAACCGGCGGAACCTTCGTAAATAACCGCCAGGTGCGCTCCGCCGTGCTAAAACCAGGCGACGTTATCCGACTGGGTAAAACCCTTCTGGTCTATAACCAGGAATTCCCCGGCTCCGTGGAAACGAAAACCACCTACCTTCAAAGTCAACCCAAACCATGAACGCTGGATTACTGTTAGTACTGCGCATTCTCTTTTTGATTGCCCTTTACGCCTTTCTGGGGCTCAGTCTGTGGATAATCTGGAAGTCAGTCAAAGGGAAATCAGCGCAAACCGCCCAGGAAGCCATTCCCCCGCTCAGTCTCTCATCCACTATTTTGGAATCCACCAGCGGGCAGATTTTCCTTTCGCCCAAGGTCAGCATTGGCCGAAGCCCTGATTGTGATTTCGTCCTCCCGCACGAGATGATTTCAGCCCGGCACGGCAGCTTCAGTTATCATCATCAGCAGTGGTGGTATGAAGACCTGAATTCCACCAACGGGTCCTACCTGGAAAACCTGCGCGTTGAAGAACCTATCGTTGTCAAAGACGGCGATGTGTTATTTTGCGGCGAGGTGGATATCAATATCTCAATCAAACCCCTATCCTGAAGAAAAGAGGTCAGCATGACAGAAAACAATATCGCGTTTGGTATTATTGGCGGCTCAGGTTTGTATGCCTTTGAGGGGCTGGAAAACCGAAGGACCGTCATCATAGACACGCCGTTTGGTTTGCCATCCTCCCCAATTGTTCTGGGGGAAGTGCACGGCAGGCAGCTGGCTTTTCTGGCGCGTCACGGGGTGGGGCATACTATCTCACCCTCCGAAGTAAACTACCGCGCGAACATTTACGCCTTCAAGCAGCTGGGGGTGACGAAAATTATCAGCGTGAGCGCCTGCGGTTCTCTCCGCGAAGACTTCGCGCCTGGTGACGTTGTAATTCCGGATCAGGTATTTGATTTTACCCACAAGCGCGAACGCAGTTTTTTTGGCGATGGGCTTGTGGTGCATATTGGCTCAGCCGAGCCATTTTGCCCCCGCCTCAGCGCCGCGCTTGCCCAGGCGCTCAAAGCGGAAGGCGGCACGGTGCACGAAGGCGGCGCGTATATCACCATTGAGGGTCCCCGCTTCTCCACCAAGGTCGAATCCAACACCTTCCGCTCGTGGGGAATGTCGCTGGTTGGCATGACCGCCTCGCCGGAGGTCTTTCTGGCGCGTGAAGCCGAAATCTGCTACGCCACCATGGCGCATGTCACGGATTATGACGTATGGCACGTCAGCGAAGAACCCGTGAGCGTGGAGATGGTTGTGCGCACCCTTTCAAAGAATACCAATCTGGCTCAGCGGGCGCTTATCCGCCTGGTGGATATTCTGGCGCAAGCCGAACCGGACGCGCCCGCCTGCTCATGTGAACACGCCTTAAAAGACGCGCTGATTACCAGCCCCGCCAAAATCCGACCCGAAACCCGGGAAAGATTGCACCAATTAATCTCCAGGTATGTGAAGTAACCTTGAGCGAGACCCCAGCGACCAAAAAGACCGGCTTCGTGCCAGCGCCCCTGCTGCTGGTTGGTCTTTTTGTTGCTTTCTATGCTTTCGCGTTAATGCTCGCGCCGGCAGTGCGCACGCACACCGATGCCCTTCAACTGCAGCCGCGCTATCTGCTGCCCTTAATTGGATGGTTGGCGGGCATGGCTGCCATACAATACTGCGCGAATCAATTCCTGCCTGGACACGACCAAACTTTAATCCCCTTGCTGGGCGCCCTGACTGGCTGGGGCTTGCTGACCATTTGGCGGCTTTCGCCCGCGATTGGCGCCAAACAGCTGCTTTGGTTCCTGGCTGGCGTTCTGGTGGTAATTGCCGGGATGAAAATTCAAAACCTCATCGCGGCGCTCAAGCAATACAAGTATGTTTGGCTGACGCTTGGGCTGCTGCTGGTCGCGCTTACCTTTTTTGTCGGAGTCAATCCCAGCGGCAGCGGACCCAAACTATGGTTAAATTTATTCGGGCTCTATTTTCAACCCTCAGAACCTCTGAAGCTTTTCCTGCTCGTTTATCTGGCAGCTTTTTTTGCCGACCAAATCCGCCCGAATGTTACTTTCCTGGCCTCCAGCCTGCCAACCATCCTGATTACCGCGCTTGTCGGTTTACTGTTGATAAGCCAGCGGGATTTGGGTACCGCCAGCCTTTTCGCGGTTTTGTATGTGTTTATGCTCGCGCTCACCACCCGACGCCGTCGCGTTCTCTGGCTTTTTCCGCTGCTCATCGCGATTGCCGGCACGGCGGGTTACTTCCTCTTTGATGTTGTGCGCACGCGCGTGGATATCTGGCTCAATCCCTGGCTGCAGCCTGCCGGCGCGTCCTACCAGCTCGTCCAGGCGCAGATTGCGATGGCATCCGGCGGCCTTATCGGCACAGGCCCAGGGCTTGGCAGTCCCCAGTTTATTCCGGTCGCGGTCTCGGATTTCATTTTCTCCGCCATCGCCGAAGAAGCCGGCCTCATTGGCACGAGCGCCCTTATCCTGTTGATGCTCTTATTGGTAATGCGCGGCGTTGTGATATCCGGACGAACCAAGACCACCTTTGGCAAATACCTGGCTTTTGGGATATCGGCGTTCTTCGCGCTGCAAACATTTCTTATCATTGGCGGCAACATGGGGCTGGTCCCACTCACCGGCATTACCCTTCCCTTTATTTCATATGGGGGGTCCAGCCTGCTGACAAGCATGGTCTGCGTACTGCTTCTCCTGAGGTTGAGCACGGAACCCGGCAAGCGCCGCGGCCTGGAAAGTTCGCCTGCGACTTACCAATTCCTGTCCGCCGCGCTCATCCTGCTCTTTGTGCTCTTACTCGCGAAAAACGCGCTGATTGCCGTCTGGAACCGCGAGACGCTGATATCCAGACCCGAAAACTTGCGTTGGGCGGTTTATGACCTGTATACTCCACGCGGGGACATTATCACCACCGCGGGAGACGCCCTGGCGGTGACCACCGGGGTATCTGGTGATTACGAGCGCGAATTGTTATATCCGCCGCTCAGCAGCATTGTCGGTTACACGAACGGGCTTTATGGACAATCCGGATTGGAACGCGGTGTTTACGCTTACCTGCGCGGCTACGCGCTGCCTTATGCCGATGTTTGGCGGCAGGAGCTGCTCTACAACCAACCTCCGGCTGGCTCCGACGTCAAGGTGAACCTGAACCTATCGCTCCAAAAAGCAGCCGACACGCTCCTGGAAGGTCAGAAAGGCGCGGTAGTCCTGCTGAACGCCCAAACCGGAGAAATTTACGCGCTCGCCAGTCACCCGTATTTTAATGCCAACACTCTGGCGGACGATTTCTCCGAATTAATGAGCCGCGAAGACGCGCCGATGCTAAACCGAACCACCCAGGCAGCCTACCCTACCGGCACGCTGATTAATTTACCAGCTTTGGCTGCTTATTGGACTGAAGAAAACTTCCGTTATCAGCTTCCTGGGCTCTCTCCGCGGCTGGATTATCCCTGCTTTCAGGCGATGCAGTCAACCGCCAAACGCATGGACGTGCTCCAATACGGCTGTGAAAGCGCATCCGCGGATTTGGTTAGCCGCGCCGCTCCGGAAGACCTGGCTGCCGCGATGCGCGGGCTGGGTTTTTTCAGCCAGCCTGTGGTGGCAATTGAATCCGCGGCGGCAGCCGACGACCCAGGCGCGCGAACCGACCTGTCTGCCTGGGCGCGTACCGCCTCAGAAACGCAAGTGACCCCTTTGCAAATGGCTTTGATGGCAGCCGCGATAACAAACGGTGGAATGCAGCCCACCCCCAAAATAGTCAACAGTTATCAGTCGGAAAGCGGAGCCTGGACTGCGTTTGGCGGCAATAAATCGGCGGTGGAAGCTTTGAACAGCGCATTGGCTCTGCAAATTCGCAAAACCTTAACAGCGGAAAACCAACCTATCTGGTTCCTGAATGGACACGCCTCCCTTCTGGAGGGAGGCACTCTGACCTGGTATATCGGCGGAACTACCCCGCAGTGGGTTGGCGTGCCGCTGGCAATTGCCGTGGCAGTGGAAGGAAATCAGGCAGAACTGACCCAGCAAATCGGGAGCCAGCTTCTGAATCTGTCAACACCCTGAAAGTCTAACGCACAATCCGCAGAAAATGGCGCTTGCCGCACTGTAACACGCAGGGCTGGTCAAGCATAAGCATGGCGTCTGCGACGGTCACCCCGTCAAGTTTTACGCCCTGCTGTTCCACCAGTCGGCGGGCCTGGTTGCGGCTCTGTGCCAGTTTGTTTTTTACCATCACCTGCAGCAAACTCTCCGGCGCTTCCAGGCGATATTCGGGCATCTCATCGGGAATATCCCCCTTCTGGAACATGGCCACAAATTGGTCCTGGGCGCTGTCAGCCGCGTCCTTGCCATAAAACACGGCAGTAATCCCGCGCGCGAGCTGCATCTTGGCATCGCGGGGATGCGTGGTGTTGGTTTCCAGCGCATTCAAAAAGCCGTCCAGGATATCTGGAGACCAATCCGTCGCCAGGCGGGCGTAGATTGGCATGGCCTTATCCGGGATGCTCATCACCTTGCCATACATATCCTCAGCGCTGGTGTTCAGCGGGATGTGATTACCCAGGGATTTGCTCATGCGTACTTCGCCGTCTGTGCCGGGTAAGATGCCGAGAATAATGCCAATATTCGGCTTCTGTCCGTAATATGTCATCACCTTCCGGGCGGCGGTTATGATATTAAAGAGTTGATCAGAACCGCCAACCTGCACATCCGAGTTCATAAAATGCGCGTCGTAGCCCTGCATCAACGAATAAAAGAATTCGTGCAGATGAATCGGTTCGCTGGCATCCCAACGCTTGCGGAAGTTATCCCGCGTCAGAAATTGCTGGACCGTGAAGTTTGAAGCCAGCCGGAAGAATTCTTCCATGCTGATTTTGGAGAGCCACTCCGAATTGTAGCGTATGCGGGTTTTCTCGGGCTCCAAAACGCGAAAAGCCTGCTCCGCGTAGGTTGCCGCGTTGCGCATCACCATGTCCAGGTTCATCTGCGGGCGCAGCTTGTCTTTGTCGGACGGGTCGCCAATCAGAGACGTGAAAGAACCGATAAGAAAGGTTACATCATGGCCCAATTCCTGGAATTGGCGCAGTTTTCGCATCGTGACGGTATGCCCAAGATGCAAATCAGTAGAGGTCGGGTCATACCCGCAGTAAACCTGCAGCGGACGTCCTTCGCGCTCAGCTTCAATCAAGCGTTCGCGCAATTCGGCTGTCATGGCTTGCTCAATTGAGGGGTCACCATAATCGACTCCCTGCATTAAGTATTTAACCTGTTCGTCAATGTTCATTTGCACTCTCCATCATGCATCCGGTAAAGCTCAAAAATCTTCCGCCCGGGCGCCGTCTGTGATGCTGAATTTTACCGCATTTTTAGTCTCCACCGCGACCGGCTGCGGCTGCCCAAACCAGACCCTCCGGGCGCACTACGAATTAATCGTTTCCAGAGGCAGCCGCATAAGCAAAAAAACCTCCGGCGCGCCGGAGGTTTTAGTAATTCATGTAAACGTCTAATCTTCGGGGAAGTGGGTTTCATCCTCAGGGCTTGGTTCGTCCAGGCCCGCGAGGCCGCTTCCCTCAATATCATCGCGGCGGTCATCCTCTTCAACGGTCGTGAGCTCCTCATCCCGGGGTTCTTCTTCGTGGTTAATTGGCTGCATATCCGAGATATCGATGCCCTCTAATTCAACCTCCTGCGCGTATTTGGGCGGGTGAATGGTATGCCGGACAATCAGCAGCGCGGCGGATACCAGCGCCACAATCCCCATGATGGTTTGGTTAATATTAAAACCAGCCACAGGGGAAGGATCCAGGCGTAAAAACTCAAGCCCGAAACGAATCGTCGGATAGAGCACTAAATAAAGTAAAAAGATATCGCCTTTATACAGTTTTTCTTTGTATTTCCGCCCGATTAACAGGAGGATTCCCGCGGCAACGAGGTTCAGCAGTGATTCATACAGGAAAAGGGGATGATATTTTGAGACCGTTTCGAACCCAGGCAGCCGATATGCCGGGCTGATCGTGATGGCCCAGGGCAGGTTGCTGGGGCTGCCGTAAAGTTCCTGATTAATGAAGTTGCCCCAGCGACCGACTGCCTGTCCGATTAACAATCCGGGCGCAATGATATCCGCCCACTCAAGGAATTTCTGCTTGGTTGCCCTGCAGTAGATTAGCAGCGCCAGCGCTCCGCCAATTACCGCGCCCGGGATACCCAGCCCGCCGTTCCAGATCATCAGGATTTGCAGCGGGTGCGTCAGGTAGTATTTGGTAGTCAGCCCCATTGCCGCGTTGGAGGCGGAAGGCGTGAACACATGCCAAAGTCGGGCGCCAATAATTCCTCCAACCAGAAGCCAGGGCAGAATATCCCAGACCAGGTTGCCATCTTTGCCGCGGCGTTTCGCCTCCACGGAGGAAAGCCAGGCGCCCAAAAGAGCGCCGGTCAAAATTATCAATGCGTAATATCGGATTGTTAGTGGTCCTATCTGAAATCCTTGAGGCATAGTAAATTCCTTTACAGTTTAATCCTGCCGGACGCTGCCGGCGGCTTGTTTTCTGACATATAGAAGGCGCTGAATCGCGGTCACATTTCCTAAGATTGCAATTATACCAACAGAACAAACCGTCCGATTTAATAGCAGACCCAAAACCAAAATAATATAACGTTCGACGCGACCAAGAAGGCCAACCTTACCGTCAAAGCCAAGGGCTTCTGCCCGCGCGCGGATATACGAGACGAGAACAGAGCCAGCCGCCGCCGCATAGGTCAGGTATATGCCGTTGGGGTTGGACTCCCGGGTAAAGTACACCAAGACGCCTCCCAGAAGCAGCAATTCATCATAACGGTCTATCACCGAATCCAGAAAAGCGCCGAAGCGGGTCGGTGTGCCCAGCCTGCGCGCCATCGCGCCGTCCAGCGCGTCCAACGGGCCCATCAGAGCAGCAGTCAGCCCGCCCCAGAGCAAATGCCCGCTGCCAATCAGGATTGCGGCGATGATATTACCCACCAAACCTGCTAGCGTGATGTGATTGGGCTTAATACCTAAGCCAAGGAAAAAGCCAGCGGCAGCGTCTAAAACCCGACTGAAGCTTTTCCGCAGGATTGATTCAAATGATTTCTTGTCCGACTTCTGGTCACTCATACGCGCTCACCGGGCAGCCTATTCGTCCGCGTCGGCTGGTTCATCCTCGACGCCGCCCAGCAGTATCTGGCGGTTTTTTCCACCGCTTTGCGCCGGGCCGATGATTCCGCGATTTTCCAACTCATCAATCAACCAGGCAGCCCGCGGATAGCTGAGGTGCAGCTGCCTCTGCAAAAATGACGCGCTGGCTCTGTTCGTCCGCCGCAGCACATCGATTGCCTGCTTAATCAAGCCTTCGTCTCCATCTTGCGCGTCCTCGCTCACCTGCTGTTCCCAGGGCGAAGTTGGGCTTTCGTCCGGAAGGGCGGTCTTCTCGGTTTGTGGGGCAGGGCTGGCGGCTGATTTTTGAGTTTGCGGCTGCCACCAGGCAATGATCCGGCTGATTTCCGCGTCGCTGATATATACCCCCTGAGAGCGTTGGAGCTGACCTGTCTGAGGATTCAGGAAGAGCATATCGCCTTTCCCGAGCAAAGTTTCGGCCCCGGGAGAATCCAGGATAACGCGTGAATCCATCAGAGAGGCAACGGTAAAGGCAATTCTGGCGGGGAAGTTGGCTTTAATATTGCCGGTAATGACATCGACGCTGGGGCGCTGGGTGGCAACAATCAAATGCATTCCAACCGCGCGCGCTTTCTGTGCCAGCCGCACCAGCGCCCGGTCGGTCTCTTCTGGCGAAGAAAGCATCAGATCCGCCAATTCATCAATAATAATCACCATGCGCGGCAGCGTTGGTTTGCCGCTGTGCAGCATGCGCGCGTTGTAGGTATCCAGGTTGCGGGAATGGGCTTCCTCCAGAATTTTATAACGATTTTCCATTTCGCCCACTGCCCAGCGCAGTTGGCTGCCTATGCGCTCAAGGTCGGTCTCCACGGGCCCCAATAAATGTGGAAGCCCGTTAAAGCGGGTCAGTTCCACCCGTTTCGGGTCTATCATCACCAAACGCAGATCATCGGGTTTGTTGTTCATCACCAGGCAGGCGGTGATCGCGGCGATACAAACCGACTTGCCCGAGTTGCTCGTCCCCGCGATGAGCAAATGCGGCATAACCGCCAGGTCTGCCACCATAGGCGCGCCGGAAACATCCTTACCCAATGGAAAGGCGAGCGGAGAATGCAGCGCCAGAAACTCCTCCGATTCCAAAATCGGACGCAGTTTGACGATGGTGTGCACCGTGTTTGGCACCTCCACCCCCACGTAAGACTCTCCGGGCACCGGCGCCTCAATGCGCAGGCGTTCCGCTTTAAGCGCCAGGGCCAAATCGCGCGAAAGACCGGAAATCTTGGCGACCCGCACTTTTTGGCGTTCCTCGGGGTCGCCATTTTTTTCTATGTACCCGGGTTCGACCGCGAACTGGGTAATCGACGGGCCCACGCGGTGCCCGACAACCTTGGCGGGAATCCCAAACTCAGCCAGGGTTCTTTCCAGGATTGCCGCGTTCTGTTCAATTGCTGCTTCATTTGTCACGGCGGGTTTTTCAAGCTCTAGAAGGGATAAAGGCGGCAGCGCGTCCGGGCGTTCGAGGGGAACATCTGCCTTTTTATCGCGCACCGGTTCAGTGCGTTTTTTCTGGTAGCTCAGCGGCAAGGTCATTTGAGATTTGATTTCCTTCGGCGCTGTCTGGAGCGGCTGCCGCGCGGGCCGGTTCCCTTCCATTGGCGCGGGCGCGCTCACCTGAGCTGGAAGCGCGGGAGATTCAGCCGCCACCGGCTCCAGACCGGCTTTTAGGCGCGCCCAGGCTTCCACCCGGCTGAATACATTAAAACCATAAAGCAGGCAGAGCAGACTGAGCAGCCCTAAGAGCAAGCCAGTGCCGAATGAGCCCAGCAGCCCGGATAAAGGGTGCGCCAGACCCCAGCCTGTGCTGCCCCCCAGGCTGGTTCCCGCTTCAATCTCCAGCACAGTCTCGCCCGAAAAAGCTGAGAGAGCGCCGAGCAGGCAGAGCAAACCCAACTCCACTAGAACAACCCGACCAACAGAAAAGGGCGCGCCGCGGCCGTTCCGCCATAAGAGCAGAAGCCAGCCGCCCCCAAAAAGCGCCAGAGGCAGCAGATACCTGCCCAGCCCAAACCAGCGCCGCGCCGAACCCAAAATGAGGTCCGGAATTACACCGCGCGTGAACCCTAATACGGCCAAACCCAGGATCAGACCAAGCGCCAGAAACAGTACCGCGGCCAAATCCCAGCCAATCCTGGAAGGGTCAAACCAAGGTTTTCGCTCTGTCGGCGGCGTTGGGTTGGCGATTTCAGGTTTGGGCTGCTTTCCGCCGCTCCGCGTGGAAGGCGTGGTTTTTTTGGTCTCAGGAACCTTTGTTTGTGTAGGACTCACGGTTGAACTCCAGGCAAAATAATCTGCAATCCAATTAAGTCAGGTTGCAATATCCATGCCTCAGGCTGGGTTTCCAAGGTCGCTGTCAGGAGGTTTAGCCTCCGTATCGGCTTCGACAGCATTGGAGGCGGCCTCCGCTTCCTGGCGCATAATACTCCTGGCGATATTTTCCAGCGCGACGCGCTGCTTGCGGTATAAATCCGCTTCAGAAACAGCCAATTTGCGGGCGACCTCACGTACTTTTTCCCCCTGAATGAACTTCAAATCAAGAATGTTGTACAAAATCCAGTCGCTGGTGAGTTTGCGTTCGCCTTCCGGTTTGCTTTCCTCAATGGATTGTTTTAATATCGCCCGCAGGGCGTTTGTCCGGCTTCCGTCGAAGTTGTCGCTTTGGGACTTCACCAGACGTAAGTTCAGCAGCGGGTTGTTCGTCAGTTTTGGGCCGCCCCAATAATGCGTGAGCGCGTCCTTGACCCAGTCTGTAAATTCCCCGGGCACCTGGGAGCTCCCGTTACGATAAATACTCCCCTGGTTGTAGCTGGAACTGGAAATTAATTCCTGAATGTAATCAACTTCCGGCTGCAAAACGGAAAGCGAATTGAGCACCTGCAGCTGCAGCGCCCGGTCCTTCAAGGCCAGTGTCGCCCGGTCTGCCAAAAGCGCCACCGCGTTCAGCTGCTCCGGTAAAAACGCCTCCTCTGCCTCATCCGGAAAACCGCAAATCCCAAACAAACGCGACTGTTCAATGTCCTGCTGATAGATCAGCGGGATGAGCTTGAAAGCCCCCAGGGATACCATCTCCCGGGGCAACTGCTGGTCCGGTTGAACAGCGCGGATAAGCTCACCGGTTTCCGGCAGTTTATCCAAAATGTGTCGGTCACCCGCGTGAATGATATAGTTCACCGCTCCATTTTCGATGACCGCGATAAACGCGCCGCGCACCTGCAGCTGATCGCAAATGGACGCTGTGATGATTTCCAGGAATTGGTCCAGGTCTTTCTCGGTCAGCATACGCTCTTCCAGGGTCCGGATCAGGCTCAGGTCTTCCCTGTCCGCGCCAAAAAAGAGCATTTTTTCCAGGTACGGCGCGAGGAGCGTGATGAAGTATTCCAGGACCAGAATTGTTCCCACCATCACCACGGGGACGTAGGGAATATATGGGTCGCCAAACGTTAGACCGTACCGGCGAACAATCGTCGTGGCGCCCAGCGTCATCATCGCCACGAAAGGGCCGCGCATCAACCAGCGAAACAGGCGGCTTTTTATCGCGCGGTCAGTCCAGTTCAGCCCGAAAAAAGAAACAACGTACGCAATCGCCACCAGCGCGACACCAGTCAAAATCGCGCTGAGAATCGTCAGCAGCCAAAAAAAGTCGGGGTTATGCGCGAAGAGCGTGCTGCCGTGAAACAGGAACAGCGCGCACGTGACAGCGGGAGCGCCGGCGCCGATAAAAAGGTAAAACAAACGCCGGCGGGTTGTAGTGGTGTTGCTGCGTAAAACTGCCCGGAAAAGATTATAGAAAGAAAGCGCGTTGACGGTCAGGTAATACGCGCCGAAAACGGCGGTAAACGGCAAGGTTTCCAGATATGCCACCGGCGCGCGTTCCCCCGCCAATTCACCGACGGTAATGTGGAGCGGAACCAGAACTGCCCAAATTAAAGACAGCAGCGCGAATATCCGCACCAAAAGCGTGCGCCGGCCGCGGCTGGGGCGCCCTGTCAGCGTCAACAAAGCGTCAGATAAATAGAAATAACCTGCTGGCAAAAGAGCCATCATCATCCAGCGCAAGCTCAGCCAGGCTTGAATGATGTTCGGCGCGTTCGAGATGTTGGCAATTGTATCGCTGCTGAAAACAATGGTAACGAGCGTCAGGATGATGATAAAGCTTCTGGCGACGCCGTCCCGAAAATTGAAACTCAGCGAATACATCACGATCGCGATCGCGGTAATCGCAACCCCGGCGTTCAGGATCTGGGCGATTATTTTGAGAACGCCGGTGAGTGTAAGCGCAGGTACATTCATAAACAAAGAAATATCCATCAGTTGATAGGTTTGTCAAAAAATAGAGCGGGGTCATGGTTGGGGAAATACTGGTCCAGATACCCACACATCTGATAGCCAAGCTTCTTAACCATCTGCACAGCCGGGTCGTTGCGCATCTGGATTTCCATGAGGACGCGCCGCGCCTTCTGTTCGTGCGCCCAAGTCTCGCAAGCCAAAAGCAAACCGCTGCCTACGCCTTTCCGGCGCATGAGCGGCGCAACAACCAGATCGGTAACCCGGGCGGTGTCCCTGATGCGTTGGTTTTCAAGCGCCACATAAGCGACCAGCTCACCCATCACCAACCCGACAAAAATCGCGGCAGCGTCTGCCCAGGAATGGATTAAGGTTGTCTCATCTTTGGGGTATTTGATATTTACCGGTCGGGGCAGGTAAACGCGCTCAAAATTGCTCGCGAAACTGGTTTTATCGCTCCTTAAATCCAATTTATAGGCAAATTCGCTGCGGGAATTGTGGTTAATCCCAACCATGTGTTCCAAATCCGCCTGCCGTGCTGCCCGTATTTCCAATTCAGCCATCATGTATGATCCTCTACTTCGCCGGCGCGATCACTTTTACTATGATTACGCAAGCTGCTGTCTGCTCTCCCTGGTTATCCAGAGCAGTCAACCTGAGCAAATAATCCCCCGGGACAAGATTCGTTGTGTACCAGAAACCCAGGCTGGATTCTATTCGCACGCCGCTGCCCGCGGCAATCGTTTGCCAGTTTGGCTCCTGCCCCAAGGTTGAATATTCGTATTTATAAGACCCGTAATTCGGAGTGTTTACGGATCCAATCAACTCCACCACGCCGCTGAGCTCATCACCGTGCTTTGGTTCTGAGATTTCCAATATTCCTGCCTGGCAGTTGCTTTCGATGCCCTCGATTTGCGCCTGAGGATAGCGCGTTGGCGTCGGCGTAGCGTCCGTCGGAACAGGTCCGGCTGGCAGGGTGGTCGTTGGCGTGCCTAACACGCTAATCGTCGGGGTCGCGTAAAGGGGTTGCTGGGCAAGTTCTCCCGCCAGGAATGTTGCCACGATAAACTCACCTACCGCCAGCAACGCGACCAGCATCATCACCGTCGCGGCCGAGGCGACTTTTGTTTGAGCCGCCTCGCGCTCCAAGCCAAAAACCGAAGTTCTCCGTTCATTCAAAGCAAGCATCAGCCGGCGCAAATAAACTATCGCGACCACGCCGAGAATCAAGTAGATCGGGACTTCGAAGTCCGCGAGGAATTTTATGATGGCATCCATGGTTACTACTGACAGCCAGGCAAGCGGCCTGGTATTAAGGGCGCCCGCAAGGCTATAAGCTCGCGAGCACGCCCTTAATGATGGTTGTAAGTTTGGGCACAATGACCTTTCCGGCTTCCAGAACCTCTTCGTGGGAGGCGATGTTAGTTCCGTTCAAGTCAATTTTGTTCGAGATCCCAGAAATTCCCAACACGCGCTGCCCGCCGTGGCGCGCCACGATTGCCTCCGGCACTGTGGACATTCCTACCGCGTCGGCGCCAGCCAACCGCAAGAAACGGCAATCCGCCGGCGTTTCAAATGAGGGACCAGAAAGTCCGGCATAAATGCCGCGCCGCACATTCAGGTTGGCTTCATCGCTCACCTTTTGGGCGAGCGCGATTAATTCCTGATCGTAAACCTGGCTCATATCCGGAAAACGGGGGCCGAATTCATCCAAATTAGGTCCGCGCAACGGGTTCGGGCCGGTCATTGGAAGGAGAGAAAGGTGGTCGGTAATCAGCATCAGGTCTCCGGCAGAATAATCCGGATTAATCCCGCCGGCCGCGTTCGTAAGCACAACCGTCCGAATTCCCAGCCGCTGCATCACGCGCACCGGAAGTCCAATCCGCGACATGCTGTAACCCTCATAATAATGCGCCCGCCCCTGCAGCACCAGGATGGCCTTGCCCATCAGTCTGCCGATCACCAGGCGCCCGCTGTGCCCTTGTACAGTGGAGACCGGCCAATGCGGGATTTCACTGGTGGGGATAATTGCCGGACTTTCCACTTCGTCCGCCAATGGGCCCAGCCCGGAGCCCAGAATCAGCGCGATTTTAGGTTGAATCGAAATCCGACCGCGAACGACCGCTGCCGCTGTGTCAATTTCTTGCATTGTAATGATATCCGACATGCATCACCTCATAAGTTTTCTTGGTGCGATTATATCATTGTGAGGGTGATGCGGGGAAATGCAGGGGCGGGCGGCTTTGCTGCTGGCAGCAAACCAGCTTCGTCAGAAGAGCAAAAATTACCTGCGGGCTGCTCTGCCTTAGCGGCGCCTCGTCAGCCGGGCAAGGTCGCATTCGCTGGCAAAGGGCGCCTTTTATAGACAAAAAGAGGCTGACCTGTTGTAGTGCACCCCGTTTGTTGGACGGAAATTAGGTAAAGGA
>MTKY01050778.1_pt1 | contig 149017 bp, 112 predicted proteins | sample 1042731 | NCBI WGS metagenome assembly MTKY01 (sample SAMN06212206, study PRJNA360538) | anaerobic digester metagenome | biome: Wastewater treatment plant; material: sludge; isolation source: anaerobic digester fed with sludge from wastewater treatment plant | place: Denmark: WWTP Soeholt ...
CCTCCCTCCCGTAAAATGAAATCGGGCAGCGTAATCTCAAGTTGCTCCCATGCCCGGAGATCGCTTCCGCAGCGGGGGCAGGGCTGGGGAACCGGAGTAGTACCACTGGCAGACGAACCAGAAGGGGGGCGCGACGGTGTAGCAACGTCATACTCACCCCTGCACGTTCGACATATCGGCATCGATGATCCTCCGGGCTATACTGGATGGCTTCACACATTCGACGCTGCGTGTATTTTCGCACCGCGAAGATTCGCGTCGTGAAGATTTGCGGCGCAAATCTTCACACGTTATCCCAATGCCTTGATCCGCGTAGCAATCTCGTCCTCGACCTGCTTGATCGTCGCTTTCAGCTTGGCCTCGCTTTTATCCAGTTCGCGCAACTGGGACTCGGTGGCTTCAAGTTGCTCGACGTACTTCGTGCGCAACGCGCCTTCTTTGCCCACTTGCGAAAGAGCCTGCATGTTCCCCTGGACCTGCTGTTGCGCTTTGTAGATCTGGTCCCGCTCATCCTCAATCTGCTTCAAGCGTTTCTCGTAGTCGGCGATGGTGTCGTAGAGCATCAGCAGTTTGACGACTTGATCATAGACAGCCTTATCCATCAGCCCTTGCTTGAGATACCGTTGCAAAGTTTGATGCGACTGTTTCTGTACCTCCTCGTAGCGGCTCAACAGACGGCGCTCCTGCACTTTCAACGCCTTCTCGCCCCAGGCCGGCGCCTGCGCTTCAAAACGCAGAAACTCATCCGTGTGTTCTTTCGGCGACGGTGTGTCGAAGAGTTCGTACTGCGGCGAACGCGGATGTTCCACCAACACGGTGACCGGCTCCGCCGTTTGATTCGAGAGGCGATACTCCTGCCAGCGCACGTCCCACTCCTCGAAGTGCAAATAGCCCCCTTTGATGAACAGGCGATAGATTTCCCGGCTCGAACCACTGCTTTCGCTAACCTTGACGCCCAACTCTACGGCGTAGGGGGCCACGACTTCGCCTCCGACCGCTGTAAACGGCAACACGGCCTCGCCCACGTAGTCGCCATCGTCGAGAACCGTCACCGGGCCGCGCTCCAGGGTGAGGCCACTCGCGTTCTTCATCCGCAGTGTGGCGACAGGATGCGTCGCCATTTTGCTCCCGTTGTAGAGCAAATCTTTCTGATACGCCAAATCCGCCGACACCACCGGCACCATCGCCGATTGTCCGCGCCCCACCGTTACGGGCGTCTGAATGACGTATTGGAAAAGCTCGCCCAACGCCTCGCCCTTTGTGGTGACGGTCTGGGCGGCGGCGTAGGCCTCACGCGCTGCCATTTTCTGCATTGCGGCGGGAGCGGGCGCAGCCATAGCCGCACGCATCGCCATCCGATCCTCTATATCTGCGGGGATCCCGCCTAAAGCCGCTGCCCCAAAGGCGACCGGCGCAGGCGCGACGCGCGCTTCTTCTTTCACCTCCGGGCGCTCCGGCGTAAACGGTGTGTAAAGATCGTAGACAAACGAGATCGGCATGCCCGCCACCAGCGAGAGGGAAATTCCCTGCAAATCCTCTTCCAGCCGGTTGTCGAAAATGCCCCATCCCAGGAGCAACGCCTGCGGGCCGCCTTCTGCTTTCGGGTCCAGCACCAGGCGATAGCTCACTCGCCACGTCGGCGCGGGTGCAATGTAGCTGACCGAGAGATCGTGCTCACCCGGCGACATGCGCACGGTCACGCTGCGGTACTCGTCCTGCGTGAGCGACGTTTGCAGGAAGAAGCGCAAATCTGCCGCGCCGCGCTCGTCGAGGACGTCCACGCTTTGCACGCGCTCCAGCGCCACCGCGCGCACCGTGTTGCGCGTCTCCGCGCCGTCCCCGGCGGCCTCGTCGAGCAACAGCGAGACCATCGTCGACGCCAACGGCTGGCGCTCAGATGGCTCATCGAGGCCGAGTAGTTTGCCCGTCGCCGTTTCGCCCTGATCCAGCGACAGTGCGACACGCCGTCCCCGCAGGCAGGCCAGCAAATCGCGCAGGCTGCGGTCGTCGTCCAGACGGATGGAGCACCCGGCCAGGCGCTCCTCGCGGCTCTGCGGCGTGGCGTAATCCACACCAAGCACCTGCCCGCCGCCCCAATCGATGGCGGTGAGGCTTTTCAAGATGTCATTCATCTCCGTCACGCGGAAGGAGAGTTCCACTTCCTCGCCGCTCAACTGTGCGCGACGCTCGAAGAAGCCCACGCCATGCTTGTACAACGTCATCCGGGTAATCGGTAATTGTGCCATGTTTGCCTCCTAAAAAGTCGGACAGTCATCAGTCGCGCGGTCTGGTCGTCTTGCTACTCCGGCGCTATCGTATTGCGCCCTCCATCATTGCATACCTGAAAGGTTATAATGGCATCCAGGAATATTCTACTCGCTATTCTGCAATAATGCAAACAGCATCTTTTAATTCTGTGTATAAATTCTGTTAGAAAAATTGGTTAAAAACGAAAAAGCCCACGTTTGATATGGGCTTTCTTCTGACAAATAACTCTGGTTGACACAGGCCAGGTTCGAGGAATCAACCTTCCTCGAAAATCAACGTCAACTGCCCAAAGCGCACGAGGTCGCCCGAATTGAGCCGCACAGGACGGTGGGGTAGGAGGCGGACTTCGTTCAGGTAGGTACCGTTGGTGCTTTGCAAGTCTTGCAGGAACCACCCTTCGGGACGGCGCAGGAAACGCGAGTGGTGCCGCGAGACCCCGGCCGAGCCGCCGCCGTAAGGCTGAAGATCGACGTCCGGCGGCTGCGGCAGCATGGGATCCGCCCGCCCAACCACAACCTCATCCAACAGGGGGATCGAGAGCGCTACACCCGATGTGGCGATGAACAAACGCGGGCCGGTCACGGCTTCCTGCGCATCGAGGCGCATGGTCTCCATGCGAGCCGTCACCGGATGTTCGGCCTGGGCTGCCAGCTTGAGCGATTGCGCCACCTGTTTGAGATCATTGACAAAGAGATCCATACGCGGATAGCGCACCATCAGATCGTGATCCAGAGCGCGCAACAACACCGTCTCCAAAGAGGCTGGGAGATTCGGATTGTATGTGCGCAGCGGGACCGGCGATTCGTGTTGACCCAACCGCACAGACGCGCCGGACAGCGCCGGGAAGGGCAGCCGGCCGGTCAGCAGTTCGTACAACACCACCCCCAGGCTGTAGATGTCGGCACGCGCATCGGCCTCTGCCCCGGCAGCTTGCTCGGGGGCGAGATAGGCCAGCGTCCCCAAAATCGAACCAGGGAGCGTCAGCTTTTGCGACAGCATCAACCTTGGAGACGTGTCTCCCTTCTTCTGTGGCGCATCCACCACTTTGACCAGGCCAAAGTCGGCCAACAACGGCCAATCCGGGCGGGCCAGCAGGATATTACCGGGCTTCACGTCACGGTGGATGATGCCCCTGGAATGAGCGTAAGCCAACGCCTCGCCCACCGGGATAATCAGGGCCAGCGCTTCAGTGTCATCGAGGGGGGTGTCGTCCAGGCGCGCTTGCAACGAACCACCTTCGACATATTCCATCACGATGAATGCATAACCCTGATCCTCGCCGTAGTCATAGATATTGAGGATATTCGGGTGACGCAGACTGGCGATGGCATGGGCTTCACGACGAAAGCGGCGCAGGAATTGTTGCCCGCCGGCGTCTTCGATATGCAACACCTTGACTGCCACCCACCGTTCCAGTTGGGGCTGAAACGCGCGATAGACCACCGCCCCACCGCCATGCCCGATTCTTTCGGTCAATTGATAGCCGCCGATTGTGCGACCGCTCAAATCGTCCATATCACTCCCCTTGTGTCAGTCTGGTAGCCTTTAGTCGGATGGTCGCGTTCACAGGGTATTAGCGCAGTTCGGCCAGTTTTTCGTTCACAGTCGCCAAGTCGCCTGTGAGCAAGGCGATACGAGCAGCGTCCAAGGTCTGATAAGCCGTCCGTTGGGCTGTCGTGCCGCGGAAGTTGGCGGACCACGTCGTGTACGCGCGGCCCACGGCAGCCACCGCATTGACCAACGCCTCAGGCTCGAAGGGAAGCGACACGGCGCTGGTTTCAATGTCCGCAATCCACGCCTCTTCCAACGTCTCCAACGACGCACCGTACACGCTCTCGTAATCGCCGCTGCGATAGACCGTGCGGAATTTGTCTATCCCATGTGCCTCGATGAGGTATTCCGCAAAACAGCCGGCCGCGTAATAGTTCTGTAAATCCACGATCTGGTTCTCGAAGCGCAGCGGGCGCGACACGCGCGGGAGCTTCCCCGCCTGATGATACGCCGAGCAGAAGGTCTGCAACGGGATATTATCAGAGTCGGCGATCACCGTCATCCCCATGTAGACGGCAAAGCCCTCGCTCTCTACCGTGGAAGTGGGCGGGCCAAACATGGACCAGGCGTAGAGATGCGCCAATTCGCGCGTGAGGGTGTACTGTTGATCCTCCGGTGTCCCCGTGCCATCGTATAGGAAGAAGATACGGCGCTCCGCCGGTACGGAGAATCCACGTTGCAACGTATTCGGCGCAGCAAAGGTCGTCCCTGCCACGTAGATGTCGAACGTCCCCGGAAGTGTGGCACGGAAAGTCCCTTCGATGTGCGCCATCCCTGTGACGACCATCGCTTGCACCGTGGTGATATTCTCGATCCCGTACATGCCCGCGCGGTAATGCAAGCTGAAACGCTGCGGTCCGCCGATCTCCGGATAAGCGACGCTCAGGTCGCCACCCGCTGCCGATGGCCCCCACGTTGGCGTCGGGGTGATCGTCGGGGTGGACGTGGCCGTCGACGTGGCAGTCGCCGTCGGGGTGTCTGTGGGCGGCGGGGGTGGCACCGGAATCGTCAATTTCTGGCCGACGCGAATAACGTCGGAGCCTAAACTGTTGGCGGTCATGATTTCGTCCACGGTGACGCCATAACTTTTGGCAATCCCGCCCAGCGTATCGCCGGCCTTCACGGTATAGACGACTTTGTTGCTCTCATCGGGCGACGGGGTCGGCGTGGCGGTCAGCGCCGCCATCGCCTGCTCGTCCAGGGGAATGCGCAATTCTTGATCCGGGTAAATGATATCCCCCGCGATGTCATTCGCGGCAGCAAGTGCGGCAGCGGGAATCCCATAACTATAGGCAATGCCGGAAAGCGTGTCCCCGGATTTCACGGTGTAGGTGATGTAGTATGTGACCGAGGTCGGTGCAGGTGATGGTTCCACTTCTGGCGTGGGCGTCGGCAAAGAGGCTCCGGTGTTTTCAGGCTCTGCCGACATTCCCGTCGCGGTGGGTAAGGGGACAAAGGTCAGGGTGACAGCCGGCGTGCCGGACTCCGGTTCCGGCGCAGGGCGCAGTAACAGGAACACCGAGACCAGGACAAAGAGCAAAACACCCAGTCCTATGGCTAGACCAACCAGAATATCCTTGCGGCGAATCGACTTTTCTTCAATCATCGCTACTCCGACTATGCGAGGCACGCACCCTTCTTATATCACATCTTGACAAAAGTTCACTTCTACCGCGCGGCGATCACTCTCCCGCCACCAGCCGAACGTCATCAATGAGAACGTAGGTATTGTACCAGTTGTCATAGCGATTGTGAACCTCGAGTGATAGGTTCACCCCGGTGCCACCTGGGCCTAAGTCGATGTCGGCAGTTTGCCAACCCAGATCATAGAGAGGAACCTCACAATAGTTAAAATAAGCCGGGTTCTGGTTGGCGTCACGGAATTTCAGTGCACCATCCACGAAAACGTCAAAAGTATCATACACATCGGTCAAAGCGCGATTAAGGTCATTCGTAAAGATGCGATAGCGAAAAAGAAGGTGCATCGATTGTCCTGCCGGCGCGCTCGGTACAAAAAAATACTGCCGGATGCGCCCGTATCCTATCGGGACATCTCCATCATCACAAACATAATCCGGATCCCCGATCAAAGCGACGGGGTTATCGGCGTTGCTCGGATCGCGCGCCGCTGACGCTCCCAGAACACCCGAAACCGCCCACCCCGCCAGGCCGTCGGAGAAATCGCTGTTTGTCAGCGGCGGCGCATAGGTGCGCATGATCAGCGGCAGGTAGATATAGGTAAACTGCGGTTTCTGCTCGCGGACGACGGCTATGTCTTTGGCCGCAACCGCCATGTATGGCTCGCCCTCATAGATCAACGTCACCGTGAGCGTGGTGGTATTCACGACACCGGGACTGGCCGTAATGGGCACCGTCAGCCGGATGCCCATCGTCATCGTCTCGCTCACACGCAGCGGCAGCGGCATCCCCACCGTTGTTCCACCTGGATACGTCGCATTGAAGAAATCCACAGGCCAGCCTTCGGAGGCCACAGCCTGAAAACCGACAAAGACATCCACATCGCCGGTATTGCTGATGGTGTGCACGTACTCCACCACGGTATCAGGATCGACGTCCACACTGTAGCCAGGCGAGACTGCAATCGTCGGCAACCCCGGCGACTGCGCGGTGGCAAGGTCCCCTCTGGATAATGCCACCAACACCAGGAACAAGGCTAGCGCGCTCATGCCACAAACGAGCAATACGCGTTTTATGGTTCTCATCGCTCTTCTCCTTAATCAACTAGAAATCACGGCTGTGATGTTTCAAGCGTGTTGACCTGAACAATGATCACGCTGATATTGTCATTACCACCAGCCTGGTTGGCGGCTGCGACCAGTTGTTCACAGGCCGCCTGCGGTGAAGGCGCAGCATGCCACAACGTCCAGATGCGCGCATCGGGAACCATCCCGCTCAGTCCATCGGAACACAGCAACAGCGCCTCGCCGGGCGCGAGCACCTGTTCGAAAACATCGAAGTCCGCTTTGGGCTTGTCGCCGACGACCCGGTAGATGACGTTGCGCCGTGGGTGTTCGCGCGCCTCCTTTGCAGTGATGTGCCCCGCCGCCACAAGTCGCTCGACGAGTGAATGATCCGTCGTAATCTGCGTCGCCCCATCCGCCGACAGCCAATAAGCGCGGCTGTCACCGATGTTGGCGATGGTCACATGTCCCCCAATCGCCAGCGCGAGCACCAACGTGCAGCCCATGTCGCTGTCGGCAGCCCGACGTTGCGTATACACGGCCTGGTTCGCAGCTACCACAATCTGTTCGAGCCAGATGCGGGCATCCGGCAGCTTGCCCTCGGCCTCCAGGCGCAAGCTATCCACAGTCTCCTGGATCGCCTGGATCGTCAACTGGCTGGCAATATCGCCCGCGGCATGGCCGCCCATCCCATCGGCGACTGCGTACACCCCCACCGGCAAGCCTAACGTCGCAAAACGGGCAGTGAGATCGAGGGGCAGCACGCTGTCTTCATTCAATGTGCGCATTCGGCCTACATCGGTAAGCATCCCAACTTGCACATGCACATTTTCAGGCGCGTGCAGACCTCGTAGAGCGCCCTCAAGCACCGCTGCAAACACGTTAGCCGTCTTTCCCATCTCCTGCGCGCGCACAAACAGCGTGACTAGCGGGTCGGCGGCGGGCGCGCCATTCGCTGCTGTACTGCTGGATGCCGCGCTATCGGACGGCATCCCCAGCAACGCGAGTAACAAAGCCGCCAATGCGCGAACGTTCTCCGCGAAATAGGTCTCGGCCTGGGCGTGAACTTCACGCGGCAGCAGCGAGACATTGTCGATGCACACATACCGCGCCAGGCTGTCGCCGGTCACGATATGCTCGAGGTCGATCTTCTGCAGGGTGACGTAGTGTTGGTGCAAATACGCCATCCCCTGCGCCAGTGCAACGCCCCATTGCAGCACCTTCTCGATGGGTTGTGGGGAGGTCACATCCTGCGCCCGTTTGAAGATGGGGTCGACACGATAATGGCGCGGAGGGTCGAACGCCGTATCCGTGAAGACATCTTCGGGCAAGATCAAAGCGGGATGGCGCAAGCGCAGCGCCATTAGTTCCGCCGAAACCTGGAACATCTGCGCATCTTCGGTCTCCCGCATCAGAAATTTCGGGTAGATCAGCGTGATTCCGCGCAAATCGGCTCCACAGCGCGTGCAAGAGCGCGTCTCTTCGCCGCCAATCGGGGCATCGCAATACGGGCAGCGGCTGAGCGGCGTCGTGCCACGCACAGCGTAGCTGTTCTGCATCGCGTCCGGCATCTCCGCAGCCGCATGAACGTTGAGCACCAGGTAACGCCCCTCGCCCGCCAACGTCCGCTCCGGCAACACTTCCAGCACAGCGCCACGCGTGTTCGTGCGGCCCAAGGCGGCGTCCGGCTGCGGATTTCTGAACCGCGCACACAAGAGCAGGACGGCAGTCAACAACACGCCGGCGACCAGCAATCCGCCCATCAACGCTGCCGCCAAACGCCCGGGGACATCCGGTTGCACACCAGGCAGATGACACGCCGAGAGCGTCATAGCCAGGCTAACAAGCCACAGCACGCGCCAGGCAAGAGCGCGCGATCGATTACTGCTGGTTTTCATCTGTCCTGGCCCCCTTCAGCCGCTGCAAAGACGCCAACAGCGCCACCATGTACGTCGCCCGCGAGCGCACGTGCTGGCCTTCCTGGTTGGGGAAGCGCGTGGCTAGCGCAATGGCGCGGGTGGCCCACACGCGCGCTTTTTCGTAATCCTGCCGCCGCCGGAAGAGATCGGCGCCGATCAAGTAGAGGCGCGCGCCGCCCAACGTCCGTTCGACGCCGGAACGGGCCAGACCACGCTCGACCACGGCCAGCGCAGGCGCATAATCGCCCCGCGCCTCCAAGGCGGTCGCCTCGTGGTAGTCCAGATCCGCCAGACGGGCGATGTCGTCCGGGTTTTCCGGCTCAGCGGGCAGCATCGCGCGGGCGGCGTTCAGGTGGGAGAGCGCAGCGTCGTAATCGCCGAAGCTGATCAGTGTATCACCCAGGAGGTGATGCGCCTCGAAGCGCGCTTCCGGCACGGCCAATCCACCGGCATCCGCGGCCTCCAGCACACGCTCAAGCGCCTGGCGCGCCTGCACTGCCAGATACGAGCGCACGGCCTGTTGTCCCAATTCCAGATTCACCGCGACCGCTTCTTCCCACATGCGCGCTTCGTAAGCGTGATAGGCCATCAACGTGAGCCAGTTGGGAGCGGCTTTTTCGCGGTAATAGCCGAGATACTCGGTGAGCCTTTGGTGGATGAGCCGCTGGATCCGGTGTGGCAGCCCCCGGTAAGCCACTTCGCGGACCAGCGGTTGGCGGAAGATGAGCCATTCGACATCGCGCGGCGCTAACCCGAAAGGCGACAGTTGCGGAATCCGCCGCCGCACCGCCGTATCGCTTTCCTCCCCGTAAGCGGCGACCAGCGTGGGTATCATCATCTCATCGCCGACGGCCGCCGCCGCACGCAGCAAGTGGCGGTCGGGCGGGGAGAGCTGGTCGATGCGGCTCTGGATCAGGCCGTAGACCATATCGGGCAGCGGGAAGTCCTCCAGCGAACCGGTCAGTTCCCACGAATGGTCGCGCCGGCGCAGTACGCCGGAGTTGATCAGCGCACGCACGGCTTCGGTGGCAAACAGGGGCAGGCCGCTGCTGCGCCCCGCCACCCATTGGGCCACAGTTTCGGGCAGCGGCATGTCCTCGAAGAGACGCTGCACCAACGTCTCCATAGCCTCATCACTCAACGGGCCGAGAGACAAATCGATCACCCGCTCATCCGCTGACCAGCGCCGCTGCACGGGGGCGTAGTCCGTTGCGCCCTTCGTGGGCGCGCCTTCGTCGCGATGCGTCACCACGAGCAGCAATGGTGCGCCGATCGATGTATTAATCAAAATATCGAGCATATCCAGTGAGGCCGGCGACATCCAATGCACATTGTCGAGGATCAGCAGGCGCGGTTGTTCGCGCGCAGCCTGCTGCCACAGTTCGAGGAACATGGATTGGCGCTGTGTGTCGCGCATCGTCGGTGGCAACGCGAGCACGTCCGGCGAAGGCGGGGCGGTCAGTCCTACCAGCGGCGCGAGCAGGGCCGCCCACGGCGCGACGCCATAGCGCTCCAGCACCGCCTCAAGCGTTTGCTGGCGTGCTTCCGGCGAGGCCGCATCCAATCCCAAAAGCGAGGTGAGAGCCGCATCCCACCCGGCATACGGCAAGTGCGCGGCGTATGACGGTGTCACGCCCAGATGGACGGCAAACCCGCGTTTCTCCGCTGACCGGGTTAACTCCTGCACCAGGCGGCTCTTGCCCACGCCGGCGCTGCCGTGAAGCAGCACGGCGCGAGATTCGCCTGCAAGCACGGCATCCAACACGCGCGTGAGTTGGGCACATTCGTCATCGCGCCCCACAATGGGGATTTCCGACGCAGGCGCACCCAAAAAGACTTGCCGCAATCCACGCGCAATAAAGGGGGCCAGTGGCTCCGCCTTGCCTTTGAAACGGGTGAGCGCGCCAAACTCCCCGGCAATACGCCGCGTGACTGCGGGATGGCCTGAGGTATTCGGGCCAAGCCAGATTTGCCCAGGGGCACATTTGGACATCAGACGGGCGGCCAGGTTCACCTCGTCGCCCATCACCGTGTACTCGCGGCGGCGCGCCGTTCCCATATCCCCGCCAAAGACGTAGCCCGTGTTGATGCCGAAACTGAGCGTCCCGCCAAACATCTCCTGCAATTCCAGGGCAGAGAGAACAGCTCGCAGGGGATCGTCTTCATGCCCGTGCGGCGCACCGAAGAGCGCCATGATGTACGCGCCACTCGGCGCCACGGCGATTTTGTTGACAATGCCATCGTAGCGCTGAATAGCGTCGCGGATCTGGATGAAGGCGGTGTTCGGTTCGGCGATGGTCTGCTGCAATTTCGCCTCGTCACCCCAATAGGGCAGCAGATCCGGCAAGCCGGTCACGGCGAGCATCATCACCGTCACCCACCGGCGTTCGCTCCACATGCGGATGCGGTCCAGTGTGGGAGCGGCAACCAGCCGTTCCATCAGGCTCAGCGCCAGGTAGGGGGTGAGCGCGTCCAGACGGGACAGAAACCACACCAGCAGATCCCGGTCCTCCAATTGCGGGGGCTGCGGGAGCGCCATCACGCCGTGGGCGGAAGGTTTCTCGCGCAAGGCCAGCACCTGGTACAGATCGTCGTTGAGCGGGACGCAGTCTACCAGCCCCTGGCAAGCGTGGAAGGTGCTGATGTCCAGAACCGTTTCGGCAGGCGGCGCGGCGGATTGCGCGCGGCCCATGGTCGCCAAAGGCTGACCGACGGGCAGCAGCTCGCGTCCGGCGCGGTCGCCCAGTCCCAGACCAAGCATGCGTCCACTGCCCATGCCGATAGCGACGCGCAACGGAAAACGCCCAAACGGCGTCTCCACCTCGCCCATCTCGGTCTTCATCGCAGCCTGGAATTCGAGCGACGCGGCCACAGCTCGCAGTGCGTGTTGTTCGCCCTGGAACAGTACCATTCCCGCGTCGCCGCCGAACTTCTGCAAGTCCCCGCCATATTGCGCCGTGATGCGGATCAGAATATCGAGGAAACGATCCACCAGGTCCGTCAACTTCTCGGCCCCTTCGGCCGAGTCGGCCTGGGAAAAGCGCTCCGCCAGTGGGGTAAAGCCGTCGATGTCGGCGAACATCACCGTCCCCTCAAGCGATAGGCCGATGGGGCCGGATACCGGCGCTTCGAGCATCGGCGCGGCGACGGTCATGGGGATGTAGGCGGTGACGACCTCCAGCAAGTCCCGCAGATACAGCAACAGCGCGGGCTGATAGTACAGCAAGCGCTCGAACCAATGGGTAAGTTCCCCTTCATGCCCTGCCAATCGCCCCTGACTGGCATGAAGGGGAAAATCGGTGACCAAACTCATCGCATATCCGTTATTTTTCCTCGACCCGAATGGTTTTGATCAGATCGCCGGGCTTGCTCGTCGTCTGGGGATCGCGGATGCTGATCGACAGCAGCACGTCCAGCCCTTCGGTAACTTTGCCGAAGACGGTGTGCCGACCATCCAGCCACGGCGTCGCCGCGAAGGTGATGAAGAACTGGCTGCCGTTGGTGTTGGCACCGGCGTTGGCCATCGACAGCACGCCGGGACCGTTGTGGCGCAACGTGGCGTCGAACTCATCGGCGAAGCGATAGCCCGGCCCGCCGCGACCGGTTCCGGTGGGATCGCCGGCCTGGGCCATAAAGTCCTTGATCACCCGGTGAAAGGTGGTGTTATCGTAGAAACCCTCGCGCGCAAGGAAGACGAAGTTATTCACGGTGTTGGGGACTTTGGCAGCGTAAAGCTCGATGACGATGTCCCCCTTCTCCGTCTCGATCGTAGCGACGTACTGCTTCGCCGGATCGATCACCATCGCCGGGGGGGCGGTGTACATATTGTTACGATCTGCTGGGTTTTTCGGCATAGGTATAGCTCCTTGTGATGTTACTTTCATACGTCCTACCGCTCCTCAATGCGAATGGTCTTGATGAGGTCGCCAGGCGTGGTGGCCGTCTGAGGGTCGCGGACGCTGATCGATAGCAGCACGTCCAGTCCCTCGATGACCTTGCCGAAGACGGCGTGTTTGCCATCCAACCACGGCGTCGCGGCGAAGGTAATGAAAAACTGGCTGCCGTTCGTGTTGACGCCAGAGTTCGCCATCGACAAGACGCCAGGGCCATCGTGCGTCAAGGTCGCGTCAAACTCGTCGTTGAACCTGTAGCCCGGCCCGCCCATGCCCGTGCCGGTGGGATCGCCCGCCTGAGCCATAAAGCCCTCGATGACGCGGTGAAAAGTCGTATTGTCGTAGAACCCTTCGCGCGCGAGGAAGACAAAGTTGTTCACTGTATTGGGGACTTTGTCAGCGTACAACTCAGCGACGATGTTGCCCTTCGCCGTCTCGATGGTGGCAATATACGTTTTCGCTGGATCGATCGTCATTGCCGGCGCTGCCGAGTACATATTGTTCCGCGCAGGTGGGTCGGTGGGCATGTTGGGATTGGCAACGGACGATTGGGCAGCCGCGGTCGGGACCGCGGTTATCTCCGGCGCCGAGGTTTTGCCGGGCTTCAAAACCGACACCAGCACGACGACCAGCAGGATCACAACCCCGGCGATGCCGGCGATCCACCACCATTTTTGCGTTTTGGCAGGCGCGCCCTTTTTTATCGTGGACGAGCCTGGCTTCCTGGTGGTGGGCGTCTTCTTGGCTGATGAGGACGTGCTGGGGCGCTTTTGCGCCGTGCTTGCATGTTTCCTGGCTGCTGTGCGTTTCTTGGACTTAGACATAGTTCCTCCATACTTAAGTATGTCTGGATTTTAGCCCATTTTGTCGGAAATGCCAGAGGGGGCCGCCCGCGAATATGAAACGAGTAAACGAATGGAGCCTGGTGCTGATTGCGACTTGAACTGGGAGCTAAAAGAAAAATCCACGTCCTGTGGATTTTTCAGTAAAGGGCAAGCCGATCAGCAGCGCCAGCGGTCCCCACAACAGCAGCCACATCGTCGCCTGCAGGCCGAAACGCCCGGCGATCAACCCCAGGCCCCAGGGGATGAGCGCCCCGACGAAACCGAAGATGTTGTCCACTGCCATCGACGTGCCGCTCTGTCCCGGCATCGTCGAATAGAGCTGCGCCTTGAGGATCGCGTCCCACCCGGCGTTGAACAGGCCCAACAACCCCAGCAGCGCCAACTTGACGCCGAACGCGGGCACGAGCAGAAACGCGGGGAACAGCACCAGCTTGATGGCGGCGCTGAGCCGCAGATAGCGCAGCCCCGACACGCGCTCCAACAGCGGGATGAGCAGCACGTCGCCGAGCAGCCCCACCCCGGTCCAGACCGCCACCGCCGTCGCCGCCTGCCCCGCCGTGACGCCGACCACATCCACGAAGTAGAGCGCCAGATAACCCAGGAGCACGTCCAGCATCAGATCGGAGAACTGCAATAGCACCAGCCAACGCAAGACCGTGCCACGTTTCAGCGCCTGCCACACGCCCGCGAACGCCGTTTTGAGATCGACGGCCTCTTCTTCAGTCCATCCGTTGGCAAAGCGGAAGCGCGACGCAGGCACCAGCAGAACCAACGTCAGCGCCGCAAAACCGGCGAATAAGGCGCGCCAGCCCATTCCCAAGGCCACCGCTGCGCCCAACACCAGCGGTCCAGCCACCACACCCAACGATCCCGCGAGCGTCCAACGGGCCATATTGTGCTCGTGGCGGTCGGGATCGGTATCCATCAACGTGGCCTGCGAGAGGCTCACAAACGCGCCGGACGCCGGATAGAAAAGGATGAACGACAGCAACAACAGCGCAAAACTCTGGCTCACACTGGTGAGGAGCAGGCTGAGGCAGAAGAGCACACCGCCGCCCAGCACCAGCGCGCGCCGTTTCCAGGCATCGCCCAGGACGCCCAAAAACGGCTCGACGATGCTGCTCACGATGCCAGGCGCGCCAAGCAGCGCGCCGATTTGCGCGTAGCTCAGTCCCAGGGCCGCGCGGATCAACGGCCACGCGGCCTCACGCGCGCCGTAGACGAACTCATCGAGGAATTCGATGAGCAGCAGGACCAGGACGAACAGGCCCAGGCGAGATCCCGTCTGGGAGGCGCGATTATGGTGTGCCATCATGGCTGCACTATAGACGGCGGGCGGGAAATGTCAATCGCGGGGAAAAGTGCGATTGACATTTCCTGCCCGGCGTCACGCCGCACATGCACTGGCACATTATGGGGCCAGGCGTGCCATAAGCAAAGCTTAACCCTTCACACCGACAAGAAAGGAACCAAATAAACGCATAGAAGAAAAATATGAGATCGTTTACGTTGATGAGCCGGCATGGGAGATCATTGGCGGTGGTATCACAGACTACAACACCCAACAGGCCGGCGATGACCGGGGAAAGAACCTGTGCTTCGTCCTCCAGTCGCCCGACCAGGAAATCGTCGGCGGCGTGATCGGTGCGACCTATTGGGATTGGTTGTACATCAACTTGATGTGGATCGAAGACGAGCTACGTGGGTGCGGATACGGGCAGCAGCTTTTGCTGCGCGCGGAAGAGGAAGGCCGCAAGCGCGGAGCAAAGCAGGCCTATCTGGTCCAAATCGGCCGCCTGCTCTGGAAGATCAATTGGGTGGCGCGCTGCCAATCAAATTGGCTGGCAAACGCGGTCGAACAGCACACACATGTCTTCGCGCATTACGAGCAGACTGGAGAGGTCATCCTCCCACCACAAATCTGACAATAAAGAACCCCGGTTTTTGTACAAAACCGGGGTTCTTCAACAAACGACTAATCTCGCTCCATCCACTCGAACTCGAACTCGCCGATGCGCACGGTGTCGCCCTCTTGGACACCCGCCTCACGCAACACGTCGAGCACGCCTTCGCGTTCCAGATAGCGGTGCAGCCGCAACAGCGCCTCGTCCCATTTGGTCTGCGTGCGGTAGACGGCGCGCTCGATCTTGCCGCCATGCACGCGCCAGAAGCCCTCGGATTCGCGCACGACTCTGAAGCTCTCGTCTTCCTCCGGCTCGAAGCGGATCACCGCCGGGGCCGGCTGCGGAAGTTCAGGCAATGGTGCTTCCTGCACCATCTGGTAGGCGCGGCCCATCAGTTTCCGTGTGTTCAAATGCGTCAGCGCCGAAATGCCCATCACGTCGCGGTAGCCGCGTTCGGCAAAATGTGCCTGCATCTCCGGGAACAACTCCTGCACACCGGGGATGTCCAGCTTGTTGATGACGACGATCTGCGGCTTGTCGATCAAGCCGTGACCGAAAGCCCCCAGCTCGGCATTGATCGTCTCGAAATCGGCCAATGGATCGAGCGACGAACCATCCAACAGGTGGATGAGCACGCGCGTGCGCTCGATGTGACGCAGGAACTCGTGCCCCAAACCGCGCCCCTCGCTGGCGCCTTCGATCAGCCCCGGCAAATCCGCCATGACGAAAGTCTCGTCCATGCTCAACGCCACGACGCCCAGATTGGGTTGCAGCGTAGTGAAGGGATAATCGGCGATTTCCGGCCTGGCGGCAGTCGTCACGGAAAGCAGCGTGGACTTACCCGCGTTGGGCATCCCCACCAACCCGACATCGGCAAGCAGCTTCAACTCCAGACGCAACGAGCGTACTTCACCGGGATCACCAAACTCGGCGATGCGCGGCGCCTGGTTCGTCGCGGATGCAAAGCGGATATTGCCCCGCCCGCCGCGACCGCCCGCCGCGACCACGGCGCGCTGTCCCACTTCGACGAGGTCGGCCAAAAGCTCGCCCGTGTCCGCATCGAAGATCGCCGTACCAGGTGGCACTTCGAGCACCAGATCGGCGCCGCCGGCCCCATGCCGGTCCTTGTTGCGTCCCGGTTCACCGTCGGCGGCTACAAATTCCTTCTTGTGAGAAAAATGATACAGTGTGTTCAAATGGTTGTTCACAGTGAAAACCACATCGCCACCCTTGCCACCATCCCCACCCGAAGGACCGCCAAAAGGAATGTACTTTTCCCGGCGAAAGTACACGCCGCCTTTGCCGCCGTGGCCACCTGTCACGTTAAGTTTGACTTGATCGTAAAACATAATCTCTCTCTTTAGAAAATTTCAAAGAAACCCGGTTTTTGACAAAAACCGGGTTTCTCCAAAAAAAAACTGATAGCGCCTGATTCTCAGCGTGTTCCTAAAACCGCATGGAGCGACTCGCACGCCGGACAGCCACCGCCAGGTCGGATAATCGCGAATCCATCCTGAGGATCGGTTCCATAACGGACGAAATCGATATTCCAGACGATGATGCAGCGCACCATCCCGGTCCTCGACCCCAGGCTTGCTGCTTCAGCCAGCCAGGCCGCCTGTTGGGCGTTATTTGTACCGCGCGCCCAGGCGAACTGGTCGGAGAACGTCTCTAAGCCTTCTTGAGAAGCATAGCCCATTTCGGTGTAGAACAACTTGCGCGTCCCCCGGAAAATATTGAAGTACAACTCGGTCTGCGGCAAGAAGTACCACGAGTGATGTAAACTGCCGGTGGGATGCCCGCTGCGCGCCGAGGGTGCGGTGGCGCCAGCGTTGTGGTGCGCGCCGATGTAATCCATACAATTGGCCGCCCCGGCGTTATACAGCCCCTCCATCCACGGTTGATCATCGTAACCACAACCGCCATTGGCGCAGTCGGTAAGCTTTGAACCGCCGAACCAACCGGTCGGCGAAGGCGCGGCGCTGATAACGGCTGTACCAGCGTTAGCCCCCTTGATCGCGTTGTAGGACTTGCACAACAGATTGGTATACGACTGCGGGCTGATCAGCTCGCCCTGCCACTCGCGGTCGATGTTCGGCTCATTCCATACCTCGATGGCATCCGCGCCCGCGGCTGCCAATCCCGCAACCCAACTTGCGTACCGATCTTCGAATCCTGGCTGAGTGACCATGCTCGGACCGCCCAACGCGCTCAACTGAATTTTGAAACCGTTGGCGTGAGCGACATTGATGAGTTCTGTCGCACCCTGCCCGTATTGAACCTGCACTTTCGTCCAGTTCATCCCGGCATAGTGCATCGTGTCTCTGTAGGGTAGACCCACATCACGCACGTGCCCGCCCAACTCGAAGCCACCAGACGAAGAGGGAGCGACGACGGGCGCTACCGGAGCAGGAACCGGAGTTGCAACAACCTGCTCGCCCACCTGGATCGCCAGATAAATCTTGCCACCCTCGATCACCTTGTCGCCGGCCTGGATCTGCCAGTTGCCCTTGTACGTGCCGTCGGCGTTCGGCGCGACCAGATCCACGCTGATGTCGACGTTCGCACCGGCCTTCACCGCTCCGATCTCGACTTTTTCCACGTCGGTCATCTTCTCGCCAGAAACGAAGACCAGCGCGGTATCTGCAGGCCAGTCTGTGCTACCCGAGTTGCGCATTCGCCAGGTCTTGGTGAATTTCTCTTGCTTTTGGAAGCGGGTATTATCAGGCACGGTCACGTCGGCGACGAAGCCGGCTTTCAATCCCTCGGCGGGGGTCTCGGCAGGCGTTGCCGTCGTCGCTTCGGTTCCTCCCGCCTCGACCACCGTCTCGGTGACGGCGGCAGTCTCGGTGATTACGGGCGCCGGCGCGGCGACCAACACCGCCAGCGATCCTTTGTCCAGCCCGGCGACATTCGCCCCAATCGTATACGTACCGGCCACGGCAGGCGCGGTCCAGGCAAACTGCGGCTGGGTTAACGCCGCCGTGGAGCGCGTCGCTTGCCCATCAGGGCCGGTGACCTGCCAGACAATCTCAGGCATGGTATACGTTGTAGCTGCCGTCGTTTGAGCCTTGTATTGGGCCACACTGGTCAGGATGTCCGGCAGGTTCCCGTCAGCCAGCATATCGCGCAGCGCCACGCCCCCCAGATGATACCGTTCGATCAGCTTCATCCGCTCGCGCAGCCACTGCGGCGTACCGAGCCAGTACGCGACGTCCCCCATAGTCATGCGGGTGGCACCCGTCGCTACGTCGGTCTCCACCGCCGACACCGCACCGAGCTTGAAGTTCAACGCGGTTCCCGGCATCACGCTTTCCGTGAGGGTTTCTACAGCCTGAATCCCGCCGATCGGCGCCAGGATCTCGCCCAGGGTGAGCGTTTTTGCACCGTCGGTGCTCAGCGTCGAGTATACGGGAATCAGCTTGTGGCGGTTCACCTGCGTCACACCCCACACGATCAACTGCTCAGCTATGCCACCCGGCGTGTACGCGCCAGGCTCGAGCGGCATGACCACGCGCAGTTGATCGGCAGCCGCGCCCAACGCCGCCCAGTCATAGCCGCCCGTGTCCCAAGAGCCATCTGCCGCGCGCTGCGGCGTATCGACGATCACGGCCAACCACCGGCCATTCAGCTGCAAAGCAGCCGCCAGATCGGTCACAAACCCGGCGTAGGCGTCGCGATCTTCCGGCCGCACACTACGATAATCGAGCACCAACCCGCCGTACCCACCATTCTGCACGATGCCGGACAAGGTCTGCACGTGAGTAGCGCGGTCCGGCGTGTTGTCCGTGACGTTGTTGAGCATATCGCTGACCAGCACCCAGTTGGGATCGCGGCCCGGCGCCCAGTTGCGCACGGTCGGCACTAACGGCAGCGCCCCACCCTGCGCCGCCGCCGGCAACTGTGTCGCATCGCCGGTCACGCCGCCCATCGTCCCCACAAGGATGCCAGGGACGTTGATCTCGGTCAACGCGGTCTCCGGCGCGGGCGTCATTGGCGCGAGCAAGGGGTAGGTCTGCACTTCCGTGGCGATCTTCTGCGCCGGCATCCCGGCTTGCATCACCATCACCGATTGGGGCAGCGACTTGACGGTAGCCCGCAACGTTTCAGTCGTCCGGTCAAGCTGCGTGGGCAGCCAGCGCCACGCCTGGCCATCCCAGGTATACAGATCGAGCGTCTCCCAGGGTTCGGCCTCGTTGGGGATGACAATCTCCATCGTCGCGGGGCCAGAGACATCCTTGCCACGCAGGCTGATCGCGTAGTAAGGGCTTTTGGGAGTCAAATTCGCCGGAAGGCCGGTCTTGGCTGCCTGCAAGCTCTCCGGCAGAGACCCTCCGACGAAGTCCGCGCGCGGCGTGGACTCCAGTTTAACCCGCACCTTGCGTTCCACCGGATCGGTTAGGCTGAGGCGCAGCCCATCGGGATGTTCCAACGTGCGATTCTGGGCGTCCAGCGCCGTGAACCCACCCTCGAAAGCGCCGGAAAGCTGAGCCAACGACAGCTTGGGTAGCAACAACGCCAGGATCACAATCACCACCAGCGCGGCAAGCCCGCCAAGCAGCCAGCGCCGGCCCTTGAACAACGCGCCGACGCGCGCCACGAATGGGCCAACGCCGGTCAACAGGCCACTCACCTTCTCCCCCGCCGAGGGCTTCGCAGACTCAAGGTCCGCAATGCTGACGACGGATGGCGACTCAACGCTCATCGCAGGCGCCTCTACATCGATATACGACTCAACCTCCACCGGCGCCTCTGTCGGCACATCGGCCTGCGCAGCATTTGCGGCTGAGGCAATGGGCGGTTCAACCAGTTCCGGCGTCAGCGCCGGTTGCAGTTCTACCGCTACACCTTCGGGTTTAAGCTGTGATTCTACGACCTCATTCAGCTGATTCTCATCACTCATCTGAACCTCCACTCAAAGTCAACACACATCTTCACAATCAGGATGCTCCAAGCACACGACCACAGACCGGCCCAAAGTCACAACGATGCAACGCATCCCAAACACAATAAAGCCATTTTAACACAGCCTCATGGATTGGCAAGACTCAGGGAAACAAAAGTTGCTTTGACTTTTCCTTCAAAACATAGCATAATGAGTATATGGAACAAATGAGTTCTAGCCGGCGAAATCCACGCTTAACGATAGTGTTTCGCCGCAGAAAACGCAAGTTTCAAGACTTTGGACTTTTGACTTGAGACTAAGTTTAGGAGGGAAAGTGTGGCTGAGATTGCTTTACGCCAATATGAAAGTGAAATCGACCATCTCATAGAAGAGGCCCGCTATCTGGAAGCGCTGGCGCATACCCGCCATATCCTCCGCCAGCATCCGCGCTACATCGGCGCGTACTACCTGCTCGGTAAAACGCTGTTGGAAGCGGACCAACCGGAGTTGGCGATTGATATGTTCCAGCGTGCGCTGTATGCCGATCCAGAACACCTGATGGCGCGCATCGGTCTGACGTTGGCGCATCAGCGCGTGGACAATCTCGACGCGGCGATCTGGAACCTGGAGCGGGCAATCGAACTCAACCCTGGTGACACCGATCTGATCAATGAGCTGCGTCAGCTCTATGCGCGCCGCGACGGCGTCGAGCCAGAACGCATCCCGCTCAACCGCGCCGGTCTCGCACGCCTTTACATGCGCGGCAACCGGCCTGGACGCGCCGCCGAAGAACTGCGCACACTACTCGCCGAAAATCCGCAGCGCCTTGACTTGCGCCTGGCATTGGCCGAGGCGTACTGGCGCGACGATCAGATTGTGCAGGCGGCAGACACCTGCCAGGGGTTGCTGAATGATGCACGCTATTGCCTCAAAGCCAATCTGCTGTTGGGCGCCTTGTGGATCGACAGTGGGCAAGAGGAGGGGCAAACGTACCTCAATCGCGCCCAGGAGATCGACATCGAGAACACAGTGGCCAACCAGATGTTCGGTGCGGCCTCGCCTCTGAAACCGCGCGAAGTGAACATCGAACACCTGACGTACAGAGCCGATACACTGGATGTCGATCAACAAGCCAAATGGTTCCAGAAACTCGAAGCGGCATCCGTGATCGTCGGCCCTGCCGCCATGCAACCTGAAATGACTGCGACCGAGGCCCGTCTGGTCGATATCACCGCCGGGCTGGAAGCGCAAATCGAAATCCCCGAATGGTTGCGCGAGTTGGGCGGCGAAGAAGATGGCGCGTTGAGTTGGATGGCCGACATCGGCGCAGAACCTGAGGCGGCGGCGCCAACTGTCGAAGCCCCGATGCCCGATTGGCTGCGCGCGGAGGAAGGCGAGGCGATCACTGCCGAAGGGATCGAACCCGAAGAGGGCCTCCCCGACTGGCTGCGTGGCGCTGAACCCGAGGAAATGGCCGTCGAAGCGTTGGGACTGGAAGAGGAAATCGGTGTATCCGAGGGCATCCCCGACTGGCTCAGTGAACTCGAACCTGCCGTACAGGTTGAGGAGGGTGCGCCCGGGATAGGTGCGCCTGGAACAGGCATCCCCGACTGGCTGCAAGCCCTGCAACCGGCTGCGCCCGCTGCCGAGGAGGTCCCCTTGCCGGTAGAGGGTCTGCCCGATTGGTTGGGCGAACTCAAGCGTCCTGGTGAAGAGGTAGAGACAGGTGAAGGCGGACCTTCGCCTGAAGTCACGCCTGTAGAAGAAGCGCCAGATTGGTTGACGAGTCTGGAACCCGCCGCCCCCGTCGCAGAAGAGGTGGTTGCGAAAGAAGAAGAGTTGCCCGACTGGATGAAAGACTTTAGCGGTGTAGGCGAAACCACGGAAGAGGCTCTCGCCACCGAAGAGGGCGCATTGCCGGATTGGCTCACCGCGTTCCAACCCGCGGCAACCGCCGAAGCTGTCATGCCCACCGAGGAAGCACCCGAAGCGGGTGCGCCCGAGACAGGTATCCCCGATTGGCTCAACGAACTACAACCGGTCACCGGGCTTGAAGCAGAAGCTGAACCAGGCGAGGCAGACCTACTCGACTGGCTGGATGAAATCCCCGCTGAAGAAACCGCCATCACACCAGAAGCGTCACTGCCTGAAGCGTTAGCGTTTGGCGAAAAACTCGCGGAGGAACCCGCACCCACAATCGAGAAAGCGCCTGTCGCTGAAGGATTCTTCGGGTGGGAGGCGTTTGGTGAAGAGATCACCGAGGTCGAAACTGGCCCCCTGGAAGCCGTACACCTCCTCGAGGAAATAGAAGAGGTCGGCGCTCCGGTGTCTGTCGCCGGGGGTGAGGCGCTTTCTGGCGACGACGCCCTCGCCTGGCTCGAAAGTCTCACTGCGGGCAAGGAGGACGAACTCCGCGCCCAGGCTGAGGCTGAAGCGCAAAGCCGCGTCGCCGAGATCCTCGGACACGAGCCTGAATCCCGGTTCCTCGAACCAGGGCCACTGATCGAAGAGCCGGCCCCCGTTTTGGAAGAAACCCCTGTCGCTGAGGACATCTTCGGATGGGAAGAGGCCGGTGAAGAAATGGCTGAAGCCGAAGTTGCGCCCGTCGAAATCGCAGAAGGTGATCTCGATTGGGAAAGTCTGGCCGAGCAGCTTGAAGGCGTTGAAGGAGAAATCCCAGTGGCCCCCATCGCTGAAGGCGATGATGCCCTCGCCTGGCTCGAAAGCCTCGCTGTGGGCGAGATGATGGAAGAACTCGTCGCCGAAGATAAGGCCGGAGCAGAAGCTGAAGCCGAACTCGAAGTTGAAGCTGAAATTGAAGCCGAAGCCGTAGAACTGGAACCTCTCGCCGAAGTTCCACTGGAGGAAGCGCCCGCGACTGAAGGCTTCTTTGGATGGGAAGCGTTCGGTGAGGAAATCACCGAAATCGCTCCCCCTGCCGCAGAAGGCGACCTTATGTCCGGCGATGATGCCTTGGCCTGGCTGGAGAGTCTCGCCGCCGGTAAGGAAGAAGAACTCCGCGCTCAGGCCGAAGCTGAAACCCAGGCCCGCGTCGCCGAAATTCTTGGGCACAAAGCCGAAACCAGGCCCGTCGAACCGGAACCGGTGGTCGAAGCGCCGCCCGTCGTTGTGGAAGAAGCCCCCACCATCGAAGGCTTCTTCGGGTGGGAGGCATTCGGCGAGGAGATCGCTGAAATCGAAACTGTGACGCCCGCCGTCGTCGAGGTCATCCCCGAGGAAGTCGAGAGCCTTGCCGAGAGTGTCGCCGAAGGTGATGTAGAAAGCATCACTGAAACCGACCTCCTCTCCGGCGATGACGCACTCGCATGGCTCAGCAGTCTGGCCGCGGGCAAGGAAGAGGAACTCCGCGCCCAGGCCGAAGCCGAAACACAGGCTCGCGTCGCCGAAATTCTAGGCCGCAGAGCCGAACCCAAGGCCCCCGCGCCGCCGGTCGCCGTCGTTGCGGAACCGGTCATCGAAAAACCCGTCGTCGAACCCACACTTACCGCTGAAGTCCCCGTCGCCGAGGGTGATGTGATGTCCGGTGACGATGCGCTCGCCTGGCTCAGCCGTCTAGCCGAGGGCAAAGAAGAAGAACTCCGCGCCCAGGCCGAAGCCGAAGCGCAAGCCCGCGTCGCCGAAATACTCGGGCGCAAACCCGGCGCCAAAGCCGGAGCACCAGAGGAAGCCGGGCCACCGGAAGCACCCGCTGTCGTCGCACCTCCAGCACCCGAACCGGTTATCGCGGTTGCCCCTGTCGCGCAAGCGCCGGAAGCTATCGCCGAAGTCATCATCCCCGAAGAAGAGGTCATCGAAGAAGAAATTCTCGTAACGCCGGAACCTGTCGCTGTAACGCCACAACCAATCCTCGTCGAGGCTGAACCGGGCGGGGGAGCCGAATACGCTGGGCCGCTGGCCCAGGCACGCGCCGCGTTACAGGCCGGTGACGTCGATACCGCTGTGGCACGCTACAGCGAACTCGTTATGGCCGAGACCGAGCTGGACGAGGTGATCGCCGATCTGAAAAAGGCCATCGCTGCGCAACCGAACAACGCCACGCTCTATCAGGTGCTGGGCGATGCGTACATGGCCTACGGTATGGTCGATGAAGCCATCGAGGCTTTCAACCAGGCCATGGGCCTGATCTAAGGGTTGCTGCTCCATTCGAAGGGCGCACGAAACAAAAGTGCGCCCTTTCATGTGAGTTTCGCACGATCCAACATATCAATCGTAAAGGAAAGAATCGTATGACAGTTGACACAGCCTTAATCAAGAAAATCGCCGCCGTTACGCCGGCCTGTGATGATTTCGCCATTGTGCAGCAGGTCGACATTGGCCGGGAGACGCACCGCAATGAGCTGTTGCTCTTTGTGAAGCCGGAAATCTTCATGGTGAAGGACGCCGCCCAGGTCGAAGCCGCGCTCGGCCTCGTCTTCGCCAAACTGGCGGAGTTTGCGGCTGCCGTGAGCGGCATCGCTGTGGTGGGCGGCAAAGTCCTCGAAGAAGCGGAAATTATGAACCGGCACTACGGTTACATCAACCGGCTTTCGCGCTTCGCTTCGCAAATGGTGGACGCCGCGGACCGGCAAAAGATCGCCGAGGCGCTCGAACTCCCCACGCTGGACGGCGTCACCCTCTACGGCGGGCACGAATATCTGAAGGCCCATCCCGCCGAAGATTGCTTCGCTTTGGATACGCTGTGGTTTACGAAAAAATCGATCAAAATCAGAAGCGGCTTTTACGTGCAGCATTACACCAAAGACGGCGAGCGCTTCATCCTGGTCAACGGTTTCCACCCCGCGCAACTGCTGCATTTTACCGACCCCACCCACCGCATAATGCTGGTGTTGCTCCATTCGAACACGCCCTGGGGCGCGCTGCGCAACGAGATGGTCGGCGCGACGTTCCCGGAGAAGGCCGTCCCCCACTCCATCCGTGGGACGCTGTACGCCCACCCCGCCGACTACGGATTAGGGACGGTCAGCATCGCCAACAACGGCGTCCACCTCTCCGCCGGGCCGTTCGAGGGACTGTTCGAGATCAACAACTTCTTCGGAGAGATTCTGGGCCTGGACATCGAGAAGCAACCCCCGCTGCTGCTGAAGAAAATGCTCGCGGCGGGCCTGCCCTTACAGACCGCGCTCGAGTCGTTAGAGAACCCCATCGTCAGCGAGTCGCCCAAACCCACCGACCTCTTCACCGCGACGGAGGACGTTGACAGCGACGAGGCCGTCGCGCTCTGGAAACAGGCGGCAGCCTGAGCGCGCCCATCTATCCGAAAATTTGCTCAAAGGGACCTGTCGATAAAAAAGCCCGCGCCGTCGGATGGCGGCGCGGGCTTTGGTTAGCCTATACCGGCTATCCGAACTTGTACGCAACGCCAAACCCGCCGCGCGGCAACGTCCACTCGATGTTCTGATACGGACATCCCACCCGGCAACTGCCGCACTCGACGCACGCCTGGTACGCCACCTGAATTGTGCCGTCGTGGGCCAGTGTGTAGACGCCCACCGGGCAGAAGTCGATGCAGGGCTTGTACCGGCAGCGCGCGCACACCGCTTGATCCTTGATTTTGAGGTGCGCCTGTTCCTCGTCGATGAAGTACTTGAGCGAGACCAGCAGGTCGTCCACGTACACGTCGGGCAGGCTGTCCTTCAAGTCCTGCGGAAGTTCCTTCGCACTGAATGCGTCCCCTTTTTTCATCACCATCCCATCACCGCCCTTCCCATAGAGAGCATATCGCCCACGGCTTTGAACAACTGCCGGCGGCTGGTGAGGCTCCCCAGGATATTCTTGAACAGCGTTTTCTTCGGCATCCCGTAGGCGCTGAAAAACTGCCCCAGCGCGTCGTTGATAAAGCCCGGATAGGTACCCATAAACTCCGGGTGCGTTTCCAGGAAGCGGGCGAAATTGCGGTATTGTTTCATATCCTTCAGGATAAAGCGGTCTTTGAGGCGCGCCTCGTACTGCGAAAGCGCCCGCGCGGAGAAATCGCCGCTTTTGTGCGCCTCGATTGCGGTTTCGGCGGCCAGCTTCCCGGCCACAATCGCCATGTTGGTGCCCTCCCAGTGCAAGGCGTTGACCATCGCCGCAGCGTCGCCCGCCACCATCGCCCCGCCGGTGTACAGTTTGGGCATATCGCGGTAGCCGCCTTCGGGAATCAAGTGCGCGCCGTACTCCATCAACTGCCCGCCCTTGACCAGCGGCGCAATCGCCGGGTGTTTCAGGTAACGCTGCAAAATCTCGTAAGGCTTCAGGCGATATTCAACCACCGCATCCAACATCATGCCCAGGCCCACGGAAACGCTGGTGTTGTTGGTGTAGATGAAGCCCATACCCGGCAAGCCGAGCGAGACGTCGCCCAACACCGACGCCGCCAACCCGTGCTTTTCGTCGGGCAGGCCGAAGCGCGCGTTGATGGTATCCATCGGCAGCGCGATCACCTGCTTGAAGGCCAGCGCCAGGTGCGCGGGTTCCAAGTCGCGGTCGATCAAACCGAGCTTCTGCGTCAGCAGGTTGTTGACGCCCTCGCAGATGATGACCACCGGCGCGTAGACGTCGCCTTGCGCGCGGTCGGTTTTTACGCCGATGACCTGCCCGGCGCTGTCGCGGATGAAGTCCACGACGGACGTTTTGGGAATCAGCAGCGCGCCTTCTTTCTGCGCCTGCTCGGCCCACCACACGTCGAAGACCGCGCGCGACGCCATGTACGCATCGGCGGGTTCGGCGCCCAGCTTGCCGCCCTGCACCGTCATCCGCGTGAGGCCGCCGTCCTGCGACAGCATCCAGAAGCCCGCCTCGGTGACGGGGCGCTCGAACGGCGGTTTGCGGTCCATAAAGTCGGGCAGCACTTCACCGATGGCGTGCGTGTAGATGGCGCCGCCAAAGTAGTTCTTGCCGCCCGCTTTTTGTCCGCGCTCGATCAGCGCAACGTTCAAACCCGCGCGGGCCATCAGCGTCGCAGCAGCGGACCCGGCCAGTCCCGCGCCGGCTACAATCGCATCGAAGCGGATTTTTCCATCGTTAGCGTTCATGCCCGAGCCTCCTTGCGCGCCTTGATGTCCTTGATCATCGCCGGAATCACCTCGAAGAGGTCGCCCACGATGCCCACGTCGGCCACGTCGAAAATGGGGGCGTTGGGATCGGAGTTGATGGCGATGATGAAGTCAGAGTTCTGCATGCCGACTTTGTGCTGCAAAGCCCCTGAAATACCGGCGGCGATGTAGAGTTTGGGGCGCACCGTCCGGCCAGATTGCCCCACCTGGTGCGCGTAACTGATCCAGCCAGCGTCCACGCAGGGGCGGGACGCGCCGACGACGCCGCCCAACTCGCGCGCCAGCTCCTCGATCAACTTGAAGCCTTCAGGTGTGCCCAGGCCGCGCCCGCCAGAGACGATGACGTCCGCATACTCGATATCGACGCTTTCGGTCTGGTCGCGGATAAACTCCAGGATGCAGGCTTCGGTGTCCTTCTCATCCAGCGGAACTTCCTCGCGGACGACGTCCCCGACAGCCTCCGGGTTGTACGGGGGCATAGGGAACACGCGCGGGCGCACGCTCGACATTTGCGGGCGGTTGTGGCGGCAGAGGATGGTCGCCATGATGTTGCCGCCGAACGCGGGGCGGGTCGCCAGCAGCAGCCGCTGCTTCGCGCCTTTTACCTCGCCCATCTCCAGTCCGGTGCAGTCGGCGGTCAAGCCGGTGCGCAGCGAGGTCGCCACCGCGCCCGCCAGGTCGCGCCCCAAGGTCGTCGCGCCGATGAGGAAGACCTCCGGTTCGTACTTGCGCACCACGCCCACAATGCACTTGTAGTACGGGCAGTTGCGGTAGTTTTCCAGCTCCGGCTCGTCCACCAGATAGACGCGCTCCGCGCCATACTTGATGGCCTCGCGCGCGATCCCCTCGACCTGGTTGCCCAGCAGAATACATTCCACGTGGACGGTATCGCCAGCAGCGTCCGCCTCTTCTTTGACTTCGGAAGCAAGCCGGCTGGCGACGCCCAACAGTTCCCAGGAAACGGGATGCGCTTTGCCCTCCTCCTGCTCGATGAAAACCCAGAATCGTCGCGCGCTCATCGGAGACCTCCCAAAAGTGGCGTGAGGATGCCGGCGGCGTCGGCTTTGGCGAACGCTGCCGCCACGGCAGCTTCCACGCCGATCTCGCGGCTGTTGATCTTCTCGCCGGCCTCGGGCAATGACGGCGTCCCCATCTTGAAGACGATGGTCGGCGAACCGCGCACGCCGATGTGTTCTGCATCGAAGATGCCCGCATTGTCCACCGTCAGTACCTCCGGCTCGTAGCGCAGCGAGCGGATGAGGTCGGGCAGCGGCGCAAAGGGTACCTCGGCGATCTCTTTTTCGCACGTCACCAGCGCGGGCAGCGGCGCTTCGACGACTTCCATCCAGCGCTCGGTCTTGCGCTCGACGAGGATCTGGCGTTTGGCGAGGTCGATGTTGCGGATTTTGGCCGCATAGGTGATGATCGGCAGGTCGAGCCGCACCGCCACGCCGGGGCCAACCTGGGCGGTATCCCCGTCGATTGCCTGCTTGCCGAAGAAGACCACGTCGATGGGGTCTTTCTCGTGGATCATCTGGATCACCTGAGCGAGCACGTAAGAGGTCGCCAGGGTATCCGCGCCGGCAAACTTGCGGTCAGAGATGAGATACCCCGCGTCAGCGCCCAGCTCGATGGCCTCGCGGATCGTCACCGTGAACGAGGCCGGCCCCATCGAAACAACCGTAACCTTCCCCCCCAGTTTGCGCTTCCACTCCACGGCGGATGCCAGCGCGTGCGCGTCGTAGGGGTTCATGATCGCCGGCACGCCCTCTCGCACCAGGTTGCCCGTTTCGGGGTCGATGCGGATGTTGGTCGTGTCCGGCACCTGCTTGATAGCGACAAGTGCGTGAAACAAACTCCACCTCCTTACAAATGGCAAATGGCAAATGGCGAACTACAAATTGTGAGCGAGAAAAACCGGGATTATGCCCATAATCCCGGTTTTCAGGCGCATTAGTGACGTGGGGTGAAGTGCGGTTCGATGATCTCGCCGTTGCGAATGACCACGCCGTTGCGCAAAGCGTCGTTTTGTGCGAAGGCTAAACCCGGCTCTACGTTGGTAATGTGCTGGATGTAAGACCATGCGGCGTTGTTGAAAGCGTGCGTCGAAGTGCGCGGCACGCCGCCGGGCACATTGGGGACGCAATAGTGCACCACATCTTCCTCGATATAGGTTGGGTTGTCAAATGAGGTGGGACGACTCGTCTCCGCACAGCCGCCGTGGTCGATGGCGAAGTCGATGATGACCGAGCCTTTTCGCATCCGGCGCAGCATATCGCGGGTGATGATAACGGGCGCACGTTTGCCCGGATTGCGCATTGCGCCGATGACCACATCGGCAAAGCGCGTGGTGTAGGCCACGTTGAAATCGTGATCGATCATCGTGGTCACCCGCCCCTGGAAATACTCTTCCAGATAGCGCAAGCGATCCAGCGAGCGGCTGAGGATGAAGACTTTCGCGCCCAAGCCGACAAAGGCTCGCGCGGCGTTCATGCCCAACGTTCCGCCGCCCAAGATCACCACCTCGCCGGCAGAGACGCCCGGCGCGCCGTTCAGCAACACACCTCGCCCTCCATAGGTGCGCGTTAGCAGCGTTCCGGCGATGTAGGGCGCCATACGTCCGGCAATCTCGCTCATCGTTCTGAGGATGGGGAAGTCACGACCATCTTTGGAGATCATCTCGTAAGCGATGGCCGTCACCTTGCGCTTTTTGAGTTCGTCTACCTCTGCCTGGGGGATCGACATCAGGCCGAGGAAACACATAAGCGTCTGGCCAACGGGCATCCACGCAATTTCCTCCAACGTGGGCCGCAGCGCTTTGAGCACCAGCGAACTGCTGGCGTAAAGCTCCTCGCCGGTCGACACCAGCGTCGCACCCATGCGCTCGTAGTCATAATCGTCGAAACCGGCGCCTGAACCGGCGTCCACTTCCACATAACACTTGTGACCGGCCTTCGTCAACAAACCAACACCGGCCGGCGTCAAACCCACGCGCTCTTCTCCACAGAGCCGTTCTTTAGGAATGCCTATGTTCATATTCCGCTCCTTTGAAAACAGTCAGCTAGTCTTTAGTCCGATAGGTACACAGCCTTCGATCGATTCAATTCCGAAATCGTGTTACTGGATTACGGCAACGCCGTCAGCCGGATGCGTGATGTAGACGGCGGGCTGCTTGCCAAAACGCTCATCGTAGACCTTGACGATGTGTGCCTTGAATTCGGGGACAGCCGCTTCGGCCACCAGGGCAATGGTGCATCCGCCGAATCCCGCGCCGGTCAAGCGCGCGCCGTAGCAGCCTGGGACTTCCACCGCCGCTTCAACCAGCGCATCCAATTCCGGCGCGCTCACCTCGTAATCGTCACGCAAGCTGCGGTGCCCTTCGATCATCGACGCGCCGGCCGTCTCGATGTCGCCAGCGTGAAGCGCGCGGGCAAATTGCATCACCCGGTCGTTTTCCGTGACGACGTGCCGCGCCCGGCGATACACGACTTCCGGCAAATCGCGTCCAAACTGCTCCAACTGGCGCAGCGACACATCCCGTAACGCCTTGATCTCCGGCAGATACGTCTGCAAATATCCAACCGCCTGCTCGCACTGCGCCCGGCGCACGTTGTACTCCGACGCCGCCAGCGAACGGCGCACCATACTGTCCGAAACGACGATGGCGACCCCCTCCGGCATCGGGAAATAACGCCGTTCCAGCGAGCGCGAGTCGAGCATCATCGCATGGCCGGCCTTGCCGCACGCACTGATCATCTGATCCATGATGCCGCAGTTCACGCCCACATATTGGTTCTCCGCTTTCTGGCATAAGAGCGCCAGGTCGGGAAGTGCAATGTCGAACTCGCCGAGCGTAGCCCAGGCAAAGGCAAACGCCAACTCGATTGCCGCCGATGAGGACATCCCCGCGCCGACCGGCACGTCAGATGCCAGCACTGCGTTGATAGGGGCAGGTTGCAAACCTCGTTCCAGAAAAGCCCACACGATGCCTTTGGGATAATCAGGCCAGCCGCCCGCCGAGGCTGGTATCTTCTCCATAGAAAAAGCGGCTTCATCGCTCTTGATGTCCAGCGCGCGCACCGTCGTCAGCGGCTCTTCGGCCAACCCAACCGCCAGCCACGCTGCCTGATCGACGGCCACCGGCAGCACGAACCCGTCGTTGTAGTCGGTGTGTTCGCCGATGAGGTTCACCCGTCCGGGCGCGCGCACCACCAGTTGCGGCGGCTGCTGGAAACGCGCGGTGAAAGCCTGTGTTACCTTTTTGTGTAATTCGTGTTTGGCCATAAGTCTCCTTTTTGGGTAGACAGTAGACAGTAGACGGTAGACAGGGCGTCCCCGTCTACTGTCGCGCGAATCTTCGCGCCCTGTCTACCGTCTACTAAATGTCCGTTTCGGGCAAGATGCCGTTGCGCGCTAACGCGACCCGTACATGCTCACGGTCGGCGGCGCGGATGAGCGCCAGGCTCTCGCCAAGCGATTCACTGATAAAGCGCCGCAGCGCTGGCTGCGCCAATACTGCTGGATCGGGTACGCGCAGCAGCCACACCTGCTCCAATCGCGCCGGTTCACCATCCTGATAAGCATTTTCGATAGCGGCGCGCAGATGCGCCGGGAGCGCCTGTTCCGTCGCCTCTTCGAGAAAAGCCAGAATGCGCGCTACTGGGATGCGCTGCTGCCGCGCCAACGTCAAAGACGCAGGTGTGAGCCGGTAACGATAGTCCTCGCCCCACGCCAGCGGGCGCGCGATCCGGCGCACTTGAAAGCGCGCGTAACGGCGACGCAACGGCGCGGCGATGACCCCCGTTTCGCTCAAGCGCAAGGGGGGCGGTTCCGGCAACTGCGGCGGCGCGCCAAGTTCCAATAATGCTGCGCCTGCTTCGTTCAGCCGGAAACGCGCCGGCGGTTCGTCGCCCAGATCGACCATCCCCAGCCAGAAGAGCGGGCCGGTTATCACGAAAGCGATCCACGCGCCTTCGATGGCGTCCCAGGCTTCGATGCCGCGCAAGGGCTTTTCGGTCGCCGCGTCGCGCAGCGCCCAGACGTCGTAATCTCCATCCGGGCGCAGGAAGTCCATATTTTGTTCACGCACAAAAGCGGTAAAATCCGCCAGTGTGTACCAGGTATCGAGCGCACAGCGACGCAACAGGACGAGAAACGCCTGGCGCGCAGCGCGCGGTTCAGCGGGCCATTCGCTATTCCATAGCGCGCGCGCCGGGTCGGGACGCAGCGTCGGGATGGCGGCCAGGTCATTCCAGCGGGCGCTTGCCATCCACGCGCGAGCCAGCGCTGCCCACTGCGACCAACCATCGGCTTGCAGCCACGCCAGCATCGGCTCGGCGGCCGGACGCAGCGCGTCCCGCTCGTCGCGGTGAAGCCAGCCCTGTTCCAACGCCAGCGTTTCGAGCAGGGCGCTCGCCTGCGGAAGCCGCATCCAGGCCGTTTTCTCGTTCGCCGCAGCGGGGCTGTGCGTCTCCATTTGCAGCGCCGCGAACAACGTCGCCAGGTCGTCGGCCAACACGTCGGTCCCGAGGGTCTGCCGGGTGGGCGGCGCAGCAGGTTCCGGCGGCGCGATGTCCAACGGGGCGGGGGGCGGCATATATAGCCTCAACTCTTCGGGCACAAATGCCATCTCCACCTGACCGCCAGGCCACGCAGTAAAGGCACGCTGCACCAATCCCAGATACCACAACTGCTCGACGGCCGACACCGGTTGACGCCACAGTTCCTCGCGCTCCAAACGGCCTGGCCCCACGGCGCGAAGTTCACCCCAGCGACGGGTGAAGATCGCCCACGGCAGCGCCCCGCCCCGCCGCAGTAGGTCGTCCAGGGCTGTGAGTGCGGCATCATCGAGGTCAGCAAGCACGCGCTCCACAGCTTCGGCGCGCGCCATCGCATCCGCCAGTTCCGCCGCGACATCAGGTTTGCGCTCGGCAACTAATGGAACACCCCATTGTTGGGCAATCACATGCAAACGCGCCAGGTCACTGTCGAGAAGCGTTTGGTAAAGTGTGCGCAAGGCCATTTTTCGCTAACCAGAAGAAAAAGCATGTTCACGTTGGAACGCTCGAACGTTTCAACGTGTTGAACGTACAAACTGATTATATCTATTGTAGCAGAAGGCGCAACCTATCACTTGTCCATAGATTATAAATCAAGGTAACATTTGGTACAGAATGACCTGTTCTCGCTGGACAGGACATACTTTGTCGCTAAAATAATCCCAAATAGGGGGTGGGGGTTCGGGAGGCGGGGCCCCCGCCCTCGAACCCCCACCTCTGCTCAAGGAGGCGCAACATGAAACGATTACTTTCCGGCAATGAAGCCTTTGCCCTGGGCGCGTGGGAGGCCGGCGTGCAATACGCCTCGGCCTATCCGGGGACGCCCTCCACAGAGATTCTCGAAAACTTTGCGCGTTATCCCGGCATCAGGGCGGAGTGGGCCAGCAACGAGAAGGTGGCGCTGGATAACGCCATCGGCGCGTCGTTCGGCGGGGCGCGCACGATGGCGGTGATGAAGCACGTGGGCGTGAACGTCGCCGCCGATAGCCTGATGTCGGTGTCGTATACGGGGGTGAAGGGTGGGCTGGTGCTTATCAGCGCCGACGATCCGGGGGCGTTTTCCTCGCAGAATGAGCAGGACAACCGCCAGTACGCGCGCTTCGGCAAGTTCCCGTGCTTCGATCCCGCCGACAGCGAAGAGGCCCGGCGGTTTATGGGCGCGGCGCTGGACGTGAGCGAGCAATTCCAAACGCCAGTGCTGATGCGTTCGACGACGCGCCTTTCACATTCCAAGTCCGCCGTGGAGGCGACCGCGCCCGGCGCGCGCGAATTCCAGCCGCTCCCGCCGTTCGAGCGTGAAGCGGAAATCACCCGCGTGATTCTGCCCGCCATCGCGCGGATGCGGCATCCGGTCATCGAGCAGCGGCTGCTGGACGTGGCGCAGTGGGCCGAGACGACGGCGTTCGAGTTGGGCGTCAACCGCGTCGAGTGGAACGACAAGGCGCTCGGCATTGTGACCAACGGCATCGCCTACCAGTACGCCCGCGAGGTGCTGCCTGGCGCTTCCATCCTCAAGTTGGGGATGAGCTACCCGCTGCCGCTGCAAGCCATCCGCGACTTTGCCGCGCAGGTGGAAACGCTCATCGTCCTCGAAGAACTCGACCCCTTCATCGAAGATCAGCTCAAAGCCGCCGGCGTCGCCGTCGCTCACGGCAAGGACATCTTCCCGCTATGCGGCGAACTGACCCTGGCGAAGGTACGACAGGGCGTAGTAAAAGCCGGGCTAATAGCAAATGCTAAATCCCCGATTGCCGATTACCAATTACCGATTACCATTCCTCCTCGCCCGCCGGCGCTTTGCCCAGGTTGTCCGCACCGGGCGTTTTTCTACGCGTTGAGCCGCAACAAGCGCCGCACCGTCCTGCCCGGCGACATCGGGTGCTACTCGATGGGCGTGCTGCCGCCGTTCGAGGCGATGGATATGCTGATTTCGATGGGCGCGGGCATTGGGATGGGGCACGGGTTCAAGCAGGCGGGGGGGCAGGAGGGCGTCGTGGCCGTCATCGGCGACAGCACGTTCTTCCACGCGGGGATGCCGCCGCTGGCAGCCGCCGTCTACAACAAGGCAAACATCGTCGTGGCCGTGCTCGACAACCGCATCACCGCGATGACGGGCCAGCAGCACCACCCCGGCACCGGCACGACGCTCCAGGGGCAGGAAGGCCGCCACATCGACATCGCCGACGTGGCGCGGGCGATGAGCGTCACTTACGTCGAAGAGGTCGATGCCTGGGACGTGGACGCGATGAACAAGGCCATCCGCGCGGCGCTGAAGCACGAGGACGGCCCGGCGGTGCTCATCGTGCGCGGGGCTTGCGTGTTCACACCGCACTTCCACTACCAGCCGCGCATGGAGGTCGATCCCGAAAAGTGCGTGGCCTGCGGCGCGTGTTTCCGCGTCGGCTGCCCGGCCATCCTCAAAAGCGAGGAGATTTACCCGACGAACAACAAGCCGAAGTCGTTCATCGACCCGCTGCTGTGTACGGGATGCACGGTGTGTATGCAGGTGTGTCCCACCCAGGCCATTGCGCCTATTGAGGAAATGTAGACACAAGGTATAATATAAAGAAAACGTAACTATTCAGCCTTGAGGCGGGACGCACTTAGCTGAACCAAAAACGGCAATTTTTGCGCTTCCTACTGTCATTGCAGGCGTAAAAGTGTGTCCCACCTGAATAGTTACAAGGAAACAACTTGGAGGTAGCAACTGAACCGAGGTGCCCTATGCAAACGGCAGAAACCATACAGTATAGAACGGTAATCGAGCAAGTGAAAACATGGCCGCCCGACGCACGTCTGGCTCTGGTGCAAGACATCCTCCGCACACTGAAATCCCAAATAGTCGCGCCAGACCGCCCAGAAGGAACCCTGGATAAAGCTCTAGGGCTTCTGACTTCGCAATATCCCGCGCCAACAGATAACACCGTTCAACAATGGCTTCATGAACGTCGTATGGAGAAGTACGGCTAATGGAAGTTTTGCTGGATACCAATGTCGTTCTCGATGTATTATTGAATCGTGAACCCTGGGTCAGATCAGCAAGCATCATCTGGCGCGCCATCGATGAACAACGTGTCACTGGCTACATAGCGGCCTGTACACTTGCTGATATTGCCTATATCGCACGCCGGTTGAAAGACCAGACGACGGCGCACGTTGCACTAGACCTCTGTTTGCAAACATTTGAGATTTGTCCGGTAGATCGGCGTACAGTGGACGAAGCTATGCAACTACCAGGCAATGATTTCGAGGACAATATCCAAATTGCCTGCGCAATATTTGCTGGCATTTCAACCATTGTCACGCGCGACAACACCGGATTTCAGGCAATCACAATACCGGCTTTGTCTCCCGACGAATTCGTGGAGGCTTATCTTCTGTAAACACGGCTTTCGCCCAGGGAGGACTGATGATCGATCACATGAATTTTCTCTTCGTCGGCGTCGGCGGGCAGGGTGTGCTCACCGCGTCCGACATCGCCGCCCAAGTTGGACTCGACCTGGGCCTGGACGCGAAAAAGTCCGAAGTTCACGGCTTCGCGCAGCGCGGCGGCGCAGTGGAAAGCCACGTCCGCTGGGCGCCGCGCGTGGGGTCGCCCACCTGCGAGGAAGGGACGGTGGACATCTTGCTTTCGTTCGAATTGCTGGAAGCCGCCCGCTGGCTCAACTACCTCAAGCCCGGCGGGATCGTCATCGTCAACCGGCAGAAAATCACGCCGATGTCGGTGAGTGTGGGCAACGCGGTCTACCCGGACGAAGAGGCGCTTCTGGCGGCGCTGAAGCAACGCGCCAGCCGCGTCATCGCTGTGGACGCGCTGCCGCTGGCGAAACAGGCCGGCAATCCGCGCACGGTGAACACGGTTATGCTCGCCGCACTCTCGACGCTGCTGGAAACCGATCCGGCGGTGTGGGAGACGGCAATCCTGCGCCGCGTCCCGGCGAAGTACGCGGAAGTGAACAAGGCCGCGTTCCGGTTGGGGCAGCAGGCGGCGCGGGGGTAGTGTCAACGGATTGAACGGATTTTCTCGTTGGCTGTGGCCAGTCTCCGACCGCGCCACAGCCAGCATCACAAGCACTTATACGAAGCCACACGAGAGGCCCACTGTAGATCACGTCCGACCTGTGTCTTGACGATTCCCCGCTTGACCCTACAATGACGGCAGCACACCGATCTTCACACGGAGGTTCTATGACCGTCAGCGAATTCACCGTCAAGCAGCAGTGGCAGTCTGACCGCAGCAGCCCCGCGCGCTGGATTTTCTCCCATACCTTGCGTCACTGGTGGATCATCGTGGTGATGCTGGCGGGGGCGCTCGGCAACGCGCTGCTGGCTGCAATTCATCCTTTGCAGACAGGGCGCGCCTTCGACGCGATCCTCGCCACGCCGCCGGATCTGCGAACGCTCGGCAACGCGGCGCTGCTCATCGGCCTCATCGAGGTGGGACGCGGGTTGGGATTGCAATTGCTGCGCAACCTCGCCGCCGAAACGCTGGGTCAACGCCTGGAGCGCGACATCCGCGATGAACTCTACGCCAACCTCATCGGCAAGAGCATGGCGTTCCACGACTCCCACCCCACCGGCGATCTGATGGCGCGCGCGACCAACGACGTGCGCGAGATCAACTTCATGTTCAATCCCGGACTGAACATGGTCATCGGATCGGCCAATTTCCTCATCATGCCGCTGATCGTTGCGCCGACGCTGCACCCGCAGTTGCTCCTGTCGCCGGTCATCTACCTGATCGCCTACGCCTTTGTGGTGGCGGCCTACTTGCGCCAACTACGCCCGGTCTCCGAGGCCGTGCGCGCCGAGTTCGGGCAGGTGAACACGGTCCTCGCCGAGGCCATCGAGGGCGTGGAGACGGTGAAAGCGGCCTCGCAGGAGACCTACGAGATCGGGCGATTCCGCCGCGCGCTGACCCGCTGGACGCGTGCTTACGTCGGGCAGGCCGACATCGAGGCGCGCTTCATCCCACTGTTACTGCTGGCTTTTCTGACGGCGGGCGGGTTGCTGCACAGCCTGCTGCTGTTCCGCGCCGGGCAGCTCCAAATCGGCAATGTGATCGCCTATGTGGGGCTGCTGATGCTCTTCGGATTCCCGACATTCGCCGGGCAGTTCGCCTACACGCGCGTCGCGGCGGGATTGGCGAGCGCGCGGCGGCTGCTGGAAGTGATCAACGCGCCGACCGAGCTGGATCAGAACATCAGCGGATATGCAGCCTCCATTCGCGGCGCGGTGACGTTCGAGGACGTGGCCTTCTGCTACAAACCGCCGGGCGAAGGATGCGAAATCGAGGTGGAAACCACAACGCTGGACAATATCACCTTCCGCGTGGAGCCGGGGCAGATCGTCGCCATCGTCGGGCAGACCGGCTCCGGCAAATCGACCATCGCCAAACTCATCAACCGCATCTACGACGTGGACGACGGCCGCGTGCTGGTCGATGGCGTGGATGTGCGCGACTGGAACCTGGAGTCGCTGCGGCAGCAGGTGTCGATCATCGAGCAGGACATCTTCCTCTTCTCGCGGACGATTGCGGAGAACATCGCCTTCGGCCAACTACACGGTCTGGAAGAGGCGGGGGTATCCCAGACGCAAATCGAAGCTGCCGCACAGGCGGCGCAGGCGCACGAGTTCATCACGGGATTCGCCGACGGCTACGACACCGTCGTCGGCGAGCGCGGCGCAACGCTCTCCGGCGGCCAGCGCCAGCGCGTGGCCCTGGCCCGCGCCTTCCTCACCGATCCGGCGATCCTCATCCTCGACGACGCCACCAGCGCCATCGACAGCGCCACCGAGGATCGCATCCAACGCGCCATCGAGCGCGCCGCCGCCGGCCGCACCACCTTCCTCATCACCCACCGCCTCTCGCAGATCCGCTGGGCCGATCTCATCATTGTGATGAAAAAAGGCCGTATCGATGCCATCGGATCGCACGAAGAGCTGATGGCGAAATCGGAAGCATACCGGAATATTTTTGCCAGATATGAGTAGACGGTAGAGTAGGCAGTAGACGGTAGACAGTAGACGGTAGACGGGAGGGGAGAGGGGGGAAAAGGGGGTTCAGAGGATATGGGGAAAGTAGAGAGGTTTCAGGATTTGGAGGTGTGGCAGAGGGCGCATCAGTTGGTGTTAGGGGTTTACAAGATAACGCGGGCATTTCCGGCGGAAGAACGGTTTGGGCTGATTTCGCAATTGCAACGGGCGGCGGTGTCAGTTCCGGCTAATATCGCAGAGGGGTTCAAACGGTTGGGAAAAGCGGAGAAAGTACGCTTTTACAACATCGCCGAAACGTCGCTCGAAGAAGTGAAGTACTATTTCATCCTGGCGAAGGATTTGGGGTACATTGCCGACAACGGCCAACTGCTGACGGACGCAGAAACCGTCAGCCGGATGTTATATCGACTCAGGGAATCAGTAGGGAGTAGGGAGTAGGGAGTAGGTAGTAGGCAGTAGACAGGTGACAGGTGACAGGGTTTCTTCCCCCGTCTACCGTCTACTGTCTACCGTCTACCTTTTGGAGGATTTATGGGCTTTTTCTACGGCTTGAACCAAGAGGCGTACGACCGGCAATACACTGATAAAGAGTTATTGCAGCGCATCTTCATTTACTTCAAACCGCACACGGCGAAAATCGTTCTGGTGGCGGTGATCACGGTGGCGAGTTCGCTGATAGGCGTGTTGCCGCGCATTGTGCTGGCGTGGGGCGTGGATCAGATCGCGCCGAATCCGCAGCAATTGGAGCTGATGCTCGGGCTGGCGGCGGTCATCTTGACGTTCGGCGTGGTCGATTGGGCGAGCAACTGGATCCGCCGGCGCATCATGGCGCGCATCATCGGCAACATCATGCAGACGTTGCGTGATGACGCCTTCGCCGCTTCGATGCGCCACGATATGTCGTTCTTCGACGAATTCCGTTCCGGGCGTATCATCAGCCGCATCACGACCGACACGGAGGAGTTCTCGCGCATGGTGCAGCTCGTCACCGACCTGATCGGGCAAGTGCTGCAAATCGTCATCCTCTTCGGCTATATGTTCAGCATCTCGTGGCAGCTCACGTTGATGATCCTGGGCTTCGTGCCGCCGGTGCTCCTGGTCGCCTTCAGCCTGCGACGGTTGGCGCGCCGCGTGACCCGCGAGGGATTCCGGGTGATGGCGGAGGTCAACGCGGCGATTCAGGAGGCGGTGACGGGCATCAGCGTCGCCAAGAACTTCCGCCAGGAGGCGACGATCTACAACGAGTTCAGTACGGTGAACCGGCAAAGTTACAGTGTGAACCTGCGGCGCGGATACGTCCTGGCGCTGAGTATGCCGCTGCTGAACGGGCTTTCGGGCATCGGGGCGGCGCTCATCGTCTACTATGGCGGGATGGCTGCCGCTGCCGCGACAATCAGCGTGGGCAACTGGTATCTCTTCATCACCAGCATGGACCGCTTCTGGTTCCCGATCCTCAACCTGTCGTCGTTCTGGAACCAGTTCCAGGGCGGGCTTTCGTCGGCGGAGCGCGTCTTCGCCCTCATCGACGCCGAGCCGACGGTGCAACAGACGGCGGAAGAGCCGGTCACGCAACTCCAGGGCGAGATCACGTTCGATGACGTCCGCTTCCGCTACACGGAGCAGGAGCAGGTGCTCGACGGCTTCTCCCTGCACATCCGGCCCGGCGAAAGTGTAGCGCTGGTGGGACACACGGGCGCGGGCAAGAGCAGCATCGCCAAGCTGATCGCGCGTTTCTACGAGTTCCAGGGCGGGCGCATCCTCATCGATGGGCGCGACATCCGCACTTTCGACCTGCACACGTACCGCCAACATCTGGGTATCGTCTCGCAGATGCCCTTCCTCTTTGCGGGCACGGTGGCGGAGAACATCCGTTACGGGCGGATGGAGACCACGGACGACGAGATTCTGGAAATCGCGCGGCAGGTGGGCGGCGGGGAATGGATCGATACGCTGCCCGACGGCCTGCATACAGACGTGGGCGAGCGCGGCGCGCGGCTGTCGATGGGACAGCGCCAACTCGTCGCCCTGATGCGCGTGCTCGTGCAGCGCCCGGCGATCTTCATCCTCGACGAGGCCACCGCCAGCATCGACCCCTTCACCGAGATGCAAATCCAGGACGCGACGAACCTCATCCTGCGGCAAAGCACCTCCATCCTCATCGCCCACCGCCTTTCGACGGTGCGCGCCGTGGATCGCATCATCGTGCTGAAGGAAGGCGCAATCATCGAAGAGGGCAGCCACGAATCGCTGCTCGCGCAAGGCGGGCATTACGCGGAACTGTACAACACCTACTTCCGTCACCAATCGCCCGACTACCGCCCTCCGGCGCTCGACGAGGACGATGCGTATCTGGCGTTGTTGCCGAGGCGTCGGGCGATGGCGGAGATTTGAGATTTGCAAAAGGTAACTATTCAGGTGGGACGCACTTTTACGCCTGCAATGACAGTAGGAAGCGCAAAAATTGCCGTTTTGGATTCAGTTAAGTGCGTCCCACCTCAAGGCTGAATAGTTACTGCAAAAGAACGATTATCACGTTTGGAAAAGAAAGTTTTGCTGTTATAATGTAGACACTGTGACCACAAGAAAGGGAGGCCAAAATGCTAGGCATAAGGGAAGTGAAACAAGCGTTCTCACAATACGTGAATCGGGTGGCTTACGGGCGAGAGCGCCTCATCATTCATAGCCGAGGTAAACCTAAAGCTGCACTCGTCTCTATGGAAGATTTGCGCCGTTTGGAAGCAACCGACGCCAGCGCGCAGCGCCTCGTCATCGAACACTGGAACGGGCAACCCTACGCGCCCGATGCACCGGTGGCTGTCAATCGAGGGCCGCGTTGCGTCTCGGACCTGCTCGTAGAAGACCGCGAGCCGGCCTGGTGGGCTGACGCCTTCCCGGAGGCGCAACCGTGATACTTTACCTCGACGCCAGCGCCTTGGTCAAAAACTACATCCAGGAGCCGCATACCGAAACCGTGCGCGCCCTCTTCGCTGCGGGTGCAGTTGTTGGCGCCGGCCTGTTGAGCAAGGCCGAAGTCGCCGCCGCCTTTGCCAAAGCCGCCCGGATGCACTTCATCTCCAACACCGAAGCGCACGCTGCCTGGATAGCCTTTCATAAGGACTGGCCGACCTTGACCAGCCTTGCGCCCACTGAGGCCTTGCTGGATAACGCCGCTGAACTGGCCTTGACATACCACCTGCGCGGATACGATGCCGTTCACCTGGCCACTGCGTTAGCCTGGCAAACCCAACGCGACGACGCTGTCACCCTGGTTACCTTTGACCGCCAACTGTGGGAGGCGAGCAAAACGGTAGGTCTTGCCGTCTGGCCGGCCGAACGGCCCTAAAACCCGCACAAAACGGGGCGGATGATTTCACCCGTTTTGTGTTCTGCTTTCGTATTCCGAGGATAAAAAAATACAACTTATGATAGACTCCTTCGAAAATAGCCTCAACGGATCGAACGGATTCAACGGAAAAATATCCGTTGAATTCCGTTGAATCCGTTGAGAGAATCATTTTCGTGCTTGCATGGTGTGCGCCAGCACCGGCGTCTCTCCTGAAAAAAGGTCGCTGTTGACTTAAATGTGGGGAGAAATCGGTAAAAACCCAATTTTTAGCGCGTTTCATCCCTATAACGCAGGAGTTGTGAAGCACAAGTGGGACATCACGCGCACCAGTTTTTGAAAAATCGGGTTTTTTCAGCAGAGTCATATAATCGGTTTTAGATCGCACAAGCCATCTGGATTAACCGTTATCGAATCCAAAAGAAAAGAGGAGAGAGACGTATGTCTATTCCAGATTTCCAATCCATGATGCTGCCCCTGCTCGAGTTCGCCAGTGATGGACAAGAACACTCGCTGCGCGAGACCATCGAAGTATTGGCCGATCAATTTAGCCTCAGTGACGAAGAACGCAACGAGTTATTGCCCAGCGGACAACAATCCATCTTCGATAATCGTGTAGGATGGGCGCGCACGCATATGAAAAAGGCCGGCCTGTTGGAATCCACACGGCGAGGCCACTACAAAATTACGCCGCGCGGCCAAGAGGTACTCCGGAGCAATCCTCCCAAAATCAACATAGCGTTTCTCAAACAATTCCCTGAATTTGTCGAGTTTCTGAGGCCGTCAAGAGACAAAGCCGGTGAGATAGACGATCAGGAAAGCATTGAAACTCGGACGCCGGAAGAAGTAATCGAAACAGCCTATCAAAAAGTGCGCCAGGAATTAGCGACTGAGCTTCTACAGGTCATCAAAAAACATCCCCCGGCGCTTTTCGAGCGACTGGTGATCGACCTGCTGATTAAAATGGGGTACGGCGGCACCCGCAAAGACGCCGGGCAAGCGATTGGCAGGAGCGGTGATGGGGGTATCGACGGCATCATCAAGGAAGATCGCCTGGGGCTGGACATCGTCTACATTCAAGCCAAACGCTGGGAGGGTAACGTAGGCAGTCCTGAAATTCAGAAATTTGCTGGCGCCTTGCAAGGACAACGAGCAAAGAAAGGCGTCTTCATCACAACTTCAGCTTTTTCTCAGGCGGCGTTGGATTACGTCTCACGAATTGACAGCAAGATCGTCCTGATCGATGGCGATATGCTGGCGCAATTGATGATTGACTTCAATATCGGCGTAACTTCAGTCGCCGCATACGAGTTGAAGCGTATCGATTCGGATTATTTCACAGAGGATTGAGCCAGACAAGCAGATCACATTCCTCAGCAACACAAGGAGATGCTTATGCAAACTGAACTCACACAACCCGGTCCGCTCTTGGACGCACAAGGCCGCTTGGCCCACGTCGGATGGGCGCGCCACCCCCAGTTGGAGTGTAATCTCGAAAACGCCCGCTTTTACGCGCTGCGCTTCCTGCAACGCTTCCGCATCAAACGCTGGGACTACTACGCCGTGTTCACCCCGCAGCGCTTCTTCTCCGCCACGATTGCGGACCTCGGCTACGCGGGCAACGTCTTCGTCTACACGCTGGACCTCGCCAGTGGCGACCTGCACGAAGAGGGGCTGGTGATCCCGCTGGGCAAGGGCATCCAATTGCCGCGCGACAGCACTTCCGGCGCGACGATCTGCACCCACAAGCAGGCGACGCTGCGCTTTGCCGCGGAGGGCGCGGAGCGGCGCATCTTCGTCGACTGGCCCAGCTACCACGATGGGCGCGGCATCCACGCGGAGATCGCGTTGGCGTGCCCACCGGAGCACGAGTCGATGACGATCGTCATCCCGATTGGGGAGAAACGCTTTTACTACAACCGCAAGATCAACTGCCTACCCGCGCAAGGTCACATCCACTACGGCGAGCAGCGCGAAGACCTGTATCCCGACCAATGCCTGGGATCGTTGGATTGGGGGCGCGGGGTGTGGGAGTACCAGAGCTTCTGGAACTGGGCCAGCGCGTCGGGATTTCTGCCAGACGGTCGCACGATTGGCCTGAACCTGGGCTGCGGTTTCGGCGACCTGAGCCGGGCGACCGAGAATTGCGTCATCCTCGATGGGCGCGTCCACAAGCTGGATCAGGTGCGCTTCGACTACCAATCCGGTGATTATATGCGCCCGTGGCGTTTCACCGACAACGAGGGGCGCCTGGATTTGACGTTCACGCCGTTCAAGGAGCGGATCGCCACCACAAAGCTGGGAATCATCGACAGCGAAGTCCACCAGATGTTTGGCCGTTACACCGGTCACGCCCGGCTCGACGACGGGCAGACGGTGGAAGTGCCCGGCATCATCGGTTTTGCGGAAGAGCATCACGCGCGCTGGTGAAATGATGATCCTGTTCACGTCCAGTCCGGCCTCGGCCAAGATCGCTTGGGAGGAAATCCGCGCCCTCGATCCCGGCGCCCGGCTGCAACGCTGGCTCGAACCCGGCGTGGGTTGGATGGAGCTGGGGCTATCCTGGGACACCTTCGCTGCTCATCTGCGCGAACAGCCGCCGGTCTTCTGCCGTCACGTCTGCCCGGTGCAGATCACCGTCCCGCTGAAGCAAGACGCGAGCGACCTCGAAATGCTCGTAGAATCGGCCCGCCAACTCAACCCAAGCCTGGACGCGGCGCAGACTTTCTCGGTGCAGACGCGGCTCTTCGGCGAAGGGTGGCCTTACGCGCGCTTCGACGTCAACACCCGGTTGGCGAACGCACTGACGGCGCAAGGTTTTGCATTGGATGTGCGCCGGCCCGCGCAAATCCTCTCCGTGGCGCTGACGCCCAAAACGGGCTATCTCGGCGTCTCGCGCGCGGCGGACAACCTGAGCGATTGGGCGGGCGGTGAGCGGCGCTTCAAAACGGAGCCGGAGCAGATCAGCCGGGCGGAATTCAAGCTGTTGGAGGCGCTGGAAACGTTCGGCCTGTCGTGGCCCAACGTAGGGCACGCCCTCGACCTGGGCGCAGCGCCCGGCGGGTGGACGCGGATCGCGCGCGTCAACGGCCTACAGGTGACGGCGATCGATCCCGCTGACCTCGCCCCACCCCTCGCCACCGATCCGGGCATACGCCACCTCCGGCACACGGCGCAGCGCTACCTGCCGGGGACCGATGACACGTTCGACGTGATCCTCAACGACATGCGGATGGACGCCCGCGACTCCGCGCAACTGATGCTCACCGCGCGTCGCAACCTGAAACGCGACGGCTGGGCCGTGATGACTCTCAAACTGCCGCACAGTCACGCTGAAAGGGTCGCCACATCGGCGCTCGGCCTGCTGCGCCAACGCTACACGCTCATCGGCGCGCGCCAGCTCTTCCACAATCGCAACGAAATCACGGTGGCGCTTACAGGTAGACAGTAGACAGTAGACAGTAGACAGTAGACGGTAGACGGTAGACGGGGGATAGGAAACAAAGTATTTCTCGCTCATTCGCCCATTCGCTCATTCGCCATTTACCATTTTCAAGGAGGACATTATGGAACATCGAGATGGATTTTTCGCAGGGGTTCGGGATAGCGCGATTTATTACCAGTGTTGGCAGCCGGAAACGGAATGTAAGGCCGTGCTGTTGGTCGTCCACGGGCTGGCGGAGCACTGCGGGCGGTATATGAACGTGGTCAACCACTTCGTCCCGCTCGGGTACGCCGTCTACGGATTGGATCACATCGGGCACGGCAAATCCGAGGGGACGCGCGTCTACGTGGGTCGTTTCGCAGAATATACGGATACGCTCAAGCTCTACTTCGATTTGATCCGCCTGGAGCATCCCGACAAGCCGGTCTACCTGGTCGGGCACAGCATGGGCGGGCTGATCGGCGCGCTCTACCTGCTCGAACATCAGCGCGAACTGGCGGGCGCAGTGCTCTCCGGGCCGCTGGTGAAAATGTCGGACGATCTCTCGCCTGTAGTGGTGTTGATGGGGAAACTCCTTTCAACGCTGACGCCCAAAGCCGGACTGATGGCGCTGGACGCGCAGGGCGTGAGCAGCGATCCCGCCGTCGTGCAGGCCTACGTCAACGATCCCCTGGTGTACACGGGCAAAATGACAGCGCGCCTGGCGGCCGAACTTATCAAAGCAGTCCAGAGGATCCAGGATGAAGCCGCCAAAATCACGCTGCCGCTCTTGATTGTACAAGGCAGTGCTGACAAGCTGGTCGATCCGGCTGGCGCGAAGCTGTTGTACGATACGGTCAGTTCAGCCGATAAGACCCTCAAAATCTACGAGGGGTTCTATCACGAAGTCTTCAACGAGCCGGAGCGCGCGCAGGTTTTGGGCGATGTGGAGGCGTGGTTGGAGCAAAGGTTGTAGAACACTTGCAGTTTTAGCATTTCGGTGCTATAGTAAGAGTCAATCAACACAGAGAGAGCAATCTGATGCGATACAGTCAAAGCCAATTCACCCTTGCCGTTGCGAACCTCCTTATCCACAGGAGGTAGTGCCGTTTGGGTGCGCATTGACTCGCATATAGAGCTACTGTCATTTCAAAAACGCCTCCCAAACGGGGGGCGTTTTTTCATGAAGAGGTGCAATATGGCAACGATCATCCAGCATAATCAGGAGGTGTTCCCCCGGACGCCAGCAGTAACGGCGTCCGGCGGCCTCGCGTTGTGAAATGTCGTGCGTGCGCTTGCGGCGGATCATAATCCGCCGCCGCGAACGCCGGATTGTGGTCCGGCAGAAGCAAGTGAGTAAAAACATTGCAATTCACAACACGAGGAGATGAAAGGATGAACACCGAAACCGAAAACTATGTTCCATGGGACATCGAAGCCTACTGGCGCGAGCGTTGGGCGCGCGAGCAAACGTACCGCACGCCGACGCCCCGTCCCGGACAGAAAACCTACTATTGTCTGGACTTCTTCCCCTACCCTTCCGGGGCCGGGTTGAGCGTCGGGCATGGACGCAACTACGTGCCCAGCGACGTCATCGCCCGCTACCACCGCATGCGCGGGGAAGCGGTGCTGCACCCGATGGGCTGGGACGCTTTCGGCCTGCCCGCCGAGAACGAGGCGATGAAGCGCGGCAGCCATCCCGCCGAAAGCACCGCGCACTACGCCGCCAATTACCGGCATCAACTGGAACTGCTGGGGTGTTCCTACGACTGGGAACGCGAATTCACCTCCGCCGATCCGGCCTTCTACCGTTGGAATCAGCACTTCTTCCTGATGCTGTACGAGAAAGGGCTGGCCTACCGCGCTGAAGCCCCCGTCAACTGGTGCGAAAGTTGCCAGACCGTGCTGGCTGCCGAGGAGATCGAGGACGGCAACTGCTGGCGCTGTCACAACCCCGTCGTGCGGCGCAAACGCAAGCAGTGGTACATCCGCGTCACTGCCTACGCCGAAGAACTATCCGCCGGCCTGGAGCGCCTGGACTGGCCCGAGCACATCCTGGCGATGCAGCGGCACTGGATCGGGCGAAGTGAGGGGGTGGAAATACAGTTGCAAGTAACGAGTAATGAGAAAGAAGTAATGAGTAACAAGACGTCTTTCATCACGCCTGACTCATCGCCCATTACTCGTTACTCATTACCCATTGCTGTTTTCACCACCCGCCCCGACACTTTCTTCGGCGTGACGTTCGTAGCGCTGGCGCCGGAGCACCCGCTGGCCGAGCGTATCTGCTCGCCGGAACACCGTGAGGCCGTTCGCGCCTACATCCGCGCGGCGGAAAACCGCTCCGATCTGGAACGCCATACCCGTGAGCCGGACGGCATCCCCATCGGGGCCTACGCCGTGCTGCCGGGCGGGGCGCGCGTACCGATCTTCGTCGCCGATTACGTGCTAGCGGAGCACGGCTCCGGCGCGATCATGGGCGTCCCGGCGCACGACACGCGCGACTACGCTTTCGTGCAGAAGTACGGTCTGCCGGTCAAGGCCGTTATCGTCCCGCCTGCCGGTGCGGGAACGACTGGGCTGCCCTACATCGAACCCGGCGTGACGATCAACTCCGGCGAGTTCGACGGCATGGATTCCATCGCCGCGCAAGATGCCATCGCGGATTGGCTGGCGGCGCAGGGGACAGCGAAGCGCGCCATCGACTATCGCCTGCGCGACTGGCTGGTTTCGCGGCAGCGGTATTGGGGGACGCCGATCCCGATCATCCACTGCCCGGCGTGCGGTGAAATCCCCGTGCCCGTGGAGGATCTGCCGGTCACGCTGCCTGCCCTGCCTGACTACCGCCCGCGCGGCGACGGGAAAAGCCCGCTGGCGAACCTGCCGGACTTCGTCAACACGATCTGCCCGCGCTGCGGCGGCCCTGCGGAGCGCGAAACCGACACGATGACGGGCTTCGTCTGCTCCTCGTGGTACTACCTGCGCTTCATCGATCCACACGACGATGCGCGCCCATTCGACCCGGCGAAAATCGCCCGATGGCTGCCGGTGGACGTCTACGTGGGCGGCGCGGAGCACGCGGTCGGCCACCTGATGTACGCTCGCTTTTGGACGAAGATGCTGGCCGACACCGGGCTGGTCAGCTTCCGCGAGCCGCTGCCGGTGCTACGCAGCCAGGGTGTCCTGCACGCCCGCGAAACGGGGACGGGCCGCCCGCTGCGCATGTCGAAGTCCAAAGGCAACGTCGTCGCGCCGGAAGACGTGATCAGCCGTTACGGAGCCGACGTAACACGGCTGCACCTGATGTTCATGGGGCCGTTCGAGGCCAATGTCGTCTGGGAGACGGAGGACGACGGGACGACGCCGCAGCACATCGAGGGCGTGCGCCGGTTTCTGCAGCGGGTGTGGCGGGTGGGAAATGGCGAATGGCGAAGGGCAAATGGCGAAGGGGGAATGGCAAATGGCAAATGGCAAATTGTGGGGGCGATGCACCGGACGATTCGGGAGGTGACGGAGGAGGTCGAGGGGCTGCGGTTCAATAAAGCGATCAGCGCGCTGATGACGTTTATGAATACGCTGGAGGCTTACCGGCGCGATTGCGGAGATACGCCTGCCTTCGTAGTGGCGCGGACGACACTGCTGAAGCTGCTGGCCCCGTTCGCGCCGTTCATCGCCGAAGAATTGTGGCAACGCACCGGCGGGCAAGGCAGCATCCACCACCAGACGTGGCCCACGTTCGATGCGGCGCTGGCGCAAGCGCAGACGGTGGAAATCGCGGTGCAGGTCAACGGGAAGGTGCGCGCCCGCATCAGCATCGACGCGGATGCCGATGAAGACGTGATGCGGGAGGCGGCGCTAACGACGCCCGTGATTCAGCAGATGTTGACAGAGCATCCCGCACGGCGGATCATCGTCGCGCCGGGGCGGCTGGTGAATATCATCGTTTAGCGTGTAAAATATGGTGCGTGATATGTGACAGGCTCAGTCACGTATCACGCATTATTCTCTACAGTACCGCGTTCAAGTCGAGGCCGCGGGCGGCGGCGCGGGCGGCCATCCAATCGCGCTCGGTGGCGGGCGGGGGCAAGACCTCTTCCTCTGGACGGCGCACCATCGATAACGCTTCGACCGGGCAAACGACAGTACACACGCCGCAGCCAACGCAGCGTATTTCATCCACGCAAACGAGGTGCTGGTCGTCATCCAATGTCAACGCGCCAAACTGGCACTTCTCCACACATGAGCCACAGCCGATACACACGTCCTCATCCACCTGGTTGACGAAGGCCGACCGCGCGATGACGTTTGCCAGTCCCAGGTCGACCAATCCGCGCAGGATGCCGCACGCGCACGAGCAACAGTTGCAAATGTACCAGGAACCCTGCTGGTTGTTGCTGACGGAGTGAACCAAACCCGCTTCGGCGGCGCGACGCAGCGTTGCCATCGCGCCTTCCTGGGTAAGCGCGCGCACCGTCGTGCTCTGATCGAACGCACCGGGCGTGGCGCTGAAGATCATACACACGTCCACGGGATGCTCACACGGTTGGCCAATGAGCGCCTGTTGTTTGCGGCACAGACAGTCCATCACGCCCCAGGCTTTGGCCTGTGCGACGATGTCGGCGGCGCTCTCGAAGGGCCGCACTTCCATATCCACCCGCACGCTCTGCTCGACGGGCACAACGCGATGCAGTTGCGGGGTGATGCCCACCATCGTGCCAAACGCCTGGTGATAGTAGTCCTCGAACAGGCGTGCGAATTCAGCATCGATCGTGTTCACCTGCATCTCGTAGATGCCGACGGCAAACGGCATGAGACCGTAACCGAGGCCCGCGTCCGTACGCCCGGCAGTGATCAACCCGCGCCGCACCATCTCTTTGAGTTGCTTGCGCAGCACCGACGCATCGCCGCCCAGGCGGACGGCAATTTGATCCGGGGTTTCCAACGTGAGGCGCAATTGCGCGGCCAAGCCGGCCTCTTCCGGCGTGAAGATATGCGCCAGCAGTCGCAGTTCCACGCCATCGACGGTGGGAGGGAACCCGTTGGGCAGCGCGTCCAGTCGTTCTGCTAATGTTTTGTAAGGATCATTCATTGTATTGCTCCGTTTTGAGGATGACGAACACACAACCGGTATCCTGCAGGCCTTTGGTGGCAGCGCAGGACGCTTCTTCAACCATGTAATGATCACCCGCCCCCACCCACTCAATGGCCTGCTGCAGAAAACCTACCGCTCCGTGACATAACGCATGCGCCGCATTGTGCTGGCCGTAGCAAAAAGGGCAAGGATCAAGCGTGTACATAAACTGATCACCCGAGGTTTGCAACGCCGCTTCCATATTGCCCAGGCGGCGGCTATCGACGACGATCTCCAGCACGGCCCGGGCGCGATCTGCCGGCGCTTGCGCCTGGAAAGACGCGGCCTGAACGTTCAAGAGATCATCCATGTACGGTGTAAGGCCCATGAATGAAACCCGCCCGGCCCATTGCGTCAGCGCCCGCCCGGCACGCGGACCATACATCTTCACCAGCATCGCGTTGAGCGCGCCGAAATCGACAAAATCGACTTCGTGAGCATCGTTATATGGCGGCAGGTCTTCCAGCCAGGCGTGAAGACCGGCTAAGGTGAGAACTGTGGGAAAGCCATATTGACCGCTGGTTTCCGCAATCGCATCGAGATAGATGCGCGCACGGCGATTCGATAGGAAGTATTTGCCCGCCTGCATCACTTTCCCCCTGTTACACCTTTCGTTTCAATTGAGTTTGGCTCTAGTGTCCCAAACGTCCACCGGATAGACGATACAGTATGTAATCGAAGGTGTTGCCGGACAGATTGCCAATGTTGATCATCCGCAAAACCATTTCAATAGCGGCCGCTTTAGCCACGCCATACGTCTCAACCAACACCTGGCGGATGTCGGGATCAGGATTTCCCGCTGCTTCCGCCCAATGCCGGGCATAGAGAATCGCCGTGAGTTGTTCGGGCGGACATTGATCGGCGTCGCCGTCGAGCAACTGCCGTACCTCGTCTTGGGAGAGTCCAGTTTTGAGCGCAAGTTTGGCGTGATACTCCGTGCAATAGCGGCATGCATTGACCTGCGTCACCGCCAGCATCAGGCGCTCGCGGAAGGGCGCATCAATCAAGGACACCGCGGCACGAATCTGCTCACGATTCCGCAGCATATGGCGGGCGTCGGCCAGAAAATCCGCGAGGCTCGCATACGTGCGTCTGTGAAACCCGCCAAAAGGCGTTGCGAAAGTGGCTCGATAGCGTCTCGTCCACTGCCCCACGCTATACAGCAAATCGCGCGGGATCAAACCGGCGAGCAACGCCAGCAAGCGATACCCGCGGCCAGGGACGGAGATCACCCGGCCGTTATCGAGGTCGCGCAAAGACTGTGCGACCACAGATTCGGCGGGCATCCACAAGAAGTTGGGGATGCCCTGCTCGTCGATCTTGCCTGTTTTTTGAAATTCCGTGCGGGTAAAGCCAGGGCAGAGCGCCTGAACGCGCACACCGGTTCCGTCCAATTCCTGGTGCAGTCCCTCGGTAAAGCTCTTGAGATAAGCCTTGGTGGCGCTGTAAGTGACGCTGCCGGTGACAGGGAAAAACGCCACGAACGAGGCCACATTGACGATCGCACCGCACTGTTGCGCCAACATGATCGGCAAAGCCACGCGCGTGAGGCGGACGGCGGCATTCACATAGACGCGAATCATCGCTTCATGGCTGGCAATCTCGTTCTGCACAAATGACCCCGGCACACCAAATCCGGCGTTGTTCACCAGGAAAGCCAGCGCGCCAATCTGGACAATGCGCGCTTCGACGTTGGAGATACCAGCAGGATCGGCCAAGTCAGCGACCAGTACTTCGACCGGCACGTGATAAACTTGCGTTAATTCCTCAGCCAATGCCTGCAAACGCGCTTCACGCCGCGCCACCAGGATCAGTGCGTAGCCCTCGCGGGCCAACGCACGCGCATAGGCCGCACCGATCCCGCTGGACGCTCCGGTGATAAGCGCCACACGCTCGCCGTCTGCGCTCTGTAACGGAGAGGTCAGACGCGCGCGTCGCCGCTGCCGCCACGTCACCGCAGCGCCAATCCCGGCAGCGATGCCCAGGCTCAATCCAATGATGTTCTTCTGTCTTTTAGCTAACCGTGACATGCACTCCCTCACGCCACCGATCGTAGGTCGCGTTGGCAACTCGCGCTACAGCGTTTCATCCGAACTCTCATCAGATTCGGCTTGATCATATTCGCCAATCAACAGCGAGAAATAGAAGGTGCTACCGCGCCCTTCCACGCTTTCTACCCAGATGCGCCCACCATGTCCCAAGACGATGTGTTTGGCAATCGACAGGCCAAGCCCCACACCGTCATCCGCACGCGCGCGGTCGGTCTTGTAAAACCGCTCGAAGATGCGCAGTACGTCGTCCGCCGGGATGCCCACGCCGGTATCCTTCACCGAAATCACCACTTCCGGCCCCAGCACCTCAGCCTTCAAGATGACGTGGCCTCCTTCCGGCGTAAACTTGAGCGCGTTGTGCAGCAGGTTCATCACCACCTGTTGGATGTGGCGCGAGTCGGCCAGGACCGGCGGCAAGTCTTCCGGGATGAGGGTCTCGACAGTCACGTTCAACCGCTCGACCTGCGGCGCGAGGCGTTTCACCGGCTTCTTGATCAGCTTGGCGACCGGCGTCACTTTGATACGGAAAGGTATCTGACCGGATTCGATCTGCGAAAGTTCCAGCAGTTCCTCGACCATCTGCGTCAGCGTGCTGAGTTCCGATTCGATGAAGCTGAGGAAACGTCGGGTGGCTTCGGGGTCATCGACCGCGCCATCTTTGAGTGTCTCGACGACCAGCGAAAGCGAGGCCAGCGGGGTGCGTAACTCGTGCGAGAGGTTGCTGATGAAATCGCGGCGGATCGTCTCCAGTTGGCGGATGCGGGTGAGGTCCTGCAAGACAACGAGGAAACGGGGCGGCGTGGCTTCGTTGAGCGGGGTGATGACGGCCTGGAGAAACGCATTACGCGCACTGGATTCCACCATCGCCGTATGTTCCGCGCCGCTCTGGCGACACGCCTCCCACAATTCGACCAGCTGCCGCTCGCGGGTCACCTGGGCGAATGTGCGTCCCTGCGTCTCTTTGCCGGGGAAGGCCAGAATCCGCAGCGCAGCGGGATTCGTCAACAGCACCACGCCGTTCTCATCGGTGATGATGACACCGTCGGTCATGGTGTTCAACACACCGGAGAGGAAGGCGCGTTCCTGCGCCAGCAGCGTCACCTTGTCGTTTAGCTCATCGGCCATAGTGTTGAAGGCACGGGTCAGTTGCGCCATCTCATCGTGCGTGGTGGGCAGGAGCCGCGCGCGCATATCGCCCTGCGCTACCCGCTCCACGACTTCAGTCAACTGGCGAATTGGGATGACGGTACGCGAGGCGACGTACGTCGCCAGCACAATCGAAAGCACGGCAATCAGCAACCCGGTGAGCATAATCGTCCGGCTCAAGCGTCCCACCAGCACCTCGATGTCATCCAGCGGCATGGAGACGCGCATCACCCCCAGTGGTTCACCCTCAGGTGAGGCGTCGCGCCGGATGAGCGCCGCGACATACAGGGCATCCGTGCCAAGCGTGCGGCTGAAACGCGTCGCGGCCCCCGCGTCTGACCGGATGGCCTGCGAGATCTCGGAGCGGTAAAGGTGATTTTCCATATCAGCCGGATCTACTTCCGAATCACCGAGCACCGTGCCGTCCATCCCGATGATTGTCACACGCTTGCCGGAGAGTAACGCCCAGCGCTGCGCCTGCTCCGTCACACCTGCAGTGCTCAAGGCCGGATCCGCCAGACTGTCGGCAGCATAGTCAGCCATAAGACGCGCTTCGGTCAACAACTGCGCTTCCAGGTCTGCCCGGCGAACGCGCCGCACCTGCCCGGAGAGGTACAACGTCAATCCCAGGGCCGCGATGAGAATAACCACGGTATAAGGGACGATCATACGCCAACGGATAGAAGTGAACATCGTTATCTCGTCCGGTAATGGATTTCCGATAAATTGCGCAATCGGGCAGCGGCCTGCTCCGCCGTCAAGTCGCGCTGCGCTTCGCCGAGCATCTCGTAGCCGACCATGAACTTTTTCACCGTCGCCGAACGCAGCAGTGGCGGGTAGAAGTGCGCGTGCAACTGCCAATGCGCCGCATCGTCCATATCACTGGGCGCGCCGTGCCAGCCCATCGAATAGGGGAACGACGTTTCGAAAAGATTGTCGTATTTGACGAGCAATCGCTTGAGCACCTGCGCCAGCGCGTCACGTTCTACATCGTCCAGGTCTGGCAGGCGGATGACATGGCGGCGCGGCAGCACCAACGTCTCGAACGGCCAGACGGCCCAGTAGGGCACTACCACCAACCAGTGGGCATTTTCGACGACGATGCGCTCGCCTTCCGCCGCTTCCACTGCCGCATAGTCGAGCAACATTGGCTCGCCGTGCGCCGCGAAATACGCGCGCTGCTCGCGTTCCTCTTTGGCCGGCTCGTTGGGCAGCGCGCTGCCGGCCCAGATTTGCCCATGCGGGTGCGGATTCGACGATCCCATGATCGCGCCGCGATTCTCGAAGACCTGCACCCAGCGGTACTGCCGCGCCAGTTCGGTGGTCTGCTCGGCCCACACGTCGATGACGGTGCGGATGTCCGCCTCGGGCATCTCCGCCAGCGTCAAATCGTGGCGCGGGGAGAAGCAGATCACGCGACTCGTGCCGCGCGCCGTCTCGGCCCGCAGCAGCGGATGCTGGTGAACGGCCACATCCGGTGTATCGGGCAGCAAGGCCGCGAAGTCGTTAGTAAACACGAATGTGCTGGTGTAGGCTGGATTCGTCACGCCGCCGGCCCGTTCATTGCCGGGGCACAGATAACAGCCGGGATCATAATTGGGACGCTCCTCGTGCGGCGGGCGCTCCACCTGGCCTTTCCACGGGCGCTGCGTGCGGTGCGGCGAAACCAGGACCCAATCGCCGGTCAACGGGCTATACCGCCGGTGCGGATGTTCTGTGGGGTTGAAGGTATCCAATAAATAGCTCCTCGATCATGACTGATAACTGCCTAATATTATAACCTGATATTGTCTTTATGCATACTTCTGTACTATAAGGCTTTTGCAGTCTTCGAATTGTGGTATAATGCCGTACGTACGCGCGGGTGTGGCTTAACGGTAAAGCCTTGGCCTTCCAAGCCAATGATACGGGTTCGATCCCCGTCGCCCGCTCTGGGCCCATAGCTCAAGGGTTAGAGCAGCCGGCTTCGTTCAACAAGGTAGCTAAGTCCAGATGCGGATTATGAAGCTCGGCGTGGCAATTTTGACAAACCAGAATACACTTTTCGGCTTCGGTCAGGACAACTTCAAGTGTTCGGTTGGAAAGAGAGCGCATATCCAACTTAAAGTCTTTATCGAAGCCAATATGGTGAAACGTTAATGCAGCCAAGTTGCGATCATATCCACACAGCGAGCAACGACCGCCAAAAACTTCCACCAGTTCAAGTTTTCTGGCAAGGCCACGCTTTTTCTGAGCAGGATAGCTTCGAAGAATCTTGTTCTTACATAATGGAGAGCAATATTTCTTCTGCCGCCCTTGCAAGGGAGCGCCGCAAACGATACAGTTAGAGGTTTCGTTCATAACTGCATCATAGTATGGATATGCTATTGAGTCAAGGGGGCGGCTTATCGGGAAACTGGTAAGTGTTTACCTGTCAAATTCGGGGAAGCCTAAGCCATCGCGGTATGGTAATCCCGAGCCAAGCCCACGTCGGTGGGAAGGTGTAGAGACTGGACGGCAGGCGCCCGCGGTCTTCAGCCAGGGTGAAGGGACAGTCCAGCCCACGAACTCGAAAGAGGCGGCGAAAGTCGTAGGGGGATGCATAACCGGTCGGTTCCAGGTTCGAATCCTGGTGGGCCCACTTGAATCCGTAGATGACGGCCTGGCGGTACGCAGGCCGTTTGTCATGTCAGAAAGAAAGAGGTTGGTATGGATAGCGAGCACATGCTGGCGCGATTGGATGCGGTGGAGGCGCGGTTCGATGAGTTGACGCGCCTGTTGGCCGATTCGAACGTCGCGCAGGATTACGAAAAAGTAGCGGAATACGCCAAAGAGCGCGCGGACCTGGAAGAGACGGTCGGCCTCTACCACCGTTACAAGCAAGTCGAAGCGGAATACGCCGCCGCCGAGGAAATGCTGGCCGACGCGGACGAGGACATCCGCGCGATGGTAGAAGAAGAATTGCCCCGGCTGGAAGCGGAACGGGAAACGCTGGAACAGCAATTGCGCCAATTGCTCGTGCCCAAAGACCCACGCGACGAACGCGACGTCATCGTAGAAATCCGCGCGGGGGCCGGTGGGGACGAAGCTGGTCTTTTCGCCGCCGATCTGTTGCGTATGTACACCCGCTACGCCGAACGCCAGGGCGGGTGGAAAACCGAGCTGATCAGCGAGAACCGCACCGGCATCGGCGGGTACAAAGAAGTGGTCTTCACCGTGCAGGGTAAGGGCGTTTACTCGCGCCTCAAGTTCGAGAGCGGCGTGCATCGCGTGCAGCGCGTGCCCGTCACCGAGTCCAGCGGGCGCATTCATACGTCCACGGTCACTGTGGCAGTGCTGCCGGAAGTGGATGACGTGGAAATCCACATCGATCCCAAAGACCTGGAGATCGACACGTATGGCTCTTCAGGCCCCGGTGGGCAACACATGCAGAAAAACGAGACCGCCATCCGCATCACCCACAAGCCTACGGGGATGGTGGTGACATGCGAGAGCGAGCGTTCACAGACGCAGAACCGGCTGCGCGCGATGGGCGTCCTCCGCGCCCGGCTCTACGAAATGGAACAGGCCAAACAGGACGCCGAAATCGACGAGGCGCGCCGTTCGCAGGTGGGGACAGGCGAGCGCAGCGAGAAAGTCCGCACCTACAACTATCCACAGAACCGGGTCAGCGACCACCGCGTCGGCTTGAACTCGTATAACCTGCCCGCCGTGATGGATGGCAACATCGACGACTTCATCGATGCGCTGACGCTGGACGAGCAAACCCGCCGTCTGACGGCGTTGTAAGCCTGATCTTTTAGGGGAGATTTTTGTGGCAGGCAATGCCCGTCACAAAAATCCTCCCTTCACCTCTAATCCCGCAAGGGCGCCGTACCCTCGCTATTCGACAACTTTGGGCAATTTCTCCAACGCGCGTTCGATCTGCGCCTCTTCGAGCTGATAATCCGTCAACGCCTGGCGATGATAAGCATCATACGACGCCAGATCGAAGTGCCCGTGCCCACTGGCGTTGAAGAGAATGGTCTTCGCTTCGCCGGATTCCTTGCAAAGCAGCGCCTCATCCATTGCTGCTTTGACGGCGTGGGCGGTCTCCGGCGCAACGATAAAGCCTTCGGACTGCGCAAAGCTCTGCGCCGCGTCGAAAACCTCGAGTTGGTGATAGGCGCGCGCCTCGGCGTAGCCTTGCTGCAACAGCGCGCAGATGCTCGGCGCCATCCCGTGATAGCGCAGGCCGCCCGCGTGCACCGGCGCGGGGATAAAGTCGTGGCCGACCGTGCGCATCTTTGCCACCGGGCCGGTCTTGGCCGTGTCGCCCCAGTCGTAGGCATAGATACCGCGCGTCATACTGGGGCAGGCCGTGGACTCGACGAAGATTGCCCGCAGGTCAGGCTTGTTGCCGGTGAGTTTATCGCGCATAAAGGGGAAGATCAACCCAGCCGCGTTGCTGCCGCCGCCCGCGCAGCCGATGAGGATGTCCGGGTAATCGCCCGCCATCTCCATCTGCTTCATTGCTTCCAGGCCGATGACGGTCTGGTGCAATAGCACGAAGTTCACCACGCTGCCGAGCGAGTATTTGTAACCCTCGTGGGTGACGGCGTACTCGATCGCCTCGCTAATGGCGATGCCCAGGCTGCCCGGCGATTCGGGATTCTCTGCCAGGATCGCGCGGCCGGCGTTTGTCTCGCTACTCGGACTCGGCACGACGGTCCCGCCCCACGTCTCCATCATGATGCGGCGGTAGGGCTTCTGCTGGTAGCTGACCGCCACCATGAAGACTTTGCACTTCAGTCCGAACATACTGGTGGCCTGGCTCAACGCGCTGCCCCACTGCCCGGCGCCGGTCTCGGTGGCGAAGCCTTCCAGACCTTCCTGTTTGCCGTAATAGCACTGGGCCACGGCGGTATTCGGCTTGTGGCTCCCGGCAGGACTGACGCCTTCCCACTTGTAGTAAATCTTGGCGGGCGTGTCTAGCGCCTTCTCCCACCGGTGCGCCCGATAGAGAGGCGAAGGCCGCCACATTCGCAGCACATCCGCCACTTCATCGGGGATCTCGATAAAGCGCTCGGCGCTGACCTCTTGCGCGATCAATCCCGCCGGGAAAATGGGCGCCAAATCATCAGGCCCGAGCAATTCCAGCGTGGCCGGGTGGCGATAGGGCGGCGGCGGCGACTTCATGTCCGCGATGATGTTGTACCAATGGGTCGGCATTTCACTTTCTTGTAACACGTACTTGTACTGTTTCATTTCCACTCCTCCTTAGCTTGGTGATTGATAGAGAGTAAAGAGTGAAGAGTAAAGAGTTAAGAGTTAAGGGTTAAGAGTTAAGAGTTAAGGGTTAAGAGCCAAAAATCTATGTAACAGACCACTCATTACTCATTACCCATTACTCATTACCCATTACCCATTACTCATTACCCATTACTCATTACTCATTACTGATTACTCGCAAGATATGCGCCACGGTCGGTAAAAAATTGTTTGTAGATGCGGTAATGCGCGGTTTCTTCGTAAGTCACCTCCTCGATATGCCCCTCGTCGAAGCTGAAAATCTGCGCGTCCGGGTATGCCAGCAGAATCGGCGAATGGGTGGCAATGATGAACTGCACCTGTCCGCTTGCCGCCAAAAACTGCAACATTTTCAAGAACTTGATCTGGCTCGCGGGCGAGAGCGCCGCCTCCGGTTCGTCCAAAAAATACAGCCCTTTCATGTGATAGCGGCCCTGGAAATAGGTGAGCATCCCCTCTCCGTGCGAGAGGGTGTTGAGCAGATGACCGCCCTGGTAGGCCAGCCGTCCGGGATCGCACAAGGCCGCATCGTCGAGAAAGTCCACCATCTCCTGGAAGGTTTCGGCGCGGAAGAGCGAGCCGGGGACGCGCCCGTTGGCCCACGTCACGTCGATGAAATCCACCAGCCGGTCGGCGAAGGGGTTGTCGTAGCCCGCGCGGCGCTTTACTTTGTCCCAGATGTGGACGCCGCATTTGCGCGTCAACGCCTCCAATAACGTGGATTTGCCCGATCCGTTCTCGCCGACGAAAAAGGCCACCGATTTTTTCAAAACCAACGTCGCCGTCCGCCGCAGGGTCGGGATGTTGAACGGGTAGTACCGGTCGGTCGGGTAACATTCGCTGTGCAACTTCACCTGGGTGATGTACATATCTGCCCCTTTCAAAATTTCCTCAACGGATTTAACGGAATCTAACGGATATTTTCCGTTAAATCCGTTCAATCCGTTGAGAAAATCGTTTTCTTCCTACTAATGGTCAAGCGCCAGCCCTATGCAAGCAAGCTGAACGCAGCGCCAGTTTGCAGGGCGGCGCGCAGGCGCGGGCCGGTCAGTCCCATGGCGTCGTAGACCATGGCCATCGTCTGGCGCGCCTGGGCTTGCATTTTGCGCGTACCTTCGACCAGCACTTCTTCGACCATGCCCGGCTGCTGCGCGTAGGTCGCCCGGCGCTCGCGGATCGGGTCGAGGAAGGCGTTGATGGCGCGGGCCAGCTTACGCTTCACTTCCACATCGCCCACCTTGCCCAGACGATAGCGGTCTTTGAGGTCGTTCACCTCATCCACATCGGGATTGAAGGCGTCGTGGTAGATAAAGACCGGGTTGCCCTCCACCCGTCCGGGGATGTCGGCGCGGATGCGGTTGGGATCGGTGTACATCGTGCGCACCTTCTCCTCGACCGTCTTGGCGTCGTCGGAAAGCATAATGGCGTTACCGAGTGACTTGCTCATCTTTGACTGCCCGTCGGTCCCCACCAGCGTCGGCACGTCGCCGATAAGCGCGTCCGGGAGCGGGAACACCTCCGCTTCGTAGAGACGGTTGAAGCGACGCGCGATCTCGCGGGTGATCTCGACGTGCGCTTCGTTATCCTTCCCCACCGGCACGAGGTGCGCGCGCGGCAGCAGAATATCCGCCGCCTGCAACACGGGATAGCCGACCAGGCCGAACGGCACCGTCTCGTCGTCCATGTTGGCGGCGCGCGCCATGTCCTTGATGCTCGGCAGCCGCGTCAGCCGAGGCAGCGTCACCAGGTCGCCAAAGAGCAGGGTCAACTCGAACGTCTCCGGTAGCGCCGATTGCAGGAAGATGACGCTCTTCTCCGGATCGATGCCCACCGCCAGATAGTCGAGCACCACGTCGTAGATGTTCTGTCCCAACTCTGCCACATATTCCTTCTCCGGCCTGGTAGTGAGCGTGTGCAAGTCGGCGATGATGAAATAGCACTCATAAGTATCCTGTAAGGCCACGCGGTTTTTCAGACTGCCCACGTAATGCCCCAAGTGCAGCTTGCCGGTGGGGCGGTCTCCGGTCAAAATGCGTTTCTTTTGTTCCATATAAGTCCTCCAAGATATATTTCTGTCAGCAGATCAAACAGATGAAGCAGATTTTTATTATTGAATATAGAAAAATCTACTCAACCCGCTAAATCTATTCCGAAAATAGCTCCCATTTTCATCTTTGGTGGAGAGCGTAGCTCATGTTGTCTGCTGACAACAAAAAAACGCCCATCCCTTTGCGGGACGAGCGTTTGGTTGCCCGTGGTGCCACCCGGCTTAGGCGCTTGCTCCCAAACAAAAACGCGCTGGTGAAAGCGCGTCGGTGAATCAAGCCAGCCTCACTCTTGCGAGCACGGTCCTGCGACGATGCCCTGCGCTCTGATAACGGTAGCGTTTCCGGCCCGGACTACTTGCTGAACGACAACTTATCCAACTTTCGGCGGGCGGCTCCTGGGTCCATTCCGTATCGGCGCTGGTACCGGACTCACACCTTGCTCCGGCTCTCTGCAACCCCGCTCTGATACGTACTCTTCCCGATCACAGCCTTTAACGCTTTCTATTTAACCACGAACCAAGAAAATGTCAAATCGAACGCAGTTGTTGCGCTGACCGGTAAACTGGTAGCTCGTCGGCGTAGCACCGCCCGCGAAATCCGTTGATGTGCGCCCTGCGCCCCTTTCCTTCCTCCATAGTTGCGCTATACTTCTCTCGATCCGTTCAAATCCGGTGCAACCTTCGGTTGCCTGATCCGTTGAGCCTTCAGGGAGATCGATTGTGCGCGTTTTGATGCTCTCGAAAGCCTGCATCGTGGGGGCCTACCAGCGCAAGCTGGAAGAGTTGGCCGCGCGCGCGCCGGAGATGGCGCTCATGGTCGCCGTGCCGCCAAGCTGGAAGGACAAAGGCGGCGTCACACGGCTGGAGCTGACGCACACGCGCGGCTATCGCCTGGAAGTGCTACCGCTGGCGTTCAACGGGCAGTTCCACCTGCACTTCTACCCCACGCTCGGCGGGCTGACCCGCGAATTTCGCCCGGATATCGTCCACATCGATGAGGAACCGTACAACCTGGCGACCTATCTCGCCAACCGGCAGGCGCAGCGCTGTGGAGCCAAGACGCTGTGGTTTTCCTGGCAGAACTTGCTGCGCAGTTACCCTCTACCCTTTAACTGGATCGAGCAGTACAACCTCCGCCACATAGAGTACGCCATCGTGGGCAGCGCCACCGCCGCCGAAGTGTGGCGGCGCAAGGGCTACACCGGGCCGCTCGCCGTCATCCCGCAGTTCGGCGTGGACCCCGACATCTTCTTGCCCTCCGAACACGCAACCGCGCCGGATCACGTCCCTCATATCGCCTATGCGGGACGGCTGGTGCCGGAAAAGGGCGTCGATCTGCTGCTGGAGGCGCTCTCCGGGCTGGAAGGGCCGTGGCGCGCCACCCTCCAGGGAAACGGCCCCGCAGAAGCTAGTCTACGCGCATTGACGGAGCGCCGCAAACTGACGGCGCGGGTCACGTTCCGCCCGCCGGTTCCGTCGATGGATATGCCAGCGTTCTACCAGGCCCTCGATGTGCTCGTACTCCCCTCGCGCACCCAGGAAAATTGGACCGAGCAGTTCGGGCGCGTGTTGGTGGAGGCGATGGCCTGCGGCGTGCCGGTGGTCGGCTCGGCCGCGGGCGAAATCCCGCACGTCATCGGCGATGCCGGGATCGTTTTCCCCGAAAATGACGTCGCGGCGCTGCGTGTTGCGCTAACGCGCTTGATTCGTGATCCAGCACTGCGTCAAGATTTGGGGACACGGGGCCGCGCCCGCGTGCTGGCGCAATTCACCCAGCAGCGCGTGGCGCAGCAGACCCTCCAGGTGTATCAGGAGATGCTGGCTTGAAGCTTCTATCGATACCGGGGAAGCTGTTCAGAGAATTGATGGCCCACATCCATTACCTGATCGGCATCATCCACCGCTACATCGGTAACTCACGCGGCGCGCAATGGGAGTACGAAGCCGCCATCGACGCCTTCACCCGCGCGTTGGAATGGAAGCCCGACTTCGCGCAGGTTTACCTGGATCGCGGTATCCTCTACTGGCGCGAGATCGACCACCCGCGCAAGGCCATCCACGACCTGACCACAGCGATGAACCTCGATCCGCGCCTGGTCGAGGCGCAGTTCAACCGCGGTATCGCACACCAACAACTGCGCGAATACGCCGAAGCCATTGCCGATTTCCAAGCCTACCTGGCCGTCGGCGAACATCCTTACTGGCGGGAACACGCCGAATCGATGATACGGGAGTTAAGCGAATGGGTACCCGAAGCGGAAGCCGAACAGTAAGTCTTGCCGTTGTTGTCCTGGTGTGCGGCCTCTTGGGGGCGCTCGCCGCTTGCGCGTCGAACACGGCAGCGCCGCCCATACCCACCCCGCTCCGCCTGCCCCAGGTCACGTTCGACGCGGCCCCGGATACGCTGTGCCAGGCCGCAACCCAAATCCGGCTCACCCCCGAATTGCTCGACGTGTGGCCGATCACGGTGCAGGCGCAGTGGACGTTGAGTCGTGAAGGCGAAAGCGCCGTCCTCAGTCAGGGGGAATGGCAGCCCGGTATGGGCGAACTGTTCGTCGCCTTCCCGAAAGGTGAGTCGCTGCCGCCGGGTCGCTACACACTGGCGCTGCGCGCGGATGGCATCGTCCTGGGCGAACACACGTTCGCCATCGCCGAAGACACCGCCGCCGTCATGTCGCTGGGTCTGGCGCTCACGCCTTCCGGCCCAACATTGACCCGGCTGCCAGGCAATACGCAACACTTCTATCTGCGCTACACGTATCAGGGCGCGTGTCCCGGCGCACCGTACTGGATCGCCGTGCGCTATGGCGAGGCCCTGGTCTGCTCCCACAACGCCACTTTGCTCCAGGCTGAGGGCGCAGAAAACGTACCCTGTTATCACAAGGACAGCGCGCCGCTAGCGGAGGGCGATTATCACGTGGAACTCACGCTTATGGGGCGGACACAGCACACCTTTGCCTTCGAGGTTGGCGATGCTCCCGCCCTCACCCCTACGGCTACGCCAACCGCCGCGCCAACCGTTACAGCGACGCCCCTCCCCACTGCCACCCCGGCGCCGGCGCTCGTCTGCGCGCCACCCTTCGCCGCCGCCGGACTCACGCCTGATGGCGAACCGTTCCTGCCACAAAACCGCTTCGAATGGTATTCACAAGTTATCTACGTGGGGACAAAGTGTGAAGGCCTGCTGCCTGGCGCAGCGTGGGAGAGCGCGTGGTATCGGAACGGCGCCAACGTGCGCACGGCCAGCGGTGTGTGGAACGAGACAGACGGCGCAGGGGTGATATGGGATAGCATCACCGGCATTCCGGGCGCGCCGTTCCTACTGCCCGGCGAGTACACCGTCACCCTCACCCTGGACGACACTGCGCCACTCACCGCCACCTTTCGCTTGATCGCCTACGTGCGACCCGAACCGGAGTCAACGACCGAACCGTGACTATTGACACATAGCACATCAAATGCTAACATAGAAGGTAACTATTCAGGTGGGGCGCACTTTTACGCCTGCAATGACAGTAGGAAGCGCAAAAATTGCCGTTTTGGGTTCAGCTAAGTGCGCCCCACCTCAAGGCTGAATAGTTACGGTTTTTCTTGACTTTCGACTTTGGACTTCGAACTATTTTCAAGGAAGATTCGCGTAGATTAGCGAGATTAGCGGTTTATCCGAGGAGAACTAACATGAGCATCGTGATCACCGTCTCAAGACAGTTAGGTAGCCGCGGAAGTTACATAGCAGCGGCTGTCGCCAAAAAGCTCAACCTGCGCTACATCGACCGGGAAATCCTCAACCGCGCCGCAGAGATGGCCGGTTTCCCCGACGAATCGATGGTCGAAGAATTGGAGAAGCGAGAGCACATCCCCGGTTTTCTGGAACGCATCATCGATTCGATGAACACCATGCCGGCCATCCCCACCATCGCCAGCGCCACCCTGCGCGAGGGCTACGCTTACGACGAGCAGGTCGCCGCGCTGATCTTGCAGGAGAATCTCAGCCGCGAGGAGGCGCTCCACCAGCTCACCGAGCAACAGCGGCGCGTCGAAGCCGGGGCGGCCTACGGCGAACTCATCCGGCGTGTCATTCTGGAATATGCCCAAGCGGGGAATGTCCTCATCGCGGGGCGGGGCGGGCAAGTGACGTTGAAGGATTTCGCCAATGCGCTCCACGTGCGCATCCACGCGCCAGAGGAACTGCGCATCCTGCGCCTCACCGAGCGCCTGGGGCTGGATCAGAAAGAGGCCGAGCGCCAAATCCACCAGGCCGACAAAGAGCGCCTGCGCTATATGAAGCATTTCTACAACGCGCGATGGGACGACCCCGATCTCTATCACCTGGTCATCAACACCGGCAAGGTTTCGCTGGACCTCGCGACGCAGCTCATCTGCGACACGGCCCAACGTCTCGCCCGCCCGGTGCCGTAACCAGTTTTTCGACAGGATTTACAGGATGAACAGGATGAAAAAAGCCTTTCCTAATCCTGTCAAAGAAATAACCACTGTAACGACTACGGTTAGTACCCGGTCAGCAGGCCGCCTTCGGACGAATCGGTGAAGACGGCGCCCAACAGGCGCACGCGGAAGCGTTCCAGCAGCTCTTTGGCCTGGGCGATGCGGTCGCGGCGCGTGTGCCCGGATCGCACGACCAACAGCAGGCCATCCGTCCGCGCCCCCAGCACCGACGCATCCACTGCCACTGTGACCGGCGGCGCATCGAACACCACCACGTCAGCGCGCGCCTTCAGGTGCATCAAAAGCTGCTCCATCTTCTGCGCGCCGAGGATGTCGGCGGGATTGGGCGGCAGCGCGCCGCTCGGCAGCACCTGCAAGCCCGGCACCTCGGTCTCCACGAGCGCCAGCGCCTCTTCCCCATCGTGACTCACCATATAGCCCGTCAGCCCCGGCTCCTGGGGTACACCGAAAAAGGTGTGCAGGCTCGGGCGGCGCAGATCGGCGTCCACCAAAATCACCCGCTGCCCGGCTTGCGCCATGACGACCGCCAGGTTCACCGCTGCCTGCGACTTGGCGTCATCGGCGGACGGCGAGGAAACCACCAGCGTCTCTAGCGGCTTGTCGAGGCTGGTAAACGCCAAATTCATCCGCAGGGCGCGGTAGGCTTCTGCCGCCGGCGAACGCGGCGCAGCCAGGGTCACTACGTTTGTTTTGTCCATCGTTACTCCTGGGAAACAGTCCAAAGTCTCAGTCGGTCAAAAATTGCTCTATGGGGATCGTCAGGTCCCCATTCTGGCTTGAAGGCGATCCAGGTCAGGCTGCACCGGTGGAATCACGCCGAGGACGGTCACGCCGGTCTCGCGTTCCAATTCCTGCGGCAAGTGTACGATGCCGGCTTCCAGCCATTCGAGCACGAACACGACGACCGCGCCGATGACGAGGCCAAAAATCCCCCCCGCTGCCACGTTGACCAACGTCTTGGGGCGCAGCTTCCGGTAAGAAGCCGGATCGATGACGTCCGCATATACCCGGTCTTCTTTGTTCTGGCGAGAATTCTTGTCGCCGCGCCATTCGTGGAACAACACCGCCCAAGTGTTGGCGATCTGGTTGGCCTGCTCGCCGTCGTAATCATCCACGTCGATTTTGATGACCAAACGGGCGTCGTCGGCAGCGAAGGTCACGTTGTCCTTCAAATCCTTAGCGGTTAGCATCAAATCCAGCCGGTCGATGACCTCCTGCGCATTCCGCTCCGACCACATCGTCGCGCAGAAGCTATTGAGCAGCCACTTCGCCGATTGGGTCAAACCCAGGTCGGGGCGCGCCAGTTGAATCGAGACCTCCACACTGGAGCGATAAACCGGCGTCTGCAATTTACTGAAGACAAAGGCGCTCGCCGCGGTCACAACCGCCGCCAACAGAATGATCCATCCACGGTGACGCAGGATACGCACGTAGTCTTGAATTTTCACTCGCTCACTCCTCGCAAAAATGGTGCTTGTAGGGCAAACTGTCAGTTTGCTATGCTGCTTGCGCCGCAAATTTGCGGCTACCGCTTGCGCTACAATTCCCCGCAGGCTAGGGATTCTGACGCCCGCGCAACCGCGCGTACACTTCCCGGCAATGCGGACAGTCCACGTCGGTGTAAGTTCGCCCACACGTCTGGCAGACGCGCGTTTGCAGCGGACGATCTGCCTGCATCGGCAGCAAAATCACCGTCACGTCCTCGCCCGCGTGACGCGCCAACCACTCATCCACCAGTATATTACCCACCAGCCAGCGCCCGCTATCCGGATCGCGGTTCACGATGCCTTGCATAAATCGTCCGTCCAACGCGAACGCGGCATTGGTCAATTCCCGAATACTTGCTTTACGATATGCCGTCATGGACCTCCTGTGGTGGGTTCAGGGCTAAGTCCGCCCGCCACAAGGAGACATTATAAACGAAGCAGGCAGGAGAGCAAGATGCCAGAGGCGAGGCGCATTATGCATTATGCAAGAAGTCCTAGCGGGTGCGCCATAGGATGACCTGTTCGAGGGTGGGGGCGTCTCGCGTTTGCCGGAAAAGATACCACCGCGCCAGATCGTTGCACACCAGCGGGAATAGGGATGGGCAGGTCGGGATGCGCGCCGCGCCGCGCCGCAGTGCGGTGAAGGCCATCCCCTCCCACACCTGGATCGTTGTGTCGGGTGGGGTTACATCTGGCGCAGCCACCACCACCCCGGCAACGTCCGCAGGCCAGAATTCGGCCACACTCAGACGCGAAAAATCGCGCAATGCCCATCGCGTCACTGCTGCCGTCGCTGCCTCCCGCACTACCACAGTAACCGAAAAGTCGTCACGACGCTGCCCGCTTTGCACCGCCATCTCATCGAGAACGGAACGCAGGGCGAACAAATCCGATGAAGCCGCTGCCGTGACCGTCGGTTCAGCCGCCGAATCCGGACGCACGAAGGCCAGTCCCCAGGCGAAACTGATCTGCGTGGCCAGCAATGCTAACGCCAGGCCCAACACAGCCCCGCGCCACACCAGACGGAGGGGCATCTTCAGGGAGAACAACAGCGCGATCAAGGCTTGCAACGCCAGCAAGGTCACGCTGCCGAGAAGCAAAACCAGGGTGACGTTATCGAACGCGCTTCCGGGGGCTGAAGTCCCTGTCTCGTTCGTATGTCCCGCCAACGCCAAGCCCACCGGCTGCCAAAAGACAAAACCCACCAAACCGTGCAGGGCCATCCACTTGAACACCGGGTCGGAGGCAGCGCGCTCAGGAACCGGCCACACCATTGTCTGCTGTACCCCATACCCGGCGAGCAATGCCAGGGGCAGAACGACCGCCGCCACCGCTGAAGATGTCGCGCCGGGACGCAGATTCACCAATACCAGGCCCAGAAAAGCCCATAGTAACAATGCCAGGGGGAGACGATCTCTCTTGTTGATTGCCCAGATCACCCCGAGCAGGATCAGCAGCAAGGTCACCGGCTCGTAGAGAAACAGGAGGCCAACCGGCGGGAGTCCGGCGCGAGGTACGCGCCACGAGATCAACCACGCTACCAGCCCATCGGCGACGCCGCTCCACCCGTTCCAGCGCAGTCCCAGGCCGGTGGAGATCAACAGCGCGCCCACCACCCCCCACACAGCGGGTCTGATCCACGCTCGCAAAGGCGTCCTCACGCGGGGGACCGCATCCGGCGTGCTGAAGATCCAGGAGCAGAGCGTCCACGCCAGCACCCCGGCGAACATCGCATCATAGAACACCGGCCCCCCCGTCAGCCCAATCGCCAGCCCGGCAACGATAAGGGTGGTTGTACAACCGGCAGGCCACCTTTCCGCGTCGCGCGCCAGCAGCGCCGTGAGCAGCAGCGCCGCGCCGAGCAGTCCCAGGCTCGCGCCATCCACGCGCCGGGCCGCAAAGAGCGCCAGCGGGGAGCAAAGCAGCAGCCCGGCGGCCGCCAACGCGCCGATCTCGCCCAGATGCTTCCGCCACAGCCAGGGCAATCCCACCAACGCCGCGCTCGCCAGCGCCGGGAGCAGGCGCGCGATCCCATCCCCGCCGCCGAAGAGCAGAAAGAGCAGCCCGTTGCCCACCAACAGCAGCAGGCTTTCGGCTGCGCCGGGCCACCCCGCGCCGCGCGCCGCATCCCACGACGCCAGGGCCGCCGTCGCCTCATCCGGCGCGAGCGGAACGCCGTTGAGCGCCGCCACCCTTAGCAGCAGCGCCAAAACAATCACCGCAATCCAAGCCCACCGCACATATCGTTCCATTCCGCCCCCGTCTACTGTCTACCGTCTACTTATCGTGCAAATCTCCGCCTCTTGCGCCTCGATGCTCTCGACAAGCTTGAACTGCACGAGCGCGCGCGTGAGGTTGTGCGTCGTATGCTTCACCTTATAGTAAACATTGCCCTCAAGATAGTCGGTGAAGAAGCGCAGTCCTTGTTCCAGCGCGAGGAGACGCACCGCCGCATACAAGTAGGCGTAATCGTCCGCCGTATAGAACTCGCGCACGAGCGGCAGGTAGCCCTGCAAAATCGCCCGGCAGAGGCCCACGTCGAAATACACCGCGTCGACGTCCTCCGTCTCCTCGCCCAACGGGTTGCAGCCGGAGCGCAGGCAATCGCCGATGTCGTAGTGCACCAGGCCGGGCTTGATCGTGTCCAGGTCGATGAGGCCCACCGCCTGCCCGGTGTTATCGTCGATCATCACGTTGTCCACTTTGGGATCGCCGTGGGCCAGGCGCAGGCGCAGCTTGCCCTGCTGCTTCGCGTTTTCCAGCACGTGGATGACGTCCCGCCGCGCCTCCACGAAACGCAGGCCGTAGGACACCTCCGGCGACCGGGCAAAGTCGCCGCGTTCCACCACCGCGTCGTGATGTACCAGATAGCGCGGCGTGATGTGATAGCCTTCAAGCGTGTCATACAACCGTCCCGCGTCCAGATTGCTGATGAGGCTGTGAAAACGCCCCAGCGCGTAGCCAACCTCCCGCGCGTGACGTGCATCCCGGATTGTGGGATACGTCTGCGCGCCTTCGATGAAGGTGAGCGCCCGCCAGAACCCGCCGTCCGCGTCGAGCGCGTAATCGCGCCCGTCGTTGGCGGGGACGATCTGCGGCGTCTCCCAACGCCGCTCCGCCGTGTCCCCTTCCGCCGCCAGCCGCGCCGCTACGTGCTCGTTGTACACGCGGATATTGGACATGATCCACTCAGGGCGCTTGAACACTCGCCGGTTGATTCGCTGAAGGACGAACCGCCGTCCCGCCGCCGTCGTCACCAGGTACGTGTCATTGATGTTGCCCGCGCCGTATTCGCGGACATCCGCGAGGGCGTCGGCGGACAGGATGAAGTGAGCAGCAAGGGTAGAGACGTATTCTTTGTTCTTCGTATCCGTCATCATCTGTTCAGTTTTCACACTCGCGCAAAATTGTGTCGCACGCCGATTATTCTATCCCGAAAGGCAGGCTTTGCAACATCTGAACACACAGGTTATAATCGTTTCGTCGTGAAGACCTATCAACGGGCTAGAGGAGAGAATATGATCCTTATGGTTGGCTTTGCCATGTACGGCCCCGATGAGGATGATGCGACCCTGTTCGCCATCGACCGGCTGATGATTGCGGAAGGGTACAGAGGCAAAGGGTATGGGAAAGCGGCCTTGTCGGTGATTCTGGAGGAGGCCAAAAGCCGGGGGTTTTCACGGATCAAGCTGAGTACGAAGCCAGAGAATGAGAAAGCAATCAGGTTGTACGAGAGCGTTGGCTTCGAAGCGACCAGCGAGATGGACGGCGATGAAGCCGCCTATGTTTACGCGAAGGAATCCCCATGTGGCAAGCCACACCTATGAGGACAAAAATGCTCGCGCCGGATCATAATCCGGCGCTGCAGGAACGGCGGATTGTGATCCGCCTTAAACGTTGAAGTAGGGTTGTCTTCGAGGAGGGAGAACAGACACGAATGAAAAAAAGTCACCGCAATGCTCAAAGGTAATCGTCAAAACACACAAACAGGAGCAAATCTATGCTGGTTTTCAAACCCCGACGCTCTAACGGATGGCTCTGGCTAATCGCAACTGGACTGTTGACCATCGGCATCGGCGTAGTAAGCAGCCTGCCGCTCATGACTTTGCCTGCGGACAAGATCACCACAGTGATCGTGCTGTCAACAACACTCCTTATGCTGATCCTCGGCGCTCCATTTATGGTACTGGCAGCCTGGTTTCCTACGATGCGCTATGAGCTGGATGCGCACACGCTGACTCTGCGCTACGGACCAGTGCTTACGTATCACATTCCGCTCAATGAGATCCAGACAATCCGGAAACGCAACCTGAGCGTTTCACTGTGGTCAAGTCTGCGCTTTCCGGGAATAGCCTTGTTCACCGTACCCTATACGGATGTGGGCAATGTCAAGATGTGCGCTACAGCCACCGCGACCGGCATCCTGTTGATCGAAACCGCAAAAGACAAGTACGGCTTGACGCCGGCCGACGAGGAGGGTTTTATTGCAGCCCTTCAGGCGCGGATTGGGAGTTAGGCTATGCCGCCCATCTACATCATGGCTGTGATCACCCTGGCTGCCTCAACCGCAATGTGGGGAGGGTTGATTTATGCCCTCTCCGGACGCGCCAAGCGTTACCTGTGGTTGTTGCTGCCGGGACTGCCGCTATCGGCGTTCGTCAACCTGCTCATCAAAAAGCCATTGATCGTCTGGGTAGGAGAGACCGCCAACATTGTGCCCAATCTGGGCCTGGCGACTCCGTTGTGGTTCATCATCCTCCTGTGGTTGGTTCCACCAATCACCGAAGAGGCCATAAAGTTGACCCCGCTTTTGTTGCCCTGGGCGAGGCAACGGCTGTACAGCCGCGCCGGCGCACTGTGGACGGGAACCGCGTTAGGCGTTGGCTTTGGCCTGGGTGAGGCTATGTTCCTCGCTTACGGCATAGCTCAGAGCGCGCAATATACTGCGTATCCCTGGTACGCTTTCACAGGCTACTTGGGCGAACGGCTCATCGTATGCTTTTGCCACGGCATAATGACGGCGGTGGTTGTGACCGGCCTGCAGCAAGGCAAATGGCGCGCGCTGACGGGGTGCCTCGCCGCGATGGGATTACACGCCCTCATCAACGTCGGCGCCGTCCTGGCCCAACTGGATGTCATCTCTCCTACAGTTGCCAGCGTGAGCCTGATGGCATCGCTCGTTATCCTGGTCATCATCTTCGAACGGTTACGCCGCCGCGCAGCTCACGAGCAAAATAGCCAAGAAGAAACCGCCGAGGTGGTCTATTTCCGCCGCAATCCAGGCGAAGATGCCAAATAGCGGCGACGAGTAGACCAGCGGGCGGACTACCTCACCGCCCCACGCTGTAAATCACCACGTCCCCGCCCTCGTACACCGCTGGGAACATATCGGCGAACTTCTCCAACCCCTGGGCGGGATAGCGCTCGCGTTCAACGGGACCGATGTAAATGTAGGTAACGTTATAGCGCGCTAAAATCACCTGCACTTCGCTAGGGTTGAGTGTGGTAAAAAGAGTTTCTAGCTCCAACTGGCGGATATCAGGTTCGTCGTAGTTGCCGCGCCATTGGCGTTGATGACCCGCCCAGCCAAGCACGGTCGGCAGCCCGGTCAGCGCGGAGACGCGCCCCTCGTAGACATAAGCGCGAAACTGGTCACCCGGCGCTTCGACGATGACCGGCGCGCCTGTGATATTGGCATTGAGCCACTGAATCGCAGCATAGTCGGTCGGCTTGGAGGTCGACAGCCACGCCGCGCCGTCCAGCGTCCACGGTGTGCCGTGTTCCCGCGCCCGCGCCGGCACGGCCAAGACGGTGTAAAGTAAGCCCACCGCGATCAACAGGCAAGAGAATCCCACCGCCAGCGTCCGCCAGGGGGTGTATTCCTCTCGCGGGGTTTCACGCGGTTCCAGCCAGCGCGCAATCTGCCACGCGCCCGCCAGGCTCCACAAAATCCAAGCCTGAAAATAGAACTTGAAAATCGTGTTCATCCGCGTCATAAACCCGTCTTTTAGATAGACATACTCCGGCGCCAGTGTGAGCAGCAGGCCGATGAGGACGAGGAGAAGGGGAAAGGAGTAGGGAGTAGGGAGTAAGGAGTGGAGAGTATGCAACGATTTTGGATTTTGGATTTTGGATTTTGGATCCGGGGTTGCGGATTCAGGGCCAGGGGCTACAGACTCAGAACTGACCACTGACGGCTGATCGCTGACCGCTGACCGCTTCAACAACGTCAAAACCACCGCTGCCACGCCGACCGCGAGCGCCAAACCCACCCAGGGACGCAGCCAGCGCGCGGTGATACCGTCGATAACCATCTGTGGGGAGACGGATAGCCCCTCTACCGGTTCGCCGCGCCAGACGCTCAGCAGGTAAGGATATGCCGCGCCCGCGCCCACCACCAACCCCAGCAGCGCAATGGCGAGTACCAGCCCCACCCCGCCGATCAGCACCCACTGCCACGGCACATTCGCATCACGCGCCGCGTTGGCGATTATGCCGAGCAGCGGGATCAGCAATGGCGCGAACATCACTACGAACTGCGGCCAATGGGTAGCATTGAAGAGGTTAGGCAGCACGCCCCCGGCCTGCGAGCGCAACGCGTACCAATATGGAAAATACATAAGCACGCTCAACACGCCCAGGACGAGCGCCTCCGGCAGCGTCTTCCACAGCGCTTCGAAAAACCGTCCCCACATCCCGGCAAATGTGGGCGTCCCGTCCGCCAGGCGCGCGTAACGCGCCAACACCATCCCGCCCACGATCAACGCCCAGTAGATTGGCAAATCCCACGTGTTGATGAAGGCAAGCCCGCCCAACACCAGCGCGTAACCCGCCATCGGCGCAAGACGCATGCCCCATCTGAAGTGGGTAAGCCCCCCATCGCCGAACTCGCCTTCACTCAGCGTCCGGTAGAGGTTGAGCGCAAGTGCGACCGCCACCAATGCAAAAGGCAGCACCAGGACGTGCGGGTGCATATCGCCCAGCGTGAAACTGAACGCGGGGAACTCGTCGATGATCTCGATGCGGTCACCCCAGGGCGCGTAGTCGGTGAGCACCCGCGATCCCTGCCACCACCAGAAGAAGCGTGTGGGGATCCACGAGGAAGACGGCTGCGGTGCCGTGTTGATATTGCGGATATCCAGCCACGTCCAGAATTTGGCGGATAGTAACCCCCGAACGTGCAATACTTCAAGCAGGCCGGCGGCGTTGCCGGTCAGCAAGAGCAGCAAGGGCGCAAACAAAGAACGCAGTACGCCGCACCGTTCCAGCAGATCGTACACGATGCCATAAGCACCCACCGCCGCCAACGCGAACCACCCCGCGCATCCCAGGTTGAAGGCCACCGTCGCCGGGAGCGCCGACAGCCGTGTGAGCATCCCCAGCAGGAAATAGCCCAGGTAGTAATACGAAATCGCGTAGCCGGAGAGCCAGGGATCGTGCGGCGGGACCTGCGGCGCGCGCAGAACCGCGTTGAGGAACGCGATTTCCATCCACTTTTCGCCGCCCGCCGTCTCCAATTGCGGTTGAGAAGCGCGCACCACCGTCCACAACAGTAGCGCACCCAGGAAAAGTGCCTCTGTGGTGAGGATGAACGCCCGCTGCTCCTTCAGCCAGGGACGGATCTCCCCGCGATGCCGCCACAGCGCCCACAAGCCCACGGCGAACACCAGCCCCGCCGCGACGAGTATGGCAGATGTCGTGTTCTCCCACAGGTGCAAGATACCGCCCCACCACACCACCACGCCGCTCAACAACAAGCCCAACGCCTTTGCCGCCGCGTACCCCCGCGAGCGCAAACGCCGCAACCACACAAACGCCAGCGGTAGTCCCGCCAGTGCGAAAAACTGCATCGTCACATACCACGTGAGCAACTGTCCAATCATAAGAACTCCAATGAGAGAATGAAAGAATGAGCGAATGAAAGAATGAGAGAATCAGCGAATGAGAGAATCAGCGAGAATCCTAGCCCGTACTCCCTACTCCCTACTCCCTACTCCCTATCCCCTATCCCCTCTCCCCTACTCCACCGTAATCAACGGCGCAAGGTCTCTGTAGCGCGTCTCCCCGATACCTACGACATTCTGGATGTCTTCGATCCGTTTGAAGGGACCGTTGGCTTCGCGGTAGGCAATGATGCGCTGCGCCATCGCCGGGCCGATGTGCGGCAGCATCTCCAATTCGGCGACGGTTGCGGTGTTGATGTTCACCAACGTGCTTGCAGAAGCTTCCGTTGCTGCCCGAGTGACCACCACGGTTGGCTGCGGTGTAGGTGTGCGGCGGGGTACGATCACGTGCTGGTTATCCGTAAGCGCCGCCGCCAGATTGACGCCGTCCAGGTCGGCGTCATCAGCCGGGCCGCCGCTAGCTTCTAGCGCATCGGCAAGCAGGCTGCGGGCGGGCAACGTGACCACGCCCGGTCGCACGACCGCGCCGCTGATGTACACCCGCAACGGCTGCGGTGTCACCGTTGGCGGCGAAACGATCGCACTTACAGCCGTGGCCGGGACGCACATCTGGCCCCAATACGGCGGCGGCGTGAGACGATCGACGGATTGCGTGCTTTCCCGCATCGTGACCATACCAATCACCGCCACCGCGCCCAACAACAAAACGCTCAATACGATACCATAGACACGGTATTGCTTGCGCACTTGCGCCTGCACCTGCTCACGGATTTCCGCGCGGACGTCGTCCATGTCCACAAGTGAGGGCAATGCACCGTTCATGGGAATCAGGCCTATTCAAGCTCCGGTGATTCCGGGGGGTTCTCCGAGGATGTGATCTCAGCGGCGCGACGGCGGAGCAAACGCCGGGGGGCCAGGCGGCGCATCCTCTGGTACACGTCGCGCAACTCTGGGCCTTTGATCGTGCGCCCGGCCTCGAAGTAACGGCGCGCGGCCTGTCCGATGCCCCACGTGCTGATCGCCGAAATCGCCGCCGAGACGATCCACCCCGGGCCAGGGACGAGTTTGGCCACTTGTGAGCCGAGATAGCGCGAGAGGAGGCTGCCCGCCATCGTCGTCAACAACTCGCGCGCATGCGAAACGTTCATCGATTCCCCGTAAGCCACCGCGATGCGCAACACCATCCGCGTTTGCGAAGCCAGCAGAATGGGGATATCCAACCCGGGGACCGGTTGCAGCGAGATCGCCGCATTGATCCAGGCGGTGCGCCTTACGATGCGGTTGACGATATGTCCGCGCACATCGGGGAGCGCGCGCGCCATCGCCACGGCGACCGCCGGTTGCGCGCTCAGAATCGCCGGCAGCAGCGCATCCACAATACCCATCCCCGTTTGCGCCGAGAGCGGAATCGGGCGAGTGCCGAGCAGTTTCTCGGCGTTCTCCAAAATCCACGGCAGGTCTTTCTTCACCAGGTCGGCCTTGTTGAGGGCCACAATCACCGGCCGATGCAGGTCACACAGGGTGGTATAGAGATCATGATCGCTCTGGCGGACGCCAGCCGCCGCATCCAGCAGAAGTAACACCAGATCCGCGCCGGCGGTTGCCTGGCGGGCGATCTCGGCGCGATCGACGCCCCACACTTCGCCAAAGCCGGGGGTGTCCACCAGCAGAAACGGACCGATCGGATGTTCGATGACGCCCTTCGTCGTCCCCGGCACGGCGCTCACCGCCGACAGCTTGCGCCCGTGCAAGCGATTGAAGAGCGTCGATTTGCCGCTGTTTACCGGGCCAACGATGACCAGCTGAGCCTGCGTTTCCTGTTCCACCTCGTAGCCGACCGCGTGCCAGTCCAGCGAGCGCAACAAAGTCTGGATGTCATCCATCTTCTTGGGTAACAGTGAAATGCTCATTGTCCTCACATATGTAAAGTGGGGCGCATGCGTGCGTCCGCACGTGTGCAGCGCCCCCACTCGGATTGCATCTAGGACACAGAACCGGCTAACGGCAGCGTAAAGGTGAACGTCGTTCCCTGGTCTGAAGTTTCGGCCACCCAGATGCGCTCGCTATGCGCTTCCAGGACCATTCGGCAGAAAGCCAACCCCAGGCCGCTGCCACGCTCGGTTTGCTGTCCGGCCACAAACTTTGTAAACAGGTTACGCTGAATCTCAGGAGGAATTCCCGGCCCGGTATCGGAGATGGAGATACACAGCTTGTCAGGCATTGAGGGTTCCACCGCGGCCCGCACTGTGATTTCCCCACCGGATGGCGTGAATTTGAACGCATTGCCCATCAGGTTTTGCAGCACGCGCTCGATCAATTCGCGATCGGCCAGAACCAACGGGACGTCTTCGGGCACTGCATTGATGAAATTCAGATCGTGCTGGCTGATCGTCAACTTTTGCAGCTCGACCGAATCGCGCACCACATCGGAGAAACGGAAAACAACCGGTTTGAGCGGCATCTGCCCGGTTTCCAGACGGCTGATATCCAGGATCGCATTGACCAGTTTGACCATACGCTCCGCGCTGAGCAACGCTATGCTGATGATACGCCGCTGGCCTTCCAAGAGCGAATCGCTGGCCCCGCGCAGTAGCAAGGTAAGCGCCGCGTGAATGCCGGTCAGCGGGTTGCGCAAGTCGTGGACCATCGTGTGCGTCAGATCATCGCGAAATTGATCCAGGAACCGCGCATCGGTGACATCGCGCATCACAAAGAGCCGCCCCAGAAGTTGGACATCCCCGCGCACCGGCCAGCTAACCCATTGGATCGTCCGCAGGCCGACCTTCACTTCGCCATCGTGAGACTGATCGTCACCATCGCGGATACGCCGCATCTCGCCGAGGATGATCCTTACCACTTTTCGCGCGTGGTCACGCAGGGTACGTACAACATCCCACAGCGAACGGTCGATCCACGCTTCCGGTTCATCGGGCAAGCCGAGAAAACGCATCGCCGGCCGGTTGACCACCAAAAGACGCAGGTCGACACCCAACAAAATCACCCCATCGCGACTGGATTGCACCACCGTCCGCAGGCGCTCGCGCTCTTCCTCCACGGCTTGAAAAAGCTCTGCGTGTTGCATAGCAGACACAATCTGTGCGGCGGTCGCCATCAGTAAGTCCACATCCGGCTGGGCGAAATCGGGCTGATCAGAACGATTAACCGCCAATAACACACCGCAAGACTGGCCTTGCATCAACAATGGAGCAACAGCGACAGCGCCCCCCACTTCAGTCACATACCACGGCTGTGCTTCCCCGGCCTGCAGGCGCGCCTCCACTGCCGTTTTGGTCAGGAATGCCGGCCGACCGTCGCGTAGCACTTCGCCAACGACCCCTTGTGCGTATTCCTCAAAGGATAACTCTGGCAACACGGGCGGGACGGCTCCACCCGCGAGCAAGGTACAAGCTTGCTGATTCGCGGGATCGCAGCGCAACAACCAGACAATATTCGTCCGCAGAGCACTCGCAATGCTGTTCAACACGGCCGGGAGAATATCGTCGAGGTAACGCGGGGCGATCAGCGCGCGGGTGACAAAGTACAACGTTTCGGTCTTGCGCGTTGTCGCCCAGAAGCGATCTTCGGTTTGGCGGCGCTCGAACGCCTCCCGCCGTAAGGAGACGTAAAGCTCCGCGTTCTGAAAAGCCGACGACAACACTTCCCCCAGCGTCTCCGCCAACATCCGCGCGTCCGCATCGAAGGCGTTTGGTCTATCATCTACGATGTAAAGCAACGAGTGAACCCATTCACCACGTTTCAGCGGAACAAGCACGGCACTGGCACGGTCGGCGGCAAAGGGGAACACCAACCCGGCGCCGAGGGTGTCGGCAACGTAGTGAGAGACTTTGGCCTGCAGCACGGTCACAATCATCGGTTGATCGGCAGGCGCGGCCCCATCGAGAGGCGGGGCTAACGGGCCTGCCGAGGCTATGACATGCACCATTCCGGTCTCGTGCTCCGGCGAGAGCAAAGCGATACCCACCCAACCGGTCAACTGGGCAATGTATGAGAGGCTTTCTTGCACCAAATGCTCCGCGCGTTGAAAGCGGCGCAGAAACTGCAAGACCTCATTGAGAATCGCCAAATGGTTGTTCACCCGTCTCGGCTCCTCATCGAGGGATATAGCACATCGGTACTCAAAGTGTAGCACAAAATACGCTACAAGCAAAATACAAGAGGAACCCACACACAGGTCCCTCTTGCTCGACGTCCTTCACCTGCAAAAAAGGCTCAGTATTCATCGTCGCCGCCAAGGATGACGTGGCGCTTGCGGCCCGCGCTTTCCTGAGGTCCAACGAGGCCCATCTGCTCCATCTCTTCCATCAACCGCGCGGCGCGTGGATAGCTGATGCGTAACTGCCGTTGCAAACCGGAGGTCGAGACGTTTCCCCGGCTCTTGGCAAGCGCCACGGCGCGCTCCAACAGGTCCGCGTCCTCCGACTGTCCCTCGATACGCAGGGAATCCGGCCCTTTCGCCTGCGCGATCACTTCCCAGGGCGGTTTGGCCGGGGTAGCGCCGGCGCTCTTCTGCCAGAAGCGGATGAGCGCCTCCAACTCGTCGTCTGAAATGTAACACCCTTGCACGCGTTGCGGCGCAGAGGCATCCGGCGGCAGGAAGAGCATATCCCCGCGTCCCAGCAGCGATTCCGCGCCCGGCGTGTCGATGATCACGCGCGAATCGACGTTGCTGGTGGTCGCAAAACTCACCCGCGCGGGGAAGTTAGCTTTGATCAGCCCCGTCACCACGTCGGTGCTGGGACGCTGCGTGGCGACAACCAGGTGAATGCCGGTGGCGCGCGCCATCTGGGCGATGCGCGTTAGCGTGCGCTCGGTCTCCTCTGGGGTAGACATCATCAAATCGGCCAACTCGTCGATGAAGACGACGATGCGCGGCAGCGTCGCTTCGCCCTTGCGCGCCATTTTGCGGTTGTAGTCGTCCAGGTTGCGCGCCACCGTCTCCGAGAACAGCTTGTAGCGTTGGTCCATCTCGTGCGCCACCCAACGCAGCGCGCGAATGATGTTTTCTATGTCGGATTCGGCCCGGCCCAACAGGTGCGGCAACCCGTTGAGGTGGCTCAGCTCCACCATCTTCGGGTCGATGGCGATCAGGCGCAGGTTCTCGGGCTGGTTGTGCATGATCAGACTTGCCGCCAGCGCCTTGATGAAGATGCTCTTGCCGCTGCCGGTCGTCCCGGCGACGAGCAAGTGCGGCATCGCTGAAAGGTCGGCGATGATCGCCGAACCGGCCACATCCAGCCCAATCGCCACGCAGAGCGGCTTGGCGCACTTGCGGAATTCCTCGCTTTCCAGCACCACACGCAATGAAACCAGGCTGATCTCGGTGTTGGGCACTTCGATGCCGACGACCGCGCGACCGGGCACGGGCGCTTCGATGCGCAGCGATTTCGCCGCCAACGCCAGGGCCAGGTCATCGGCCAGCGACGCAATCTGACTAACGCGCACCTTGCGCTGCTCTTCGCCATCCGCACCACGACTGATGTATCCCGGCGCGACGCCAAACTGCGTGACCGTAGGGCCGGGACGTACCTCGGTCACCTGTGCGGGCACGCCGAATTGCGACAGCGTCTCTTCGATGATGCGGCTCTTGCGACGTAAATCATCCTGATCCGTCCCTGCGCGCCGGGCTTGTTTCAACAAGGTGAGCGGCGGTAAGACGTCTGCCCGCGGCGCAGGCTCGAACGTCATCTTGGGACTCATAGGTACCGGCACAGACGGCGCTTCGGTATCCGGCGGTGAGGCAACCGGCGGCGCTGTGATCGGCGGCGGGGGTGTCTCGCGACGCTGCGGAACCGGTGAGATAGCTACCCCGGCCGACACCTGCGCGACAGGCTGGGAAGCAGCCTCTTCCAGCGCGCCGTTGGCCTTTCGGGCACGCCAAGCTGCGCCGATTTCGACGAGGCGCTGCCCAAAGATGTTCAGGTCTTCTTTCGTCACATCGAACGCGAGGGCCAGGCCAATCAGCATCACCACGGCCATGAGAAAGGCGGTGATCAGTGTACCGACTTTTTTATACAGCAACACGTAAAATGCCCAGCCGACTACGCCACCGCCCCGGCCCGATTCGACCACCCCCCAACTGTTTGGGTATCCTGATACCCCGCTGATAAGGGTCGCTGTGAGGGTCAACAGCGCGATAAGGGTCAGTTCCAAACCAAGCACCGGACGCCAGCGCCAGGTCATCGGCCGGTGAACCAGATGGCGCAGCCACAAAAGGCCCAATCCGACGATCAACGCAGCCACAGGGTAAGCGCCCCAACCGAACAAGAACACCAGGGTATGCACCCACCCGTTGATCAAGACACCAGAATTGACACTGGCAGCTTTGCCGGTGAGGGCCACAATCGTCAGCAGTCCAAAGAGGATCAGCGCCACGGCCAGCAACTGTTGTCCGGTAGGCCCTCTGGCCCAATCGAAGAAAAGCTGTGCAATCTTGCCCAGGACACCCCACACGGTGACCTTTTGTGCGGGCGGACGTCTCTGGGTGGTCGTCCGCTTCTGGGATGTCGTCCGTGTGGACGATGGTGCCTGCGACTGGGGCGTCGCCCGCGCAGTCGTTTTCTGGCTGCGGGTTGGGGTGCGCCGGTGGGCGGCAGGCCGGGCCATCGAGGCGGTTTTATGCCGGGTCATACGGGTGCTCCCTATCCACCATCCCTAACGCAATGCGATGTTCTTCAGGCACGATCTCCAAAACGCGCACCGTGACCTGTTGTCCTACCACATAGTCGCCGTACTCCATATTAGCGCCATCATTGCGCTCAAGCTCAGAAGCGTGCAACAACCCCTCAAGGCCATCGACCAATTCCACGAAGACTCCGAAACGCTCGATACTGGCAACCAGGCCGGTAAGCACGTCACCCGGTTTGATCCGCGCGTGGACAGACATCCAGGGGTTCGTGGTGAGCCGCTTCAAGCTCAGACCCACACGCTGATGTTCTGGATCAACGTTGAGGATTTTGACCCGCACATCCTGTCCCGGCTGCAAGAAGTCCTGGGGATGGCGCACTCGCCCCCACGAAATCTCGGAAATATGCACCATGCCTTCCAACGGACCGATATCCACGAACGCGCCAAACGGGCGCACACTGGTGACCGTACCCGTACAAATGTAGCCGGGACGCAGCCACTCCGGCCAGTCGGGTTTCATCAACTCACACTCCGACACCTGGCGTTCCGAGAGGAGGATACGATTGCGGATCGGTTCCACTCCGATAATGCACAACCGTAGTTTCCTGCTGACGTACCCTGTGAAGCAACGTTCGCGCGCCTCAGGATCTGCAGGGAACGGATAATCGGTCAAGTGCGAGGCCGGAATGAAACATTCTATGCCCTTCCAGTGCGCCATCAGCCCACCCCGGTTCAGGCCATCAATCACCAACTCCAGGATCGCGTGTCTGCGAAAAAGATGACGCGCTTCATCCCAGACGGCCATCGGCACCTCAGGCGCTTCAACCCACTCCCAGACAGCGGCAGTGTGGCCCGCACTGACCGGGCCTTCTTCCAAAATGACATCCCAGTAAGTCTCACAGAGCGGCGAATGTGGCGGAACATAGTGATCCATAAACAACTCCTTATTCTCTCCAACCTAACGCAGGCTGCGTGCCAACTCAAGCCTCGTGAGTGCTTTGCCAAGATGTTACGGCTTAACGCTTTACTGGTCATAGCCGTTTTGCAGCGCAACCGGCGCCCCGTCTTGCCCGCTATGCGCTTCCTCTTCCATCAAGACGATGATTTCGGCCAGGTTTTCAATGGCGACCCGTTGTTTGCGATACAAGTCCGACTCGCTGACCGCCAGCCGCATCGCCACCTCGCGGACTTTGTGCCCACGCAAGTACTTCATTTCAAGTATATTGTATAGCAGCCATTCCGGTGCTGTCAACTTACGTTCGCCGTCGGGACGCAGGCGTTCAATGGCATCAGCCAATACCACGCGCAAACCCTTGACGACGTTTCCGTCGTAATCGGCAGCCGCCTGCTTAACGATCTCCAGGTCCAGGAGCGGATTCTCGGTCAGGCGCGGGCCACCCCAATAGTGGGCGAGCGCGTCATGGACCCACTGCGGCAAATCGGGCGACTGGGTCAGCGTGAAGCCGCCCACCGCTTCACCCGCGTAGCGCAAGATGCTGCCGCGCCGCTGGATATCCGTCAATTCGGATAGCAGCGGTGAGAAAGCACCGAACACGACCTGCTGCAACCGCCGGTCCTCCAGTGCGGCGCTCGCCTGGAGGAGCAGATCGTCCAACAGTGCCGTCTGTTCCGACGTGAGCGGCAAATGGATTTCGGGCGCCCGCAACCCGATCAGGCCCAGCTTGTCATTCCCGCTCTTATCGTAGATGACCAGCGCCCAATACCCATCCCAGAAGATGAAACGATCCTGTTTTTGCGTGGATGCCGCTTCCGCCAGCGGAATCTGGGCGACATCTTCTGGCGAGAGCGACCAGTTACAGCGAATGTCCCAATGCAATTCACCGTTGTCCAGGGTCGCCAGGAAGCCGCCGTTGCTGTGAAGGATCTCGCAGACCGCGGCCAGGACGTTCTCCAAGAACTGCCGTAGATCGGTGGTGGTCAGCAATCGTTGGCTCAACTCCTGCACCCGCGCCACCTCTTGCCGCCCTTCGCGGTAGAGCGCCAGGTCAATCAGCGGTTTTGCCAGCTCCACGCCCAATTGCATCACGATGACGGTGCCGGCGCTGACGATCAGCGAGAGGGTATATTGCCGCACGCCCAACAACGGCTCCAATGTCAATCCAACGCCGAACATCACGAGCGCCAGGCTCGCCGTCAACGGGCCGCGCAGGAGAAAGCGCACCATCCGGTGTTTGATCACCCGGTCGGGTGTCAGTGCGCCGATGAAGGCGACGCTGTAGGCCATCAGCACCAGCATCACCGCAACAGCGATGTTCCCCACGATGAGCATAAGCCAGAACAAGGTGCCCGGAAGGCGCGTCGGCCAGCCGATCAGCAGCAGATAAGGAAACACGCCCATCGCCGGCGCAACGAAACTGACCAGCAGGTAAGCCATGCGCCGCCGCGCCGCGTGGGTGTAGCAGCGGCGGCGCGCAACCAGCGTTTCCCGCAACCCCCACAATGCCACACCGACAAAAGCGAAAGCGAAAGGATAAAAGAGCAGGCCAGGCTGCAAATGGTACACCCCGGCTGCAACATCGGATATGGGCATCCCCCCTTTAACGACCACATCGGTGAAGAGGGCCAACAGAGCCACGACACCGCTGGTCATGAAGCTGCCCCAGCGCACCCAACCGGGGAAGCGGTCTTCCATCACGGAGAGACGAATAGCGCGCACAAACTCGATGTAAAACGTTGGGGTGAAAGCGATCCCCAGCCACTGCACACGCAGCAGCAATCCGCTCTGCGCCGGGACCGTATCGCTGGGCGGCAACAGGTCGACCAGATAGACGACAATCACGCACAGCAGCAAGCCGCCGAATGTGCTCGAGACTCGGCTCTGGCGGTTGTAGAAAAACAGGTAGAGCGCGAGCGCGAAAGCGGTTGCCGCCACACCCGCCATCAACACATCGTTCGCTTTGATGAGAAAATGCAGCCAGTCCATGAGGATCGTCTAAAGTCCTTAGTCAGTCGTCGATTTCAGAGCCGTCACGTTATCCAAGCGTCCTGCATCATGCATCTTGCCTCTTTACCGGATGCGCTTGCGGAAAAAGATCCCCACTTCCTGTCCCGGCCAATACCCGTCCTGAAAACCACAGAAGACAAAGCGATGCTTGAGCGCAAAGCCAATCGCCGGTTGTGCCTTAAGCGCACACTCCAGAACCAGATGCTCGACGTCCTTGCGCAAAGCCCACTCGACGGCGTGGTTCAATAAATCCGTGGCGACGCCGTGGCGACGGCAAGCCTCGTCCACCACCAGGTCGTTGATGCGCGCTTCGCCGCGCTCCGCCGCCACCGACAGCGCCATATAACCGATCACCTTGCGCCCTTCGACGGCCACCCAAAAGACATCGCTGCGCGCCCAGCACCTCGCCCGCGCCTCAAGGGTGAGAAAAGGAACGATGCGCTGTTTACGTGGCAGTCGCACTTCCCGAAAGAGCGCGCCCCACTCGCCGTCGGTGCGCACCCCTTCCATCTGCCACGCCGATTCGGTTTCATACGCCGCATCAATGGCCAGACACATCTTCCAATCGTCCTCACGCGCCACACGAATACGCATCATTCCTCCTCTATGTAGCCCAAAATCACCAATCCAAAATCGAAAATCGTCTAGGGTGCGACGACGTTGACCGGGATGGTACAGGTTGTTGTGTTACCATAGATGTCCACCACGACCAGCTGAAAACGATAAGGCCCGCCCGGTGGATAACGGGCGGGATCCGAAACATCCCACGTTCCCAGGAAGCCGTTCGTCACCGCCGTATTATACTGCGAGACAAAGTTAGGCGTGTCCGATCCTGGAAATTGCACTTCGAATTTGTAATATGAAAAGGCATTGACACTGGCTGTACCGGCTACCTGCACTTCCCCAGACACGTTGCTCCCGGCAGTCGGTAATGTCAGCTGCGCTTCTGCGACCGGACAATCGGGCTGATAGACATCCGGCGGGACAGACGTGGCTGTAGGCAACACAAAGTCCGTCGGCGTGGGCTGCACCGCGGGGATCACCACAGTGGTTAGCATCTCCGTAGCCGTCAAGGGCGGCGGCGGTTCAATGCCGGGCGTCCCCAGCGGCCTGAGCGGCGTCGGGGTAAGGGTGAACAATCCTACCCCCACCGTGGGCACCGGCGTGGATGTCACCGGTAGGGTCGGCAACATATAAGTGCGCACCACGAACACCGCCACGCCCAGCCCCAGAAACAGCACTGCTGTGAACCATGCGCGGGTCATCCGCTGTTGGTAGACCTCGCGTTCCAATGAGAATTGCGCGACGTCACGCCGGCGCTTGGTGGAGATGGCGGTGACGACGTAACCAAGCGCGCCCAACAGGCAGATCACACCGATCCACAGGGCCTGCCGCCCCAGCCAGGAAAGCACAATCGTCATAGACGGCGCAGCACCCCCCGAATGATCGTCTCCAAGCGGGGCGTCAATACGCGCCCGGCTTCCAAGACCTCCTCGTGATTCGAGGGCGGCGCGCCCTCCTCGCCCAGCAAGGTATTGCTGATCCCCGAAAGTCCGAGCACGCGCATCCCGCTGTGCCGGGCTGTGATCACTTCAGGCACGGTGGACATGCCGACAGCATCCGCCCCGATGAGACGCAGGAAGCGCACGTCGGCCGGCGTCTCGAAACTCGGCCCGGCCAGACACATGTAGACACCCTGGTGCGCCGGAATCGCAGCCTCCAGGGCAATCTCTTGCGCCAGCCGGCGCAGCGCGGGTTCGTAGGCATCGTTCATACTGGGAAAGCGAGCACCGAACTCGGCCAGATTCGGACCGCGCAGGGGGTTGAGGCCGGCCATGCCGATCAGGTTGATGTGATCGCGGATGATCATCACATCACCGGCGCGGTAGGTCATGTTCAATCCACCCGCGGCGTTCGTCACGACGAGTAATTCGCAGCCGAGCAGGCGCATCACGCGAACCGGCAACCCGACACGTCCCATGGTATAGCCTTCGTAGTAGTGGGCGCGGCCCTGCATCACCACCAGCGGAACGCCTTCAAGCATACCAAGCACCAAACGCCCGGAATGCCCTTCCACCGTGGAGACAGGGAAATGCGGGATGTCGGCAAAGGGAATGGGCGTCGCGTTCTCCACCGACTCGGCCAAAGCGTTCAGGCCCGATCCGAGGATCATCCCCACACGCGGCTGCAAGTCGGTGTGCCGGCGAATCGCCGCGACAGCTTCGTTGAATTCACGCATCGTATAGAATTCTTCCATAATTAAACCTCCGGTCAATCATCAGTCATCCGCCAGGTGAGCGCGTGGGTGGGCGCGGTCGTAGGCTTCGCGCTTGCGCTGGCTTGAGATTTCAGTGTAAATCTGCGTTGTGGTGATGTTGGCGTGTCCCAAAAACTGCTGGACTTCGCGCAAATCGGCTCCTCCATCCAGAAGGTGTGTGGCGAATGTGTGACGGAGCGTGTGCGGCGTCACCCCTGCTTCCAGTCCCGCCGCCTGGGCGTAGTGCTGCACAAGAAACCAGAGGCCCTGCCGGGTCAAAGCGTCACCCAGTTTGTTGATAAACAGCGTCTTCTCGGCAGCCTCGCGCATCAGGAAAGGCCGGCCTTCTTCGATGTAACGGCGCACGCATTCCCGCGCCGCCGGATACAGGGGGATCAGCCGCTCCTTGCTGCCCTTGCCCATGCACAGCACGGTGTTGTTCACCAGGTCCACGTCCCCCACGCGCAGGCTGAGCACCTCGCTCGCCCGCATACCGGTCGCGTACAGCATCTCCAACAGCGCGCGATCCCGCAGCGCCAGGGGCGTCTCCTCGACCGAGGCCGCATCCAACAGCCGCTGCATCGCCTCGCGGGACAGGGTATGCGGCAGCCGTTTGCCTACCTTCGGTTGGTGTAGCCAATTGGCCAACTCGCTGGCAATCACGCCTTCGGCAAAGAGAAAGTGCAGAAACGAACGCACCGCCGCCACCTTCCGCCCCACCGTCGCCGTGCTGTATCCTTCATCCTGAAGCGAAGTCACAAAACCTTCGAGCATATCGGCGCTCAACGCACGCCACTCCGGCAGGCCAGCCGCTTGCACGAATTGCTGGAACTGCGTCAAATCCCGCTCGTAAGCAGCCAGCGTGTTTGCAGCATAGCCACGCTCGAACCTGACATACTGCAAGAAACGGTGCAAATCGGTGTCCATGCCTGAAATATTATACTTTAACGCTTCAAATCCCACAAATGACGCGCGATTTCTTCGGTGGCCTGCGGCCGCGCCAGCGCCTGTGAACACGCCGCGATCGCCGCACGCTGCGCCGGATGCGCCAGCAAATCCATAACGGCGTCTGCCGCGGCCTGAGGCTTGGGCGTCCACACCCCGGCGTGATTCTCAATGACGTGGAGGATGTTGCCCTCTTCCTGGCCCGGAATCGCGGCGTAAAGCACCAGCGGCAGCCCGGCAATAAAAGCTTCCGACAGTGTGTTCGGCCCGGCCTTGGTGACGAGCACATCCGCTGCGCGCATCCACACGGCGATGTTGGTGACAAACCCTTCCACCTGCAGCGGCACGGGGACATCCAACGCCCGCAGCGCGTGATAGAGCGCCTGATTGCGCCCCGCGATCACCACCAGGTGGGCATCCGGCCTGCGCCGGGCAATCGCGCGCACGACCGGGATCAATGGCCCCATTCCCTCGCCACCGCCGACCACCAGCACAATCGGGCGGTCCTGCGGCAAGCCGAGGAGAGCGCGGGCCTCAGCCTGAGGCATGTCGCGGACTTCGAGGAAGGAGCGACGGGTGGGCATCCCGATCACGCAAATGCGCTTTGGCGTCACCCCCGCGCGTAACGCCCGTTGCCGGGCCGCCTCGGTGGGAACGATGTACAGGTGCGCACCCGGTGTAAACCACCCTGCATGAACGCTGACCAGATCCAACGCCACAATGGCAAACGGATTGCGCAACGCCAGCTTCCGCCGCGCGAACAACAACGCCGCGTTCGGTACGCCGTGAAACGAAACCATCACATCGGCACGGTGACGCTCCAGCAAATTGCACAGAGATGGCCCGGCGTAAGGCCATGCTGCACCGGAGAGCAGTTTCACCATCGGCATGGTATCCGAAAGGTGGTAGCCCACGTGCCAGGGAACGCCGTTCAATCCCACGGCAGCCGGATACCATTGCGGGAAGCGGTCGAAAGGCCAGCGGCGCATCTCGACGAAAATGTCCACCATCTCGACGACTGCGGTGTCGCCGTACAGCCGCGCCATTTCGTCTTTGACCGCCTGCGCCGAGGCACGATGTCCGCCGCCGGTATCGGAGAAGAGGAAAAGAAAGTGCTTTGGCGTGACACCAGATATGGCGTCTGTCATTCTCCCTCCGATACCCCAGTGGCCCGTTCGACAACACGTTTGATGCGCGCCTCGAAGCGGCTGCGGGGAACCAGCACGTAACGCCGGCACGTCAGACACTCCATACCGACGTCCACGCCGACCCGCAGGATGCGCCAGGTATAGCCGCCGCAGGGGTGGCTTTTTCGCAGTTCGACCACATCGCCCACGCTCAAAGGCAAAGGCGCTTTACCTGCCATGATCACCTCACAACGTCACGTGGCGCTGTTGAACACGGCAATGCTCGGCGGAGATGATATGCAAGACCTGCTCCACCGTCTCGTCCAGCCCGCACTCACAGTTGACGACCACGTAATCGAACTCGCCCATACGCCGCATTTCCTCGCGCGCCAATCCCATGCGGTAACGCAACTGCTCTTCGGATTCGGTTTGGCGGCGTTGGAGACGCGTGTACAACTCTTCCTCCGAGGCTGCGGCCAAAAAGATGAGAATCGCCTCCGGGGCCATCCGCTTGACCGTAGCTGCTCCCTGTACATCCAGACGCATAATAACGTCCTTGCCGCTGTTCAACGCGTCGCGCACCTGTTGCTTGGGGATGCCCTTGTACTGCCCGTAGACCATAGCGTGTTCCAGGAGTTCGTCCTGGCGGATCATGTCCTGAAACTCGGCCTCGGAAACGAAGAAGTAATCCACGCCATGCACCTCATCGGGGCGCGGCGGGCGCGAGGTCGCCGTGATCACAAAATGAAATGAAGATTGGCGCTGCCGCATCCGCGTGACGGCGCTATCTTTTCCCACCCCGGAAGGCCCGGAAATGACGATCAGTAGCGGGTAGTGCGGACGGTGGTACAAATCGGTCGCGTTTTCCTCCATGGAACTTGCTCCTCCCCCACATTGTCGGTATAATGGCTCACTACACTATACCACAGTTGCTAAAGGAGAGAAAGATGCCGATTTACGAATACCGTTGCCAGAAGTGCCGTCGCCGGTTCTCGGTATTTTGGCGCTCTTTTTCCGCCATCGACGAGAGCACGGTGACGTGCAAGCACTGCCAGAGCACGGACGTGCGACGTCTGGTCTCGCGCGTGCGGGTGGTGCGCTCCGAAGATAGCCGCCTCGAAGACATGGCCGATCCAAGCGCCTGGGGCGACTTCGACGAGAATGATCCCAAAAGCATGGGGCGCTTCATGCGCAAAATGGCCAACGAGATGGGCGACGAGGCCGGCGATCTCGGCCCAGAATTCGACGAGGTCATCGACCGCCTGGAGGCCGGGCAAGACCCGGAACAGATCGAGAAAGAGATTCCCGATCTGGCCGGAGACGCCGGCCCGATGGGCGGCGATATGGACTTCGGGTAAAAGCTTAACCACGAACCCTTACGAATTTACACTAATTTTTCTCTGTTCGTGAAGATTTGTAGTAGTCAAGATGACTTTACGATCCGAAGTCCAAGAATTGTACACGGATTTCACGGATTCTTGGGATTCTTGGGAAAAATCCGTGTTTTCCGTGTACATCCATGTACTACATGAAGATTCGTAGTTTTCGCACTAGGAGGCAGTATGGACGAATCTAACACTTCACTGAAAGGTCGTTGGGCGCTGATTTTGGGCGCGTCAAGTGGATTTGGAGCGGCGACGGCGCGGGCGGTGGCACAGGCCGGAATGCACGTCTTCGGCGTGCACCTGGACCCCCGCCGCAGCATCGAGCAGGCCGAGGCCGTCATCGCCGACATAGAGGCCGCCGGTAGCCAGGCCATCTTCTTCAACACCAACGCCGCCGATGCGCGCCGGCGCGCGCGCGTCATCGAGGCTATCACAACGACGCTGCGGGACGCCGAGTACCCCACCATCCACCTGATGGTCCACACCCTGGCCTTCGGCAGCTTGCACCCGTACATCACTGAGTCGCCCGAAGAGGCCACCTCCGAGGAACAGATGGACATGACGCTGCGCGTGATGGCGCACAGCCTCGTCTACTGGACGCAGGATTTGGTGCGGGCGAACCTGTTGGGACCGGGCAGCCGCATCTATTCGATGAGCAGCATGGGATCGCAGCGCGCTGCGCCGCACTACGGGGCCGTCTCGGCGGCCAAAGCTGCCCTGGAAGCGCACACGCGCCAGTTAGCGCTCGAACTGGCCCCGCGCGGCATCTCCGTCAACTGTCTGATGCCCGGCGTCACCGACACGCCCGCGCTGCGCGCCATCCCCGGCCACGAGAAGATCATCGAGACCGTGTTGACGCATCATCCGGCACACCGGTTGACCACGCCGGAAGACGTGGCACAGGTGCTCGTGGCCCTGTCCGACCCATGCATCACGTGGATTTCGGGGACGTCGATCCCGGTCGACGGTGGGGAGGCTGCAATCAGCATCACCTGAAAGTTTGACATTATGCCTTGGTATGATAGAATACGGGAAATTTTAGCAGACCATCCAAGTTGCTCATGGAACACGAGTTTGCAAAACTGGGTGGAAGAGGAGTGGAAGTGGAAGAACTAAAGGCGACCCCAACCGAGCCTGTTTCAATGGAACAATGGGAGGAGCAACTCGAAGAATCGTTAGCAGGCACAGAACTTCGGCGCGGAGAACTCCGCGAAGGTGTTATTCTGGCGCTCAAAGATGGCGGGCTGGTGATTGACATCGGTTCGAAGCGCGATGGATTTGTCCCCCGTGAAGACCTCGAAGACCTCGAAAACAAAACGTTCAACGTCGGTGAGACCGTCAACGTCATCGTGACCCGGTTCCGCGATTCGGATGGCAACGTAGAACTGTCCGTCTCGCAGGCTATGCTCCAGGAGGACTGGATCAAAGCCGAGAAGCTGCGCGAAGACGAGTCCGTCTACGAAGCGCTGGTTTTGAACGCCAATCGCGGCGGCCTGACTGTCGAGTTTGGCCATCTGCGCGGATTCATCCCGATGAGCCAACTGATCGGCTTTTCTCGCATCCGGCAAGCCGCCGAACGGCATCGCCGCCTGCGCGCGATGGTCGGGCAGACGATCATGCTCAAAGTCATCGAGGTAAATCGCCGCCGCCGTCGCCTTATCCTTTCACAGCGCGCCGCTGCCAAAGAATGGCGTTCGGCGCGTCGCCACCAACTGATGGATGAATTGGAAGCCGGGCAGGTCCGGCGTGGGCGCATCAGTCAGATCACCGACTTCGGCCTGTTCGTCAATCTCGGTGGCCTGGATGGACTGGTGCACATCTCCGAGCTATCGTGGGGCCGCATCGAAGACCCGCGCGAGGTCTATCACGAAGGCCAGCGCATCAAGATCAAGGTCCTCAACGTCGACCGTGATCGCCAGCGTATCGCCCTGAGCATCAAGGCCCTCGCGCCAGACCCATGGGGCATCGCGCCTGAAAAGTACAAAGAGGGCACGCTGGTCGAAGGCAAAGTCACTCAGGTGGTGGACTTCGGCATCTTCGTCGAGTTGGAGCCGGGTGTCGAAGGGTTGCTGCACAACTCCGAACTTGGCGACGTGGAGCAGCGCAACGAACTGACCCCGGGCGAACGCGTCCTGGTGAAAGTCATCCGCGTCGAACCGGATCGCCGCCGCATCGGTTTGAGCGTCCGGCAAGTGCGCCGCGATGAGTGGGAAGAGTGGGCAGCCGCCAAAGCCGCGGCAGCCGAAATGCCAGCTCAGGCTGAGGTCGCAGCGGAAATCGACGAGAGCGCCGAAATGGATGAGGATGAATTCGGTCTGGAACTGTCGGATGAAGTAGGTGAGGATTTGGGCGCTATCGAGATCGATGAAGCCGAACTCGATGATATGCCCGAAACCATCGATCTTACTGAAGACGTTGAAGAGGCTGCGCCTGTCGTCGCCGAAAGCGATGACGAGATCGCGGCATAGAGGGGAGAACAAGCTGGATGGGTGGTAAAGAAGAAAAAATTGTGGTCGAAGGCGCTATTGTCGAGGCGCTCCCTGGCACACAGTTTCGTGTGCAGTTAGATTCAGGGCACGAAGTCTTGGCCTACCTGTCCGGTAAAATGCGTAAATACTACATCCGCATTCTGCTAGGGGATCGCGTGCGCGTGGAACTCTCGCCGTATGACCTGACTCGTGGGCGGATTGTCTACCGTCACAAGAAACAGCGCGGAGCCGGTGAAGAAGAAGAAGAAGGATAAGCGTCGATTGATTGTCCGGCAACTATGCACAACGCCGACCTTTACGGTCGGCGTTGTTTTGTGTCAACAGATCGGACGAATAAAACGGATTATCAGGCATGGTTCCCGTGCGGTTTGCGCGCGATCAAAGCCACCCAGCCTTCGCGCTGCCGGCGTTCGATGACCAAAAGCCCAGGCGCGACCAACGCCGCCGCAACCTCGTCGGCCTGCTCTTCCAATATACCCGACACCACCAGCGTCCCGCCACGCCGGATCCGCGCATCCAACCCCGACGCCGCCATATCGATAATCACATGTGCGAGAATGTTCGCCACCACCAGATCATAAGGCTCGCCAACCTCCGCCAGCGAGCCGTGCAGCACCCGTATTTGATGCGCTACATTGTTAGCGCGCGCGTTTCGCCGGGCCACCGCCACCGCGTTGACGTCATTATCGACGGCGAGGATATCCGCCGCCCCCAGTTTCGCCGCGACCAGCGCCAGGATACCCGTGCCGGCGCCCAGGTCCAGCACGCGCATTTCCGGCTGCACCAAATCTTCCAATGCTTCGACGCACAATTGCGTCGTGGGGTGCAGGCCGGTGCCGAACGCCAGGCCGGGGTCCATTTCCAACAACAGCTCATCGGGTTGCGCCGCGTATTCGCGCCACGAGGGTTTCACCACCACCCGCCGGCCCAAATGCAGCACGGGGATGCTCTCTTTCCAGCCGGCCGTCCAGTCTTGGTCTAGGATCGGCGTAAAGGTCGGATCAGGAATCACTGGCCAGATGTGGTGCAGATGCCAGAGCGCCTCTTCCACTTTTTGACGCCGCTCGGCAATGTCATCATCCACCGTAAGATAGGCTTTGACCGTCACCGTCTGCGCCGCGGACCCTTCGCCAGTGCCCAGATCGATGACGACACCCTGCGGCGCATAACGGCTGAACACTTCGGCGACGGCTTCCGCCGCTTCAGGCGTCACGGCGACGCTGATCTCCAGCCACTCCAATGGCGACATCACAACCCCAACGCCTCTTTGACGCGATCCACGAAGCCCAGTTTCTCTTCGATGACCACCTCAGTGCCCAACGTGCCCGCCAGTTCCTGGAATAGCTCCTTCTGTTTGGCCGAGAGGCGTGTCGGAACGGCAACCTGCACAACGATCAACTGATCCCCGCGCCCGTTGCCGCGCAGAAAGGGAATGCCCAGATTGCGCAGGCGGAAGATCGCGCCGGACTGCGTGCCGGCGGGCACGGTGATTTGCCGTTCGCCTTCTAGCGTGGGGACTTTGACCGAATCGCCCAGCGCTGCCTGCGCCACGTTAATCTGCATTTCGAGGATGACGTCGTTATTGTGACGCTTGAAGTAGGCGTGCGGTTTGACGCTGAGCGTGACATACAGATTCCCAGCCGGCGCACCGCGCTCGCCCTGCTCGCCCTGTCCCGCCAGCCGGATTGTGACGCCGTCATCCACGCCCGCCGGGATCGCCACCTTGATCCGCCGCCGCCGGTAAACGCGACCCTGTCCGTTGCACTCGTGACACGGTTTGGTGACGATCGTTCCCTTGCCATTACAGCGCGGGCATGTGACGATGTTGACGAACGACCCCAGGAATGTGCGCTGCGTGTGGCGCACCTGTCCCGCGCCGCGACATTCGGGGCATTGTTCAGCCGACGTCCCCGGTTCGGCCCGTGATCCATCGCAGGTGGGGCAAACCTCTTGCCGCTGCACATCGACTTCCTTTTCGACGCCGAAGACGGCTTCCTCGAACGTGATCTCGATGCTGCTGCGCAGGTCGCTGCCGCGCCGGGGGCCGGTACGACTTGTCTGCCCGAAACCGCCAAATCCACCCAGGTTGCCGAACACCTCGGCGAAGATGTCGAAGGGATCGCGCCCACCGCCGAAGTCGAAACCGCCGAAGCCGTTCGGGACGTCTGTGCCAAAGCGGTCGTACATCGAGCGCCTCTCAGGATCGGACAGCGCTTCATACGCGGAATTGACTTCCTTGAAACGCTCTTCCGCGTCTGGCTCAGAACTGACATCAGGGTGATATTTGCGTGCCAACTGACGATATGCACGTTTGATATCTTCCTGGCTGGCCTCTCGGTGGACGCCTAACACTTCATAGTAATCTCTGCTCATACCCCATCTCGTACTTTACGCCGCGTCTTGACAGTCACAGGGTTCGTCGTTCCCGCCACAACAGGCTTCCTGTTCAGTTGCGCCAGGTTCGTCGTCACAACAACAAGGTTCATCCTCGATAACGACTGCATTCACCCCTTCCAATTCGGCTTCTGGTTCCGGGACACGGGATGAAGCCTTTGCCACCACCACCGATGAAGGCCGTAACACACGTTCGCCCAGGATATAGCCGCGCTCGACTTCGGCGACGATCTGCCCGTCTTCGAAGCCCGGCACTTCCTGATAAAGTATGGCCTGGTGATAGAGCGGATCGAAGGCATCGCCCGGTTGTAGTTCAATGGGTTTCACGTTCTCAGCTTCGAGAACACCAGCGATTTTGCGCTGGATGAGCCTGATTCCGCCCATCCACGGGTGCTCCGCCAAATCCTGCGACATAGCCTGGAACGCGCGCTCGAAGTCGTCCAATACCGGCAGGAAGCGACTCAACAGCGCAGCGTTGGCCACGCCGCGCCACGAGACCTGCTCGGCCTCGGTACGCTTACGATAGTTCGCAAAGGAGGCCTGCGAACGCTGCAAAGCGTCGAGGTATTCTGCCGCTTTCTGCTGGGCTTCGGCCAATTGCGCCTCAAGCTGCTGGATTTTTTCCTCGAGGGATAGTGCCTCTGAGACACCAACTTCCCCCGATGCGAGTTCTTCTGTCACACCATCTTCAACTTCATTTTCTCCAAGTTCCGTTTGTTTTTCTAGAAGGGCTTCCTCTGTCATACGAAACAATCCTCCATCAAGTTTTTTCAGGCTGCGGCCATACTAACATCATCTTCAGAATCGGAGAATACACCGCGGGGCCCCGGCTGGTACGTCTCATAGACCAGTTCACCGAGGATATTCGCCACAAAGCGTACAACGGAGATCGTACGTCCGTAGGGCATCCGGATCGGTCCGACGACGCCGAGCGCGCCGGTGGTGTAATTCATCACTCCGTAACGCGCCAGCACGACACCACACGCGCGCAGTTCATCCCAGCGCCCCTCGCCGCCGATGAGCACGCGCACGCTGCCGACGCCCACCGCCGGGGTCAGCGTTTCCGCTAGCACCGCCTGGAGCAGGCTGCGCTCTTCCAACACCCGCACCACGGACGTGGAAGCGGCGTCGCCTTCGGTGAACTCCGGTTCTTGCAGCAGATCCGAGAGACCGTGCTGGTAGATTTCGTCCGAGGGCGCGCCCTCGGCATTGTGCATAATCGAAACAACCAACCGGGCGATGTCGGCTTCCAGCGTGGGCAGTTCGCCGAGCCGCGCTTCGATAGCCGCGACGCGCAAACCAGCGAAGATTTGGTTGAGACGGTCGGCCACATCGCGCAGGGTCGCTTGCGTCAATGGTTCGGAGAGCGCCAGCATTTGCTGTTCGATGGTGCCGCCTTGCAGAACCAGGATCAACAGCACTGCCCGCCCGTGGGTAAGGACAAGTTCCAGATGTTTGTACACCGGCTCCATCGTGCGTGGAGCCGTCACGACGGAGGCTGCGCCCGATGAACGAGCCAGCACCGAAGCCGCCAGCGGCAGCCACGCTTCGATGTGATCGCGGGCCTGGTGGAACTGGTGTGCGATACGGCGCTGTTCCGGGACCGGCAACGCTTGATCTTCCATCAAGCGCGCCACAAAGTAGCGGAAGCCGGCCTCGGTGGGCACCCGTCCCGCCGAGGTATGTGGCTGCGCGAGATAGCCCAGTTCCTCGAGTGCGGCCATCTCGTTACGCACCGTCGCCGGGCTAAAGTCGAGGTGGTACTTGTCCACCAGGGTACGCGAAGCCACCGGGATCGTCGATTCGACGTGTTCCCGGACGATGAGCTTGAGCAACAAGCCCTGCCGCGCGGTCAATTCTGGCAACTCGGTCATCGGTAAAGTAAGTCCAAAGTCTTCAGTCGAAAGTCGGATGTTCGAAATCACATCCCATAAAAATTAGCACTCGCGCATAGAGAGTGCTAAAATCAACACATAAATGATACCATGAAGAAGGCGCATGTCAACATAGCGAGTTAGCTGAACGCTCTTCGAAGTATTGATTGCCGTTCTTCCTATCAGGGTTATAATGAATACAGAGATCAAACCAGAGTTGTGAAAGCGATGACAAGTGACAATGCTCAACCGTATTGAAATCAACCCGGTCATAGCTCTAGGCAAACCGGTGATTCGCGGTACGCGCATCCCCGTAGAGCTGCTCTTGCGCAAGCTTAGCGAAGGGGCTTCCGAAAACGACTTGCTGGATGCTTATCCTCGTCTGATCCGCGCCGACATACGCGCGGCATTGGCGTATGCGGCCGCAGCATTGGCGCACGAAACGGTTTTGCTGCAACCAGTATGAGTGGTTCTCCTTCGAAGTTTCTAGCTGACGAAAGCTGCGATTTTGCGGTCGTGCGCATCTTGCGAGCCAATGGCTACGACGTGGTGGCCGTGGCTGAATATATGCACAGGAACATCCCAATAACTTGTCTGGCGCGTTTGTTGTCATTGAACCCGGACGCATCCGTATTGTCCAAAAACCAGAAATGGCTTGAATCCCAATGAATTTAGCGCAACATTGGGGAAACTACCACATCTGCAAGAGATCAGGAGGTTTTATGGCAAAGAAAGTCGTGACGTTTGGCGAGATTATGATGCGGCTCGCGCCGCCCGGATTTTTGCGTTTTGGCCAGGCGCGCTCGTTCGACGTGATCTACGGCGGGGGCGAGGCGAATGTCGCCGTGTCGCTGGCGAACTACGGCGCGCCGGTCAACTACGTCACCCGCCTGCCCAACAACGATTTGGGCGAAGCGTGCATCCAATTCGTGCAGCAGTACGGCGTAGGGACGGAGCACATCGCGCGCGGCGGCGAGCGGTTGGGCATCTATTTCCTGGAGACAGGCGCGGCGCAGCGCGGCAGCAAAGTCATCTATGACCGGGCCAACTCCTCCCTCGCCACGATCGAACGCGGGATGATCGATTGGCGGACGGTTTTCGCCGATGCGGACTGGTTCCACTGGACGGGCATCACGCCCGCGATTTCGGAAGGCGCAGCCGACGTCTGCCTGGAAGCGGTGCAGGTCGCCAAGGATATGGGACTGACCGTGTCGTGCGATCTGAACTTCCGCGCCAAGCTGTGGAAGTGGGGCAAGAAGGCCGGCGAGGTAATGCCGGAACTGGTGCGCTGCAGCGATATCGCCATCGGCAATGAGGAGGACGCGGAAAAGGTGTTCGGCATCAAAGCGCCCGATGCGGATGTGTCGGCGGGGAAGGTCGAGGCCGAGGGGTACAAGTACGTCTGCGCGGCGCTCGCGGAACGCTTTCCCAACCTCAGCGCCATCGCCATCACGCTGCGCGGATCGCTTTCGGCGAGTCACAACACGTGGTCGGGTGTGCTGTGGCGCAAGGGCGCGTTCTACAGCGCGCCGGTGTACGACATCGTGCACATCGTGGATCGCGTCGGCGGCGGCGATTCGTTCGGCGCGGGGTTGATCTACGGCCTGCGCACCTACGGCGAGGATGTGCAGAAGGCGCTCGACTTTGCAGCAGCGGCGTCGTGCCTCAAGCACTCGATCCTCGGCGATTTCAACCTTGTCAGCGTGGATGAAGTCGAAAAGCTGATGGGCGGCGACGCCTCAGGCCGCGTCTCGCGGTGAGATTTCACCGCAGAGGCGCAGAGGGCGCAAGGGTTTTCGGTTTTCTTATCTCTGTGGCCTCTGTGTCTCTCAGTTTATTCTGAAAAGGAGTAGAAAATATGGCGCGCTTCGATCGGATGACGGTTTTGAACAAAATTATGGAATTGGGCCTCATCCCGGTGTTCTATCACGCGGATGTGGAAGTCGCCGCGAAGATTGTGGCGGCGTGCGCGGCGGGCGGCGCGACGGTGGTGGAGTTCACCAACCGGGGCGATTTTGCGCCGCAGGTGTTTATGGAACTGAGCAAGCATTTCAGCAAGGCTGATCCCAAGATCATCCTCGGCGTTGGTTCGATTGTAGACGCGCCCACGGCGGCGCTCTATATCGCTTACGGCGCGAACTTCATCGTCGGTCCGAACTTCAATCCGGAAGTGGCGCGGCTCTGCAATCGCCGTAAGGTTGCATACTCGCCGGGCTGCGGCAGCGCGACGGAAATCGCCGAAGCGGAGGAGCTGGGCGTGGAGATCGTCAAGGTTTTCCCCGGCAAGTCGGTCGGTGGGCCGGATTTCGTCAAGTCGGTGCTGGGGCCGTGCCCGTGGACGCGCATTATGCCCACTGGCGGGGTGGATGCCACGCAGGAGAGCATCGATGCGTGGTTCAAGGCGGGCGTAGCGTGTGTGGGGATCGGTTCGCAGCTCATCACCAAACAAATCCTCACATCGGGGGATTTCGACGGGCTGGCGCAAAAAACGGCGCAAGTGCTGCACTGGATCCGCGAGGCCCGCGGAAAGTAGACGCGCACTCCACAGGTTCGACTCTGGCTCGGTCTGGACCTGGCGGTCCAGACCGATTTACTTTTCGATCTCCAATTTCAGGGAAATTTGGCTGGTTCTTCAGGCGTAGCGCGTAAGCCCCAGATTACAATGAGGCGCCCTCCTCGAGAAAGGCTCGCAACGTCACGGCGCTGTTGTGTTCTGTATCGTGCGCGGCGTACACGAATGTGACGACCGGTTTGTCTTGTCGCAATTGCCGCAACTGCTCGACCGCGGGATTGTTTTGGAGTTCCGCCCGGTAGCGCCGTTGAAATTCTTCCCACTTTTCCACTTCATGGCCGTACCAGGTTCGCAACTCTGAGCTTGGGGCAACGTCTTTGAGCCAGAGATCGACTTGGGCGCGTGATTTGGAAAGGCCGCGCGGCCAAAGCCGTTCCACGAGAACGCGAAAACCGTCAGCCGGGTCCGGCGGTTCGTAGACACGTTTCAGATGAATCATATCAGTCCTCCTAATCTAGCTTCGTATTCCTGATCGACTGCCGCCAGCAATGCGCCAAGGCGTCCACTTTCGAGTCGTTTTCAACCTGTCTACCCCGCATTTGAGCGGCAAGTATTCGTCCGGCGTCTGCGCGACTTCCTAGCGAATCCGGTCATAGGTAGCTTGATAGGTCGTCATTGCGCATTCCTTTCCACAACACTGTTGTTTCTTCCATCGGCGACCCGTCGCCTACGTCAACACTGCCGCCAGCGCGATCATCGCCGCGCCCATCACCACGTCGACGACGCCGAAGAGCAAAACGGTGTTGTGCATCCTCGGCTTGTCCACCTTCAGCGCGGCCTGCGCCGGGACGTCCGGGTTGTACCGCACGGTGACGGGTTTGCCCGCCGGGAACGTCGCGGCGATCTCCGCCGCTTTCTTTTCCTCGGTGAACGTCGCGCAGTCATACGGCGCAAAATCGCGCTTGCAGGACGTGTAGCGTTCCCCGTGGACTTCGTAGGCGTACTCGACGACAGGCGTGAAGGTGATGCTGGTTTCTTTCGGCGTGCGGCGCTCGTGGCGGTAGACGAACGCCCGCAGCACTTCGCCGGTAGCCTTCGGCCAGTTCGCGATCCCCTGGAAACTGCGCCTGGTCACAATCGTGGAAATGATGTAAGTCGCGCCAAAAACGATCAAACATGCGCCGAAAACGGTCAAGAATGGCATTGCGTACCTCCTCTATAGCCGCTGGTCGGGTTGTCGTAGCGTCGGGCGGTCAGGATGCTGAAGAATTCACGCCGTGCATCCAGGATTATAGTGCGAGGACGGCGCATGTCAACAGGCCGGTGGGGGCTGGGGCGAGAGGTTTCGTGGCTCCGCCCGTTCGGTTGCGGGCCGGCGCCGGTTGTGCTATGATAAGGTGGAGCGTCAGCATGATGGGCGAGATTTGTTCAGCGGGTTCCGCCACGGCTGGATACAGCCTTCGGATAGAGGGCAGACAAGGAGCTTCTCATGAGCGAAATTCGACGGCTGGGCGTCCTGACCAGCGGCGGCGACGGCCCCGGTATGAACCCGGCCATCCGCGCCGTGGCGCGCACCGCGCTGGAGCACAAGATGACCCCGGTGGGCATCCGCCGGGGCTACCAGGGGCTGCTCGACAACGATATGGAGAACATGACCGCCCGCTCCGTCGGCGGCACTATCCAGCGGGGCGGGACGGTCCTGGGCACGGTCCGCAGCCCGGCCTTCCTGACGCCCCGCGGCCGGCTGGATGCCCTCCACAATCTCAGCGCCAATGGGGTGGATGCCCTCGTCATCATCGGCGGCGACGGCTCGATGCGCGGGGCCATCGAGCTGCATAAGCTGGGCCTGCCTGTAATTGGCATCCCCAGTTCGATCGACAACGACATGTATGGGACCGAGATGTCCATCGGCGTGGATACGGCCCTCAACACCCTGCTGCGCTCCATCGACATGATCAAGGACACCGCCTCCTCCCACCAGCGCGCCTTTCCCATCGAGGCTATGGGCCGCAACTGCGGCTACCTGGGGCTCATGGGCGCCATCGCCGGCGGCGCCGAGATGGCCCTCATCCCCGAGGTCCCCTTTACCCTGGACGAGGTCCTCATCAACTTGCAGAACGCCTACATCAAGGGCAAGGCCCACTGCATCATCGTCGTCGCCGAGGGCGCCAGCTACAAGGCCGACACGATCAAGGCCTACCTCGACGAGCGCAAGGAGGAGACCGGCTTTGACTCGCGGGTGACGATCCTGGGCCACGTGCAGCGCGGCGGCGCGCCCAGCGCCTTTGACCGCATCCTGGCCACCCGCCTGGGGTGGCGCCCGTGGAGAAGCTACTGGCCGGCGAGCGCGGCGTGAGGGTCGGCCTTTCCCACGGCGAGGCGGTCAGCGTGCCGCTGGAGGAGGTCGCCAGCAAGAGCCGGCCGTTCGACATGCGCCTGTACGAGGTCGCGCGGATGCTGGACAAGTAAAGCGTAAAGCATAGAGCGTGCAGATATGAGAAGCGCCCTCCCCCTAGCTGCGGCGGGAGGGCGCTCGTGTTGGCGCGGGAACAGGATCCGGCTACATGTTCTTTAACACGACCGGCAGATAGATCAGCTGCAGCGGGGGCAGGACGTCTGCGTAGCCGTACCAGTAACCGCCCCCCAGCCGAAAGTGGCCGCTGGTCGCGTACCCAATCGCCGTCTGGCTGTTGGTGCTCTGGATCGCGTAGTGGGACGAGGTCATGGCGCTGCCGCCGCGGGCGACCACGTCCCAGTTGATGGCATAGTTCGCCGAGGAGCCGGCCTGGGCCGCCGTCGCCACCAGCGCCGCGACCAGGAGGGCGAGCAGGATGAACGCTCTGCGCTTCTTCATCATTGGACCTCCTTTACCTGGAGACACTCGCGCATCCCCCCGGCGCTAGTGGAACCCGACCAGGACCCAGACCAGGCCGTCCGCGTCCACGGCATCCAACGCCATGCCGATGGCCGGCCCGCTGGCCGCCGTGGTCACGCCGCGGCCACCCAGGTAGACCAGGCTGCCGGCCGCCACGGTGGCGGCCGGGTCCACCTGGACCTGGGCCGGCCCATGGACAACGATCACCAGGTAGTCGCCCGGGTCAGCCGGGCCCTCGACCGGGCCAAACTGGGCCCCCGCCTTGACGTCTGGCAGACTGCCATCCGCCACCGTCATCGTGGTCCGTCCGACGACCACGCCCAGCACTGCTTGCCCGGGCACGGCCGGCGCCACCTTCATAACCGGGCCAGCCATGTCCGCCACCCCGACCTCGACGCCGGCCGCGCTCACCGCGGCCCCCGGCCGGAGTGTGCCGTCCGAGCTATTGCGGGCCACGTAGCGCATGGTGCAGCCGGTGCAGCCGCCGTTGACATAGATGGGGTTGTCAAAGTAGCCGGCATACTGCGTGTCCTTATCGGACCAGGCATACACGCCGCGGCCCACGTTGCTCCTGGCGGTAAGGCCGGTGGCCGTGTCGCCCGCCCCCGTAGCCCAACCAAAGAGGCCGTCTCCCTGATCCTGGGAATGCCTTCCCGTGACAGCCCACCTATCATTCGTTGCGCCGCCCGACGATGTTACATAGATGCCCGTGCCCGCCGTGTTGGTAATGATTGCGCCGTGGTCGACCTTGTCGATCATGATCCCGTAGTCGGCCTGATTCACCCCGTCGATCCCCAGGCCGGCCTTGCCGTACGTCCGGACGCCGATGCCAAAGCCGGTGCCGAGGTTGGCCACGTTGAACATGCCCGGATACTGGGCGTCCATGTTGACCACGCCGCCCATCGCCGCCCCGTTGACCAGCGTCATCGCATAGGGCGCGCCGTAGAGCGGCTGGCGGGGGGTCATCTCGCCGTCGCCGTTGACCTCGATGCCGAGCGACAGCGGATTTATAAAGAGGCTGGGCGTCAGGGGCGTCACGCTGCCCAGCGCCACGTTAAAGAGGCCGCCGGCCACCGGGACGTCCTGGGTTTCCTCCCATACGACGACAGGGTCATAGGGCGGGACTATGCCGGATCGATAGAGGCGGAACGTCACATTATAGTTGCCATCGGGGACCGGCACGCCGGCCGCGTTCGTCAGTTTGCCCTGGTAGGACATCTTGGGATCATTGATGCAGCTGCCCAACAAGACGGCCAGGACCACCAGTACCAGGATCGAGAAAAGCTGCTTGCCATTGCGCATGATGGTGCCTCCTTTTTCTCTGCGTGTTCCGGGGTAGGTTCATCCATTCCTGCAAACCTGGCGCCAAACGCCGGTTGAAGGACCGTTTCCCTTCCCATCCAGGGAGCGCGCGACCTTGCCCCACAGTCCTTCGGCCCACGCTGGCACCTCTTCAGTATAGTGTAGCACATTGTCCGCGAAAAGTCAATCGTAATTGGGTTAGGGCTTATCAACGCTCTGACTAAAATAGCGCAAAGTGGTGTAAAATGGTCAGAAACAGCCATAGGAGGTGAGTGATGGAAGTTTCAACCGGTAGCACCGTTAATCTGTTAACCAAGTTGCAGGAAGTGCCCGATGTGCGGCGACGTGAGGGGCAGTTGTACCCCCTGGCGAGCGTGTTGGGGCTGCTCATTTTGGCTGCCCTGAACGGCGAAAGCAGTTTGCGGGGCATGCTGATTTGGGGAGCGTGCCATTGGGGGCAGTTGTCCAAGCGGTTGGGGTTCAAAATGGGGACAGGGGTGCCCGTCTATGGCACAGTCTGGCGCATTCTGCATCTCCTGCCGCGGTCGGCCCTGGAAAGCGTGTTGGGAGCGTGGGTAGCGACGACTGCGGTAGAGAACGAGGCGGCGGTGGCGCTGGATGGCAAACAATTGCGGGGCAGTAAGCGCCGGGGCAGCGGATTGCCGGCCTTGCAGGTGGTGACGGCGGCGGCGCAAGGGCTGGGGGTGGTGCTGGGGCAAGCCTTGGCGGAACAACAGAACGATGTAGCCGCGACGTTGGCCTTGTTAGAACGCCTGCCGATACAGGGTAAGGTGGTGACTTTGGATGCGGGCTTACTCACCCGGGAGGTCGCCCAGACCATCCTGGAAAAAGGGGGGGCCTACCTGGGACTCCTCAAGGGGAATCACGGCGAAGTGACCACCGCGATAGCCTACTGGTTGGAAGTGCAACTGGGCGCGGCCGCCCCTGATTATGTAGAAATTGACAAACGACATGGGCGACTGGAGAAACGAGAGTACTGGTGGACGGCCAGCGCGGAACTGGAAGCCTATCTGGCTCAAGAGTATGGCTGGGAAGGCGTGCGTCTCTGCGGGCGGGTGCGTCGCCAACGTCGCCCTTTGACGGCGGACCAGTGGACAGCCTGCGAAGAACATGTGGTGGTCTATGGGAGTCGGCAGGCACAACTCCCGGCGACCGCGCAGTGCGCCCAGTGGCTGCGTAAGCATTGGTGTATCGAAAACCGCGTTTTTTGGGTGTTGGACGTTACCTACGGCGAAGATCGCAACCACGCCCGCGGGATTGGCGTCGCCCTGAGTAAGTTGCGTTGTATCGGCTTGAATATCATTCGCCGCCTGGGGTATCGATACGTGCGCGACGGACACCGCGCCGCAGCGGCCCAAGCGGACCGTGGTCTAGTCTGGTTGAGTTCGGTTTGAGCGTTGATAAGCCCTATAATTGGGTGCATTTCAGGATGGGGGCGACCTCTTCTTTATTGCACCGCAGAGACGCAGAGTTCGCAGAGATTTACAAAATCCCGCTGTGTTCTCGGCGAACTTTGCGGTTAAGTCAGGCATTTATCTGGCTTTTGCCCCCAAATTGAAACGCACCCTCGTAATTCTCGTGGAGGGTGACTCGCCCCTACCGTATGCGACACGCATAACGGTAGGCGGCCTCGGCGACGGGGGCAAGGGTGTCCCAGGCGAAGCGGTCGCGGACGTCACAGGCGGCGCGTTCGCCAAGCGATTGGCGCAGCGGGGCGTCGCGCAACAGCGCCGCCGCAGCCTCGATGAACGCCGCGTCATCTCCAGGCGGGACGAGCCAGCCCGTTTCGCCATGGCGGATGCTCTCCGTCACCTGCCCCACGGCGTCAGCGACCACGGGAACGCCCGCCGCTAGCAAATCCAGCAGCTTGACCGGACACTTGGCGCGGTTGAGCAGCGTGTCGTCGAAGGGATAGAGCGCCACGTCCGCCTGGGCGAAGTGCGCGGGCAGGTCTTCCGGCGGAACCAGCCCTGCGTAAACGAGGTCCGCGTCCGGCGCGGCGTTCGGCGCAGACGGCGCGCCCCCGGCTATCCGCCATCCCGCCGCGCGCGCCAACGCGAGCAGCGTTTCTTCTTCCGCGAAGAAGCCCTTCCCCACCACCCACAGCCGCGCGTCGGGGATGCGCGCCCGCACCCCCTCGACGATGCGCCACAGCCGTTCCACCTTGTACTCGAAGAAGCGCGTGTAGAGCAGCAATGTGGGACGCCCCCCACCCTCGGCGACGTGGGAGACCTTCGGGCGCGAGATGCAACCGTTCGGCAGGTAGAAGACGCGCTCCGGCGGGCCGCCCATCGCCCAGACGAGCGTCTGCAACGCGCGGCTGGCGACGGTAACGGCAGCCGCGCGCGCCAGCCCCCACCGCTCTTGCCAGGCGAAGAAACGCTTGAGCAGCGCCGGATAGGGGTTGACGTCGTTCCAGCCGCCGTACCCCTCCCAATCGTCGGTATCGACCACCACCGGGAAACGGCGACGCAGCGCCAGATGCGCCAGTCCCGCGTAGGCTTTGGGCTTAAAGGCGTGAATCACGTCCGGTTTGAGCGCCACGGCGCGGCGCACCAACGCCGCCGCCAGCCGCCAGTGAAACCACCCCGGTACACCCGCCGGCAGCGCAACATTCTCGACCTGTACGCCGCCTTCCTCCCAGGACTTGCCCGCATCTTCGGGATTCTGCCATGGAGGCAGCAGCAGCGTCACAGTATGCCCGCGCGCGCCGAGCGCCTGCGCCAGAGGCAGCGCCCGCACGCTCATCGTGCCGCGCGGGCGCAGGCCGAACGGGCCGATCATCACGATGCGCATCGAGATAGCTCCAGAAATAGCTTCGACGGATTGAACGGATTCAACGGAAAAGTCACGGATGTACCTCTCGATAACGGGCGGTGAAATTGGGATCGTGGGACAGCGTCCAGATCACATCGGCGACTTCTTCGGGCGTCCGCGCCGTGGTATCCACCACGTAGCCCAAATCGCCGTTGCGCGCCGCCGCTTCCTGGATGTGGACAAGTTCTGGCGCACGGTTGAGATACCAGTCCAGTTCATCAGGGGGGCGCGAAGCGTCGCGGAGACGCTGTTCGAGCACTTGCGTGTCACAGACCAGCCGAAAGGGGTAGATTTCGTCGTCCAGGTCGGCGAGCAGCGTCCGCAGGCGCGCGAGGGACTCCGGCGACTCGAAGACATAAGGGATCACAAAATTGTGATAGTCGCCATACTCGATGTGGAACGCGATAAGAACCCGCAACGTCTGGTAAAGGTGCTCGATGCGGACGTCGTCGTAAATCTCGAAGGGATGCACCGAACCGATGTAATCGCCATCGAGAAAGACGGCGCGGGCGAATTTCCAGGTCACGTGCTCGCCCGTCGTGCTTTTGCCGATGCCGCACGGGCCGTTGATAATGATGATCATAGACTTGGTCTCCCAGAAAATATCAACGGATGAAATGGATTAAATAAGGAAATAATCCGTTAGAATCCGTTCAATCCGTTGACGAACATAATGCTACAGGATGAAAAGTCAACCGGTGCAGCGAGCAGACACCCAGACGGTTCAACGCCTCCCGATGCTGTTGCGTGCCATAACCCTTGTGCTGCGCGAAGCCGTAGCCGGGAAATTCCGTCTCCGCCACCTCCACCATCCAGCGATCCCGCGTCACTTTGGCGATGATGCTGGCTGCCGCCACCGACAGCGAACGCGCGTCGGCATAGGGGAAGGCGTCCTGCGGCAGACCGACGCCGGGCAAGCGTAGCGCATCGATCACCAGGGCGTCCGGCGCAACTGGCAGCGCCGCCAACGCGCGCTGCATCGCCAGCCGCGTCGCCGGGACGATGCCCAGCGCATCGATCTCCTGCCATTCACCGCGCCCCAGGCCTACGGCTAACGCCACATCGAAGATGCGCGCCGCCAATCGTTCACGGGCCGTGGGTGACAACTGCTTGGAATCGCGCACGCCGGCCAGCGCTTCACACACGCTCTCCCCATGCGGCAAGATCACCGCCGCCGCAACCACCGGCCCGGCCCACGCGCCGCGTCCAGCCTCATCCAGCCCCGCCACGCACTGCATCCCCCACGCCCAGAACCGCGCTTCAGCTTCAAAAGTCGGTGGAGAGTAGGCAGGGCGCGAAGATTCGCGCGACGGTAGACGGGATAAACACTTATTCGCTGATTCGCCCATTCGCCTATTCTGCCACACTCTGGCCAATTGCCAAATGAGTATTTGCTTTTTCGCCCATGTCGGTTTATACTAGGTTTGTGTAGGGAATGGACAGGTAAAAACCATGTACCAGGGATATGGACAACGGAGGTAGGACATGGGGTTGCTCGACGATAAACGCAGTGCACAGCAACAACCAGATGAAGATCTGTGGGAAGGTTTGTTCGGCGAAGAAGAGCTCGAAAAACCATCCGAACCCACTGAGGCTGCATCTGGCGATAAAAAGGAGCGCCGCCGCAAACATCAGAAACGCGAAAAAGCACCACCGAAGGACAAACCCCCTGTCGTGAAGATCCAAAAGCCTAAACGGACACGTGTCAAGGGAAAAGGGCTTGCCCCGGGACAATTGCTCATCCTGCTGCTATTAGGTATAAGCATTGTTGTGGCCTATCTGGTCCTTGTGTCGATGATTAGGGGAACACTCTCGGCGAACCATTCCGCCAATGGCGGCGCCGTCCCAACAAGCCTTCCTGGTGTGGAGGCCACAACGCAGACAACGCCGCGCCAGATGCCGCCACCTCCAACCCCGACCCGCTCTCTGGCAGCGATTGCCACCGCTACACAGATACCACGTCCAATGGTGCCGACGCGGTTTGACCAAAACATCATCATCAACCCCGATGATATTCAACTGCGCCTGCAACGCGGCGCAGAATACTTGAGCCTGGGCGCTTATGCCGAGGCGCTGGCCGACTTCGAGTATGCTCAAACCCTCGACGAAAGAAACCCTGAAACCTATATCGGTATCGGCCGCGCGAACTACTATCTACTCGAATGGCCGGCGGCTGAGAATGCCTTCCTGAGCGCGATTTCATTCAACGAAAATCTGCCCGAACCCTATTTTGGCATCGGCATGCTTTACTACCTGCAAGGACGCTTCCAGGAGGCGGCCAAGGAATTCGACCGGGCCGCGGAGAAAAATCCCGAATTCGCCGAGGCTGAAGCCTGGTTAGCCATCGCTGCTGCGCGGTCGGGCGATTCGGAAGAAGCTATGGCGGCAGCCAGTCGGGCCCTCAGCCTTACACAAGAAAGCCCCATCGTCCACATCGCGCGCTCGTGGGCCTACCGCGTTCAGAACCCGCCGAACATCGACGGCGCGCAGGGGGATCTGCTCTATGCGCAGAAATTGGCCCCCTACCATCTCGAAGTGCTCATCGCTATGGCGCAGTTCTACACCGACGACCGGCCCGAACGCATCGTCGAGGCGGAGCAGTTGGGATATTATGCCATTCAATGGGCGAAAAACGATTTGGAACGCGCCCGGGCTTTGCAGGCGCTCGGACATACCTATTTGGCGCAAAACCGCAAGGGAGACGCCAAAAAAGTGTTGACCGAAGCCGCCGAGTTGACAACCTACGAAGGCCAGGTGCTCTTGGGCGGCGTGGTCGAGGAACTGAATCGCGCACTGGAACCATGACAAAGAATCGCCCGAGATATGAACTTGCAAAAACTTTTGGAAAGGGTACCTGCCATCTACCGGCTGGCGACAGCTACGGCATTTCCAACGGCTTGAACGTCCATTGAACAGAACGCTGCCTCCGCCTGATCGAGCGCTGGAGGCAGCGTTTCATTGAGTGTCCCCTAACACTCAGCAAGTTTCGCGTCCTCTAGCCAGCGTTTCAGGTAATGCCCCGTGTGCGACAGCACTGCCCGGGCCACGTCCTCCGGCGTGCCTTCGACGATGAGTTCGCCGCCGGCGTCGCCGCCTTCCGGTCCCATATCGATGATCCAGTCCGCGACTTTGATCACGTCCGGATTGTGCTCGATGACGAGAATGGTATTGCCCGCGTCTGCAAGCCGCTGCAAGACGCTGATCAACTTATCCACATCGGCGGCGTGCAGGCCCACGGTGGGTTCGTCGAGGATGTAGAGCGTGCGCCCGGTCGCCCGCCGCGATAGCTCCTTCGCCAGCTTGATGCGCTGCGCTTCACCGCCAGAGAGCGTCGTCGCCGACTGCCCCAGGCGGATGTAGCCCAGGCCCACGTCGCAGAGCGTTTCCAGCTTGCGCACCAGCGACGGAATCGCCGCGAAGAAGTCCACGGCCTCCGTCACCGTCATATCCAGCACCGCGGCGATGTTCTTGTCCTTGTAGCGCACCTGCAAGGTCTCGCGGTTGTAGCGCGTGCCGTGGCACACGTCGCAGGGGACGTAGACCTCCGGCAAAAACTGCATCTCGATGCGCAGCGTTCCCTGTCCCTGGCAGGCTTCGCAGCGCCCACCCTTGACGTTGAACGAAAAACGCCCAGACTGATAGCCGCGAATCTTCGACTCCGGCAGCTCGGCGAAGAGCGAGCGGATCGGATCGAACGCGCCGGTGTAGGTCGCCGGGTTGGAACGCGGCGTGCGCCCAATCGGCGACTGGTCGATGTTAATGACCTTGTCGATGTACTCCATCCCCTCCACCGTGTCGCAATCCCCCGCCGGAATACGCGACCCGTTGATACGTTGCAGCAGGTTGGCGTAGAGCGTCTCCACCACCAGGCTGCTCTTGCCCGATCCCGAAACGCCGGTCACGCACGTAAACAACCCCAGCGGGAAACGCACGTCGAGGTTTTTGAGGTTGTGCTGCCGCGCGCCGCGCACCCACAGCGCCTTGCCGTTGCCCTGCCGGCGTTGGGGCGGCACGGGCACGCACTTGCGCCCGGAGAGATAGGCCCCCGTATGCGACGTGGGATGCGCCAGAATCGCGTCCAGCGGCCCTTCGGCGACGACCTCCCCGCCGTGTTCGCCCGCGCCCGGCCCCAGGTCCACGATCCAATCGGCGGCGCGGATCGTCTCATCGTCGTGTTCGACGACGAGGACGGTGTTGCCCAGGTCGCGCATCTCCTTGAGCGTGTCGATGAGGCGCGCCGTGTCGCGCTGGTGCAGGCCGATGCTCGGCTCGTCCAGCACGTAGAGCACGCCGGTCAGCCGCGACCCCACCTGCGTCGCCAGGCGGATGCGCTGCGCCTCGCCGCCCGAAAGCGTCGCCGCCATGCGGTTGAGGCTAAGGTAGTCCAGGCCGACGTTCACCAGGAACGTCAGGCGGTTGTCGATCTCTTTCAGCGCGCGTTCGGCAATCGCGTACGCCTTCGGCGTCAGGCGGTTGCCGGCGAGCAGGCCGGCCACCCACGCCTGCAACTTCGCCACGGGCCAGCTCGCAATCTCGTGGATCGGCAACTCCAGCACCGTGACCGCCCGTGCGATATCGCTCAAGCGCGTGCCCCGGCAGGTGGAGCACGGCGTCTGGCTCATCAGTTCTTCGATCTTTTCGCGGACGAAATCCGAGCCAGATTCGTCGTAACGGCGCTGCAAGGCGGGGATGACGCCCTCGTACTTGCGCGCCCCAGCCCACACACCGCTCGGCCCTTCGTAGTAGACCGGCACCGCTTCCGCGCCCGTCCCGTAGAGGATGATGCGCTGCTGCGCCTCGGTCAACGCCGACCAGGGTTTGTGCGGCGCGATGCCGTAATGCTCCATCACGCTTTCCATCACCTTCCAGCCGTAGCTCCCCTTGTCCTCGGCCACGCCGGAGATGATCGCCCCTTCGGCCAGCGACTTGGTGGGATTGGGCACGATCAAACCGGGATCGAGTTCCAGTTTATAGCCGAGACCCTGGCATGTGGGGCACGCGCCATGCGGGCTGTTGAACGAGAACGTGCGCGGCTCGATTTCCGGCAAACTGCGACCGCAGTTCGCGCACGCCAGCTTCTCCGAAAAAAGGACGTCCCCTGTCGGCTGGATGTCCGGCTGCGATGCCAGCACGACCTCGACGATCATGATGCCCTCACCAAGCCGCAGCGAAGTCTCTACAGAGTCGGTCACACGGCTGACGAAATCGCGGTAGGTAGACGTCTCGATTTCCGCATCGCCAGGGACCACCAGGCGATCCACCACCGCCTCGACGTCGTGCAACTTGTAGCGATCCAGTTCCGGAACTTCTTCCAGCTCGTAGACCGTCCCATCCACGCGCACGCGGACGAAGCCGAGCTTGCGCGCTTCCTCGAAGGTGGGGCGGTGGTGGCCCTTGCGCCCGCGCACGAGCGGCGCGAGCACCTGCAAGCGCGTCTGCGCCGGCATGGCGAGGATCGCGTCCACGATCTCCTGGGCGCTCTGCCGGGTCACGGGTCTGCCACAATCCGGGCAGTGGGGGATGCCGATGCGGGCGTACAGCAAGCGCAGGTAATCGTAGATTTCCGTGACGGTGCCGACGGTCGAACGGGGATTGTGCGAGACGCCCTTCTGGTCGATGGCAATCGCTGGACTCAAGCCCTCAATCGAATCCACATCCGGCTTGCTCATCTGGCCGAGGAATTGCCGCGCGTAGGCGCTCAGCGACTCGATGTAGCGGCGCTGGCCCTCGGCGAAGATCGTGTCGAACGCCAGGGACGATTTCCCCGACCCCGACAGCCCGGTAATCACCACCAGGGTGTTCTTGGGAATTTCCACCGTGATATTTTTGAGATTGTGCTCGCGCGCACCGCGCACGACCAGGTTTTCACTTGTCATACCTGCCCCCACTGTGATGCTCATTGCAACCGGTTATTATAACACATTTTCCTGGCGTGAGTAGGAACAAGTGTTCTACAAACGCAACGATAATTGACAATCTACCCGACAAGTGGTAACCTAAGAGGTGAGCTTTACAACCCAACTTTCAACCCATAACTTGTAACCATTCTCGAAGGAGCACAACGATGCACTGGATCACCTCACTGGCCTGGCTTGGCGTTTTTGCGTTGACTGCTGTAGGACGCACGTTGGAAAGCGGCGTCTGGGAAGGACACGTGATCTTTGGCCGGGGGGGCAATAGCTTTAACCCATGCGGCTCGAAAGAAACCTGGTGGGTAAAAAGTAAGGGATTCAGCAAAACCGCCGAGAAGCTCCAGGAGGATTACAACCGCATCGCGCAAAAGCCCTACGAGCTGGTCTACGTCCGCGTCAGCGGCGACGTCAGCCGCAAAGGGCAGTACGGCCGCCTCGGCTCATACCAACGCGTGCTCTACATCGAAGAAGTGCTCGATATCCGCCCCAAGAAAGATGATGATTGCAAGTCGGCGAAACGAATGAGCGAATGAGCGAATCAGCAAATCAGCGAATCAGCGAATCAGCGAAAAGGGATCGAGTTATCGATTGGTGCCTCCGCACCTGCCTCTTCGAAAACAACTTACTTAAACGCTTAAGACGGATCGCAATCCGCCGTTCCTGCAGCGCCGGATTATGATCCGGCGCAAGCATTTCTTATGATCCGGCGCAAGCATTTCCGATCTCGCATAGAGTGCGTCAGCGCCGAAGTCTCCTCCGGAAGTCAAGGTAAAAACACGGTTTCCGATGATATAACAACCAACGGCAGATAGTGTTTGTACCATCCCACGGTCACAATGCGCGATACAGTCTCTTGGCTACAGGGATTGGCCGCTGTCATAGTGACAATATACGGCAACACCACGGTATTCGCCGGGAAGGTGTGCGTGACGACTTCCCCATAGGTAAGCGGGCTGCCATCTCCGAAATCCCACGCAAAATCAACCGGCAGCGTGCTTAGCAGTACTGTGCCCGTGAATGTGACCGTCTGCCCATCAGCAGGACGGGGCGGCGTGTAGCTGAAAGACGGATCGACCACCGGGAGGCACTCCGCGGCAATCGCGGCAGTGGTCAAATCGCTGTAGGCCGAAACACCCGTGCCGGTGGCCGTCACCCGCACGGTGTCGGTGATGCCGGTGAATATGTCCCAGGGCACCGTCACCATCACCGTGACCGGGGTCGTCTCTAACGGCGCTAACGCCACCAATGTGGGCGTCAGTGTCGTCGGCCAGGTCGCGCCAGAAAGCGTCAGGCTATATACATCCGCGACAGTCCCAGTATTGGTCAAAGCAAGGGTGTACATCACCGTCTTGCCCACGTCGCCGTTAGCCATGATCTCTGGCGGCTCCAGCGCGACTGCATAGTACGGCTGCGGCAACGCCGCATCCACCGCCGCTTTGACGTCCAGCCGCCCGTAGCCATAAACATTGTTAGGCCAGCCGCTGCTGCTGCACGCGGTCGAAGCGATGTGGAACGCATTGTCATTCAGCAATTGCTCGGTGGCCGTAATCTGATTCTTGAGCGCCGGAACCGCCGACCACAACAAGGCCACCGCTCCGGCGACGTGCGGCGCAGCCATCGACGTGCCGCTCTTCGTGCTGTATGCGCCATTGAGCACGCATGAACGCACGTTCGTCCCTGGCGCGGTGAGGTCGGGCTTGCGGCGGTTGCTGCCGTCGACGATCACCGGGCCGCACCCACTCAAGGAGGCAATGGTATCTGTGCCGGTGTTCAGCGCCCCTACCGTGTACGCCGCCCCATAGAGCGCCGGAGGATCACTAATGGTTGTGCAAGTCGGTTGTGGACATCCGGCGTTGCCTGCCGACACAACTGTCATAATGCCCGATGCACGCTGCGCTTCCACGGCAGCTTGCAGGGTATTCCACGAACAACCTTCTTTGGAAGGGCACGCCCACGAGTTGTTGGTCACGTCGGGCGCTTTGGCTGGGTCGCCCTGCGCGGGCGTTCCGCCGATCGGATACGGGGCCAGGAAGAACTCGAAACATTCCAGGTAGGTTGCCGGTGTGCCATTGCCGACGTTCATATTGCGGCAGCCGATCCATTGCGCGCCCGGCGCCACCCCGACCTGGTTTGCCGCGCCGTCGTAGCCGACAACCGTGCCCATCGTGTGCGTGCCATGGCTGTAATCGTCGCACGGCACAGGCGAGTCCGCGCCGCAGTCGCCGCCGCCGCTGTGAATGGCGTCGTGCCAGTTGTAATCGTGGTTCGCCGTTGTCCCGTTCCAGCCGCGATAGTGTGGCTTCAGTGCCGGATGCGTCCAGTCGTAGCCCGTATCCTGCCCGCCAACAACAATGCCCTGCCCGGTAAACCCCATCGCCCAGACTTCCGGCGCACGCACGTAGGTGATGTTCGGCTCGATAGCAGCAGGCGCAGCGGCGAGTAGCGCATCGAGCGGGCGCACGGGCTGCGGCAGCGTGTTCTGGATGCATGGATTGCCCTCGATGCGCGCGACGTCGGATCGCGCCGCCAACACCCGTGCCAGGTCGGCGTCCCCTTTCACCCAAATCAGGTTGACGATGTAGTAGGGGCGATGTTCCACGCCGCGCGCTTTGAGCCACGCGAGCAGCGGCGCTTGCGAGGTCTGCGCCGTGCGCCACAATGTCTCGTAGACGTAGCGGCCCTTTTCCGCCTTCGTGTGCAGCCGCGCCGCCCCGCTGAGATCGGCCTGTTCGGCCAGCACGACGAGGAATTCGGCTTCCGCGCCGCCGGCGGTGTGTGCGAGAACCCACGGTGCGATTTTTTCCGGCGCGGCGCTTTCGGCGTTATGCGCCGCGCCGGACAGCCCGGTCAACAGCGCGACGAGCAAAACGGCGCGGTAGAATCTATGCATAGTTTCACCTTCCAATGATGGATTGTGATCCGGATGCGAAACGCCCCCCCCTTAATCCCCCCCAATGGGGGGGAGAGAAATGGCTTCCGGCAGACTGTCTTCCCCCCTCTGGGGGGAATCAGTCTTCACACACTATTGGCCGCGCAAAACCACAGGCAGATAGACGTAGGCGGTCGTTGGCTCAAGCGCCGTCGTCAGAACGGCCTGCGCCTGCACGGAGGGCGCTTCAAGGATGGCGGCGGTCACGGTCAACGTGTGCGGGGCAGCCAGCAGCGCCGTGCCTGTTTCAGGAATCGTCACCATCACCGTGACCGGGGCAACGCCACCAAACGGCAAGGTCATCTGCGTGGGGATGATTTGCACCGACCAGATGCTCGTCGTCGTCAGAGTCACTGTCGCAGGGAATGTCCCAATGTTGGTCATGGTCAGGTAATGAGACACCGTGGCTCCAGGCAGCCCAGTCTTGTACGATAGCGGCGGCGACAGTTCCAGGGCATAGGGAGCAACGACCTCTGCCGTTAGCTCTAGCTCTGCCGGCTCCGTCAGGCCTGGCCAGGAGGCAGCAACATGGCTGGTGAAGGTGTCCAGATCGGTTCCGGCGGGGATCAGCGCCGTCCAGGCGAAGGTCTGCACGGCCTCAGAATCCGCTGCCAGATCACGCCAGATCACCATCCCCGGCGTGACGCTCGCGGCTGCCGGAGCATAGGCCAACACCGTCACCGACGCGGGCAGGGTGAGCGTGAGGACGCCGTCTGTCATCGGCAACAGGCTGTCGTTGAGCATCGTCAAGGTATAGGTGACCGGAATGCCCGGCCACACGCGCGTTGGTCGAGGCATCAGGGCCAGTTCCAGGCGGGCCGGAGGCTGCGACAGGCCCAGCCACGCCAATCCATCGCGCAGGATGGCGGTCCGTTGCGCACTGTCGGCGACGCCTTCCACCCCAAACGCGAGGTAGATGAGGCGGCGCGCGCCGTCGTCCACGGCCAGGCCAGCCGCGCCGGTGGTATAGGTGAAGACGGGCGTGGCCGTCGCGTCGTAGGGGGCGATCACGTCCGGGCTGGTTTGGTTGTCCGCCCCAGTTCCGCCGGACAAGGTCGCGGTCAGGCCAGTGTAGAACGAAAGCCCGACGGTCTCGGTGACGCCGGCGTTGTCCTGGATGAATGTGGCGTGCAGGACGTCGCGGAAGAAAGCGCCGTTGTCGTTCTTGATATCCATCCCGATGTTCTGCCCGGTCACGAACAGCCGCCCGCCGGCATCGAGGTACGACAGCAGTGTGATCTGCTCGGCGCGTGTCAGGCTGTTGACCGCGTCGTCGCCGGTGAACCAGAATACCCCCGCATAAGGCGCCATGGTTTGGGCTGATGGCGAGCTTTGCGTGGCTACCGTCCACTTTGTATAAGGTATTCCGAGCATATCCAGCGCCGGGAGGAGATAAGTCTCGTAGGATGCTCCGGCGTCGTCATCCACCACCAGGAGCGCCGGTTTTGGCCGCAGGCGGATCGTGTGTGTCACCCACGTCCCCCCGGTAATGGTGACGGGGTAAGAACGCGGCCAATGCCCTTCCGCCATCGCCGTGAACGTGTACACGCCAACCGGCAACTCCAGCGTCAGGGTAGGCGCAGCCATCCAGGTCAGCCCTAACCCTTCCAGGGCGACGGTCGCCGTCAACGGGCGCGCCGACCCCAACTCGGCCACCGTCAGCGACAACGTCCCCCAGGGCAACCGTTCCAGCGCAAAATCCTGCACGGTGGTCTGGCCGATGGTCGTGGAGACGACAGCCGCGCCGCTCGCGTAACCTAGCAGCGAAGCGGTGACGGTGTACGTTCCGGCGGGCAGGGTCAAGGTGTAGTACCCGGCAGCGTCGGTCTGGGCGGCGGATTGGGTCGCGCCGTCGTCCGCCGTCACCTGCACGCCGGACAGCGGGACCGCCGTCCCAGAGGCAGTGACCCGTCCGGCCAGCGTGCTGCTGTCGAGCAGGCGCACAAAGGCGGCGGAAAACGGCCCCCAGAATCCGTCGGCGTCCTGTCCCCGCACGTAGACGAGGTAACGCCCGCGCGTCATGCCGGTCGTGTCGACGTGCGCCTGTACGGCTTCAGTCGGTTCGTTGAAAACGCCATCGAGCGGGGACATAGGGATGGGTATGCCGCCGTTCCACGGGGGCGTCCCCACGTAGACTTCCGCGGCCACAACCGTCTGGCCGGTGTTTTTGCTGTCGGCATCGTTGAGCGTGGCCTGCACGGTGATGGGCTGCCCGATCAACGCCTCCTCCGACGTCACCGTGACGGCCCGGACGTGGGGGCCAAAGGAGGTGATGTAGGGCGTCCGCGCGACTTTGGCGGCATAGAGCAGCGCGTCGACGTTGGGCTGGATCAGCGCATCGTAGCGCGAACAGGCGGGATAGAAACCATCGCCATCGGAACCGATTTCAAACGTGTAGGCGGCGACGCCCAATTCGCCGTAAGCCCAGTCGTCGGTAGCGCCGCTGGTGGGATATAATCCGCTGGATTGCTGCGGCGTGAATCCATTGAAAGACGCCATCCGCCGGCCGAGCATCTGCAATTGCGCGGCGTTGGGCGCGGGCGTGTAGGTATCGCCCCAGGGCCACAGCACCAGGTTACTGTAGCTGTGCAGGCTGATGAAGACGCCGGTTGCGTCGTCCGGCGCGGGGTCGGCGTCGTTGGGGCCGCGTTGGTCGGGGAAGATGCTGGCGGCAAAGTTTTGCAAGCGGGCCGTCTCTTTTTCGGAAGCCGGCGATGGGCCGCGATAGACATCGTTGCACGGGTCGGGGCTGGAACCTGTCCCGCCCCAATGGAAGCTGGAGTTGCGGTTGAGGTCCACACCGTAGGTAGTGGGGCTGCACGATCCGTAGGGGTGGGTATTTTTACGCCAGTAGGCCCAGGGCTGGCCCGGCTCGTTTTTCACGTGGCCGTCGGGGTTGGCGCTGGCGAGGACGTAGACGATGTGCGCATCCAACAGCCAGGTCACGTCCGGGTCTACGGTGTAGTTTTCCAGCAAGTATTGCGTAAAGACCAACGCCGTCTCCGGGGTGATCAATTCGCGCCCGTGGACGTTGGCAACCAGGAAAAAGACGGGTTTGTTGCTCAGTCCGGTCGCTTCGTTGGTCACGCGCAGCACCCGCAACGGACGATCCTCGTAGCTCTGGCCGATGGTGAGCAATTGCGTCAAGTCGGGGTACGCTGTCGCCCATTGATCCAACTGAGCGTAGATTTCGGCCACGGTGCGGTAACAGGGGAAGCCGGGGATGGTCTCCGGGTGTGCGGGCAAACCGAACACTTCCCGCACTTCTATCCCTGCGGCGGAAAGCCTCGCGGCATCCGCCGTGGAAACGTAAGCGACTACGTAGCCAGAATCGGGATTTTGCGCGTCGCGGTGTACTTCCCAGACGTCCAGGCGCGCCGCCAACGCCGCCAATTCCTCAGGTGAAGTAAATGTGATGCGAACGACACGGGAATCGTCGGGCCCGCTCGCTGCCACCGGGTAGGTTATGAGCAACATCAATCCTGTCACTATGAGAAAAAACCACCATCTGCGCATAGAATCCTCCCAAAAAGGTGATGAGTAATGGGTGATGAGTTGTGCGCCGCCTCCCGTCTGTGGAGGCGGCGCACAGGTTGAGAGCGCGTTAGTCAGAAGCTCTTATGATTAACGGCAGATATACCTGATACAGACGAACCGCAACGATTTGTTCTGCTACATCCCGGCCACAGGCGTTGGTTGCCGTCATCGCCACGGTGTAGGGCAAAATCGCGGTTTCGGTGGAGAAGGTGTGCGTGACGACAGCGCCGGTCGCCGTACCGCCGTCGCCGAAGCTCCACGTGTAGACGATGGGCAGCGTGCCCGCCGTCACCGTGCCGGTGAACGTCACCGTTTGCCCGGAGAAGGGTTGTGCGGGCGTGTAGGTGAACGCCGCGCCAGAGACGGCGACACAGTCAAGCACCGTCGTCAGCACGCTGGTCGCTGTGACACCCGCACCGGATGCGATGACGTGCGCAGTATCCAGGGAAACCGTCGTTACAACCGGAACCGTGACCATCGCCGTCACCGTGAGCGCCTTGCCGGGGTCAAGAGAAGCGGCCTGCGGAGCGAGCATTGTCGTCCACGCCGCGCCCTCCACCACAAGGGTATAGGTATCGGCGATGTTGCCCGTGTTGGACAGGGTCAGTGTGTAGGCCGCCGTTTCGCCGGGTTCCGCGCTGACCATCGCCATCTGCGGTGAGAGCGCCACACCGTAGACCGCGTTCGCGGTCGTCGTCACGACAGCCGTTGCGCTCACGGCCGCATTGGCTTGCGAGGTCCCCTTCACCGTCGTCGCGGCAGCATCCCCCGCCAGGGCGCTCGCCGGAACCGTCACGGTGATAGGGAGGGAGACGCCAGCACCGATGGTCAGCGCGCCTGTCGTCACCGGGACAACAGACGGCCACGCGCCAGTCGCGCTGAGCGCGAACGTGTCCACGCAGTTGCCGGTGTTCGTCACCCACAGCGAAGTCTGTACTGTCGCGCCGGGATCGCCGGCAAGTTGCGACGGGGTCACGTCAACTCGCACGCCACGGACCGTCATTGCGGAAGTGGTGATGGCAGCAGACGCCGCGCGTGCTGGATTTCCCTGAGACGTCAGCGTGAGTGTGATGGTGTCCACTGCGCCACACGCCGCATCTAGCGGAATGTCGACTCGCACCGGCAGCGGCGCGCTTGCGCCTGCCGCCAGCGGACCAACTGTTTGAAGCGCAGTTGTCCCCCAAAGACCGGGAGAAAGCGTTACGGTGAATGTGTCGGTCTCCTGGCCAGTGTTCGTCACCGTGAAGGTGTATGTCACCGGTGTACCGGGCAGACCGCTCTGAGCGGCGGCAGCGGGCGTCAGTGACACGTCGTATGGCTGCACCACCGTCAGCGTAATGGGAACGTTTAGCGCGCCATAGGGAGTGCTGTTGACGACGCGCAGGTAGGCAGGATACACGCCCGCATCCATGCCGCTGGTGTCGATGTGCAGGTCGATGGCCTGTGCAGCGTCAATGCCGACCGTACCGCTCAACGGATCGGCCGTGAGCCACGCGATCTCTTCCCACGCACAGACACCGGTCTCACCGGAAATAGCCTGGATGATCTGCCCGGTGACCTGATTGACTGCCCACAGATTACCATCGCGATCCAGTGAGAGGCCTGCCTGCTCGAAGCTACCCAGCCCCTCGATGTCGAAGCCACCAAGGATTGTGTAGCCCGTGGCAACGTCAAGCACGTACACGTCGCGCCCGATTTCGGCATTGGACATAACGAACAAGTGGCGCGTCGCGGGGTTGTAGGCCAAGCCAGCGATGTTCAGCTTGAGGTCATAGGAATCCAACAATCGCCCGTTCGCGTCGAAGTGGTAGAGGATTTGGTCGCTCCACGAACCGCTGTAGAAAGTATCAGTCGTGGGGTCGTAAGCCAGACCACGCTCGGAGACGCCGAAGGGCGGGCAAAGCCTGCGCCCGGTTGCCGTCGCGCTGGCGGGGTCCATCTCATAAATACAGTTATCCTCACCCACGTTGACCTGCCAGAGTTTGCCGGTGATGGGGTTGTAGGCGATATCCGCTGCGAACAACGCGACCCACGGCGACGTCGGCAGGGACGCGCCGGTAGGCGTGCCATCGGGTTGGAAGGCGACATCACGATCCTCGCCGCCGCCGAGACGGGTATCGCTCACCCAGAGGCGGTCGGCGTTAGTGTCGTAGACGATACCCCACGGTGAAACCAGGCCGCTATCCCACGCCTGGATAACGGCTCCCGCATCTAGCAACGGTACAGCGGGCGGATCGTACTCACGAACGGTGGTAGCGTCGAGGGTGTGCAGGTATTTGGGAGAGACACGGCGCACCATTCCGGCGAATGGCCCAGTGACGGTAGTCGGCGTGAACGGCGCGTTGATCTCCTGTATGGCGAAACTGGCGGTAAAGCCGCCGCTATTGCTGAGGGTGATGGCGCGAGTAGCCAGCGCATCGACGGTCGCCGTCAATGTGAGAGCATCTGGCGCAACTTCGAGCAATCCCGCATCGAGATGGATATCGCGATCGACCGCCATGCCGGCAATCACGGTCGTGGTGACAATGCCAGGAGCGTAAGCAGTTGCCGTCGCAGTGACGACGCGCGTCCCTGCAGGCGCAAAAAGCGTATAGAACGCGCCCATGCCGGGTGCGTCGCGCGTGCTGGCCTGGGCCACGTATCCGGCATCGTTGTACAGCGCCGCAGCTAACGCGGCGCCGGTGTTGGCATCAGTGACCTCACCAACGATCAGTCCTCCAACCGGCGGTGCGCATACAATAACGCCAGTGAAAACGTCATCGACTTGCCACCACCATTCGTAATTGGCGTCGTAGTAATGGAAGCGCACGCGCGCATCCGGTTGCCCGGCAGCCAGGGTGGAGATATTCACCCGAGCCGTTTTGGGGCCGCGGTCGTTCGCGCCGCTCCGCCGCCATACGTTGGTCCAGGTGGTTCCGCCGTTCACACTCACATCCACATCGGCGACTTCGCTGAGACCATACGAGTACCAGCGGAAATCGTATTTGAATTCCAGGATCACCGTCGAGTCGCCCGAGAAATCCATGGAAGGCGAGCGCAAAACCGCGTCGACATTCTTTGGGCCTGCATAGTCGCTATCGATGATGGCGAACGGCCCTGTTCCGCCGGTGAGGTTGCCACGCGATTTCGGATCATCGAAGCGCCACAGGATGCCGGTCCCGGCGTTATCGGCCAGCGACCACCCTGCAGGCAAAGCGCCTCCATCGAAGGACTCCGTCGTTCCGCTATGGATGAGGCTATAGCCCGGCGCCGAACAGGCAACGGCATCCGCTTGCAAGGCCACGTTGCGCGTCGTGTTGCCCGTCAGCGGGCCAAGGGAAAGCGTGGTGGGCAAGTAGCCGGAAACCCAGGCCTGAACATCCAGGGTATAGGTGATCCCTGCCGCCAGTGTGAGTTGGTAAAAACCGCTGACCGGATCGGTCCATACGACGTTGTCAGACGCAGGCGGGTTGAAGGGATCGCCCTGCACGCGAATGCGCGCGTACAGCGGCCAACCGGTCTGGGCATCGGTCACCGTCCCAGAGACAACGTAGGTGGGCGCGGGGGTCAAGGGTATGTTGACGGTCGTGGTCACTTTACTGGTCACTTCGATGCCGGTGCGGGTGTAAGGGAAATAGCCGTAGGCGCTGGCGGTGACGGTGTAGATGTCGGGTTCGAGCAGCAGCACATACAAACCGCTGGCATCGCTGGTGGTCGTCTCTGTCACGGACGTTCCGGCAGCTTCCACACGCGCGCCGGCCACAGGATCAGACGTGACCGCATTTCTGACAGTGCCGCGCAGCGTGCCGGGTTCGGAACCTGTGCAGTTCGGGAAGCGGAAGGAGCCGATACGCGTCGACCACGTCGCATACCCCGACGTCGCCATGTACTCCTGGGTATACCAGAAGGTGCAGTCGTCCACCGGATCGATACCCATCATGCTGTAATCGCCCCAGCGGTTGTAGGGACTGGACTGGTAGCCACTACCGGCGACCAACGAAACTTCGGCCTGCGGCAGTGTCCCCAGCGGATCGTTCGCCAGCCGCCCGGCGTAGCGCACGGAGGGATAGACGCTGGTGCTGGAGGCGCTATAGCCGAGGGCGACATTGCCCTGGCCGTCCATCGCGATGCTGCCCATCCAACGGTGGCTGGAATCCGGCGCATACGTCCCCTGCTGATAGATTACAGGCGTCCCACCGGGATCACGAACTTCGTACCAACGCACGCCAGCGAGACTGCTCCCGGCGTTGACGGTGTGGTTGACCACCAGGGATTCATGGGTCCCGAAGTTGCGGTAAGCCAGCCGGTACATCAGCCGGTCGCCGATGGCGTCCAGTTTCACCGACGTGCCCGGCTGGGGGACGCAATTGCGCGTGCTAGAACAGATCGGCGTCCACTCGGCCACAGGAATCACGGAGTTAGGCTGCCCGTTGAGGCCAAACGTCGTATTGGCAGGGTTGGCCCAATCGACGTGGAATTCCCAGATCCGCATGGCGTCGTTCGGCCCGATCCAGGAACCATCATCCACTTCCATAAAGTAGTTGGGCGTTCCCGTTGGCGGCAGTGTAGAGCCATCGAGATCGGAGGGCAGCATCCCGCCGAAATTGGAATTGACCGAGTACAGGTCGAAGGATTGGAATGACGCCGTGGGATCGCCAACGAGCATCTTGTCACGCTCGAAGGCAAAGACACCTGCCCCACCCCAAGAAGAGCCGTTTGTGAACTGGTTGACCGTCATGTAGTACCCGTCCGGCCATACACCAAATTTAGGATAGTCGTTCATCTTGGTCGCACTGACCATGAAAGCGTAACGATACCATGCTCCGGTCGGGTCAGCCGTCTGTGAGATGGCGATACATTGATAATAAGGACCATTGATGGAGAACTGCGTCATCAGCCAGCGATTGGCGATTGTGTCGTACAGCGTGATGGGATCGCCGTGATTGGTACTCTCGCATAGGCCGCCAAAGCCCTGCCAGAGTGTGTTGCCGTTGACCGGGCCGTAGATTTGTGTCGGCGTGCCAGTGACGTCCCAGATGGCGAAGGAGAGGTTCACCCACTGCACATAGTACTTCGTCCCGGTGGCCGGATCGTAGCCGATGTCGCCCTGGGTGTCGGGAGGGTGCACGCCGTTGACGTTGCCCAGGCCGTCGAAACTCGTGAGGGGCGCGGGCATAGCTGCGGGGCCGGTCGCGCTTTGCAGGACAGGGTCCGCGCCTTCGACGATGTTCGATCGGAGGGCTTTGGGCAAACGCAAATTGACGTCCGGCGATGACTCCGGTTGCGGCGGGGACGGCGGCTGCGGCTCGGCCACCAGCGGCTGCATGTCGCGCAGCGCCGGAGAAAGGTCCATTTGCACGGCGTAGCCCACCGTAGGGGTCAACGGGACAGGCGGCGATGCAACGACGCCAGCCTGTCCGGCCGCCAACGCTGGCGCCGGCACGCTCGATGCCATAAACGCTACCACTAACAGCAACTTGAACCACAGATTATACTTCATCCTTAATACGACTCCTCTTTCGGGTTATATGCGATCAGCATACTATACCATTGAGCGACGTGAAGTCCATCGCAAAACAAGGATTTTTTGCCTGCACAAAAATGAGGGCCACCAGGATAGCCCTGATGGCCCTCTTGGGAAAGCAACGCGTGAGAAGCTACTGCGCGTTGCGCAGCACGAGCGGCAGGTAGATGGTGTGCATCACCCGGCCAACTCGCACCACAGCCTCAGCGGTAAACGGCAGATCGTTCGCCGTTACCGTGACAGTGTTGGTGATCATCGTCCCCAACTCCACATCATCGTTCACGCGAACAGCGAAGCTAAAGGTCGCGCTTGCACCTGGCTCGAGCGACCCGGCCCACGTCACCACGTTACCCGGTGGATCCGCCACAGTTGCGCCAGAGACACTGCCCAACACGTAGGTCGTGTTGGCGGGAACGGGATCGGTGGCCGTTAGATCGAGCGGCATATCGTAGCTGTTGGTGAAGACCACAGTGTAGGTGATCAGCTCGCCGGGCAGCACGAAGTCCGCCGGATCGGCAGTCTTGACGACATCCACCAAGACCTCCGGCTCATCGAGCACCGTCAACCGCACCGGGCGCACGAAGAGGCGCGCCACGGCCGGGTTCGCGTGTACGATTTCCAGCACGGTAGAGTAGACGTCGCCGGCAGCCAGACCGGTCGCGTCGAACGTCACCGTCACCGGCAGGCTGCCGCCCGCCGGGACAACACCCGTCTTGGGCGCTACCGACAGCCACAGGCTGGAGCCGAAGATGTTGCTGAAGGCGAAGTTGCCCGCGCCGGTGTTTTGGATCGTGAGAACGTGAGTGGTCGAACGATCTTTCGGCAGCGTCACGTCGTAGCCGGTGGGGGTCACGCTGATGCATGGCGCGGCAAGATGGAGGTGTACGTCACGTTGCGGCGCAATTCCGGGGGCTACCGTATCCACCACTGTCGTAGAGACGTAGTCCTCGTGTGCGACCGTCATCGTAATCCGTCCGGCCTCTACCCAGACAGCGTAGGCGCCCGCCGCATCGGTGGTCACGAGTTGATTGACGCCATTCGCGGTCTGGATGGAAATCTGCGCGCCGGCCAGCGTCTGGCTGATGGCGTCACAGCGGCCCCATCCGTAGACGTTGCCCCACAGGCGGGTCATCGTGGTGGGCATCTCCACTTTCATCGTCACCGGGACGAACTGGTTCGGTGCGACCGGATCGTTGCTCCCGATCAGCAGCCTGGCCCGGTAATTGCCCGGCGCGGAGACCTCGGGCACGGATGCGTCGAAGGTAACGACCAGCGGCGCGTTGCCGCCAGCGGGGATGGCGCCCTCGTCCACGTTCACGTCCAGCCACGGCACCTGGTCGGACTGGCAGTCGAGACCTTCACCCGGATAGGCGAAGCAGACCGCCAACCTGTTCGCCAAGGGCGGCGTGTAGGTAAGGCCGTCGATGCCGAGCAAGTTTTCGATGCCGGTAGTCGCAGCAGGCGCGTTCACGTCCGCGTATTGCAGCAAGATGCTGCCGGAGCGGAAGAGGATGACTTCCCAGGTCCCCGCCGGGCTGCCGTTCTTGTGCGTGAAGTCGGTGTACTGCACGATGAAGCAGGCGTCCACGGCAGTCCCTGCCGGGTTGTACGGGCACTGTGCGAAGCTCTGGTAGTAGACGGTACCCGGTACCAGATCGTACCACGCCGCGGCGATGAGGTTGTTGGGCAGCGTCGGGTTGGGCAACACCGGATCAGGGCTGATGTCGATGGAGCCGGCCCCGAACGACAGGAAGCCGTTGCTGTTGACGAACACTCTATCGTAGCGGTTGGGGGTCACCGGGTTGGCGCCGTAGAACTTGAAGTCGAAGCCGATCGGCGCCTCGATGAAGGCATTGTCGCCCAACGTCAACGGCTGGCCGACCGCGGAGATGTCCGCGAAGGCGTAGAACGGTCCCACAGCCGCCGTGTTGGAATCGGCGTAGCGGTAGCCGAAGGTGTCCGGGCCGCCGACCGCCAACGGGCCGAGCGGCTGGAAGCCCTGGCTCAGCTCGTTGAGCAAGAAAGTACCGGTGACGCCGCCCAGGTTCGCCAAGTTGAGCGGCAAAGTGGTAGTCGTCCCCATCGTTACGGAAACGGACAGCGCGTCCGGCGTAACCACGACACACGGATATAGCCAGATGAGGTCGGCGTTCACGGTGGTCACGGTACCGCTGACGATTTCGACGCCGGTGAAGACCTGCTCGCCGTAGTCAGGCCCGTAGGAGACGGTGACGGTGAGTGGGCTGTACATTTCGTCGAGCCAGAAGCCGTATTCGCCGGCGGCGTCGGTGGTCAGGTTCCAGGCAGCCGGCAGCAGTTGCTCCACCCACTCCGTGACGCTCACATCGTCGACGTACCACTCGTCAGCATAGTTCCCTACATAGCGGAACGCCAGATAGATAGATTGTCCGGCGTAGGCGTTGAGGTCCACGCTAATCTCTTCCCAGGTATAGGCTGTTCCAGCCGGGAACTGTTGCAGTTCGACAAAGTCGGCGGGGTCGTTGGAGGCCGTGGAGACCCAGAGACCATGGTAAGTGTAGTACGTGGGGTAGATCTGGTATTGCCAGAAGCGCAGCCTGCCGCCGAGAGCCGGAAGGGTGAGTTGCGGCATGATGAGCCAGGAGATAGCGTCGCCAGTGGTGCTGTCGTCGTTGTGGTAAACCGCGTACGAACCGGTGTGCCGCGTTGTCGTTCGCACCCAGCCGGGATCGTCAGGCGCGCCGGTTTGGGCCAAAGCCCATCCGGTTGGCGGGTGGGCGTTCTCAAAGCCTTCTTCAAGCAAAAGCTCTTCGACGAGTTGGGGCTGAGGCGTCGCGCTTTCGACGAAGACCACCGCGCTTTCCAACGGCACAGTCGTGGCGTTGCAGTACCCGAGCCCCTGCACAAGCCCCGCGAGACGGCCCCAGGTTGCGGGCGGTTCGACGGTCAGCGTGACCGGGACAGTAAGTGGGGTGCGGGCCGAGTCGTTGTTCACCAGGAGCGCGGCGGTGTAGACGCCCGGCTGCTCGAAGCCGCCCGCGTCGAGGGTCACTGTGACCGCGGACGTCCCGCCATTGGGCGCAGTTGCGCCGGCCAGCGGGTCCTGATCCAGCCAGGCAACGCCGCCGTCGGAAAGCGTCCACGCCAGCGTATAAGCCCCGGTGTTCCCGATGGTGATCGGGAGCGTTGTGCTCATCCCTAGCGTCAGCGACTGCTCGATCAGCAGCGGTGTGACCGTCGCGCACGGCGCATCAGGCCGCAGGGCGACGTCTCGCACCGTCGTTGTCCCAGAGACGACCTGAACACCGGTGACAACACCGGTCACGTAGCCGGCCATGGCAGCCGTGATGGTGACCGGGCTGTGCGCCTCATCCAGCCAGAGAGCGTAGCCGCCAGCGGCGTCGGTCAGCAACGCCCAGGTCTGGGTCGCGCTTTCGACGGTGACTACCGCGCCTTTCAACGCCTCGGCGGTCGCCGGGTCATCGCACGGACCGAGGCCCATGACGGTACCGGTGATCTGACCGTAGGTATCGGGCAGCGTGACGTGCATAGTGACCGGGATGCTGAACCCGTCCCATACCGGGTCGCTGTTGTTGACGACGAGCAGGCCAAAGTAGTCGCCGGGCTGCGTCACTTCCGGCACGCCCGCGTCGAAGGTGATGTCGGCCACGCCAGCCGTTGCAGGAGGCACGGCGCCGGATTCCGGATCCTCGAAGAGCCAGGGGATGTCAGCGCACAGACTGGCCGGCACGCCACTGTCAATCAGATACGCATTCAGATCATCCTGGTTCGCGGCCCACAGATTGCCATTGCAATCAATGGCCAATCCAGCGCCGACGTAGTTGCCGAAGCCCGTGACCGTGAAGGTATCCACCACGCTGCCAGACGCTACGTCGAAAACTGTGATAGCGTCCGTGGCGCTGTTCTCGATGATGAACAGGTAGCCGGCCTTGAAGTTGTAAGCCAGGCCGGAGATGTCGAGGCCCAGATTCCATTGTTCAATCACCGCGCCGGTGTTGTCAATGCGGTACACATTGTTGTCATTCCAGCCGCCGATGAAGAACGTGTCGGTCGTCGGATCGTAAGCCAGACCCCGTTGGGAGACCGTCGTCCAGCCCGCGCCGCAGATCGAATTCCCCGTCACGCCGGAGGCCGGATTCCACTCGTAGATGCAGTTATCACCGCCAACATTCACCTGCCAGAACATGCCCGTGTTGGGGTTGTAGGCGATATCGCCGGCCCAACTGCCGCCAAAGGAAACCGCAACGGTGCGCCCGGTCGGCGTGCCATCGGTCGCAAACTCGTAGTCGTAGCTTTCAAGGGGGTCGCCCAACCAGACAGCATCTTCGACCATGTCATACCCTGTACCCCACGGTATCCCCAGGCCGGTATTCCACTGCGCCAACACATCACCCGCCGCCAAAATTCCTATGGAGGATGTACCACCCGGAGACAGGATACCCTTGGTGGTCGTAGCATCAGGATCATATCCCGCCAGGCGCTCACGCGGTGTACTCACCGCCGAGACGCGCATCCGCGCGACCGGTATGAAGCCGCCAGGCCTCTCCACCATCTCGTACTCCGCCGCCCCCGCGCCGGTATTGCTCAGGGTCAACAGTTCGACGGTGTTGTCGCCCATCGGCAGCGTCACGTCGAAGTCCGCCGGGTTGTAGCTGAGGCACGGCAGCAGGATGCGCAGGTCGAAGTCCACTACCGTCGTCTGACCTTGCCGCACGACGACGCCGGTAACCTGCCCGTGGTAATTGGGCGCAGTCACCGTAACGGTGAGCGGGCTATGCGCCCGGTCGAGCCACAGATGGTATTTGCCGTCAGCGCCGGTTGTCGCCCGCCAGGTCTGGCCGGTCGCGGCGCTTTCGACGAGCACTTCGGCTTTTTCCAGCGGCGCCGGGTCGCCGTCGCAGACGCCCAGGCCGATAACGGCGCCGGTCAGCTTACCCCAGGATTGCGGGGAGGTGACGGTCATCGTGACCGGGACACTGAATTTGCCGTAGGGCGTGTCGTTCGTGACGATCAGTTCGGCGTGGTACTCACCGGGCTGATCCACGTAGGCGGCGTCGAAGTCCACGGTGATCGCTGTACTGCCGGTCGCGGCAACAGCGCCCATCACGGGAGCTTCGCTAAGCCAGGGAACGTCGCCGCCACTACCTAACCAAAGCACTGCGTTGTGGAGGATCATCCCTACGTCGCCGCTCCAATCAGAATCATGATGTAACAACTGATTGAAAGCCACCACGTTGTCGTTGACGGCAACATAGTTGTAACCGCTTGTGTTCCAGTTAGCCAGCAGAGACGCACCAGCACGCAGTCCAGGATCCTGATGTCCCCAGTTGTCATTAACGGTTGTCGCACCATTCATAACTGGATGACCAGAATCCAAGATATTCATCGTATCGGGATCCCAAATATCATCTGTCGCTGAAGTAAAGGGACTGTAACCATCCGTTATGTAACGGCCGGCAAAGCCCCAGTCATCGTAGCTCTGAATGTACAAACCTTCGATGACCTTGCCGCCAGCGTCGATGTAGCCGGCCAGGTTATCGCCCACGACAGTCTTGTCCATATTGTTCCACTTGATGTCGTTGCCTACGATAACCACATCAAAGGCTGACAGTTCCGCCACGCTTGGCTCGCCGTCGGTATCTGGGTCCCAAACCGTGACAGTAAGATCGGTGAAAGGCGCCAACGCTGCCAGCAACATGCTAATGTCCCCGCCGCCCGATCCGATATCCGGCGTGAGGATCAATACATTGTAAGTCGCAGCAGACGCCAGGTGCACATTGTTCAAGATGAAGGTCTGCGCATCACGCGTGGGTCGAGCGATAGGGTTGCTTTTTGCCAGAGGATTATCACTAGTTACACGCGCGGGCAATGTAATCTGGATAGCCTGCAACGGCCCAAAGCCGGTTTCTTTCTCGGCGATTTCAAAGGCTACATCCAAATTGCCGGTGTTCGCCAGGGTGAGGGTGCGCGCCGCCGTGTAGCCCAGCTCGACCGTGACTGCAATCCCATCCGGCGTCGCGTCGAGCAAGCCGGCCGGGAGCTGGAAGTCCTGCGCCACCGCGTCGCCGCTCACCACGGGTACCGTCGCCACGCCCGGGCCATAGCCCTTCATCGTGGCGGTGAAGACCTGCGCACCGGAGGGCGCAAAGAGCGTGTAGAAACCGTCGTCCACGGCCGGGTCGAGCGGCGTTGCCACAGCGGTCGTTTCGCCGCCGACGGCGTTGACCACGGTCGCGCCGTTCAGCGCCACGGTCGGGTAGTTCCCATCGTAGACGTTGCCGACGACCAGGCCGCCGTTGGTAGGGGCCTCGCAAGCGAAGGTATTCAGAGTCACATGATCGACGTACCAGCTGTCAGCATCGTTACCTTCATAGCGGAAGGCCAGATAGACAGTTTGTCCCCCATAAGCGCCCAGGACTGTCTGTTGCTGGCGCCAACTTGCAACTGGAGCGCCAAATTCGGTGATCTGTGTCCAGTTCGTGGGAGGTGTTGTACAATTTGTGGTGCAAGCCCAGAGGCTATGCTTTTGGTACCACGACACAAACTGAGTGTATTCCCAGAAGGAAAGCTCCAACATTTCACCGCCAGGAATGGTAACAGACGGCATGACCAGCCAGCCATCTTGCGTTCCAGCAACGCTATATAGATGTGCGGCAGAGGCTGCACCGCTATACGATTGCGTTGTGCTGCGCTCCCATTGCGTACCTCCCCCATCTCTGTTATATGCGCGCCACCCGCCAGGCGGGAATGTCGGGGATTCAAATCCTTCAGTTAATACGGGTGTCGTTGATTTTTCATAACCCGGCGCGGCGCAGCTTCCCATATCCGCCTGCAAGGCGAAGTCCGTATTCGGCGCGTCGTCCGTCAACGGACCGACTTCGCCTGTCGTTGCGTTATAGCCGGCGACCCAGGCTTCCACCGCAAACGTATAGGTGACGTCTTCGGCCAGCATCAGGCTGTATGCGCCGGTCGCGGGATCGGTCCACACGCTGTTATCCGGGGCCGCCGGGCCTACCGGATCGCCGGTGACGCTGATGTGGGCGTAGAGCGGCCAACCGGTCACAGCATCGGTCACACGCCCGGAGACTTCGTAGAAGGCCGCCGGCGTCATGGCGATGTGTTGCGTGGTCGTCGCGCCGGTCGTGGCAACTACGCCGGGGATCACTGTCGTCTGGTAGCCATAGCGCGAAGCGGTCAGGGTGTAGGTGTCGGAGAAGACGTTGAGCGCGTAAACGCCCGCCGCATTTGAGGTCGCCTTGCGCTGCACCGTACCGGCAGCGTTGGTTGCAACGATAGACGCCCCTTCGATTGTGGCGTTGGTCGCTGCATCCAGAACCTCACCGGTAATCGTGCTATCACCGCAGGAAGCGGCCGCCGCCTGAACGGCTGCCAGAGCGTTGATCTCGCCCCAGCCGGCGGCCTGGTTCGGCACATGCGCACCGCCGCCGGTGCCATCATCGTAGGCAATCGGAATCGCCGTATTCTCGATGATCGTCTCGGTCGTGGCGTAATCGCCGATCAAGCACGGCGCCGCGCTCCACATCAAGGCGATCAAACCGGTGACGTGCGGCGCGGACATCGACGTGCCGCTCCAACCGCCCTGGTAAGCCGAGTCGCCGCTATTGACCGAAGAGCGGATGTTGACGCCCGGCGCCAAGACCTGCGGTTTCAGGTCCGCCCACCCCGGATGCGGGTTGACCGTGTCGGGATTGTCCGTCGGCCCCCAGTTGGAGTGCGGCGCGTATTGGCCGTTATCCCGTCCAGACGAACCGACGCCGGTAACGTTGCCGTAGCGGGCCGGGTTGCCCACCGTGTTCAGTCCCGGAGGCGCAGGATAGCCGCAGTTACTGTTATTGCCATTGGAGAAGACCGGATAAATCCCGGCCGCAAGCCAGGCATCTACGGCATCCTGGTACCAGGGATCGTAGCTCCGAGAACAATCGCCCCAGGAGTTGTTCACAACATTGGGGCGCTTGTCAGGATTGGCGTTGGCTTTGTTCAGATCCCACGGCGCAGCAATAAACTGCGCGCACTCCAACAAAGCCGTATCGGTGCAGTCATTGGTATTGCATGCGCGACAGGCCATCCACTGAGCGCCTGGCGCCATACCGATCCGGTTCGCGCCGCCATCGTCGCCCACGGTCGTCCCCATCGTGTGCGTGCCGTGGCCGTTGTCGTCAGCCGGTGAAGTTGGGTGATCGCCGTAGGGGTCCCACCAGTTGTAGTTGTGGTCGAACGAGCCGCCCAGGTTGCCGCGGTATTGATTCACCAGGGCGTTGTGACTGTAGCGCACGCCGGTATCGACGTTGGCGACCACTAAGCCTTCGCCAGTATACCCCAGCGTCCACACCTGGTCGGCCAATACGTGCAAAATGTTCGGCTCAATCGCCTGGGGGGCGGAAGTCGCCATCGTCGTTCGTTGTGGCTCGATCAGGCTCAGTTGACGGTGCTGGCGAATTGTCTTGATTTCGGCATATTTCATCAAACCGTCAAACGTCGCGCGATTCGAGGATTCCACCGAAATCATATTCTGAATCCAGAACGCTTTGTACGCGATTCCCCGTGCATCCAGATAAGCCCGGACATTCGCCTGGGAACGCAATGCTGTCTGATTCAGTGCATTGGCAACAAAACGACCACGCTCAATCCAATTCATTTTGTAGGCCGGAGAAAGGTCCGGTTTATCTTTGAAATAGATCAGATAGCCCGTGGTCTCGTCTGCCGCAAGTTGGTTACGCAACGCGGATTCTACTTCGATATCCGGCGTGCCTTGCGCTACAGGTTGCGTAATTGGCGCAGCGGCGGACACCGCCTGCGCGGCCGTTACCGGCAAAAGTCCCAAAACCAGGGACAACAACACCAAGAGGTTAAACCATCTCGTTCGCATGAAAATCCCTCCTCCCATCTAGGAAACAGTGAATTACTATTCCGAAGCAGAAAACCGTGGCCAGTTAGCTTCTCAACCGTTTTCAGTTTACCGAATTATTGGCATAGACATCACCCCCTTCCTTGAAAATAGTCCTCTAGTCGTTAGTCCTATAGTCGGAGCGGCAATGTGACGCGCCACTTTCGTGCTTGCGTGGAGTGAGCCAGCACATGGCGTCTTCTCTGCAAATTACCCTCAACGGATTATCGGGACGCATGGAAAGACATACGTCAAATTCCGTTGAGAGAATCGTGTCTGTTCTCGGCGTGATGCCGTAAACTCTGTCACACTCCTGACTATGTGGCGTGCGGCAACACAGATGAATAACGTTAACAAGCAGAGTAAAAAGTTGTATATTCCAAAACTGACAAACAATATAGAAGCCGTTGGTGAAACAACCCACCAGATGAAGAACCTTCACGAATTAATTATATAACCGCATTTGAGGGATCGCAAGTCTTCCACTCAGGGTAAAGCTAGTACTTTAGTCCTAACTTTGTGAAACTGAGCAATGAGGCCCGTCATAACGCTATGGCTTCGGCAACTGAGCTTCTGACGATTCAGGCAAACAGCAGGTCAATCGATAGCCCTTGCCACGCTCAGTCTCCAACAAGAAGGGGGCCTGGAGACGCTTGAGCAGTTTGCGCATCCCGTGGATATGGACATCCAGGGTGCGGGTATCGCCCATATAGTTGGTGCCCCACACATCCTGCATCAGTTGGGCGCGCGAGACGAGGGTGTCGGGCGCGCGTAAAAACGCCTGCACCAACGCCACCTGTTTGGGCGCGAGCGCGACCTGGCGGGTATCCCATATCAGGAAATGGCCCTGAATGTCCAAGCGTAATCCGCGCCAGGCGACCACTTCGCCTTGATGGGTGGGCAACACCCGCGCCAAACGGCGCAACAGTTGGGAAACCGAGAAGGTATAGCGGAGATACCCGTGTGAACGAGGGACCTGATCGAGCCGGGTCCCCTTTTCCAACAAGAGGAAAAAGCGTATGTCGGGATTCCTGGCGCGCGCATCATCCCAAAAGCGCACCAGGTCGAAGCGCAACGCCGGGACATCGGCCAGCACCAAATCGATCTGCTGCGCGCTCAACGCAGCGATGGCTTCACGGCGCGTCTGCGCCACACTCAGCGTGTAGTGTGCACTCAGACCCGCCAACAATGGCTGCTCTAGCGAGCGATAGCGCGTCAAGAACAATATGGTATACCGTTTCACGCAACACCCCGCCCGGTTGATGTGAGTCGTTAACGATGAGCTGACGGCTGAACGCTTACGTCGCGCGCAGTATGTAAAAACACAAGAGCACACTGCCGTATTTGCGTTGATCGAAAAGGCTCAGGTTGTTCAGCGCAACCGGCTCGTACTCCACCGGGTTGATCTGGGCAATGGCCCACCCATCGTCGGCCAACCACCCCGGCAAGGCGTCAAGCATGTGCAATGTTTGGACCCACAGGCCGCGATACTGCGGCGGCGCGATGTAAATGTAGTCAAAAGGGCGCGGTGAAGCGACAAGATAGTGAAATACATCGTCACGCACAATCTCTGCCTGCCCCGCCAGACCGGTCAGTGCCAGATTGCTGTGGATGACACGGAGCGCTGCATGCTGCAATTCGACAAAGACGGCGCGCCTGGCTCCCCGGCTGAGCGCCTCGATGCCCACCTGCCCGGTTCCGGCAAAGAGATCGAGAAAGTTCGCGTCCAGCACATCATCGCCCAGGATGCTGAACAGGGCGGACTTCGCCCGGTCGGTGATTGGGCGGGTTCCCGGCCCTGGTACGGCCTGGAGCTTGCGTCCTTTCGCCTTTCCTGCAATCACGCGCATAATCGAGGTCCTGTAGCATCAACCACAATCTACACCCATTCCCACAAATGGGGAAGTCAGGTGAGCGCCGGTTCCTGAGGCTGTGTGACCGGCTCGTCGTCTGCCGGGGAAGCAGGTGGTGAAATCGCCTCGGGGACCGGTTCCAGCGACACTGATTCATCCGCCTCCGCTGAAAGGACGGCAGCGGGCGGTAACATGCCTTCGGGCAGCAGCGTTAGCGCAGACGATGTCGCCATCTCACTGCGCGGCGCGGACTTGCGCCGGAACAGGTGCGGGTTAGCTACCAGGCCCAACGCCCCACCCCATAGCGCCCCCCAGACGCCTATCGCCACGATGCCCACCAGTTGCGCCGTCAATTGCCCAGCGCCGCCGCCAAAGAAGACGCCAGTGACGCCGCCGTCGCCAGAGGCTGTCGTCACGCCGTTCCAGCCCTGGCCAGCGCGTCCATCCGCGAAGAGCGCCACGCCGAGCAAGCCCCACAGTCCGCCCACCAGGCCCAACGCGACGGTCGCCGCCGCATCCCGCAAGCGCATAACAACATTCGTCAGATACAGGATAAACGAGAACAACAACCCGCCGGCCAGGCCGATCACCAGCGCAGCCCAGGGCGGCACGAAAGGCGCTGCCGCCAATGCCGCGCCCCATCCCGCCGCCAGACCGCGCGCGGCCAACAGTGATTCCAGCTCACCGGTGACCAGCCAGGCGTATAGTTGCGAGGTCAGCGCCGCGCCGGCCATGCCCAGCAGCGCGGAAAGCGCCGCGCGATTCCAATCCCAGATCGCGCCGCTGGTGTGAAAAGGGGCAGACAGTGTCCAGCCGATCCAGCCAACGCCCATCAACAGAACGCCCAGGTTGGCCAGCAAGGGGAAATAGGCCGGCGGTGGAGCGGGCTGATCTTCCGGCGTTTGGCGCGGTTGGAACAGCAAAACTCCCAACGCCAGCGCGCCGGGAAGCCACAGCACCAAAGCTCCGCCGCCAAAATCGACGAAACCGTGCCCCAGCGCCAGCGTATCGCCGAGGCGCGCCAGCCAACCGCCACCCCACATCCAGCACGCCGCCACCGGGAAAACGAGCGTTCCGGCAAGCGCGCCCGCGATCACCATCACCCAGCGACGGCAATCGGCCAGCGCCAATGTCACCAACAACACCGCCGCGGCCATCAGGGGAAGGTAAGCCAGGAAAAGGCTGATAACCGCCGGGGTAATCTCCGGGCCGGAAAGGAAGAAGCCGGACAGCCCCACAAAACCCCAGCCAACGTCTCTTGGAACCAAGGGAAACAGCACGCGCAACCCGGAAAGGGCAGGATCGTCAGGACGCACGGCTTGCGCGCCGCCGAGGTGAAACGCGAAGCCGACAGCCCAATATCCCAGCACCGCCAGCGCCAACGCCAACGCCGCCACCGGCGTCACACGGCGCGCCTTCTGGGGCGGTAATCCTCCCCACGTCAGCAACAACAAACCGACGGGTACGAAATATCCCCACAGCCAGGGTTGTGGCACTCCATCAGATGGCATCCATCGACTCCCAAGACAGAATTGAGCAATGCAGGTGCAGCGTCCTTATCTTACCAGAGTCTCCGAAATCCGCCAACTGGATGCTGTAATTATCGAGGTTGCCGGTTCATGGTTTTATGGTAAAATCACCATCTGGGCTATGCCTAGAAAACACACGCGGCCGGACTCGACGGGGGTGTGCCGGAAAAACTCCGGTCCTCGGCGGGGATGAAGGCGCGGAGGCCCATAACAAAATTCACAGGAGGTTTCTTTACAACAATGGCAGTCGTTACAATGAAGCAGTTACTGGAAACGGGGGTTCACTTCGGGCACCGCACCCGGCGTTGGGACCCCAAAATGGCGCGCTACATCTACACCGAACGCAACGGCGTGCACATCATCGACCTGCAACAGACGGTCAGAGGGCTGGAGCGGGCTTATGCGATGGTGCGCGATGCCGTCGCGGAAGGGCGGCAGGTGCTCTTCATCGGCACCAAGCGCCAGGCGCAGGAAACCATCCAACAGGAAGCGACCCGCTGTAGCATGCCCTACGTCAATCACCGCTGGCTCGGCGGCACGCTGACCAACTGGCGCACCATCCGCCAGCGCCTTGAACACCTGCGCGCATTGGAAGCCCGTCGCGATGCCGGAGAATTCGATGTGCTGACCAAGAAAGAAGCGTTGATACTCAACCGGGAAATCGAGAAGCTCAACGGGCGTCTGGGCGGATTGCGGAGTATGGAACAGCTTCCTAGCGTCGTGTTCATCATCGATGTCAAAAGTGAAGAGACGGCAATCAAGGAAGCCGACCGCATGGGCATCCCTATCATCGCCGTGATCGACACCAACTGCAATCCCGACAAGGTCGATTGCGTGATTCCGGCCAACGATGACGCCATTCGCGCCATCCGGCTGATGACGTCCAAAATCGCCGACGCCGCACTCGAAGGGTTGGCGCTGCGCAAAGAACGCGCGCCGGAAGAAGAGGTCTACGCCGAAGACGAGAAGTACCTGAGCGCCGAGACGTTGGCCCGCCTGCGGCAAATCCAATTCGACGATGAAGAAGTCGCGGGAGTGCTTGAAGAAGAAATCGAGGATGAACTTGAGGAAGACGAGGCCTTCGCAGACGAGGCCTTCGCAGACGGAGGTCTCGCAGACGAAGCCCTCACAGACGAGGACGACCTCTACGAGGATGTCGACGACGAGGAGTTAGCATAGAGATGGAAATCACAACCGAAATGGTCAAAGAGTTGCGTCAGGCGACCGCAGCTGGGATTCTGGACTGCCGCAAGGCTTTGGAAGCCTCCGCGGGCGATTTCGATAAGGCCGTGGACTATCTGCGGGAGAAAGGGCTGGCGAAAGCCGCCAAGCGTGTCGATCGTGAGGCGAAAGACGGTTTGGTCGTTTCCTACATCCATGGCGGTGGACGCATTGGCGTGCTACTGGAAGTGAACTGCGAGACCGACTTCGTCGCGCGCACCGATGAGTTCAAGGGAATGGTCAACGACATTACACTACAAATTGCCGCGATGGCGCCCCAATACGTCAAGCGCGAGGACATCCCCACCTCCGTCCTCGAACACGAGAAGCAGCTCTATCGCGCGCAAGCCCTGGAAGAAGGCAAGCCCGAAGCGGTCGTGGATCGTATCGTGGAAGGGCGGATCGAGAAGTTCTACAAGGACGTCTGCCTGCTGGAACAGCAATTCATCCGCGACGACGGGAAAGAGCGCCCTCGCACGATCGACGACTTGGTCAAGGAGCAAATCACGAAGACCGGGGAGAACATGGTCGTGCGTCGTTTTGCGCGCTTTGAGTTAGGAGAGAGTCTGGGGTAGTTACCGGGGAATAGCTGGGGCGAACGCCCCAGCTATTTATCAAGCGGAGGCGCAGCGTGACCCATCCTATGTACAAACGAGTCATCATTAAAATCGGCGGGGAGTCGCTTTCCAGTCCGGGGGGTATCGGCATCGATCCGCAACGCGCTGAGGAAGTGGCGCGCCGCATTGCGGCAATCCATGCCCAGGAAATCGAGATCGGCATCGTCATCGGCGCCGGTAATCTCTGGCGCGGTATCGACGGACTGGCGCATGGGATGGACCGCACGCGCGCCGATCAGATCGGGATGCTCGCCACGGTGATGAATTCGTTGGCCCTGGCGGACGCGCTGGAACGCGAAGGCGTGGTTACGCGCGTGCAAACAGCCATCGAAATGCGGGCCATCGCCGAACCGTACATTCGCTTGCGCGCCACGCGGCACCTCGAAAAGGGACGCGTCGTCATCTTTGGCGCGGGCACCGGCAACCCATACTTCACCACGGATACTGCCGCGGCGTTGCGCGCCGCCGAAACAGGCGCCGATCTGCTCATCAAAGCCACCAAAGTAGATGGGGTCTACAGCGACGATCCAATCAAGAATCCCGCAGCGCGTCGTTTCGAGCGATTGACCTACCTGGAAGCATTGAACTTGCAATCCCATGTGATGGATTCAACCGCTATCACACTCTGTATGGAGAACCAACTTCCCATCATCGTACTCAATCTCTGGGAACCTGGAAGTCTGGAACGGGTGATGCGCGGTGAGTCCGGCGGGACGTATATCGGGGGCTGACCCACACTGACGGATTGCGCAAGACGCAAGGAGATAGGATGATCAAAGAACTGATGACCGAAACCGAAATCCGTATGGACAAGACCGTGGAGGCGATGGAGGAAGATTTCAAGAGCATCCGCACCGGGCGCGCATCGCCGGCCCTGGTGGAGCGGGTGACGGTGGAATACTACGGTATGCCCACACCCCTCAACCAACTAGCCGTTATCTCCGCACCGGAGCCGCAGATGCTCCTCATCCGTCCCTACGACGCCGGGTCGATCGCGACCATCGAGAAAGGCATTTTACAGGCGGACCTGGGGCTGAACCCCAGCAACGATGGACGCGTCATCCGCATCCCCATCCCCCGTCTGACAGAAGAACGACGCCGCGAGTTGGTCAAAGTGGTGAAACGGCGTGTCGAGGAAAGCAAAGTCGCTTTGCGCAACATCCGGCGCGACGCGCTGGAAGAAATGCGCGAATACGAAAGCGAAAAGCTCATCTCTGAAGATGATCTCAAACGCGGCCAGGATGAACTGCAGAAGATCATCGATCGTTTCGCGGAAAAGGTCGACGAAGTTGGCGCTCGTAAAGAGCAAGACATTATGGAAATCTGAATCCGGCGCTGGCGGAGGGAGAGGACTCCCTCTGCCAGCCTTCTCGCGGTTTTGTACCACCTTGCGCCCCTGTTTCTTTCGTTCTCTACCCATTCACACGGCGACACATGGGCTAACGCATAAGCGAATGGAGATACCATGAGCAACATGGATGACCGTGCGCGAAAACCCGCGTACCCACCTCTGGAACGCCTTCCCCAACACGTCGGCATGATTATGGATGGCAATGGGAGATGGGCGCGCCAGCGCGGTCTGCCGCGCCTGGCCGGGCACCGGGCCGGCGTCGAAAACCTGCGGCGGGTATTGCGCGCCTCAGTGGAGTTCGGCGTGCCGATCGTGACTTTGTACGCCTTTTCCTCCGAAAACTGGCGCCGTCCGGTCGAGGAAGTGCGGGGGTTGCTCAACATCCTGCGCGACGCCTTAGGAAAAGAAGTTGGCGAATTACACAAAAATGGTGTACAATTGAGACATATCGGGGATTTGACGCCCCTATCGGATGACCTCAAAGAACAGATTCTAGCTGCGGTAGAACTGACGCGCAATAATGACCGGTTAATCGCCAACATTGCGTTCAACTACGGCGGACGCCAGGAAATCGTCGAGGCTGTACGTCGCATTGTTGAGGCCGGGATTCCGGCTGAAGCAATCACGGAAGCGTTGATTGACGCACACCTGTATACGGCGGGCCTTCCTGATGCCGATTTGATTATCCGCACCAGTGGAGAGATGCGGATGAGCAATTTCCTGCTCTGGCAAGGCGCTTATGCCGAATATTACAGCACACCAGTCTACTGGCCGGACTTTGACAAGGATGAGCTTTACACGGCGCTGAAAACGTTCAGCCAGCGGGACCGGCGCTACGGCGGGCTGAATACCTGAAAACGAAGCGCAGCGCGCGCCCTCCGCAGACGGTGGGGCCTCTCATCCTCCTTGATACCTGATCACATCGTTAATCTAGATGCCCAAATCTAATGCGCCAGGGTTAAAATACGGATAGATCGAATTTCTTATGAAAACCAGAGTCATCAGCGTCGCTATATTATTACCGATCGTCATTATCATCATTCTCATCGGGCAATGGCCTTACGCACTTTTAGTCAGCGTTCTGACGGCGCTTGCCGCCATCGAATACACCCAAATGCTCCGGCGCAAAGCGTACACACTCGCGCTGCCGTGCATCTTCGCGATTATTCTCTTGTGGATCGCTGACGCGCTGTGGGGCGATGGCATGTGGCTCGGTCCGGGTCTGGCCGGGCTGACGCTGATAACGGCCGGGTGGATTCTCTATCGCCGGCATCGCCATCCTACAGTCGCCAATCCAACCGCGGAGTGGGCGCTGACCCTCGCGGGCGGGATGTACCTGGGCATCGGCGGCGCCTATCTGTGGCATATGCGCGCGCTCTCCGATGGGCTGTGGTGGACGTTCACCGCGCTGCCCATCGTGTGGGTCAGCGAATCAATGGCCTACTTTGTCGGGCGAAAGTGGGGACGGCACAAAATGTCACCCACCATCAGCCCGGGGAAAAGTTGGGAAGGGTATGCCGGTGAAGTCATCAGTGGCACGCTCACCGGGCTGCTACTCGGCTGGCTGTGGCCTAGCGTTGCGGCGGGCGCGATCAGCCTGACGCCGGTCAAGGGCCTGGTGCTCGGCGCAATCATCTCCACACTAACCACTGGCGGCGACTTTTTTGTCTCGGTGATCAAACGTGAAGTAGGTGTCAAAGATACAGGGACCCTTATCCCTGGACACGGCGGCGTCTTTGACCGTATCGATAGCCCGCTCTGGGTGGGCTTTGTGACCTGGGCTATAGCCACGTTATGGGCCTAGTGCCTGACATACTTGAACCAGCGTAGGACCTTGTAAGGAGGATTCCATGGATCCAGAAGAAGAACTACAACCCGAAAATCATCCTGTTGTATACGCGGACGCTGCGGAGCGGTCTGAGCAAGAAAAAACTCCCACAGGCGCGGAAGCTGCGGAGAAGGAGACCGCAGATACAACCACCACCGTCGCGGACGACGGGATCGCACCCCAGGCTGTTGAACCCGAAGTTGTCGAACCTGAACCTGTCGAACGTGTGCCTCTGCCAACCGAGCAAGTCGCCAGCGGGAGGTTTGACACGATGGAGGAGTACTATCCTGACGAAGACGAGAGCGTCCACGCCCCCCTCGTGGAGGAAGGCACCCTCGCCATCGAAGGGGTTGAGGAAGAATTGGCGGAACCCGTCAGTGCGGCCGTCCTCGAAATCGAAGACCAATCCGACATCTTGCGACATATGGATATGAATGCGCTGGAGGCTATGCGGCTGCCGGAACTGCGCGATTTGGCCCGCACCTACAAGGTCTCTGGCTACAGCGGACGGAAAAAAGAAGACTTGATCCTGCTTTTGCTCAAAGCCAAGGCTGAACGCGAGGGCTTCAGCTTTGGCGGCGGCATTCTTGAGATCACGAATGAAGGCATCGGCTTCCTGCGCTCCGCGCGCTATGTGCCCGGCCCCCAGGATGTGTACGTCTCACAGAGCCAGATCCGCCGTTTCGGCTTGCGCACCGGCGACATGGTCATCGGTCAGGTTCGCCCACCTAAGGAGACGGAAAAATACCGCAGCCTGCTGCGGGTGGAAGCGGTCAACGGCATGGATCCGGAGTCGGCCAAACGCCGCCCGCGCTTCGAGCGGCTGACCCCCATCTTCCCGGAACAGAAGATTCTGTTGACCAACGACCCGCGCAATCTGACCGAACGGTTGTTGGACCTGGTCGCGCCGATCGGCCTGGGGCAGCGTGGCCTCATTGTCTCCCCACCCAAGGCCGGTAAAACCACCGTCCTGCAAAAGATTGCCAACGCGATCTCGCAAAACCACCCCGAGGTCCACCTGATGGTCGTCCTCATCGGGGAACGCCCCGAAGAGGTCACCGATATGGACCGCTCGGTGGAGGCCGAGGTGAGCAGCTCCACCTTCGACGAGGAGGTTGGACATCAGACTCAGGTCGCGGAAATGGCGCTAAACCGCGCGAAACGCCTGGTGGAAATCGGGCGCGACGTCGTGATCCTCATGGACAGCCTCACCCGTCTGACGCGCGCGTACAACCTGGTGGTGCAACCCAGCGGGCGCACGCTCTCCGGCGGTCTCGATCCGGCGGCACTTTATCCACCCAAGAAATTCTTCGGCGCAGCGCGCAATATCGAAGAGGGCGGCAGTCTGACGATTCTCGCCACTTGCCTGGTCGACACGGGCAGCCGGATGGACGACATGATCTACGAAGAGTTCAAAGGCACGGGTAATATGGAGTTACACCTGAACCGCAAGCTGCAAGAACGGCGTATCTTCCCGGCCTTCGATATTCTGCGCTCCGGCACACGGCGCGAGGAGTTGCTGTTGGACAAGGAAACGCTGCGCAAAGTGTGGCTGTTGCGCCGTATGCTCTCGCAGATGATGGCCGGCACGCCCACCGCGCCCGGTTACGACATCACCGCGGCGACCGAGGCGCTGCTGCAACAAATGCGCCGGACGCGCACCAATCACGAATTCCTCGATGTCCTCACGCGTGATCTAAAGTAGACGCTCCAGATGAGATACCCCAGGTGGGACGCCTCCGGCAATATCAGAGAGCGTCCCACTGTCAAAATCATCCTGACGACAAGTTGACAAATGTCTTCCGCGCGTTAGAATAGCGTAGTGTTTATGGCAAGAGGAGAAAGTCAAAACCCAGAGCGCGAGCGGCTCAGCGTAATCCTGGCGGCGACGCTGGCAAGCGCCACGTTGTTTCGCTTCGTAGAGCTGCCCACCCTGGCCTGGGGTGCGCGACGCATCCTGGGATCGCCGCTGCAAGTCACTTTTGGCGGGGACTGGCTGTTGACGCTGCTTATGGTCGGGCTGGTTGCCACCGGCACTTTCTCGCTCATTCAGAGCCATCCACTGCACGAAAGCCAGGAACGGCTGCTCATCTTCTCGCTCATCACCCCCATGCTGGGGACGCTGCTGGCCTCGTTGCTGTTGATTCGCGCGACTTCGTGGCCGGTCTGGCTGGTCACGTTGTTGATCGGCGGAGTGCTCATCGGCCTGTTGATGCATCTGAGTTACCGCGCCTTCTCGCCAGACAGCCCGGGTTACACGAGCGCGCGCACGCTGCTCAACATCGCCGATTATCTGCTCGGATTTGCGCTCGCCAGCATCATCCTGCGGGCGCAAGAACGTGCGTTGATCACCGGACCGGCCATGCTCACCCTGATGGGCTTGCTGGCTTGCGATCTGTTGAGCGCCAGTGGGATCAGGTGGACGAAGGTTCTGCTCTTCAGCGGGATCATCGCCCTGCTGGTCAGCGAGCTGGCCTGGGTTTTGGGATACTGGCCCGTCTCCACGTGGACCGCCGCCACGATGCTGACATTGGCCTTATACCTGTTCAGCGGGTTGAGTTACCAATACCTGCTCGGACGGATGACCCACCGGGTGTTGTGGGAATTTGGTGTTGTGGCGATGATCATGTTTATTTTGGTCTTATGGATCAGACCATAAACGCAAATTGATCATATCAAGGGCGCGGTTTTCCGCGCCCTTGATAATTCATCAAGCGAAGATGAAAACACTTTGCGAGATTTACAACTTGAACCGATACTGTGATTTGAGGAATAGAGAGAAATGATGAACAAAGTTGAATCATCGAGTCTCAAGCAAAAACTACCACCGCGCCTGGCGCGACTGGAGGAACTCGCCTACAATCTATGGTGGGCGTGGCATCGCGCCTCACGCGATCTCTTCAAACAACTGGATCGCACCTTGTGGACGACCACCCGCCACAATCCGGTACGCATCCTGCAAGAAATCCCGCCGGAGAACCTTGACGTCTTAGCCAAAGACCCCATCTTCCTGCGCGATTTCGACGCCGTGATGATGGAGATGGACAAAGACACGCACGGCAGCATGCAGTGGTACAGTAAGAATCCTATCGCCTACATGTCGGCGGAATTCGGCTTGCACATCTCACTCCCCATCTATTCCGGCGGCCTCGGCGTGCTTTCCGGCGACCACACCAAAGAGGCCAGCGATATGGGCTTGCCCTTCGTCGCGGTGGGCTTCCTCTACGAGCAGGGCTACTTCCGCCAGCGGTTGGATCACAGCGGCTGGCAAGAAGCGATTTATCCGCCGCTCAACACCCAGGAGGCCGCGATGCGCCCGGCCATGAACGACAACGGCGACAAACAACTCGTTGCGGTGAAGGTAGGCGATCGTGACGTTTATCTCCAGATGTGGGAGGTGCTGGTGGGGCGCACCCGGCTCTATTTGATGGACGCCGACGTCGAGAAAAACGCGCCCTGGGATCGCCAACTGACGGCACGGCTGTACGGCGGAGACCGGGAGATGCGCATCCAGCAGGAGATCATCCTCGGCATCGGCGGCGTGCAGATTCTGCGCCGGATGGGCATCAACCCGGTGGTGTGGCACACCAACGAGGGCCATTCGGCGTTTATGGTGCTCGAACGCGCTCGGGAGTTTGTCGCCCAGGGTATGTCCTTTGCAGAAGCGTGCACACGAGTGCGCGCAGGTACCGTCTTCACCACCCACACACCGGTATCGGCCGGCCACGACACCTTTGATTTCAACCTCGTCGACAAATACTTCAATCAATTCTGGCCCCAACTCAACCTGAACCGTGAGGAATTTCTGCGGCTGGGCAGCCATAAGATGAACAACGAGGAAGCCTTCAATATGACGAAACTGGCCCTGACAATGGCCGGGCGTGCCAACGCCGTCAGCGCCTTGCATGGAGAAGTTTCACGCAAAATGTGGCACAGCCTCTGGCCGGATAAGCCAGTCGATGAAGTGCCCATCGGCCACGTGACCAACGGCGTCCACCTGGCCTCATGGACGGGCGAAGCGATGCACAATCTCTATCGTCGCTATCTCAGCCCGGACTGGATCGCACGCCAGGATAACCCCCTCTTGTGGGCGTGTGTCGAAGAAATCCCCGACGAACGACTCTGGGACGCACACGTTTTCCTGAAACGCAAGATGTTCGCCGCGATGCGGGAGCGCGCCAGAGAGGCGCGTATGCAACAGGCCACGCCACCCGATCAATTGCTCAGTTCCGGCATTTTCCTCGACCCAGATGCGTTGGTGATCGGGTTTGCCCGCCGCTTTGCTACATACAAGCGCGCCAACCTCATCTTCCGCGATCTGGAACGGCTGAAGGCACTCGTCCACGACCGCTACCGCCCTGTGCAGATCGTCTTTGCCGGCAAGGCCCATCCCGCCGACGATCCCGGCAAACTGTTACTGCAACAAATCTACAACATCGCGCGCAGCCCGGAGTTCGGCGGGCGCATTGCCTTTGTCGAAGATTACGATATGCACGTCTCTCGCTACCTGATCCAGGGCGTCGATGTGTGGCTGAACACCCCGCGCAAACCGATGGAAGCCAGCGGTACGAGCGGCATGAAAGCCGCGCTCAACGGCATCTTGAACTTGAGCATCCTCGATGGTTGGTGGGCCGAAGCCTACAACGGGCGCAATGGGTGGGCCATCGATGCCAGACAGACCTACGACGATCCCAACCTGCAGGATGACGCCGACGCCGATGCGCTCTACCGAGTCCTGGAAGAACAGGTCGTTCCGCTGTTCTACAAACGCGACCGCGATGACGTCCCGCGCGGCTGGGTGACGATGATGAAAGAAGCCATTCGTACCGTTGGTTCGCAATTCTCGACACGCCGCATGGTGAAGGAATATTTGGAGGAATACTACATCCCGGCGCTGCAGGACCTCACTGCGCTCAACGGCAACGTCACGCCGTAGGTGACCACAGAACAAACAAAACGCCCAGTGTGCCGGATCACGCTGGGCGTTTTTGTTCACCTCTGCGAATAACCTTGCTTCAACGCTTAAGGCGGATCATAATCCGCCGTCCCCACTACGCCGGATTACGATCCGGCGCAAGCACTTTCACTATCGAGCGTCAATATGCCCCCATATCCTTCAGCCGCTCGTCGCTGATCCCGAAATGATGCGCGATCTCATGGCGTAAAACGTGATGGATGGTCTCACGTATTTCTTCCAGCGTACGGCACTGTAATTCAATCGGACGGCGGTAGATGGAAATCTTGTCCGGCAGGACCAGTCCGTAATAATGGGTGCGCTGCGTCTGCGGGACGCCGTGATAGAATCCGAGAAGTCCCGCCGGATGCTGCACGCCGGCCCGGAGCAACGTGTCACGGTCGGGCCAATCTTCGACGACGACTTCGACATTCTCCAGGCGGTCGCGAAAGGCTTCAGGAAGCGCATCTAGAGCTTCGGCCACCCATACTTCGAAAAGCTCACGATCCATTGGCGTCCCTCGCGGGAAACGGCTTGCGATAGCGCGGAAACTCTTTCAACAATCTGAACCCCACGCTGTGATAGAGGTCTCTGGCGCGGGTGCGGAACTCGGCGACAGTGCTCAGCCGGACCGTGGTCGCGCCGCGTTCCCGCACCATGTGAAGCGCGCGCGACAGCAAAGCGCGCGCCAGACCGCGCCGCCGCCACGCCGGCCGCACGCTGACCTCGAAGATGTCGGCAATGTCGTCTTTCTGGATCGGGATGACTTGCCCGGCAACCTCATCGCCGTCCCACGCCACCTGCCAGAGTGTTGGATCGTGCCGTGACTTTTGCAGCGCGGCCAGATACTCATCGGGGTCCACATCCTCGTTGAAGCGGCCATCGTCGTATTCTTGCCGGTACGCCTCGCCGACGCTGGCGACGATGAGGGGGTAATGCTCCGGCAACACCGGCCGCACTTCGAGTCCGGTAGGCATAGGGTGAACCGGCGGGATGTCTGCTTGCAACCGCATTTCCAGCACAGTATAGCCCGCGCTGTAGCCGGCGTGCTCCAACAGCGCGGTCGCATCGATTTCGGTGCTGCTGGCGTTGGCAGCGAACTCGGCTTTTTCGCCGGGATGTTCTGCGGCAGCCAGGCGGCGGCTGAGGGTTTCGGCCCAGTCGAGCAGCGTCGTCCCCACGCCCTGCCCGCGCCATTCCGGCAAGACCCAGCCCTGGTTGAGATACACCCACGCGCCGTCGGCCTCGGGCCAGCACTCGATCTGGCCGTAGCCCACTACCTGATCCCCGATCTGCGCCACCTGCCACTGATCCTGCTGACCGGCCGCCACGGCTTCGGTCAGGGCCTCGCGCAGGTCTTCCAGACTTGGGAAGTCCTCGAAGGGCGAAGTCGGCTCAATCCCGTCGCGGGTTGCGCGCCCGACGTGAACGGCATACAACGCCTCGGCCTCCTCCGCGCCGCGAATTGGTCGAAGTTTCATAGATTCCCCTCCTCACTTTGAAATATCACAGGATGAATTCTGAAATCTGGCATACGAACCAGCGACGCATCCATTATTCATGACAATGATCAAAATGCAAATGCAGAAATTAGCTTCTTTCCAGGTTGGTGCTATAGTAGAAGTGTATTTGATTCATCAGGCATACCCCGCATGCCAAAAAATGCTTTTCAACCATTCTAAAAACAAAGGAGATATATATGGTCACGTTCGATGTACAAACCAAAGAGCTGCTCCGCATCGTCAAGATAGAGTTGAACAACGATGCCGTGCGTGTCGAAGCCGGAGCGATGTATTACATGGTCGGCAACATCACGATGGAGGCGAAAGCGCCTTCCGCGGGTGGCTTTCTCAAGTCACTGGTCTCTGCCGAATCAGTCGTCCGGCCAGTTTATCGCGGGACAGGCCAACTGTTCCTCGAGCCATCGTATGGCGATTTCACCATCCTGGACTTGAACGGCGAGGAGTGGATTCTCGACCGGGGCGCCTACTACGCGTCCGAGATGGGCATCGAAGTAGGTGTGGTGACCAACAAGGCATGGTCTGGTCTACTCTCAGGCGAAGGGTTCTTCCAAACCAAAGTGTCCGGCAGGGGGAAGGTCGTCATCACGTCGCATGGGCCGCTGGAGACCATCGAGTTGAACAACTCGAAGCTGGTGGTGGATGGCACGTTCGCCGTCGCCAGAACCGGCAACATCGAGTTCAAAGTCGAAAAGGCCACCAAGGGGCTGTTCGGCACAGCCATTTCCGGCGAAGGTCTGGTCAATACGTTCACCGGGACCGGCAAGGTGTTGATCGCGCCGGCGGGCCGCCGCGATGCTTTCTTCGCCAATCAAATGGATGCTTTGAAAGCGCAAGTGGCCGCCTCCAAGAGCAGCTAAAGCGCGCTTGTTGTGACAAAAGAAACCGGCGAGGTGTTCGTACCT